>Ga0222428_100188_pt1 | contig 54556 bp, 47 predicted proteins | sample 2B5Ametagenome_FD_182471 | JGI IMG/M metagenome (GOLD analysis project Ga0222428, IMG submission 182471) | Enriched microbial communities from leaf-cutter ant dump, University of Wisconsin, Madison, United States - 2B5A (version 2) | ecosystem: Environmental > Terrestrial > Nest > Insects nest >...
ATATGGATTTTGTATAGTTATAATATAACATAATCCAAGTATTAAAAATGATATTCCAAATAAAACAAGAAAATAAAAAAAAAAATTTGAAAATTCATTATAATAATAATATATATTATTTGTGTTTAAAATGTTATTATTAAATTTCATTGTTTAATATAAAAAATATAATTAAGTATTCAAAAAAATTAAATTATAATATGGATATAATTAATAAAAATATTTATAAAAAATATAACAAAACAAAATGTAAAAATATAAAAGATAAAATATATTAAATTATAATTTTGTTGAAAATAATCAATTAATAAATCATATATATATGAAAACCAACTTTTTAAAAAAAAATAAGCATTTAATATAATAAATAAAAAAGAAAATATAAGAATGTAACTATTATATTCATTATTCATAAGACTGCTTAAATCATTAAATAATTGAGTAAATATATTATTATTTTTATAAATAGAATTAGATGATAAAAATATAATATATATATAGTTCAAACTTGATATACAAAATATAATTAATATAGAAAGAAATAAATTTTCTTTTGGATTTATTTGATTTTTATAAAATTTATAAATAAAAAATAAATAAAAAAAAATATTTATAAATAAAATTAAATTAATAAAATAGCCAAAAAAAATATTTAATGATGACAAATTACAACTAATAAAAATTGTATTAAATAAAAATAAAAAAGAAATATATAGTAAATGTACTTGGTCTTTTATTTTTTCCCATAAAAGATCGTCTTGCTCAATTAAATAAGCGATTGTTAATTTAGTATTATTGAAAAATTCTTTCATAATGTAAAAATATAATATAGTTAATTAAGTATTCATTAAATTATCTATCTACTTCACCAAATACAATATCTAATGTACCAATGATAGTAACTAGATCTGCAATCATATGTCCTACAACTAAGCTATTTAAAGCTTGTAAATGCATAAATCCAGGAGCTCTAACTTTACATCTGTATGGTTTATTAGTACCATTTGATACTAAAAAAGCACCTGTTTCTCCTTTTGGAGCTTCTACAAGACCGTATGAGTATCCTTTTGGAATTGTAATACCTTCACTATATAATTTAAAATGATGTATTAATGATTCCATTGAAGATTTCATTTGAGTACGATATGGAGGAGATATTTTATGATCATCTATTTTTACTAATCCCATAGGTATAATATTTAGACATTGACTGATTATATTAACACTTTCTCTCATTTCATCAATTCTAATTAAATAACGATCATAACAATCACCATATATTCCTGTAGGAATAAAAAAATTAATTTTACCATAAACTTCATAACATTCTACTTTACGTAAATCCCATGGTAAACCAGTAGAACGAAGCATTGGTCCACTAAATCCTAATTCAATAGCTTGTCTACTATTAATTTTACCAATATCAATTAGTCTTTGTTTCCATATTCTATTTCCAGTTAACATTTCTTCTATTTCATCTATTCTAGAAGAGAATTGTGTTATAAATAAATGAATATCATTTAATAAACCAATAGGTAAATCAAATGAAACTCCACCAATACGAAAATAATTAGCATGCATTCTAGCACCAGAAACTCTTTCATAGAATTCCATTAATTTTTCTCTTTCTTCAAAAGCCCATAAAAATGGAGTTAATGCACCTACATCAAGTGCATGTGTTGTTAATGCTAATAAATGATTTAATAACCTAGTTAGCTCTGAAAAAATAACTCTAATATACTGTGCCCTTAAAGGAATTTCACATCTTAATAATTTTTCAACTGCTAAGATAAAGGTATGTTCCTGACACATCATTGATACATAATCTAATCTATCAAAATATGGCAATGCTTGCATATATGTTTTATATTCAATTAGCTTTTCAGTTCCTCTATGTAATAATCCAATATGTGGATCTGCATTTTTAATTACTTCTCCATCTAATTCTAAAATTAACCTTAAAACACCATGTGCTGCTGGATGTTGTGGTCCAAAATTTAGCATAAAATTCTTTATCTCATTTTTTCTTTCTATTACCATAATGTCTAAGAATTATTATATATTAAATGATAATTATTATTATAAACAAATAATTATTAAAGGATAATTTATAATTATAATATAAATAAAAATTATATAAACTTATTTATTATATAGATTCTTTATTTTTTCTTGTTGAATTATAAAATACTTCAATATATAAATCAAAATATTTATCTATACCAGAAGTAAATGGTAAATTTAATTTTAATGAAGAATCTTTAAATAAATAATTTTTTCTATATTTTTTATATTTTTTAGAAACAGTAATAATTTTTGGAGGTACTACAAAAGTATGTGCAGGTACAGGAGAAGGTAATGTCCATTCTAATGTACTTGTTTTTATATTTTTTAATTTAACCATATATTTTAATTGTGCTAAATAATTATATAATATCCATTTAGCATAATATTTTTGATCAATATTTGAGCTATTTAATTTTTTATATTCTTTTGCAATAAAATTTTTAGTAACATAGTGAGATAATCTTAACATTCTATAAGTTATTTCATCATGTGTAGAAAAAATCCATGGATTTCTGCTACATGGTATTTGTTGTGTTAATGCATCATATATTACATAAAACCAAAGAATAATACTAAAAAAAGAAATTAATGCACCAAATGAAACTACAGTATTCCATGTTTGATACATATCTGGATAATCTGGTATTCTTCTTGGCATACCTGCAATACCTAAGAAATGCATTGGAAAGAATGTTAAATTTGCACCTATAAAAAGTAACCAAAAATGACATTGTCCTAAATATTCGGAATATTGAAATCCACTCATTTTACCAAACCAGTAATAGAAACCTGCAAATATTGCGGATACTGCACCCATAGAAAGTACATAATGGAAATGAGCAACAACATAATAAGTATCATGTAAGGAAACATCAATACCAGCGTTAGATAATATAATACCAGTTAAACCACCCATAGTAAATAGAGCTACAAAACCAACAGCAAAATACATAGGTGTATAAAACCAAATAGAACCTCCCCACATAGTAGCTAACCAATTAAATATTTTAATACCTGTTGGAATAGCAATTACCATAGTTGCAGAAGTAAAATATGCTTTTGTATTTGTATCTATACCAGAAGTATACATATGGTGTGCCCATACAATAAATCCAATTATACCGATAATTAAAATCGCAGCAATCATAGAAGTATGTCCAAATATTCTTTTTTGTGAAAAAGTAGAAAGTACATGACTAACAACTCCAAAACCTGGAATTACTAGAATGTATACTTCTGGATGACCGAAAAACCAAAAAAGATGTTGATATAATACTACATCTCCACCTCCAGAAGGATCAAAAAAACTAGTATTAAAGTTTCTATCAAATAATAATAATGTAATAGCTGCACCTAATACTGGAATAGCTAATAATAATAAAAATGAAGTAATAAATACTGACCATACAAAAAGAGGCATATCTTTTAAATACATTGCTTCACTTTTAAAATATAAAATAGTACATATAAAATTAATAGAAGCAACGATAGATGAAAGTCCTGCTAAGTGAAAACTAAAAATTAAAAAATCAATGGATGCACTAGAATGTGTTTGTAATGAAGAAAGAGGAGGATATAATGTCCAACCTGTTCCTGGTCCACCATCAATAAAAGTAGAAATTAATGCAAGTAATACTGCTGGTGGAAGAATCCAAAAACTAAAATTATTTAATCTTGGAAATGCCATATCTGGCGCACCTATTAATATTGGTACAAAATAGTTACCAAAACCACCAAATAATATAGGAACTACTACAACGAATAACATTAAAATACCATGCATTGTTGTTGCCATATTATAAAATTGATATTCTCCAAATAATATTTGATCTCCTGGAAAAGCTAATTCTAAACGAATAACCATTGATAATAATACGGCAAAAAAACCGTTAAATATACCAAAAAATAAATACATAATACCAATTCGTTTATGATTAGTAGTCCATACCCAACGTTTCCAAACTCTATCATAATAACTTAATTTCATAAATTTGTAAATTTATGAAATTAAGTTATTATGATTACTACATTATACTTTATTTTAAATTTTATATCTTTAATATTAAGAGAATTTAATATTATTAATTTATTTTATTAATTTATTATTTAAATATAAATTTGAATTAATACTTGATGTAACTATAAAAAATATAAAATATAAAAGATGTACATGAGAACATATTAATCCTAATTCAATATAAGGAGTAACTGGTAATTGACCACCAAGATATCCTAAAAATATAAAATTAAAAACAAACATCCAAAACATTATTCTATTAAATGGTTTATAATTTTTATTTTTTATTAATTCTTTATCTAATAAAGGTAATGCGAACAAAATAATAAGTGATAAAAACATTAATATAATACCATATGTTTTAGATGAAATAGATCTTAATATACCATACATAGGTAAAAAATACCATTCTGGTACTATATGTGCAGGTGTTACTAATGGATTAGCATTTATATAATTATCACTATGTCCTAATGCTTCAGGAAGAAAAAATACAAATACGGAAAAGAATATTAATGCAATAAATATACCAAATAAATCTTTTACAAGAAAAAATGGATAAAAATTTATTTTATCTAATTTAGTACTTCTGATTCCTAATGGATTACTACTTCCAGCTTTATGTAATTGAAAAATATGATATAATGATAATACTGCAATTACAAAAGGTAATAAATAATGTAAACTAAAAAATCTATTTAATGTTGAATTATTAATTGCATAACCTCCCCATACCCAATAAACAATATCTTTACCGAAATATGGAATAACAGTTAAAAAATTTGTAATAACTGTTGCTGCCCAATAACTCATTTGTCCCCAAGGTAATACATATCCTAAAAATGCAGTACCCATCATTAAGATATAAATAATTACTCCAGTGAACCATCCAAGTAATCTTGGTTTTTGATATGAACCATAATACATACCTCTTAATATATGTATGTATACCATAATAAAAAAAAATGATGCACCATTTGAATGCATATAACGAATTAACCATCCATAATTAATATCTCTCATTATATGTTGTACACTTTCAAATGCGTGATCTACTTCAGGAGTATAAAACATACTTAAAAATATACCAGTAATAAACTGAATTACTAAGAATATTCCTGACATAAATCCAAAATTCCAAAAATAATTTAAATTCATTGGACTTGGATAATAAATTAAATATGAATATAACTTTCTAAATGCAAAATCAATAAAAATTATATTTGATAATTTATTAAACATAAATTAATTAATAATAATTTAATAAGGTAATCTCTATTAAATTAACTTATTTGAAACTATTTAAGATAAATAAATAAGTAATTTGTATCTGAAAAAAAAATATTGAACTTAAATTTGAATAATTATTTATATTAGAACTTATATAAAATAATATTGGTAGATCTACAGATTCAAAAGAATAAATAATTATTTCATCAAAACAAAAGCATTGTACTTTAAAAATATAAGCACTTATATCATTTGGATTAATAATGTAAATACTTATACCTTTAATCATAAAATTTGTAGGGTTATATAATCTAAAAAATACTAGATATGTTTCAGAAGTGTATATATATATATGATTTTGTAAACTTATAAACTCAATAACATTTATATTTGTTACTGAAGTATTAAAATAAACAACATATATTAAATTATCAATATTTAAGTTATTTTCATATTTATAAAAAATAAAAAAAAATATATTAAAAATATTATATATTATAAAATCAATATAGAAAAAATTATTATATATATGATATCTATTATTGTTGTAATAAAAATTATTATATAATGAATAATCATCTTGATATTGTAAGTAATTAATATTAAAATTTGTTATATTAATAGATTCATTATAAAAATAACTATTAGTGTTTTCTAAGTTGTTTTTATATAAAAATATTTTTTGATCAATGTAATCATTATTTGTAATCATACTATAATAATTATTTAATTCACAATATATTTTATAAATTGGTATATTATATATACCAAAAAAAAACATTTGTATAAAAATAATTATAACTATATAAAGAAACCAAAATTTTATTTTACTATTATACATTTTATGATTAATGTAAATCAACCATATCTTTTAAATAGATACAGCATAATATCATAAATATATATCCTTGTAAAACAGCAACTACCATTTCAAATAATATTAAAACAATAGTAATTAATAATGGAAGTATTGAAATTAAAATAGTTTTTCCAGATGCAAAATAAGAAGGAAATAACATTTTATGTACTACAAGTGCAATAGTATCTAATAAAATATGTCCAGCAACAATATTTGCAAATAACCGTAAAGCTAAACTAATAGATCTGAAAACAAAAGAAATTGTTTCGATAAATACTAATAATGGAACTAATCTAAAAGGAATTGTTTTTGGAAAAAACATAGAAAATATTCTAAGACCATATTTGTTATAACCTACACCAACTGCCATACCATACCATGCAATAAATGCTAATGAGAAAGTAATAGATAAGTGACTTGTTATAGTAAAACTATATGGTAATATACCAATTAAATTACTTAAACTAATAAACACAAACATATAAAATAAAAATGGAAAGTATTTTCTACCTTCATCTGATAAATATTCATTAACACTATCATATACGAATATATAAATTTTTTGAAATATAAAACTTACTATATTTAAATGATAAGTATTATCTTTAAAATGAATTAAAAGATATAATATTTGAAAAAATAAAATAATAAATAAAGAAACAAGTAATGTATCTGTAAAATAAAAATAGTCTGTTTTAAAAAAAGATTGAACTTGAAATTGTTCGAATGGTGAGTATAATACCATATTATAATAAATATATTTAATTTATTAATTTTGCAAAGATTTCATAATACTTTCTTTCTTTTATTATTTTAGTATTACGAAACAATCTTGATTTTTTTTAAGTTATATCCAAATGGACTTGAACCATTGACCATCCGCTTATCAAGCGGATGCTCTACCAACTGAGCTATGGATACTATCATATGAGATCATTTATTTTTAATATTATATGCTAAAAACTATATATTTAACAAAAAAAATGATAGAAGGATTTAAAAAAAAATAAAGTTGTAAAAATGCAAATATAATTAATAAAAAAGAAGTAGTATAATTTAAATTTTTAATTAAAAGCCATTTGCTATCACTAACATCAAAATATACTATTTTTATTAATTTAAGATAATAATAACAAGATAATATAGTAATTATAATAGTTATAAATATAAAAAAATAATTTTTACTAATTGCTAAAGCAGTTAATAATAATAATTTACCAATGAAAAGTGAAAATGGTGGAATACCAGCAATGTTAAAAATAAAAAATAATAATATTATTGCAATTCCTCTATTTATATTAATAAGGCCTTTTAAAGACGATATTTGTTCTATATATTTTTTATCTTTAGACAAAAATAATTGTAAAAATAAAGTAAAAATACTTAGTAATGAAAAAGAATATAATAATATATATGTATATATATTTTGTAACATTATAGGATTTTCATAAATAAATAATAGTAAAAAATAACCTATACCTGTTATAGAACTATAAGCAAGTAATCTTTTTATTTTTTTTTGATATAATGCACCAAAAGTACCTAATGTTAAAGAAGTTACAATAGTTATCATTATTATAGGATTATATATTACATATAATTTAAAAAATACAACTAATAATATTTTATTAAATAAATAAAATATAGAAATAAATGGTACTACTGCAAAAAAAGCAGTTATTACTGTTGGAGCTCCTTGATAAATATCACTAATCCATAAATGAAAGGGTGCAGCATAAAATTTAAATAAAAAACTGATAAGAATAAATACAAATCCAATTGAAATTAAGTTAAAATTAAAATTTGAATTATATAAATCTATATTTTTTAAAAATAAATTTATATCATTAAATGATAATAAACCTGTAAATCCATATATAATAGAAATACCAAATAATAATAATATTGATGAAAAGGATCCAAGAATAAAATATTTTAAACCTGATTCCAAAGAATAAGGATTTCTTCTATTAAAAGAAGTTAAAATATAAAAAGCAATACCTTGTAATTCAAGTAATAAATATACTGTAGTCATATGTACACTTATTACTAATAAAAATAAACTAAAGATAGAAATAGAAAATAAAATTAATAATTCAAAATTATTAATTTTATTATTTATAATATATGGATATCCTACTATTAATATTATAATACTAAAAGATATTGTTAATAATTGAACAATAGAAGTAAAAGTATTTTTTTCAAAAAAATTTGAAATTGTAAAGCTATCTATATTTAAATTATTAAGCACTAAAAAAAGAACATTTAATAATATAAATATTAATAATATTAAATTATTCTTAAATAAATTAGGAAATTTATAATAAGGACTTAAATTTAAAATAGAAGTATAAGTTAAAAAAATAAGAAGACTACAGAAAAAATAAATTTCAGGTAATAAAAGTACGAAATTCATATTTTTTATATAAAATTAATAAAATATATTTAAGTAATCGGGTTTAAATAATAAAAGTACAATTTAACGTACTCCAATATAGTAATTTATTAAAAATGAACAATAATTTTTTTTGTCATTTAATAAAGCATAATAAATTAAACTTCCTTTGTTTACATTTTTGTGTTTTAAAAAGTTAATTAAATTGCTTAAACTTTCTGTTTCATCTATATGTTTTTTATATGAACCTATCTCATCTTCTTTAGTAAAATCTAAAGTAGAATATTTAACAAATTTATCATCAAATATAACACGAGATGGGTGATCTTCAAGATCTTTAAGAAAGTCTTTAAATTTAACATTATTTCTATCCGCTTTGATAATTTGCTTATCACCGTATGTAATATACTCAGAAGTGTCAGTTTTAATTATATACTTATCTCTATCAAATACATTTGGATACTCATTAAGTGTATCAACTACTGTAATTTCAACTAAGTTAAATGCATTATCTACAGATGTAATAAATTCAAAATGATGTCCATTTTTATGTATGAAGTCTATACATAATACTTGATTATAATTTAAATAATAATTAAATGATCTTACTTTATCAGTAAGATGGATATTATAACCTAAAGTGTAAACAATATCAAAAAATTTGTAGTGGCTAGTCATTGTTATATAACCAAAGAAAGAAATTAGATTAATTAGAATGATTAATGAAATTAAAAATATTAATAAACTCATTAGTCTATTGTATTTTATGTAGTTTAAAATGTTAGTAAAATTGTTAATAAAATTGTCCATAAATTTATATTATAATAATATATTAAGTAATCTAAATATTATAATTATTTTTTACATAATCTTTCCTATATATTTTATTTAAAAAAAATTGAAAATATGTAAGAAATGAAATATGAAAAAAAAGTTATAATTAAATATAAAAAGAAAAAAATTAAAGATAAAAATAAAAGAATTAAAATAATAGATCTAATAATACAGTAAGTAAAAAATATAAAATAAATAAAATGTTCAAATATGTTTTTTATTTTCATTTTTATAAATATAAGTATTGTAATAAAGTAATAAAGTAATCTATTTAAAAATGTATAATATAATATGCTAAATATTACCTAAGAAAAAGTTAATTAAATTTTTACTATATAATCTAAATAATTTTTTTTTTTATTACTAGAGATAAGAAACTCAATAGATTTTAAAGAAAAATTTGAATTATAATTTATATAATTGTTCTTTTTATATGATATTTTTTTATTTCTTTTGCTAATTTTTTTTTTAGGTACTGCCATATTATAATAATTCAAAAAAATAATAAGTAACAGAAGGACTAATTATTTTAAAAAATGGATTTGGATATATTCCTAAAACCAACATAAAAATAATTAATGGTAATACTATACTAATTTCTACAAAAGATAAATCAAAATAATTTTTTATAAATTCTTTTCTTGGTATTAAAAATACTACTTTATTATATAACCATAAAGAATATATAGAACATATAAAAATACTAAAACCAATTAAAAATAAAGGAAAAAAATTAAATACGTTATAAGTACCAATTAATATTAATAATTCACCTACAAAGTTACTTGTAAGAGGCATACTAATATTACCTAGTGTAAAAAAGAAAAATGCAATAGATAACAACGGCATTGTTTGTACAATACCACTATAATATTTTATTATTTTAGTGTAATATCTACTATATAAAAAACCAATAATAAAAAATAAACCAGAAGAAACAATACCATGACCGATCATTAAAAAAATAGATCCATTTAAAGATGTAATATGAAAAGAAAATAATCCTATAATACATACATTCATATGTGCAACAGATGAATATGCTATAATTTTTTTTATATCAACTTGTCTTATTGTAGTTAAGGATGTATAAAATACAGCAAGTGAAGCTAATAATAAAACTAAAGGAGCAAAATAAATAGTTACATCTGGAAATACAGGAAATAAAAAACGTAAAAAACCATAAGTACCTAATTTTAATAAAATAGCAGCAAGAAATACTGAACCTTCTGTAGGTGCTTCTACGTGTGCTTCTGGTAACCATATATGAAATGGAAAAATTGGTACTTTTATTGCAAAAGAAAAAAAAAAAGCAAGCCAAATAATGTATTTATTTATATTATTATATTCAGTTAACCATATTATTTCTATATCAGTAGTTCCTGAATGTATATATAATGAAAAAATAGATATTAGCATAAATAATGAACCAACTAAAGTATAAAAAAATAATAAATATGAAGCATGTATTCTTCTTTTTCTATATCCTGATACACCTATATATACAAAAAAAGGTACTAATATAGCTTCAAAAAAAATATAAAATACAATTAAATCTAAGCTAATAAAAACAATAATTAATAAAATACTAATACTAAACAAAAATATACCATATAAATCTTTTAAATTACTAGTATTTGTATAATAAATATGTGTTAAACATAAAGGTAATAAAAATGAAACTAAATATATAAAAAAAAAACTAATACCATCAATACCAAAATTAAGATAAATATCGAATAATTTGATATTAAATAGATATTGAAAAGATAAATGAGAAGGATTATAATTAATCCAAAGTGTAACAAAAAAAATATGTATTAGCCATGAAGTCAATAATAAATATGGTTGATTTCTTAAAAAAGAAACTAAAAATTGATAAATATTAATTAACGAAAGACTTGATGATTGATGTATGTTATTAACATTTTTAATTGTAGTTGACATAAATAAAGTTATTTATAAATAATATATAATTAATTAAAGTAATCTAAAATTATCCATTGAAAAAATTCCAAGGACTTTTTGTATCAAATAGTCTAAATTCTTGAATGAATGAAACAGAAGAATATTTAATATTTTTTATTCTTTCTGAATATGATAATTCAATAAAACCACTTAAAGGAAAATCTTTTCTTAAAGGATGTCCTTGAAAACCATAATCGGTTAATATTCTACGCATATCTTTGTTACCAATAAAATAAATACCAAATAAATCCCAAGCTTCTCTTTCATACCAAGAAACATTAGGAAATAATGAACAAATTGTGTATACTTTATCAAATTCACTAACATTAATTTTTACAAAAAATCTATTATGATATATATAAGATAAAAATTGATAAACTAAAACAAATCTATCTTTATTTTTTATAATATCTATTGCTACTAAATCAACAAACATTTTAGCTTGTGTATTGATATGCAAAAATAAAAAGATTAATAATTTATTTAGGTATTTTGTGCTTGTTATTACATTATAATATTCTTTTTTATATACATTAAAAAATAATTTTGGTATTATAGATAATAAGTATAAAGACATATCTTTTATATACAAAGGTTAATTATTTGTTTAATATTTGCAATTGCAGTAGCAGGACTTAACTTTTTAGGACAACAACGAATACAATTTAAAATTGTATGACATCTATATAACTTATAAATATCATCTAAAAAAAGTACTCTATTTTTGAAATCATTATCTCTAGAATCAATTAACCATCTATATGATTGTAATAATACTGCAGGACCTAAATATTTATTACTATTCCACCAATAACTAGGACAACTAGTAGTACAACATGCACATAAAATACATTCATATAATCCATCAAGTAATTTTCTATCTTTTTTAGTTTGAATATTTTCAATTGTTGGTCTACTAACAAAAACAGTTAAATTATTTAATTTAATTTTCTTTTTTAGGTTTGAAATTTCATATTTTTTAATAAGAAAAGGATTAATTGATTTGTACTGGTTATAAAAATGTTTCATGTTTATTACTAGATCTTTTATAATCAACATATGTGGTAAAGGATATATATTTACAAAAGACTTAATGTAATTAACATGTTCATCTACTTTATATGTACATGCTAAAGCATTCATACCATTTATATTCATAGCACAGCTACCACATATACCTTCTCTACAAGATCTTCTAAATGCAAGTGATGCATCTTTATTATCTTTTAAATAAAATAAAGTATCTAATAACATAGGTAAATTTTCATTACCATCTAAAAAAAAAATTTCCACCCATGGTCGTTCATTTATTGTAGGGTCATATTTTAAAATTCTATAACAAATTAAATATTCTTTAATATTTAATTTCATTTTATTGTTCATTAAATTTAAATTAATAAATTTTAATTTTTCAAAAAAATATGATAATTTATTAACTAGCATATTTATATTTTGTTTTTATTATAAAGTATTCTTATTTAGTATATATTAATATGCCTGCAGAATTTAGTGTACCTATCAATTTTTTAAATAAACTAATTTCTTTAATTTTATTACTACTTTGATTTAATGATTTTGAAAATAATACAATTGTATAAATTATATTTTTATTTAAACTAGGTAAATACTCATTTTCTTCAAAAAAAAAACCTGCTCTTTTTTTTATTTTATTAAGATTATAATTTTCTAAACATTTGTTTATTGTTACATTAATAGATGGAGACTTAATAATTAATTCGAATGTTTTATCTGAATATATTAAGATTAAAACTCTTAATAAAACTTTTTCATTATATATTTTAGTAACTTCATTAAACAAATTACAAAATTTATCAATAGGAACACCATATTGTCCTAAAGTAGGACCAATAGGTTCTTTTGAACTTGCTTCCATAGCAACAATATTTAATTTTACTTTTACGTCTAAGTATTTATTTATATTCATATTTTATTATAAATTATATAATTATGTAATAGCCTATTTTTAAATTTACTTAATAAATAATGTTTTTTTTAATATATATTAAATTTTAATATATATCGGAGTGGGAGGAATCGAACCCCCGTATATACGAACCAAAATCGTATGCCTTACCACTTGGCGACACTCTCACTCGAGAAAGGAATCGAACCTCTATCTTAGGTTTTGGAGACCCACATTCTACCACTGAACTACTCGAATAATAATATATTTATTATATTCATTATATATATAATGAATATAGTATTATGAAATTAATATATACTTTACTAGTTTAATCTTTTTTTTTTAAACTTGGTAAACCATATTTTGACCTTCTAGTAATACGATCTTTAACAGCGGCAAAATCAAATTTACCTCTTATTGGTTTATACCTAACACCAATTAAATCTCTACAACGACCTCCTCTTACAAGAACAACAGAATGCTGTTGTAAATTATGTCCTATACCAGGTATATAGCAATTGATTTTTTTTCCTGATGATAACTTTACTTTTGCTACTTTTCTTCTTGCGGAATTTGGTTTAGTAGGAGTTTGTTCAAATACTTTTATTACTACACCACGTTTTTGTGGGCATTTTTCTAAACGTTTAACATTACATTTTTTTATTTTGCTAACTCTTTTATAACTTGAAATTAACTGATTTATTGTTACCATAATTAATACATATAGGATACATATATATTTGAATTTTGTGTTGTTACTAAATTTATAATGCTACTAGATATTTTGTTATATACAAAATAATTATACATAAAAATATTATAATTATTAAAATTATTATTAAACTTAATAATATTATATAAATTTTTATTATTATATTTTTCAGATTTTTCTAAAAAGTTAGGAAAATAAATATCAGAATTATGTGAGATCGCAAATATTTTTAATTCTATATTTAATGAGTTTATAATTTCTTTAATTTTATTTATTTCATTTTTAAATTCTAAATAGTTATAATCTACATTACTAATTGTTAATATTAAATATTTACCATATAAAATATTTTTTATATTATAAAAATTATTATTAAAATATGAATCAAAATTATTTCTTGTTAAAAATCCTAATTTATAATTATCATTATCAAAAAAGCTGTTTTTTATACTAATTAAATTTTCTTTACCTAAATATGAAAATGTAAAAATTATTTTAATCATATTTTAATAATTATACCATATTTGCTTTCCCAAATTTGAAAAGTACTTTTTTAGTATTATTGAAAATACCTTTTCTTTTATATACATTAGGTATTCTAAATAATTTAAAGTTGTTAATATAACTAGATATTAAATAATAGTTTAAGGAAATTAAAGTATAAAATAATTTTTTTTTTTCTTTTTTTTTTAGAAAGATTGATAAGTCTAATGTTTTAAATATTAGATGACTATATCCTAATTTAAAAACTAAATTATTATTTTTTTTATGTAATTTATAACCTCTACCTACTATTTTAAATTTACCACGAAAACCATTTAATATAGAAATAATAAATAAAGAAATAAAACTATTAAATAATATTTTATTTAATGTTTTTTTTTTATTTAAAGTACTAGATAATGAAAAAGAATTAAGTAATAATAATTTAAATAAAAATAAACTATTATATACATAAAGTAAAAAATTAAAATTAAATTTACATTTAAAACTACCTAATTTGCTTAAACAAACTAAGTTATTTCTTTCTATATATAAAAAGAAATATTTAAAAAAATAAAAAAATGAATATGAAATATTAAATTTTATTCTTTTATTGGAAAAATGTTCTTTATTTGAATTAACAAAAGATTTTAATATAGGTTCTGATTTCATATATATATTAAAAAGAAATTTCAATTAATATTTCACCTGAAATGTTAGTTTTTAAAGCTTCATTACTTGTGATAATACCATTATTTGTAGAAATGATATAAAATTTACCTTCTTTAACTACTTTAGATTTTAAAATATCTAAGCTCCAATATATTCTTTTTCCAGGTTTTGAAATTCTAATTATTTTACTAAAATTAAAATTACCATCAATTTGTACTAATGCTATTTGTATTCTTTTAGTTAAATAATCTATATTATATGAATATATTAAATTTTCTTTATAAAGAAGAGAAGAAATGGATAAAGTTATTTTATTAAATGGTATATTTATTGTATTTTTTTTAGTTTTTATTGCTTGATTTAGTATTGATGAATATATAGATATAATGTCGCTCATATTTAAGAATATAATTATTACCAACTTGATTTTTTTAATCCATTAATTAAACCATTAACTCCAAGATTTTTTAAAAACATTCTATTTAATCTAAATTTTTTAAGAACAGATCTATTTCTACCAGAAATTAAACATTTGTTTTTTATTTTAGAAATAGTTGCATTTTTTAATTTATTTTTTTTATTTAACGAAAAATATGAAACTTCTTTTGGTAAGTATCTATCTTTAATAATTGAAGATTGAATAATATTGTTTATAAATGAATTATCTTTATTAATTCTAATCTTAATATTTTTTTTTTTTAATAATATTCCTGCCATAAATTATAAAAAATTTAATCCATAACTACTTAATAATGGTCTATTAATTATAAATTTATAAAATCCAGAATATAACTCTATACTTAAATAATAATTAAAATCTTCATAAAAAGATAAAAATTTATCAAAGTCATTAGAAAAAGAAAAAGAAGAAAGAAATAAAAAATAATTTAAATTTAAAAATATTAAGCTTTGTTCATTTAATTTTTTATTTTTTTTTTTTATCAATTCACATAATTTAGGAAAAGAATAATTTACTAACATTCTTAAAAAATTAAATAAATTATCATTTCTCATTAATATTGAGCAACCTACCTTTACAGGCTTCATTCTAGGACAGTTAATTGTTTCTTTTACAAATATTATTCTTTGTCCTGAAGCTCTTTCTAATAATAATAAATTTGTAACAAAAATAAATCTATTTTTTTCTTTATTTTTTATATAAAAGTTAACTTTTAATTTATTTAAATATAAATTAAAGTCTATTTTATGATTGCTATTTAATTGTTCATTGAAATAGGAATAATTTAAAAAGTTACTTAATTTGTAGTTATGCATATTATATTACACTTGGTGCTAAAAATATAATTTTATTATATTTATTATTAATAAGCTCACTTGCTATTGGACCAAAAATACGATTACCTGCTATATCATTACGCTTATCAATTAATACTACTGCATTATCAGAAAAGTTAATAGTAATACCATTTTTTCTATATGTTTTTCTACCCATACGAACAATAATACCAGTTCTAACATCATGTAATTTTACTTTTTTTTTAGCAATTGCTTTTTTTATTGCTAAAATTATAAAATCTGATAAGAAAGCATTTTCATATTTAGAACCTAATACTCTAATACATTCTCCTAATTTTCCACCAGAATTGTCAGTTATTTTTAATTTAGTTTTTATGAATACCATATTGATTTTATTTTATATAATATCGAATACCACTTTTATGTACAAGTGCAATTGGATGTCTAAATTTATAAGATAATTTTTTTAAAATTTTTAATGCATTTGGTAAGTTTATATTACTAACTTCATATAAACAACTATCCATTTTTAAAAAACATATATAATCGGATATTGGTCCTTTACCTTTACCCATACGGATACCTGAAGCTTTTTTTGTAATTGGTATTAAAAATCTTGGTCTTACATAAAGCTTAGATTTTTTTTTTATTTCTCTTTTTATTAAAACTCTTCCAGCTTCTAAATTTTTTTTATTTAATAAATGATTCTTTAGTATTACATAACCATATTCTCCTGAAATTATTTCTTTTTTACTAGATATAATTCCGTTTCTAAAAATATTAGTTTTAAAAAGTCTTTTTATTTTCATGTTATTATAAATTATTTATATTAATATAAAATTTTTTTAAACTATTTATATAATAGTTTTATTGATATTATGAATATTAGTAATTCTTGTATTATAAAATAACCAAACTTTAATACCTAAAGTAGATCTTCTTAATTTTACATAGGATTGATAATAATGAATATCAGAATATATTGTATGTGTAGGCATTTTACCTACTAATTTATAATCATGTACTATACTATGATAAGCTATAGTTTTAGACATTTGAGCTTTTTTAGTAGGACCACTAAATTCAATTCTAATACCTGAAATAGGATTATATTTATTTATTATTTCTTTATCAAATATTTGACTAAAAAAGACAATATTAAATATATTGTTATAATTAAAAAATACTTTATTATTACTATTATATAAATAGTTATTATAACTATTTAATTCATTATATAATGGTATAAATATTTTATTTGAAAATGAATTTGCAATATATTGTAATCTACCAATTCTTTTTAAAACCCTTCTAATTTTATGTTTTCTTTTTAAATTATATGTAATATAATCAGATATTAATTTAGTATCAAAAGAAGGAAATTTCTTCATATAATATATAGGTAAAAAAAAAGTTTTAAATCCTGTATAATTACTAATAGTAGATTCTAAGAAAAAATTAAAAAAGTTAAAAAATTTTTTCTTAAAATAAAAAATAATTCTTTTATAAAAATTATTAAATTTATTAATTTTTTTAAAATGAACCATGTCTACTATATTATTACGAATTTTTAAAAAATTACTATTTGTCTCTCTGTACATTAAATTAAAATCTTTTATATAATAATTAGAAATAAATCCATATCTATTATTTAAACTAGAAATAAAAAATTTATTAAATTTATAGTTTAAATATTGTTTATATCTATTATTAAAAAATTTTTTATTTCTTAAATTATAATTATAAAATGAAGATTTATATATATTATTAATTGATAAAGGTATTTTTTTTAAATTATTTAATACTAATCTATTTTCTAATTTTAAATAATAAAGATTTATTAATATATTTTTATTAAAAAAAAAGTAAAACTTATTAATATATTTAATTAAATAATAATAAACAATATTAATATTATTTGATTTTAAAAAGATAAAGTTATAAAAAAATAATAATTTATTAATAAATAATAAATAATAATTATTAATGTAACTAAAAATATTTTTTAATTGTAAATTTATATTATTATAAATAATATTTTTTTTATTTAAAAAATAAGATAAAAAATTTATAAAATAATATCTTATATTATTTTTATTTTCTAAAGAAATAGTATCTTTATTAATATTAAAAAAGTTACTAAAATTAAAAAATAAATTCTTATTATGTGTAATACTATTTTTAGTATTTAACTTTGTAATAGAATTAAAATTTAAATTATTATTAATAATATCAGATAATATAATTTTTTTATTTTCTTCTAATAAAAAAAAAAAATAATTAATATTATAATTAAAAATATAATTTATTTTTTCTAAATTAAATTTAAAAGAAAATAAATATTTTAAATAATAAATAAAGAAGAAAGTATCTTCTTTATTTATAGCTAAGTGATTAATATTATTGATAATTTCTTTATTATGCAATAAATTTTTTGGTATTAATAAATTAAAATCAAATAAATACTCAAGAACAGAAAGATACTTAAATATTTTTTTATTATTATTTATAAATTTTGTAAATCTATTAAAACTTGGTAAAGTTAAATAAATATTTGATTTAATATAATAATATTTTTGATTTATTCTATTTAAATAAAAATGTGTAGTTGGAAGTCTTAATCTATAAAAAATAGAATTTAAATATTCTATTAATTTATAATCTTTATATACTAAAAAAGTATAATATTCTTTATCATACCATAAAGAATGCCATGTACCAAAAATACCGATTCGTAATGTATTTGAATTACTAACTCTTCTCATAATTTATTATTTTTTCTTTTTATTTTTTTTTTTTCTAAATTGCATTCTTTTTTTTGTAAAGATAAAATCTCCAAGTTTATAGCCCAACATATTTTCCTTAATTTTAATGGGAAAATAATTTTTACCATTATAAATATAAATAGTAAAATTCATAAAATCAAAAGTAATAACAGATGATCTACTTCTAGTATAAAGAGTATTAATATTTTTATTTTTTGCAATTATTAAATTCATTAATAATTTGTTATCTATAAAAGGACCTTTATATAATGATCGTGTCATAATTATATTAATCTTAATGTTTAGTTTTTTGCATTCTACCCCATACAGTAAATGGACTAGCTCTACCTGTTTTTTTACCTTCACCTCCACCATGTGGATGATCAATAGGATTCATTGCAACTCCTCTAACAGACGGACGTATACCTAACCATCTACTACGCCCAGCCTTACCTAAATTTATATATCTATACCACTGATTAGATACTACACCTATTGTAGCTCTACAATACGAAGAAAGATCTTTTATGCTACCAGAAGATAATTTAATTTTTGTAGTTTTTTCATCACCATTTACAAGAATACTATGTGTTCCTGCAGATCTTGAAAGTATACTACCTTTACCAGGTAATAGCTCTATATTATGTAATAATGTACCATTTGAAAAAAATAACAATAAATTTGAATCACCTAAATGATAATATGAAACTTTACTATCGTAATTATAAATAAATAATTGTTTTTCGTAATTAAACTGTGTTGATAAAATATAACAGTATATACCATTAGAATAAAAAACTAATGATATAAATGAAGATCTATTAGGATCATACTCAGTAGAATATACATATGCTGGAATATTTATAATAGTTCTAGCAAAATCTATTTTTCTATAAATTCTTTTATAACTACCTCCTCTATGTCTTACTCTAATTTGTCCAGAATTATTTCTACCACTATTGTTTTTTAAATTTAATAGAAGATTATTACTAATTAATTTATTATCTAATAATCTTTTGTTAACTAAACAAGTATGTCTTAGAGAAGGAGTAATTGGATTATAACGTAATATATATTTGTTATTTTTACTATTTTGATTCATATGTATGAAAGAATACAAAGATATATCCCTACAATAAAAATTAAAATAACTTAATATTAAAAATAATATTAAATTATCTGAATAAAATTTCTTTTTTTAAATTAATAAATACTTCTGTTTCCCACTTATCTCCATTAGACAATAATTTGTTTTTATCGTATAATAATTCATCATGTGTTAAAGATGAATATTCGAAATTAGGACCTTCAACTACTGCATCTACAGGACATGCTTCTTGACATAATCCACAATAAATACATTTAGTCATGTCTATATCATATCTACTAGTCTGTCTACTTCCATTAGGACGCATTGTAGAGTCAATAGTAATTGCAATTGCAGGACATATTACTTCACATAATTTACACGCAATACATCTTTCCTCACCTGTTCTATATCTTCTTAGTACATGTTCACCTCTAAATCTAGAACTTAAAGGACCTTTTTCGAAAGGATAATTTAAAGTAGCTTTTGCATCAAACATATTTTTAAATGCAAAAAACATTCCTCTTAAAGATTCAAATAAAAATAAAATTTTTAAATGTTTATATAACAATTTTTTGTTCATAATATATTAAGTATATTACTATATAAATTTTTTTTAATATATATTTATTAAAATATATATTCAATATATGAATTATTTGTTTTATTATTAATAATATTCACAATATTATTATTAAATAAATTAACAGATTGAATATAAGATTTATGTGTTAATATTTCAAATTGTTCTCTAGATTTTTTATCTATGTGAGGAGATCTTAAGACTGTTATTTTTGATATTTTATTAGGTAATTTACTAATACTATATAATTTTTTATTATTTTTAATTTTTAAATTTAAATTAAAAACAAAAAATAACAAATAATAATTAAATAAAAAGTAAATAATATTTAAATTAACTTTATTTTTCAAATTAAATTTATTAGAACTTACTAAATATAATTTATTTGAATAAGAATTATCAATATTTATAAAAAAATTATTATTTAATAATGAATTATTATTTTTAATATATAAATAACCAATTAATTTATAAAAATACTTTAATTCTAATAAGTTAGTTGTAATATTATCTAATATATTAACATTTAATTTATTAAATGAAGATATTACATTTATATCTTCATTTTTATAAAAAGATTTAACTATAATATTAGAATTAATATTAAGTTTTTTAATAAAAAATAAACTTTTTTTTAAAAATAATTGTAAAAATAAATAGGATAAATTATTTGAGTTCATAATTATATATTATAAAATTATTTATTTCTATTTAAATATTGAAATTTAATAGAAAGTAAATCAATATCATAAACACCGTAGAAGACATTTCTTTTTTTTGTAAATAAATTAAATATATCTAATAAAGATTTAAATTTTACTAATAAAGAAAAATAAGAATGTCTATAAAAAACTAATTTATTAACATTATTAGTAAGCCAATGCATATGAGATAATAAAATTTTTTGTCTAAATTTTAATTCAATACTAATAATAGGTAATATTTTTTTTAAAAAAAAAAAATAACCAATAAAAAAAAATAAAAGAAATTGTAATTGTGAAACTAATATTAAATTATCTAATTGTACCATATTTATAATAAGAATATATTAATATAATTAATTTAATTATAAATTACCAACAAGTAATTTATATTTTAAATTTTTTCTGTTTAACCTCACAGTTTCTTTATATAATTTTAATTTTTTTTCAAGATGTGCCAATCTTAATAATTGAGCTTTTTTTAAATTATTATTATGACTTTCAGTTAATAATTTTTCAATATTATTTAATTTAATAAATAAATTAACTTTTAATGCTTGTACTAAATTGTAAAATTTAACAATTTTTAATTCATTTAAACGTATATAACATCTATGCCAACTTGAAATAGTTATATAAAATCTAATAGTTTCTATCCATTTTAAGTTTTCTAAATGGATATCTTTTAAATTAATATTAAAAAATGCATAAAAAGAGGAAATAATAAGAAAAAAAGAAAAAAATAAAACAAAAGTTTCAGATTGAAATAATAAAAAAAAGTTTATAAAGTTTAATATTGTAAATATAAATAATAAAAAATACATAATTTGTTTAAGTATAAATATAAAGTATTCTAATATAAGACAGATTAAACGAAGTTAGCACAACTAACAATTTCATTTAATTCAGTAGTAATATACTCCTGTCTAGCTCTGTTATATGCTAATGTAAGTAAATCGATAATTTTACCTGCATTTTTTTTCGCACTATCCATTGCAACTATACGAGCACCAAGAGAACTATATTCATTCTCTTCGAAGCTGTCCATTAATAAAATAGATAAACCAAATAAATAAAGATCATTAATATAGCTAGAATAATCTTTGTTATCAAGTACAACTCTGTGAAATATTGCTTCATTTAATGAAGAAGAATCAACTAATAAAGATAAAAATTCGTTGTAAGAAACAATTTCATAACAAGAAGGTTCTTGTCTAAATATATTTATAAATCTTTTAAAAACTATATAATATCTATCACTTTCTAATTTAATTAATTTTTCACCTATAATAGAACAACTAAATATAGATAAAGCACCTACATCTTTATTGAATTTTTCTATATTTTTAACTACATAACCAGTATAATTATTAACAAAATACATTCTACCTTTACGACCAGTAGTAAAAATTTTTACGTTATTATCTTTTTCTTCTAAATATTCAATAAGATTATTTGTAGAATTAAATACTTCACTATTGTGAGGACCACAACAATTTTTATCAATATTAATTGGAATTACTAAACAATTCATATATCTACATTCAGAATATAATTCTACATCAAAAAAAACTAAAAAAGGTGTAATTGCTAAAAATCTAGATGCAATATTATCTTTTAATTCTGCAATATTAGATAAAGCAACTAACTGAATAGACTTAGTTATATCTCTAAATTTTTCATATGCTTGAACTTTTTTTTTCAATTTTCGTGGATTAATCATTTATTTTTTAAAAATTATTATTTATAACGACGTTGTTGTTTTCTGTTATTAATTTACATAATAAACTTGATGGATTAAAATTTAAAGAAATTAAAATAAAATCTAAGAAATCAAAGTAAGAAACTGTTTCTACACAAATTGGCATAAATCCATGATTAACACCACACAATTCAGAACATTGTCCATAATATATACCACTAAAATTAGCATAAAATACATATTCTGCTAATCTACCTGGTATTGCATCTACTTTAATTCCTAATTGTGGAACTGCCCATGAATGAATTACATCTTCAGAAGTAATTGATAAATTTATATATGCATTTGAAGGCAATAATAATCTTTTATCAACAGATAATAATCTAGCTTCTGTAGCATTCATATTGATTAAACTATCAAAAGTTAATTTATTATGAATAAAATCTGATCCTAATAATTGTAAATTTGAATCATTACAAATATTAATACCATATTCATATGTCCAATACCATTGATGACCAATTACAAAAACATTAAATAATGTTTCTATATTATTTAAATTATATTCATTATTATAAATATAACCTACAGCTGGAATAATTAAATAAGCAATTACTAATGTAGGAAAAACAACGAATATTATGTCAAGAGTAGATTCAGTTTGTTTGTTAAAATAAATAGGAAATTTATTTGACTCATGATTAAAATTTTCAATAATAAATATAATTAAAGCAATTATTACATACATAATTAATAATAATATAATTACTGCTTCTTTATATAACATTGCAATATTAAACATATTATCATTTCCTATTTCACCAAAAAAAAAATAACTAAATATAGAATTTATATTTAACATAATATAAATAATATATAAAATTATTAAGTAATAAAATAAATAACATAATATTAAAAATAAAAATTTATAAATTTAATAAAAGTTAGATATCGTGTTTTATAGTATAAAATAAGTTAATTTTATTATATTTTATTATTATTTAAATCATATTTTAGATATCTATAATAATTTAAATAATAATAAGAAAGATCTGTAGAAAGGCTATAACGATATTCAAGAAGTAAATAAAATAAAAGCTCACGATCACGAATATTAAAATCTTCTGAAATTCTTTTAACTTCTGTAGTAACTCTATATTCAGTATAGTGTTTTTTTTGAAATTCACTTAATGCCTCATGAGATAAAACATTAGCATCATTTTGCATTATTTTAACAATTATATGATTTCTTAATCCTGTTAAATTAAAAAATTCTCGAGATTCTATATTCTTATAATGTGGTATAAGAAGATCTTGATAATCTAAATGTTTATAAACATTTTCTGCTAATAAAATAGTAAAATGATAATCATACTTATGTTTATCTAAAAATTCTTCTACTTTATCATCATTTAATAAAAATAAAGTTTTATATGAAACTTTTTTTTTAAATTCCTTAATTGTTTTTCTTTTATTTTCTCTTAAAGAAGAAAAAAATAATTTATTAGTGTCTGGAAAAACAGAATACCTAGTATCATTATTTAATAGCATATTGTATTCAAATAATGTTTTCTCAATTACATAATATAATTCATGAAAATCAACTTCAATCACTCTTTCTGGAAGATTAATATCTTTTATATTTTGAACTGAAATAATAAACTTAGAGATATATCTCTGAGTATAATCTAGCCCTTCAATAGAAAATTTCATTTTAAAATCAGGGAAAAATTTAATATCGCGAGGGCCATTTATTGGTTTAGGTTTATATTTGTATAATTTAGCTATATTAGATAAATTAGACATATTTATTATAAATAAAATATAAAGTAATCAAATAAAAATTTTAATATGTATAAAATACTATTAATAATTTTCTAGATTAGATAAAGAGCCATGGCTATAAGAATTCATAAATAAAAGAAAAAAAAAAGAAGAAATTAAAAAAGAATTATCATTTGAAGGTATTGGATAAGTAAAATATTTAATATTTGTATCAGTATCAACAAGTCCAATTACTGGTATTTTTAAAGAATTACATTCTTTAATTGGTGTTATCATTTTATTAGAATTAATAATAATTGAAACATCCGGAACAACATTTAAGTTTTTAAAAAAACAATAAAATGTAAAAAATCGCCAATATTTTTTTATTAATTTTAAATGTTTAAACCAATCTATACCTATTTCTTTTGTTTTAAAACTAAAAAAAATTAGTCTAAACAATAAAGAAGTAAAGTTAAAATTATAATTAGTTTTTTTCTTTTCTGGAAATAAATCAAAAAGAATATCTAAAGCTTGCATATTAAAGTTTGATAATAAACCATGTTTCCATGTATTAAAAACAAAAGAATGATTATTTTTATATATATGGTAAACAAAAAAACTAACAAGTTTTTTATCTAACAAATTTAAATTACTATAATAAAAGAAAAGATGATTATTTTTTGAACCAATAAATTTCAAAAAACGACAAGCTTTTCTAGTAAAAAAAATTGTTATTTCTAAATTAATTATATGTAAATTATTTCTTGTTCCTGATATAAAAAAACTATTAACAGGATATAACTTATTTGTAGGTTCACCTATATGTACACCTAATTCGTAAAAAATATTTAATAATTTTAAATTCATAATTACTAATAAATATTACTATTATAAAGATAATGATTTCTAGCTAATTGATTATATTGTTTTTTAGTAGAAAATCCTCTTTTAAAGTTAGTTAAATAAATAGAACCAATCATTGCAACTAATAAATTTAAACCAGATAACATTAATTGTATTGGATAATATTCAAATAACATAATACCTAATGATTCAACCATTAAATACCTACTACTTTCATCAGAACGTAAAGAAAAAAGATTATATATATATCTTTTGTTTTCAATTAAAGAAAATATTTGATTGTTGTCAAATAATAATAAATAATTATAAGAAATACTTAAAAACAATTCAATAAATAATATAATTAAAATAAAGATACCAATTGTTAAATATGTCAATTTATCTGTTTCAATTTTTTGTATATTTAACATCATAACAATAAATAAGAAAAGTACTGCAATAGCACCAACATAAATAATTAAAAATATAAAACCGAAAAAATCAATTCCTAATAAAATAAATATAATTGATACTGAAAAAAAGATTGATATCAAAAAAAGAACAGAATTAATTGGGTTTAAAACAGATATCATCAAAATAGCAGATGATATGATAAATGTATATAATAGTATTAAAAATAAATCGAACATAATGTTTTTAATTTATTTAAGGTAAAGTTAAAGTAATCTATTTATATATTAATTTTTTCACCATTAATGAAAAAAGAAAAGTTAGTAACTATTCTGAAATATGAATGGTATGGATTTTCAGCTTGACCATAATTATAATTTAATAAATATAATGAAATATATAATAAGATCCATATAATATCAACAAAATGCCAATATACTAATGCTAATCCATATCCTAAATTTCTTTCTTGACTAAAGTGATAATAATATAATCTATCGTGTTGAAAGTTTAAAAAAATCATTCCTATAATTACATGAAATCCATGAAAACCAGTCATTAAATAAAATATAGAACCAAATACACTATCTGAAATATCAAATAATAAATGCATATATTCTTCTAATTGCATTATTAAAAAGATATAACCAAATAAAATACAAAGAATAGAATAAGAAACAGCTTTATGCCAATCTTTCATTTTCATCCAATAATGAGCAGCATTTCCTAAATAACCAGAAGTAATTAAAACAAGTGTTGCAACTAATGGTTTTTTATACCAAATAGACATTTCTAATCCAAAAGGAACAGATCTACTTCCTAAAAAAGCAGATAAATGAAAAAATCGATCAAAATATGTCCAAAAAAAACCTACGAAAAAAAGTACTTCAGAAACTAAGAATAAAATAAAACCAGCAATTAAAGTTTTTCTTACTTTTTTATTATATTTACCAAATACCATAGATTCTTTTAACATATCGGAAAACCATCCAAAAACATTATAAACTAATAACAATAAAGAAATAATAGATAATAAACCTGCATATTCATATTTATTAAAATATAATGTAGCATAAAATAGCATTAAAAAAATAAAACCAGATGCATAAAAAGGCCAACGTGTATAAGGGATATCATTAAAATAATGATAAAATTTTCTTTCATTAACAAATAGAACATCTTGTTCTATGTAACTTTTTAATATTTTTCTATTATTTTGGTTAGTTAAACCTAAACTAAAATATATTTTGTTATCAAATAAAGAATTATTTACTAATAATTTATTCATCAAAAAAGTATTGGACAATCAAACGTTTTAAATTCTCGTTATTACGAATAGCAACTTATATGGGAGGATAGAGAAGGATTTGAACCTTCGATAACTCGCATTCCAAACGAGCACATTTGACCGCTCTGTCATCTATCCTGATTATATATTAAAATATATCAATATCAATATATATATTTATATACTATTATTATTTAATATATATAATTATATTAAATATTCATATTTCATTAAATTTTTATTAAAATTATTTTTATTATTATTAATTAAAAGTGCTGATTTACTTAATGTATCTGAATGTATTGATACATTATCAGTTTTATAATAATCATCTAATAATTCAACATTATTAGTATAAATAATAGTATTTGTATAATTGAATCTGATATTTAAAGTTCGACTATTAAAATAACTATTTACTTTATAATAAGGAAAAAATAATTTAAATGAATTATTAATTAAACTATTACATTTTACAACACTAATAATGATATTAGTTAAATAATTATTTTTTTTATCAGTTAACTTAAATAAAGATTTAAATAATTCATTATTTAAATCTAAAAATAATTCAGAAATACTAAATAATTGATTTTTAATAGAAGAAACTGAAATATTTGTTTTTTGGGAAAAACCTAAAGAATTACTAAATATTAATTTATTTTCATATATAGAACTAGAAGGTAATATAAATGTAGAAACTCGTTTTAATTCTTCATTTATATTAGTACCATGATATATTACTTCTAAAGAATTAGAAAAATCAATATTACTATTTTCAGCATTATATAAATAATTTATTTTACTTGTATTTTGATTGAAAATATTTAAATTATTACTATAACCTAATTCTAAAAGAGTAATTAAGCTTGAACTAGGTAAAATATTAGAATAAGTAATATTTAATTTATTTAATATATTATTAAATAAATTACTATTAACATTATTTTTAAAACTATTTATACCGTATAATACTTTTTTATTTTTATGTTTATACAAATAATTACTATAAAAATGTTTACCTTCTAAAATATTAATATATGAAAAATTACTATTTGAAATATGCATAAAATCATAATTTAAATTAATATTAGATCCAATATAACCGATATCAACTTTATTACCATTATTAAATTTTAATCTTTTAATTCTACTATTTAATATAGGATTTTCTTTTTTTAAATTAATATTGTTCAATAAAAATAAACTATTATTATCAAATTCATTTAAGTTATTATTTAATAAATAATTATTTCTAAAATCAAAACTAGCAAGATTAAAAGAAGAATTTCTAATATTAGAAATACCAATAGAAGAAAATAAATTATTAATAATAAAAAAATCAATTGCAGAAGTAAAATAATTACTTAAATGTATAGAGAATAAATTATTTAGATTATTATTAATTAATAAATGTTTTTGTAATTTATTAATTAAATTACTAAAGAATAAATTATAACTAACTACAACTAATGGTTCATTTTTGGATGATCGTAACATTGGATAAAATATTCTATGTTTCTGAAATGCTTCATATGAAAAACGTATTTTATCAGTTATCCACTCTTCATTAATAAAGTCATTACGTTTTGGTAAAATACGCATTATTTCATTACCTTTAACATCTACTCTTATATTACTACCTAAACTATCAAAAATATCAATAGATTCAATACTTTTTAGTTCCCATGCACGTGCTCTAAATGCATAACTTCTAGAAGTTAAAGCTCCAACTGGACATAAATCAACAACGTTACCAGACAATTCATCAATAAATGGTTTTTTATAATATGTACCTACCTCTGTCATTTTACCTCTTCCTAAAGTACCTAAATTATTATTTCCAATTATTTCAGAAGAAAATCTAATACATCTAGTACAATGTATACAACGAGTCATTATAGTTTTAACTACAGGACCCATAAATAAATCAGTTACAGATCTTTTAATATCTATAAATCTACCTCTATCACTACCAAATATCATAGTTTGATCTTGTAAATCACACTCAGAACCTTGGTCACAAATAGGACAATCTAAAGGATGATTAATAAGTAAAAATTCAATAACATTTTCTCTAGCCTGTTTAACTAATAAAGAATTCATATGTATTTGCATATTTTTAGTTAAAGAAGTAGCACAAGAAATAATAGGTTTAAAAGAAGATTTAACTTCAACCATACACATTCTACAATTACCAGCAATTGATAATTTATCATGATAACAAAATCTAGGTACACTTATATTTAAAAATTCACAAAATTGAAGAACAGTTAATGACCAATCTTCAATATATATTTGTTTATCATTTAAAAAAATAAAATTTTCTAAATTAATAGAATAAAATAATGGGCTATCACTAATAATATTATTTCTTGTATGTACTATAATAGATAGTGATGATGAAAGAGAAGGAAATTTTTTAAAAATTTCAAGATTTTTGTTTATTAACATAAGTAAATAAATATTTATATATATATATGATAGTTTATATAAAATTATTGAAATTAGAAGAAAGTAGGAAAGAATGGGATTCGAACCCATGGATAATTAGTTTAGCAAACTAACCCTTTTGACCGCTCAGGCACCTTAATCCTATAGAAAAATAACTACAAAGTAATTACTAAGTAAAATGATATCCTCTCATTTTTTTAAAACTTAAAAATTTTAATAATCTATTATATTTAAAACCATTATTATTAGTATTAGTATTTCCTTTCCTAAAAGAATATCTTTTACTGTAAGCATTCTCTATATTTTGAGTAATAGTTTTTTTTACTTTTCCTCTAATAAAAAAACTGGATGTTAATAGATAATATAAAATATAAGAATTATTTATTTTTTGTTTATTAGTATTTTTAAATTTACGTAATAAATCACTATTTCTAATATTATTTGCTATTTGTCTCATAGAAAGATTTAATCTTTTATGAAATGGAGTAATTCTAATATTAGTAAAAGTATTATGACGTTTTCTAATTTTTAATGATTCAAATAATGGTTGATTATTGTAAATTGATTTAAAAAAGAAAAAGATTGGATTATTTGATATTAATTCCTTAATTAATACTAAAGAGTTATCAAATATTATTTCTGCTTTATTTTTTTTACCTTCTCTTATAAGAAAACCTGTAAATTTAAAGTATAAAGAATTAACATTCCAATATGCATATATATAATCTTTGTTAGTACGATGATAAGATAATTTATATCTTATATTTTTTGGATAATAAAAAACAACAGATATAAATATATTGTTTTTTCTACAATTATTTATAAAATTATTTAAATTATTATTATATATTTTTTTATTATTAATATAAGAATTTATTCTACTTTTATAGTTACTATTAACATACTCTGGAATTAAAAATCTTTGTTTTGTTAATATTATTTTATAATTGACTTTTCTTTTTATTTTATGTACAATTCTTTTTTTTCTTCTTCTAACAAGATTTGTTTCTTTATTATGAAATTTTACAAATTTTAATAGATATCTAATATTACGCTTAATTCTATAATATTTAGATTTATTATTTTTATTTATTTTTAATATATTTTTTTTTAAAGATTTAACTAATAAAAAGATTAACTCTTTTCTTACTCTATTATTAGACAATATATTTTTATATCTAAGTTTATATTTATTTTTGAATTTATTAATTGATTTAAAAATAAATGTTTTAATAGCTTTATTATTATTTTTTGTTAATTTTTTTAAGTTTAATAATTTATTTTTATATTTTTTTTCTAATTCTAATAAAAAATAATATTTTTCTCTTAAAAATAATAATTCAGGATTAATACTATTACTTGAATTTGTACTAGAAGAATCTGTATTTGTAACTTTAGCTTTTTTATTATCTAAGTTAATATTATTATACATTTTCAATGAATTAGAATCTAATTTATTAAATAAAACATAAGTATTATCTAAATAATAATTATTAAAATAATCTAATCTTTTTTTAGAAATATTTAATTTACGACTAAATAAAAATAAATTATTTTTATTATTTAGATTTCTTATTCTTTTTTTATTTAATCTAGATTTATTAATTTTATGATTTCTATAAGTATTTAATTCATCATTTTTTATTAAATCTTTATATTTTTTATTAATAAAAGAATATATATTATTAATATTTGTATTATAATGTTTATTTTCTTTAATTCTTAATAATTTAATCTTTAATCTACAATATCTTTTTAATATTCTAGATTGATTTTTATAATGTCTGCTATTTAAATAATAAGAATAAGTATCACAAAAATATTTAGATTTCTTCTTAGAAATAGCCATTAACTCTGTTCTATAAATAATTTTATAAGCTTTTTTATATACTTTTAAATAAGAAAGTCTAATATTTTTATTTTCAATATTATTTAAATTATTTAAAAAACAATAACGTTTAAATAAATTCTTAAATTTTAAACTAATTAACTTTTTTTTACGTATCAATTTAAGTTGTTTTAACCTTAAAATCTCAGCTTTAAATAAATTAGTTAATAAAGGAACAGTTAACTCTACTTCTTTATTAAAATCATCATATTGATCTACTAAATAATTTAATATTTTTTTTTTTTTTTCAAAAGTTAAATTTAAATCAAATTCTTTTTTTATTTCTAATATTTTTTTTTTTCTATAATTAGAATATTTATTTTTATTTAAATATTTATTTTTATTATATTTGTCTTTATTATTGTTATTAGATTTATTTGAATTAAATTTATCTTTATTAGATTTATTTTGATATTTATCTTTGTTCTTATTAAATTTATTTTTATTATTTTTACGATTTAAATTTCTAAGCTTATAATTTAATTGTTCTTCTTCATATTTAGTACGATATATATATTTTGCTTGTTTAAATGAACGTTTTTTTTTTTTTAAACTACTTAAATATTTTTTATATGAATAATAATCAATTAAATCTTTTTTGTTTATTTCTTTTTTAATTGGAAAATAAATATAGTCTGACGTAAATCTATCCTGTAATAAATATTTATTATATCTGAATTTATTATTAATTCTCTTATAATTATTATACTTAATATTACTAATATTGATAATACGTCTTCCTACTTTAAAACGAAGAGCATTTTTTCTAATTCGTCTTCTTTTTTTTATTTGTTTAACTATTGATTTTAATCTAAATATTTTATTAATAAATATAAATCTTCTAGTAAAAAAAAATGAATTACCTAAATTAATATTTTTATAATAATTAATATATAAGAAATTATTATTATTATCTTTATTAAAATCTTTATTTATTTTTATATTTTTTAGATAAAGATTATATTGTTTAATAAAATCATTATATAAATGTCTATTTAAATTATAATTTAATAAATTATTATTAAGAAAATAAGAAAAAGGTAATACTCTTAATAAACTAAAAAGATTATTAAATTTATTGTTATTTAAATGTAATAATCTATTATTTAAAAATAAAATATTTTTATTTTTAAGATCATATATAATATTATAATATTTAAATAATAAAGATCTTATATTTTTAGTTTGAAAAAAAATAAAAATATACTTTTTATTTTTTGATAATACATTTAATAGTTCATTAATAAAAAATAAATTAAATGATTCTAAAATATTAAGTTTTTTAATTCTGTTTTTTAATCTTAATAAAGATTTACTATTTAATTTTAAAAAATATAATATTAAGTATTTAATTTTTACTTTAATATTATATTTTCTATAAATATTAAATATTTTTTTATATTTAATACTTAATCCTTTTCTTTTGATAAAAGAATTTTTTTTATTATTTATTTTTTTATTTATAAATTTATTTTTTTTTAATAATTTAAAATAAAAATTTAAATAATTTAAATAATGAGAATATATATATTTAAATTTTTTATTACTAAAATAATTATATAAATTATTTTTTTTTTTTATTTTAGAAGAAAATAAGTTACTAAAAGTTAATTTTTTATTTTGAATATTATATAAATTTTTATCCCTTTTTAATATATTATTATTCTTATTAATAAAACGATATTTTCTAACAGGTATATAATTTTTATTTCTAAACTTAAATTTAATATAACTATTTAATAGATTTTTTTTCTTTAATTTATTTAATTTAAGTTGAAAAGTTAATTTTGCTCTTCTATTTTTTTTTAAAACAGTTAACTTATTTAAACCTTTAGTACTATTTTTATTAATAAATGATCTATCTTTATTACGGCTTAAAAATAAATTATTTTTTCTATTTAAAAAAAATAATTTAGAAAAATTCTTTTTTGGTATAATTAAATATTTTTCTTTAAATATTTTTTTTTTTTTATAATTCTCTTTAATAAAAGGTTCATTACGACTAAGTTGATCTTCTAACTCTAACGTAGATAATAAGGCTTTTCTTCTTTCAGCTTCTAATTTTTTTTTTTTAAAAGAAGCTCGAGTCTCATCTTGGTCAGGATTTTGCAAAGTAGTACTAAAATCAAAACCTTGTATTTCCTTAAGTATCTTATCTCTATAATAAGCATTCTCTTTTTCTTTTTCTTCTTCTGATTTAATTTTATCTTCTAACTTAGTTTTTTTGTAATTTGAAAATTTTTTGTCTTTAAACATATACGATTTAATATATAAATAAAATATAATTTATCTAAAATGGAAATATTATATAAATAATAAGAAAAAAGAATAAAAATACAATAAAAGAGTAGTAATTGGAATTAATGTTTTCCATCCTAACTTCATTAATTGATCATATCGATATCTAGGAAAACTAGCACGTACCCAAACAAATATAAAAACATGCATAGAAACCTTAGCACCAAAAATAAAAAAAGAAGGTACAATACCTAAATTAATAGGAAATAACCATCCACCTAAAAAGAAAATAGATAACATAGAACTCATAAATATAATATTACTATATTCCGCTAAAAAAAATAATGCAAAAGCAATAGATGAATATTCTACATTATAACCTGCAACTAATTCAGCTTCTGCTTCAGGTAAATCAAAAGGAGCACGATTTGTTTCTGCTAATGCAGAAATAAAAAAAATGAAGTATAAAGGTAAAAGAGGAAAAATAAACCAAACATGTTCTTGTGCTAATACAAAGTCTACTAAACTAAAACTATTTGACATTATAATCATTGTAACAAAAACAAAACTAATAGTTACTTCATAAGAAATCATTTGCGCAGCAGATCTTAGACCACCTAAAAATGCATACTTAGAATTACTAGACCAACCAGAAAATATAATACCATAAACACCTAAAGATGAAATAGCTAATATATATAAACTAGAATATGAAAGATCTAACAATAAAATAGATTCACCAAAAGGAATAACTAACCATAAAGTTAAACTAATAAAAAAAGTAAATACAGGAGCAAATAAAAATATAAATATATTAGAATGACTTGGTATAATTATTTCTTTTAAAAATAATTTTAATCCATCAGCGATAGGTTGTAATAAACCAAATAAACCAATAACATTAGGTCCTCTTCTTCTTTGCATACTAGACATTACTTTTCTTTCTACTAAAGTAGTAATTGCAATACAAAGTAATAAAAAAATTAAATTTAATAATAATAGAGATAATAAATATATAATATAATCATACTGACTATATATATTAGATAATTCAGAGATAAATGTTAAATAAAGATTATCAAAAGACATTTAAAGATAAATAAAATAAATATTATACTATAGTTTGTAAAAAATAAAGGGCCAAAATATACAAAATCAAAAGTAATCAATGGGTAAATAAGTAATCAATAAAGTAATCAATATTATAATAAAAATTAAATGATAAATTTAAATAATATTAGAATAATATTAAGAAAACAATCATAATTGTAAATAATGCAATAGCTTCAGTTAATGCGAAACCTAAAATTGCATAATTAAATAAAGTTTTTGTAATACTTGGATTTCTAGAAGTAGATTCTAATAAAGAACTAAAAATTGTACCAATACCGATACCAACACCACCTAAAGCAATTGTAGCTAAACCTGCACCTATCATTTTAAATTCTACGATCATAAATATATTAAATAAAATAATGAAATAGAAACTTACTATTATATAATAGTATCAATGTGTTGATTAAAACAAATAGTAATAAAATAAAAAAAATAAAAAAATTAAATAAATGGTCTATAAAAAAAATTATTGGAATATTAGTATTTATAAGCTGCTTACTCACGCAATATAAACTTTAAACCTAAAAAGTGATAATCTATCACTATCCTCAAAGAAAAAGAAATCCTGAAACTTCTTGCTTAGATGCATTCAGCAATTATTTTCACATATGTAGCTACCCAACGATGCAAAAAATACAATTGGTAAACAATGGATATGCTCTTTTCAGTCCTTTCGTACTAAAAAAGAGTTGGAATCTATTTTCTATTATCTTACAGTAGATAGGGACCGAACTGTTTCACAACGTTCTGAACCCAGCTCACGTACCACTTTCATTAGCGAACAGCTAAACCCTTGGAATCGCTTTCAAACTCCAGGATGTGATGAGCCGACATCGAGGTGCCAAACAACCCCGTCGATTAGGACTCTAAGGGGTCATAAGCCTGTTATCCCCGGCGTACCTTTTATCCGTTGAGCGATAGTCTTTCCACACAGAACTATCGGATCACTGTGACCAACTTTCGTTCCTGCTATATTTGTTAATATTGCAGTCAAGCAAATTTATACCACTGAATATTTTAAGAAACTATTAAATTATAACTAAAATTTACCTTTGTACACCACCGTTACTTTTTAGGTGGTTTCCGCCCCAGAAAAACTACCGATCATAAAATATAAATGTAGTCTTAATTATAAAAAAAATAATATTTCAAGAGAAATAACACTTAAAAGTTAAACTTATATTTATCCTACATATTTTAAAAATTAAAAACTATTTATGACTATAGTAAAGGTGCACGGGGTCTTTCCGTCTAGCTGTAAATACTCTGCATTTTCACAGAAAATTCAAGTTCACTGAGATAAGGTTGGAGACAGTGGAAAAGTCGTTACACCATTCATGCAGGACTGCAATTAACAGCCAAGGAATTTCGCTACCTTTGGACCCTCAGAATAGGGCCGTCGTTTACCAGTTCTTATAAAAAAAGCGTTAACTTTTCTTTTTCGAGAAGCTAGCACCGGACAGGTGTCAGACTCAATACATCATATATATTAATTTAGCAGAGTCCTGTGTTTTTGTTAAACAGTCGCTCTTCCCTGCTCTGTTCCATTATTTATAGTATATATAAATAATACTCCTTCTCCCGAAGTTACGGAGTCATTTTGCCGAGTTCCTTCAACCTTATTATCTCAATCGCTTTAGTATACTCTACTTATCCACGTGTGTCCGTTTAGGGTACGGTCTTAGTACAAAATCACCAATTAATAATATAAAAGTTTTTCCCGAATCTTTAATTTATTATAAAGAATATATATTATATATAATAAAATAAAAGATTGTTACTTTTATAAGAATAATATTATTATTTTCATTGAAAAATATTTTTAATCTTTTTTCTTAGAAACCGTTTAATTCAATTAAGATAATCTAAAATATGAAACCCTTGGATTTTCAGCGATAATGTTTCTCACATTATTTAAGTTACTCATGTCAACATAAATACTTTTGATTTCTCCAAAATACATAAATTGTACTTCTTCAAAGATATACAAAACATTCTGCTACTTATATATTGCAACTTCAGTAATATATTTAGACTCTATACATTTACGGAACAATGATGCTTCAGTTTAGTGAGCATTTACGCTTTCTTTAAATGATGGCTGCTTCCAATCCTACATCCTAAATGATTATTACATATTAGCTCCTCACACACTAAATATATATTACGAGACTTTAGTTAACAATCTGGGCTGTTTCCCTCTCGAATATAAATCTTATCACTTACATTCTGACTGCTTATTATATTCAAATATTAATATTAAAAGTTTTATTGTACTTGGTAAGACATGGTGATCCCCCGCATACAATGAGTGCTTTACTTTAATAAGACATAATAAACGCTCTACCTCAATAGATTTCGCAGAAAACCAGCTATTCCAAGTTTGATTGGCCTTTCACCCCTATTTACAATTCATCCCAGTATTTTGCAACATACAAGAGTTCGATCCTCCAATAGCTCTTTTAAAACTATTTTCAATCTGATCATAAATAGATCACTTGGCTTCGGGTTATATAAAAATAACTAATGTAAAACTTGTTTTTACTTTGCCTACTTTTTTCAAATTAAGCTTGCTAATTTTATATAGTCGTTGACCCATTATGCAAAAGGTATAATGTTACAATTAAATTGCTCCATATGCTAATAGGTAATGAACTTCAGGTTCTTCTTTACTTTTTTCATAAATTCTTTTCACCTTTCCTTCACAGTACTAGTTCACTATCGGTTATTTAAATATTTTAGACAATTAAAGTGGTATTCATAATTCGAATAAAATATGAATTATCATCCTACTTTTTATATAATGGTATTCCTATAATACTGGACTATAACCAATTAATGTAATAATTTTCAGAATTTTTTTTAGGAAATTGCCATATAATGTCTATACTGCTTTCGCTCACCACTACTTACAGAATCTCTGTTGATTTCTATTTTACTAGTTAATAAGATGTTTCAATTGACTAGTTTGATAAAAAATATTAAATAAATTATTTATAAATAATAATTTATTTGAAATGTTAATCTAATTGATTAAAATCGTTATCTAGATTAACTTATCGTATGATTACGTTTTTTATTTAAATACCAAGGCATCCATTCATTACCTGTTAATTTTTTTTATGACTAAACCATTTTTATTGTCTTATTGTAATATAAAATAATATAAATTATTAAACAAAATATTCAAAATAAATTTTGAACATAAACATTATTCCAGCCACAAGTTCCCTTACGGCTACCATGTTACGACTTCACCTCAATCATTAACCATTCTTTGATTACATTGATTCTTTTTTTCAGCTTACCTGTATTTACAAGATGGAATATATCACTTATAAAAAATTTAAACATAACCTATAGAACAACTAACTTTCATGGCGTGACGGGCGGTGTGTACAAGATTAGAAAACTGATTCACCGTGGCGTTCTTATCCACGATTACTAGCGATTCCGACTTTATGTTCTCGAATTTCAGAGAACAATCCGAACTAAGGTAAACTTTAATAGATTTGCTCAAATTCACATTTTCGCTTCTTTTTGTATTTACCATTGTAGCACATGTGTGGCCCAGTCCATATGAGCCATGATGACTTGACGTCGTCCCTCCTTTCATCTTACATTATGTAAGCGATTTTTCTAGTTTCTCTTTAAAAAAAACAACTAGAAATAGGGGTTCTTTCCGTTGTAAGAACTTAATCTAACACTTCACAGCACGGAATTACGACAGCCATGCAGCATCTGTCTAAAAGTTTTTCTATTTATATAAACTAAAACTTATTTATATATATAAAAATGCATTAATATTTCTTAAGAAATATTAATGAGATATATATGAAACATATATTATCTAATACTTAAAGATATCAAGAACTGGTAAGATTCTACGCGTTTTATCAAATTAAACCACATGCTCCACCGCTTGTATCCAATCTCCGTCAATTTCTTAAGGTTTTAATCTTGCGATCGTACTTCCCAGGCGGAGTATTTAACGCGTAAGCTGTAACATTAGATTTAAAATCTAACATTTAATACTCATAGTTGACTGCATGGACTACTAGGGTCTCTAATCCTATTTGATACCCATGCCTTCGTGTCTCAGTGTCAGAACTAATTAGATAATTGCTTTCGCCTTTGGGGTTCCCTCTTGTGTAAACACATTTTAACTCTGATGCAAGAAGTTCCATTATCTTTATTAGTACTCTAGAATAATAGTTTTAGAAATTTGAAATTGATAAGCATAGTTTTTTATTTCTAACTTATTATACCACCTACACACCCTTTACGCCCAATCAAGAGGAATAACACTAGCGCTACCCGTATTACCGCGGCTGCTGGCACGAGAATTGGCCAGCGCTTCTTTCTAGTTTAAGTCATTATCTTAGCTAGAAGAAGAGCTTTACGATTCTTATATCTTCGTTCACTCTGTGGATATTGCTGGGTCAAGCTTTCGCTCATTGCCCAAGATTCCCTACTGCTGCCTTCAATCGAAGCTAGAGCCTTGTCTCAGTCTCCATGTGGCTGTACATCCTCCAAGAACAGCTATGCATGTCTGGCTTGGTAAGCTTTAACCTCACCAACTACCTAATACAATAGATGCGTATCTAAAAGCGATTTTTAAATCTTTTTATTCGGTATTTATACATTAATAATCATCCCGAACTTTTAGGTAACCTTCAATCTACATTTTACACCCGTTCGCCACGCTATTTCCACTTATTCTTATTTAAGAAATCTAATATATTAAAGAAATGCGTATAACTTGCATGTATAAAGCATATCCGTAGCATTCACTCCGAGCCAGAATAAAACCCTACTCTACACGAAATTAATTTTATAGAAAATTAATTTCTATTATTAAAAATCTTTGTTTTATAACATTATTATTTGATATTCAAATATTAAACTTTAATTGGACCCACCAATCCAATTAAAAATTTAATTCATATCATTATATAGTGATATCTTCTATTATTATCTATTATATATTACCACCTAAATAGAATTATATCTTATTTTAATTAATAATATATAAAATTTAATAAATACAAAATATAAAAAAAAGGATTGCTCATTAAATTATACAACTTTATATATTTCTGATATAATAGGACAAATATATATATTTCTGATTAACGAATGTAATCATATTGTATAATGATAGGGACTGGTAAAGGGTGTAAGAGAGAGGGGGTGCAAGGAGTGGTGAGTGGTGTCCAAAAAAAAAAACAATAAATAATAATATTATGTTATTATATGTACAACGAATATAGTTTACTATAGAGTTAGTAGATATAAGAGCTTAATGTTATTATTGGGTATATTAACATTATATAGTATTAGGTTACTATATAATGTTAATATTATAATATATAAAATATAATACTAGTATTATATTTTATATATAATTATATTAACATATATAATATTAATATATTATATATGTTAATATATAATATATTAACATTGTATAGTATTAAGTTACTATACAATGTTAATAATAATAGTTTTCCAATCACTTTACTACCTTCTTTCTAATTAACCACGTCACTATTTATTACTGCACAAGAACTAAGAAGAAGATTAAAAGAGTGTTGGGAATCTTTATACCTTGGAACTCTATGTAACCATGTTCATTAATTACTATGACTGAATTCTAATATATCTAAACTAATCTATCTTCCAACCATCTTAATTAGTTTATCCTTTAGCTGACTATCTAATAAATCAAATAATAAAATTTATTATTATTAAAATATTAATGTTGAATAATTAAATCCACCAATTTAAATTAGTTTAATGGTCCAAAAAACTTAAAGATAAAAACTTAATAATAGTTTTAATTTAACATTTTTAATTTTCAGCTTTTTTATACAAATTTATCAAAAAATAAAAATATAAAATAATAATTACTTCTTTTTAGTCTCTTTTTACATCCACCTTATAAAATGTCTAAGCAATGCTTTATTTATTCAACACAATATCTTTTAACTCATTAAAAATTATATATTACTTGTTTAGTTACATAATATTGTAAATTATAATATCGCTATAAATTTGTTAGGTAGTATAATATATTTTATTAATTCAGCATTCCTAATATTAAATTATATAGATATTTAGTATCATTTGTTAGTTGTTCAATGTTGTTATTTACTACGTATTTATATCTAGTATCACTAATTGCCTATTATTATTATTATTTGATTACTAATTGAAATAGTTATACATTATATAGTTTCTTTATAACTTCAGCATTATAACATCATCCATAAATATCAAATATATATATATAATAGTAACAATAAAATGTATATTTTATAATGGGTGCAGACTTATAAGACAATATTGTACGGATAACTTTGCAATATTATATTATAATATCCGTGAGTTAATTAAAGGTATTGATAATACATTATTGGTATATTTAAATAATAAATGGATACATAATTAACGTTTATTATACTTAGGTTTATCTATAATTACTATATAGTTAGTATAAAATAGTATACTATTTTAAATACTTACAAATATAATATTTTATATAATTATATTATTTTAATTCTTACAGCAATACTTTTAAATTATTGTTTTGGTACTATTTATATTTCAGCATTTACATTTATAATTATTACATTATATGAACTTATTGTACTGAATACTATTACATATTAATTATTTAATTATTATTATTCTCTAATTTTGTTACTTTTTTTAGCAATAAATATAAAATTATATTTATGTATAATATACTTATTTTTTACAACAAATGTTCTTCTTTTTTTACTTTTTCATATTTTACATAAAAAATTTGACTATGTTAAAAAAATATAAAATTGCAATACTATAGTATTGCAAAATTGAAAAAAAAGGCCGTTTTTTCATTTATTGTATAGATTTTCATTTTATGTTGATATTTATTATTCTTATTTTGTATAATATATATTGTTACGTCATAATTGTTTCTTATTATCGTTATTAAATTCAAATTTTTGATATTATCTTTTATTCTTAAAATACGTATTATTCAGTACTCTAATTTTTGTGTTTCTATATAATTAAAAAATAAAATATATTTATTTATTTTATATGTCATATTAATTAATATTTTTATTAACTTTAAATTTCAGTTTAATATTTCTTACTTTATTTTAATTTTTTATTTATTTTATTTTTATTGTTACTTATTAGTTTTTATTATTTATAATCAATTTATAATTATTCTATTAATTATTGTTATTTATATTTCCACAATTTTATTTTGTTTTATATTTTATATTGCATAATTCCTGTTAATTTTATTACTTTATATCTATTTTATAAAATGTATACATTATATTAACATTTATTTAATTTATATTCAGTAGTTATTTAATATTAATATTTATTATCTGTTTATTATCAATATAAATTATTTGCATGTGGCATTGTTACTTCATTATTCATTATTATTGTAATAATCCATTTATTACTAGCATGTTCAATATGTTATATTACCCATACAATTAGTATAGTAAAATTGTATAGTATTATAATAGTATTATAATAGTATTTTATATTTAATCGTACTTTATATAACACTGTAGTATTTTATATATATCTATTTTTACTATTGTGACATACTTGGCGCAATAATATTATAGTATATTATATATTTTAGTTTTTACATATAATAATTTGGTATATAATTAACGTTCAACTAGTTGATTATATAATTATTCTTTAGTATGTTAATATTATATATATTAGTACTTACAAATATAGTTATTTATTAAGTTCTATATTTAAATTACCATATTTGATATTTTAATGTATTATATTAGTAGTATATTTTATTCAGCGTTTTGATATTTATAATTAATATGTTACATACATTTATTTGCTTTGATATTTTAATGTGTTGTACTTATTTGATATAATTAATATACGTTTTGTTACTTTCTTATTATAGGTTTATTTCTAATTTTGCTTTTTTTACAGGCACTATTTACAGGCAAATGTTCTTCTTTTCTTTATTCTTTATATTTTTTAGTAAAAAACTGACTATGTTAAAAAAATATAAAATTACAATACTATAGTATTGTAAAATTAAAAAAAATAGCCTTTTTTTCATTTAATAAGTTATTTTTATTTATGGCTATCTAATTAGATATATATTTTAATATCTGGTTGGTATTATTATAATTTATAGTAATATATTTATTTATTGACTCTTACAGGATTTGAACCTGCGTTAATACCGTGAAAGGGTATTGTCCTAGACCTCTAGACGAAAGAGCATATTATAATTTATAGGCAGAACCTATCTAATATTAGCTATATTGAGCTTGCATAATTTTTAAATATTTATCATTTGTATCTATTAATAATCTTGAATAGATATTTTTATAGAAGAAGTTTTTGAAATCTAAATTCCATTTTTTAAATTCTTCAGTAAAGAAATCCATATTTTCACTTCTAAAAATAGATTCTATTTCATCTTTATATATTAAGATATGAGAATATTCAGATTTAATATATTTAGCAGCAACTAAGTTATTTAATTTTAAATTAAAGAATAATTTAATATATTTAGTATCGATAAGATCTACATAACCATTTACTAAAGTAAAGAACATTATTACTTGGTTATATAATCTATATGATTGATAATTTACTTGTTTGAATAAGTTAATCATTTTTTCACCTCTACTAATATAACCTTTAATAGATTCATCAACGCTACCACCCATTTTTTGTACACCTGCATAAGTGATATATAATGCATAATCTGCTTTTAATTTTTTAGAAAGATTAGTCATTATTTGGTATTGTGCAGAAGAACCAACTCTACTAACGGATAAACCGATAGATACAGAAGGTCTAATACCTTTGTTAATTAATTCTAGTGATAAGAATACTTGACCATCAGTAATAGAAATTACATTAGTTGGAATATATGATGAAATATCACCAGCTTTAGTTTCAACAACTGGTAATGCTGTTACGCTACCTCCACCTTTGTTTTTGTTCATTTGACCAGCTCTTTCAAGTAATCTAGAATGTACATAAAAAATATCACCAGGATAAGCTTCTCGTCCTGGAGGTCTTCTTAAAATTAATGACATTTGTCTATATGCAACAGCTTGTTGTGATAAATCGTCATATACTACAAGAGCATCATGTCCTCTATCTCTAAACCATTCTGCGATTGAAACTCCTGAGTATGGAGCTAAATATTGTAATGCAGCAGGTTCATCTGCAGCAGTAAATATAATAGATGTGAAGTTTAAAGCATTAGATACTTTTAATAAGTTTTTAATTCTCATAGCTTCTGATCTTCTAGCACCTACCCATACATAAATACATGGAGATAATGAATAATGTGCTACTGTTTTTAATTCGCTTTCTAAATCTCTCCAAATAGAATTTAATATATTGTTCCAATAACTTTGGTGTATTACTACTGTTACACAAAGACTTGTTTTACCAGTATTATTATCACCAATTACTAATTCTCTTTGTCCACATCCGATAGGAATAAAGAAATCTATAACATTGATACCTGTCATTAATGGTTTTCTAACTGGTTCTCTTTCGATAATACCAGCAGCATTTCTTTCAATTTCAAATAAACCACTCATCATTGCATTTTTATAGATATATTCATGTCTATCGAATTCTATTTCATTTAAACATTCACCAAGAGGAGAAAGTACTCTACCTAAAATACTCATACCTACAGGAACTTCAACAGTTTTATAGGATCTAAAAATTAAATCATTAATTTCTAATTCAGATTGTTCTCCTTTTAATAATGCTATTTTTACTTCTTTTTTTTCTAAATTTAATATTTGACCTTTAAATGATGAATTTTTATTTTTAAAATATACTACTTCACCAATAAAAGCTGCATCTAAACCTTCTGCAATTACGAAATAATCAAAAATTTTTTTTACTTTACCAATTGTATCTCCTGCGACTAAATTAATGTACACAAGAGTACAATATATTTAATGTGAAGACACGTCTTTAACCTGATATAGTAATCATTAACTTATAGTATTTTATATTTTTATAATATTTTAAGGTCGGTAAGAAATTAAAAATGATTGTATTTAATATTTTCTATTTTTGCGCTGGATGGGATTTGAACCCACGACTTCTTGCGTGACAAGCAAGCACTCTAACCAACTAAGTTACCAACGTTTATTTTGTCCCGGAGTGGACTTGAACCACCGGCACAAGGATTTTCAGTCCTCTGCTCTACCAACTGAGCTACCAGAACTTTATTGGGGTAAGTGGGATTTGAACCTACAACTTTAGGTTATGAGCCTAACGATTTTACAGAATATTTAAACTAATAAATGTTCCCCATTAATCTATTACCCTACTATTTATTTTTTTATATATTTATTAGATATTATTATCATTATATATATACAATACATTATATAATCTATTTAATATGAGTATTTATACTTGACAGGATTTGAACCCGTGACCAATCCGTTATGAGCGGAATGCTCTACCCCTGAGCTACAAGTATTTTTATACAAAATGTATTTTTATTTTTCAAATTATATTTTTTTTTTTTTTTTTTTTTATTTTTACATCCATTATATGGATATTTATTTATAAATGATATGGATTTAATTTTTATAAGGTATTTATTATTTAGTACTTTATTTTTTGCTAAATTTCCCATATTTCTAAATTTATAAAATAATTCTTTTTTTAATTGTGCTTCTGTTTTTGGTTTTTTATTTTTATTTTTAAAATTAAATAATAAATTATTTTTATATTTTGATTTTTTATTTTTTTTATAATTTTTATCAAAATATCTATTTTCTTTATTATAGTAATTACTATAATTTTTATCAAATCTTAAAAAACGAAGTTTAAAATATTTTTTTCTACGATAGTATGCTTTTACTCTTTTATTTACTCTTTTTTTTGCTAATATTCTTCCAAAATATTTATAAAAAAAATGTTTTTTTAATCTATAAAGATTTTCTTGTAGACAATTATAATATATTTTTACATTTTGTATATTATATTTATCTGATAATTCATTAAAAAATACATCTACAAAATATTGTGAGAAATGAAATATATTTCTAGGTCTTGCTTTTTGTTTTTTTTTTATTTGTATATCATTATATTTAATATGTCCTATTGATTTATTAAATATTAATTTATTATCATAAAGTACTGTAATGAATGTATTTTTTCCTAAACTTTGATAATAAATAGATGCTACTTTATCATTGTTATATATTGATTTTTTTGTATTTTTAAATTTATAACAATTTAAATATTCATTTATCATTTTTTTTTTTATATGTAATTTGATATTTTCCATTTTAATACTAATTAATATTTTATTTGTTTTTTCATTAATTTTTTAGCTGTTTTTGCATTTGTTTTTATTCTTTGTCCTCTTACAGGCATTCCAATTTTATGTCTTCTACCTCTAAGATTATATAAATCAATATAGTCTTTTATATTTTTTTTTACTTCTTCTTCTAAGTTATTATCAAGATAGATTTTTTTTATAATAAAAAAATCTTTATACCTTAATAATACATAATAGTTTTTATTTTCTACATATTCAAATTTAATACTTTTATGAAGACCAGAGAATAAAAATATTTGAATACTTATTTTTTTTCCAATTCCATATCTCTGTATAAAAAACTGAAATAGATTTAACTTATTAAATTTAAAATTTTTTTTTAATTTATTTTTACTTTTTTTATAAAAAGGTAAAATTGAGTCTATCATTTATTTAGAATATAAAATAATTGTTAGTGGGATTATTTACCCTCACGCTAAAGGGATTTGAACCCTTACCCTATTACAGATCAGATCCTAAAGCTGACATGTCTACCGTTCCATCATAGCGTTTCTTTCTAGTTTATACAGCTAAAGGGACTTGAACCCTTACCTTTTTACAGATCAGATCCTTAGTCTGACATGTCTACCATTCCATCATAGCTGTTTTTACTAGAGGGTGATAGAAGAGACTTGAACTCTTAACTAATGGTACCACAAACCACTACTCTACCGATTGAGTTACTACCACAAATTATATTGACTTCAACAGGGCTCGAACCTGTGACTCCATGATTAAAAGTCATGCACTCTACCAACTGAGTTATGAAGTATTTAGACCCCAACAGGATTCGAACCTGTGACCAAATGATTAACAGTCATTTGCTCTACCGACTGAGCTATGGAGTTTATGACAAGAAAAGGATTTGAACCTCTGTACCATATAATGGAGCAGATTTACAGTCTGCCGCTTTTGACCACTCAGCCATCTTGTTTATTATTTATCATTATATATATATTTGATAGATTATTATTATAATAATATTATAATAATAATCTATTGAGTGAGGCAGGACTCGAACCTACACCATTCCGTTCCCAAAACGGAAAGTCTACCTATTAACATACCCACTTTTACTCTATAAATATTAAAAAAAAAATAGTTTAATATATTTTTCTTAATTTTTTTTTTTTCATTTTAAATTTTGTTATTTTTTTTAACTCTGTAGTAGTATAATTTATTGTTTTACTTAATATTTTTGTTATATCTTTTTGATTTATAAAATTATTTATGGTTAATAAATCGGTTACATCTAATTTATTATTTTGTAATTTTATATTATAATTTTTATTATTTGTAAATAAAAAATTATTTTTTATAATAAATATTTTATTTTTTATAGATAATTTTAATAATTTAGTATATAAATTTATTTTTTTATTTAAGAATAAATTTAAATGATCATTTAAATTTATTTCTTTTATGCTATTATATTTATTATTTACTATTGTTAAATTATTATTAAATAATTTTATGTATTTATTAAAGTTATTTTTTGTATTATCTTTATTATAATTTATTATTTTTTTATTTATATTATTATTTATATTTTCTAAACTATTATTAAATATTAATGAAAATATTTTTTCATTGTTTCCATATAAAAAATCTTTATAATTTTCAAAATTCAATTTACTATCTTTTATTTGAAAATTATATATTTTGTTACTAAATAATTTATTATTAAATTTATATATATAACTTATATTTTTAATTTTTGATTTTTTATATTCTCCTATTTTATTTATTATTTGTTTATAGAAATTATTTAAATTATATTTATTTATATTATTATTTTGTTTTTTATATATAGTATTTATTTTTATATTAAATTTATTATTATTGATTATTTTTTTTAATTTTGTAAAATATATTTTGTATATATTATTAAATTTATTATATATAAAATATTTATTTAATTCATTTGAAAAATTAAAATTATTATTTATTTGATATATACTATTAATATTAATTTTATTAATATTAATATTAGTGTTTTGAAATAATTTTAATTCACTATTATTATTTATTATATTTAAAATATTTGTTTTATAGAATTTTCTTATTTTATATAATTTCTTAATTGAAATTTTTTTATAATTACTTAAATATTTAATTACTCCTTTAATAACTATTATATTTTTATAAAAATTTAAATTTTTTTTATATTTTTTATTTTTATAAATATATTCTCCCTTATTATAATAATATATTTTATTTAATTTATTATCTTTGTTTTTATATAATTTTAATAAATTTTTATAAAAATAGATTAATGTATTTTGTTGATAATTTGCTCTTATTTTTCCTTTTATTTTTTTAAATTTATGTTTATAGAAATTTAAAAAGTAATTATCAATTCTTTCTTTGGAAGTTAGTATATATTTATATTTTTTAATATCTTTTATTATTTGTTTTATTACTATATAATTTTTAAATCTTGTATGTACTATTTCATTTTGTTTTATTTGTAATAGTATATTATCATAGTAATTATATTTTATATATGAACTAGAAATATATTCTATTTGTTTTTCTATATTTGATAAAAAAAAATTTTTTTTTTTTCTTTTTAAAAAGGAATTAAAAAAATTATAAATTGAATATGTATTTAAAAAATTTTTATTTATAAGAGAATGGATATTACTATTACTATAATATAATGAATTATTTTTATATATTTCAAATATATTAATATTATTATTTTTATAATCTCTTAAATTATAATTAATCTTATTAATAAAGTTAAACTCTATTCCATTTGAATTAAAAAATCCATATAATGTATTTAATTTGATATTATTAAATAAATTATATAGTAAATTAAAAGATAAAGATTCTAATTTATTTTTTTTTAAAAAATTTAATAATTTTAAATAACTAAAATTAAAATTATTTTTTAATATATAATTAGATACATTTTTTATACTCATTGCAATATCAATTTTATCTTTTCTTATTCTTTTTTTTTCTTTTAAATGTAATTCATCTACATGTGGAATAATTCTAATGTCGAATTTACTAGATATTCGAAGTGCTTTTAATAAAACAGCTTGTAATTTTTCTCTACTTAACTCTAAGTTTATTCCTTTAAAGATATAAGTAGTTATTAGATTTTTTACAATAAAATTTAATTTTAGTCTATGTGTTTCTTTTTTTAAAAAATTAAAAAATATAGGAAAGAAAAAGATTTTTAACTCTCTTATTTTATTTATTGTAAAATTTTTTAAATATTTATTTAGTTTTGTTAAATACATATATTTAAAATATATATTATTTTTTTTTACTTCTTTTTGTAGTATTTTACATAATTCAATAAGATGTTTATCTCCTCTAAAAGCTTTATTTTTTTTTATAAATTGATATATAAAAAAAATAGCACTTCTTTTAGGAAAAAATATATTTTTTATAAATGTATCATAATTAATTTTATAATATTTAAATTTTAACATTAATATTTTTATATTTTTATGGTTACTTAAAAATATTACTCTATCTTTGATATTAAAAATTAATTTTTTTTTAATCATTTCAATTTGAAATATTAATTGATGATATAATTTATTATAATTTCTAGACTGTTGTATAAGTATATATAATAATTCAGAAAATAATACAAACTTTGCTACTTTAGTATTTGTTTTTAAGTTTATTAGATTTATATTATTAAAAGAATTTAATAAATATGAAGAAGTTACACCAATTTTATTATTGTTATTAAACATTATTTAATAGTTATTAATTTGATACCTGCTGCAGGACTTGAACCTACACGATTAAAAATCAAGAGATTTTAAGTCTCTCGTGTCTACCATTCCACCAAGCAGGCAAAAAAGGACATGGTAAGATTTGAACTTACGAATAACTGATATTCAAGACCAGCGCATTTGACCACTCTGCCACATGTTTTTATATTCTCATGGAAATAGGATTTGAACCTACAACCTGGAGCTCATGAAACTCTCGCTCTACCATTGAGCTATTCCATTAGCTTAAGTATTATTATTCTTATACTCTACAGGATTTGAACCTGTGACCACTCGCTTAGAAGGCGAATGCTCTTCCACTGAGCTAAGAGTAAATTAAATAATATTTAATTAACTTAGTATGTTTTTTTATATTATAATACAAACTATTTTATTTTTATTTATTATAAATAAATATTATGAAATATTAATTGTTTATTTATTATCTCCTATATCAAAGCAAAATAATATTAACTATTACAACTTTGATTTATACGAGAATATTAATAATGGACTTTTATTTAATAATAATAATAATTTATTAAATTATCCAATATATGAAATAAATTTTGATATATTAAACTTAACATATATTATATATTATATAGTAATTATATATATCATTATATATATAATACCATTATTATTATTACAAATATATTTATATATAAAAAATTCTTTATTTAAAAATGAAAAAAAATATATCTTATTATATATAATAATTTATTTTTTTCTTTTTTTTATTTCTTTTATATTAAATAATTATTTTAATATTTACATATTAATAAAATTATTTTTTAATACATATCAAGAAATTAGTTTATTTTTATTTGATTTAAATTTTAATTTATATCAATATTTATATATATATATATTACTTTTTATTATTAATTATTTATGGTTATTATTCTTAATAGTTTATTTAACTTTTAATATAAATAATAAATACTTATTATTAATTATTATTTTATTTTTTATTATAATAAGTCCACCTGATATATATATATATATATATCAATTATTCTACTATATTACTACATATATAATAGTACAATATTTATTTTTAATAAAATATTATGCTAAACGAATTACTGGTGAATGTAAATGAAAATTCATTTTCACATAAACACCTGATAATAAAGATTTTGAAGTAACGGTACCATTAGTGTTAGATTTTTTTTTTTTTTTATCTATTATACCATTTAAAGTAAATTTATTAAATTCATTAGTTTTTACTAAGAAAGTAATATTAATTAGTTTTTTTTTTTTAATATTTAAATCTAGATATTTTTTATTTATATTAATATTTTTATTTGTTTTTATTTTTAAGTCTAATAATGTTTCAATTTTATTAATTGAGGGATAGTTATTATTTATTTTTTTAAAAAAAGTTTTCATGTTTTTTATTAAATATTTATTTGTTTAACAATGTGATTAATTAAATAATATTATAAAATATTTTATATTTATATTAATTTAAATTAATACAAATATATAAAATATTAAACCAAGAATTATAAATCCAGAATAATGATAAATTAAACCAGTTTGTATTTTAGAAACAGAACTAATAAAATAATTAGTTACTTTAACAATTCCATAAGGACCAAATAATTCAATTAATCCTTTATCAAATAATTTAAATGTAAAATTTAAACTACTATAATTCATTAAATCTATTAAAGGATATATTATATTTTTTGTAAAAAATAAATATTTTCTATTTAAAAAAAAAAATAAGCTATTCATCCAACTTAAGTTAATTCTTAAATATAAAAAGAAAGTTCTTATCCAATAAAAAAAGATTGAAAAAATAAATATAAAGTATAAAGTTAAAATAAGTGGTATTTTTCTTATATATTTAGTAAATTCAAAATTAAATAAATAAAAACCACTATTAATATTTAAATTTTGTAGTTCTTGTACTGAAATAAATAAAGAATATCTCCAATAATCAGTACCAAGACCTATCATTAAATCATTTAATAAATAACCACTGAATATACTTAAATAAGATAATATTACTAATGGAAATACTAAAAAAAATGAACCATAATGTAAATTATAAATATAACTTTTATAACCATTAAATTTATTTAAAAATAAATAAATATACATTTTTACACTATATGTGATAGTTATTATTACTGAAAACATTGCAAGGAATTGAAAAAAATAAAAAAAATTTAAATATGGGATAAAATCAAAATTATAATTAATTTTATTATAAAATAATTCAATAATTTTTTCTTTAGAAAAAAAACCAGAAGTATATGGAAAACCCATTAATGATAAAGAACCAATAAATATCATAATAGAAGCTAATGGCATTTTTTTTAATAATCCACCCATTTTTCTTAGATCTTGTTCATTTGAAAGAGCATGTATTATATATCCTGCAGTTAAAAATAAAAGAGCTTTAAAGAATGCATGATTTATTAAGTGGAACATACTGTTATAATAACTTGATAATCCACATGCTAAAAACATATATCCTAATTGACTACAAGTTGAATATGCAATAATTTTTTTAATATCGTATTGAAATAAACCAACTGTAGAACCAAAAAAAGTAGTTAAACTACCAAAAAAAGAAACCCATAATAAGATTAAAGGTACTTCTTCAAATAAAAAAGAAGATCTTACAATTAAAAATACTCCTGCAGTAACCATTGTTGCTGCATGTATTAATGAAGATACAGGTGTTGGTCCTTCCATTGCTTCAGGTAACCAAAAATGTAAACCTACTTGTGCTGACTTTGCAACTGCTCCAATTAACATTAAAAATGTTATATAAAATAATAAATATGAATAATAATTATCTACTCCAATTAATAAAATAGAAAATATAATATTAAAATCTAATGTTTTAAACACTTGAAATATAATAGCAAATGCAATTAAAAGACTAATATCTCCAACTTTATTAGTAAATACAGCCATTATACTTGATTTGTTTGCACCTACTCTTGTATACCAAAAATTAATTAATAAGTAAGAACAAATACCAACTCCTTCCCAACCAATAAATAATTGTATTAAATTATTTGAAGTGACAAGGATAAGCATAAAAAATGTAAATAATGATAAATAAGACATAAATCTAACATTATGTGGATCATTTTCCATATATGATATAGAATATATATGTGCACATAAAGAAATAGTCATTATAACAATTAACATTGAAACAGTTAATGAATCAAATAAAAATGACCAATATACATTAAAAATATCAAACACGATCCAATCATTTACTTTAATATAACATGGTATTGCTAGAAAAGAAACTTCAAAGAATATTAAATAAGAAAATAAAGTAGCCATACTAACAAACAATATATTTAATAAATGATTTTTATAATTACCTAAATATTTACCAAAAAAAAAAGTAAAAAAAAATGAAAAGAAAGTGAAAAAAATTGGTAATAAATACATATTTGTTTAAATATTTAAATTATATAAATTTATAAGTTCTGTAATAACAAATTAATAATGCTAGACCTATTGCTGATTCACAAGCACCAATAGTCAAAATAAATAAAGAAAATAATTGTCCAAGTAAATCATCTAAATATGTAGATAAGAATAAAAAGTTATAATTAATTGAAAGTAGCATTAATTCTAATGACATAATAATTAATATTATATTCTTTCTACTTAAAAATAATCCAAATATTCCAATTATAAATAAAATTAAAGGTAATAATAAGTGAATAAACATATATTTTTTAAATATAGTAATTAAGTAAGTAATCTAAAATAATAATATTAAATTAATCCCAATCAAGTGATCCTTTTTTCCATTCATAAACAAAACCTATTAATAGTATGATTATGAATATGTACATTATATAATAACCAAAAAAGAATAATTGTTTAAAACTAATTGCCCATGGAAAAAAAAATACTACTTCTACATCAAATATAATAAATAGTATTGAAATTAAATAGAATTTAACATAAAAAGGTTCTCTTGCATCTGTAAAAGGATCAAATCCACATTCATATCCAGAGTTTTTTTCATTATATGGATTTTTTATAGTTATAATATAACATAATCCAAGTATTAAAAATGATATTCCAAATAAAACAAGAAAATAAAAAAAAAAATTTGAAAATTCATTATAATAATAATATATATTATTTGTGTTTAAAATGTTATT
>Ga0222428_100189_pt1 | contig 54493 bp, 45 predicted proteins | sample 2B5Ametagenome_FD_182471 | JGI IMG/M metagenome (GOLD analysis project Ga0222428, IMG submission 182471) | Enriched microbial communities from leaf-cutter ant dump, University of Wisconsin, Madison, United States - 2B5A (version 2) | ecosystem: Environmental > Terrestrial > Nest > Insects nest >...
GCGCGGCGGCGCTCGTCCATGGCCTCGTGCTGCTCCCAGGGCTCGGGGATCATCATCATCACGGCCTGGCTGATGGGGTAGCCAGCCATGGTCAGGAGTTCCAGGCAGTTGTCGAACGTGGCGGTATCGGACTGGCCGGCGAAGCTGATGGGGTAGAGCTTCTTCAGGTCTTCGCCCAGCACGGGCGAGGCCATCACGCCTTCGCGTGCCAGCATCCAGTTGTAGTTGCCGCGCACGGTGTTGATTTCCCCGTTGTGCGCCACGTAGCGGTAGGGGTGGGCCAGCGGCCACTCGGGGAAGGTGTTGGTGGAGAAGCGCTGGTGCACCAGGCCGATGGCGGAGACACAGCGCGTGTCGGCCAGGTCGAGGTAGTACACGCCCACCTGGTCGGCCAGCAGCAGGCCCTTGTAGACCACGGTGCGGCTGCTCATGCTGGGCACGTAGTACTCTTTGCTGTGCTTGAGCCCCAGGGCCTGGATGGCGGCGCTGGCGGTCTTGCGGATGACGTACAGCTTGCGCTCCAGCGCGTCCTGCACGATCACATCGGTGCCCCGGCCGATGAACACCTGGCGCAGGATGGGTTCCTTTTCCTGCACGGTGGGCGACATGGGCATGTCGCGGTTCACCGGCACATCGCGCCAGCCCAGCAGCACCTGGCCTTCGGCCTTGATGGCGCGCTCCATCTCCTGCTCGCAGGCCATGCGGCTGGCATGTTCCTTGGGCAAAAAGATCATGCCCACGCCGTATTCGCCGGCCGGCGGCAGCTCCACACCCTGCTTGGCCATTTCTTCGCGGTACAGCTGGTCAGGGATCTGGATCAGGATGCCTGCACCATCGCCCATGAGCTTGTCGGCCCCCACGGCACCGCGGTGGTCGAGGTTTTCCAGGATCTTCAGCGCGCCCGTGACGATGTCATGGCGCTTGTGCCCCTTGATGTGGGCGACAAAGCCCAGGCCACAGGCATCGTGTTCGTTGCTGGAGGCATACAGGCCGTGCTTTTGCAGATGCTGGATTTCGGTTGCCGTTGTCATGGGGCTTTCCTTGTTGAAAATTCTCAGAAACGCAGCGTAATGCATCAACCCATGCATTGCAAGCATAATAATTAGGGTCAGATACAAATTAAACACCAAGCAATTTCATTGCATATTAATGAGGGACACATCAAATTCAGGAGCAGCTAGCGCTTTTTGTGAAAGGCCTTGCGGCCTACTCGGCCGTGTTTTCTTCAGCGCTGTCCGCGATACGGGGGCGTCCGGCACGCGCCTTGGCCACGCGGCGGCCGGTGCGTTGCTGCAACGCGGCCACGAATTCCGCCCCCCCCAGAACCCAGCCAGTGTGGGCCGCGCGGCCCAGTTGCTCGGCCATTTGCGTACCAATGCCCGCCCGCACCAAGGCGGCGTAGGCGGCCTCGCGCGCGAACGGCGTATTGCCCAACCCCCAAAGCAGCGCATGGGGCGTGACCAGCGGGTCTGCGCGCAGGCCCAGGCCATGGGCGTGGCTCGACCAGGGGTAATCGCCCGGCTGCTGCGCCAGGCCGGCGCGCACCGGGTTCCAGTCCATGTAAACCATGCAGGGCAGCAGGTAACGCTCGGGCTCCAGCACGGTGCAGCGGTAGCGGCCCTCCCACAGGGTGCCGGTGCGCTGGTGGCGTTGGTTGAAGTAGCGCACGTAGTCGCGCCCCACGGCCTGCATCATCGCGGGTAGGCCCTCGGCCGTGGCCGGCGTGGCGAGCAGATGGAAATGGTTGGGCATGAGCACGTAGGCATGCACCGCGACGCGGTGCTTGCGCGACTGGCTGGCCAGCAGCGCCAGCATGTGCTCGTAGTCCTGCGCATCGCGGAAGATGGCCTCGCGGTTGTTGCCCCGCTGCAGCGCGTGGTGCACGAATCCAGGAACGGTGAGACGGGGAAGGCGGGCCATGGCGCAATTGTCGCGTAGCGCAGCGCTACTGTTTCCAGAGCTGCTGGCGCCTGCTACGCCTTGAATTCATAGCAAAAAGTGCATGAAACTCTTTACCGCCAAGCGCTAGAAGCTACGTTTTCAGGAGCAATCAGCGCCGTCCCCCAGGCTTGTAGGCGTGCCACACGCGCCAGCCCAGCAGCAGCCCCAGGATGACCGCGTACACCGCAACCTCGCTGAAATCATTCTTGCCCGCGCGCATCCAGAAGAAATGCAGCAGCGACAGGCCGGCCACCACGTACACGCTGCGGTGCAGCGCCCGCCAGCGCGCACCCCCAAGCCAGCGCATGGCCCCCTGGAACGACGTGGCGGCCAGCAGCGCCAGCAGCGCCAGCGCCAGGGTACCGACGAGGATGAACGGCCGCTTGGCGATGTCGTGCAGCATCTCAGCTGGCTCCAGCCCCATGTCGAACCATGCGTAGGCCAGCAGATGCAGCAGCGCATAGAAGGCCACGAACAGCCCCAGCATGCGCCGAAAGCGCGCCAGTTGCGGCGTGGCGGTGAGCACACGCAGGGGTGTCACGGCCAGCGCCAGGCACAGGAAACGCAGCGTCCAGCGCCCAAGCGCACGCTCCAGCGCCTCGGCCGGGTTGGCGCCCAGCTGGTCCGTGAACGCCGCCGTGACAAGCCAGGCCAGCGGGCACAGGCAGAGCACAAACAGGACGGGCTTGGCCCAGGGGCGCTGCAGCGCCGCACGCAACACCGGCAGCCCCGCCATTCAATAGAACTTCTGCAGATCCATGCCCGCGTACAGCTGGCCGACCTGGGCTTCATAGCCGTTGAACAGGAGCGTCTTGCGGCGCTTGGCGAACAGGCCGCCCTCGCCAATGCGGCGCTCGGTGGCCTGGCTCCAGCGTGGGTGGTCAACCTGCGGGTTGACGTTGGAATAGAAGCCGTACTCGTTGCGCGCGGCCTTGTTCCAGGCGGTCGCGGGCTCCTTCTCGGTGAAGCGGATCTTGACGATGCTCTTGGCGCTTTTAAAGCCGTACTTCCAGGGTACGACGAGGCGCACGGGTGCGCCGTTCTGGTGCGGCAGCACCTCGCCATACATGCCGAAGGCCAGCAGCGTGAGCGGGTGCATGGCTTCGTCCATGCGCAGGCCCTCGGTATAGGGCCAGTCGAGCACACGGGAGTTCACGCCGGGCATGGTGGCCTTGTCGGCGAGGGAGACGAACTCCACGTACTTGGCGCTGCCCAGGGGCTCGACGCGCCGGATCAGCTGGGCCAGCGAGTAGCCCACCCACGGGATGACCATGGACCACCCTTCGACGCAGCGCAGGCGGTAGACGCGCTCCTCCTGCGCACTGAGGCGAATCAGTTCGTCGATGCCCCATGTGCCTGGCTTCTTGACCAGGCCTTCGACCTCCACCGTCCAGGGCCGGGTCTTGAGCGTGTGGGCGTTGCGCGCGGGGTCGGACTTGTCGGTGCCGAACTCGTAGAAGTTGTTGTAGCCCGTCGCGTCCTGGTAGGCGGTGGCGTTTTCCATGGTCACCGCGCCATCGACGGCCGACCGAGCGCCCGGCAGTGGTGCCAGCTTGCCAGGCGGCGTGGCGGCGGCCAGCGCATCGCGCGCGGCCCAGGCGGCCAGGGTGGCGCCGGCGGCGCCACCAGCCAACTGGCGCAGCAAGGTGCGGCGGCTTTCATAAACGGCACGCGGGGTAATTTCGCTGCCTTGCGGGTGGACAAAGCCTGTATCGCGGCGAGGTATCAGCATGGGTGGGCGCTCAGTGTGGTGTCTGGTGTGATGGTAGAGACACCACGCCACCCCTGTGGTTCCGGGGATTTACGCCCCACGCCGCGGCTGAACGCCCGTTCAGGCGCCCTGCGGCACGCCGAAGCGTGGGCCCAGCGCTTCAAGCAGGCCAAATTCCGCCAGGATGGCGCGCAGCCGCTCGGCGGCGCTGCGCTTTTTCTGGCCGGTGTAGCGCGCGATGATGAGCTCGTTCTTCATGCTGTGCTCCCAGCCCACCAGCTCGGTCACGGTCACCTGGTAGCCACTGGCTTCCAGATACAGGCAGCGCAGCACGTTGGTCAGTTGGCTGCCCAGTTCGCGCGTGTGCAAGGGGTGGCGCCACAGTTCGGCCAGCGGCGTGCGCGCCAGCTGCAGCGCCTTGGTCTGGCGCAGGCAGGCGGCCACCTCGGCCTGGCAGCAGGGCACCAGCACCATGGCGCGGGCGCGCTTTTGCAGGCCGAAGGCAATGGCGTCGTCGGTGGCGGTGTCGCAGGCATGCAGCGCGGTCACGATGTCGAAGCGCTCGGGCATGGCCGCGAGCTGGGCCGATTCGGCCACTGACATGTTCAGGAAATGCATGCGCTCGAAACCCAGCGCCGCGCCCAGCTTCTGCGACGCCTCGACCAGCGGCGCGCGGGTTTCAATGCCGTAGATGCTGCCGCGCCCGAGCGCACGGAAATACAGGTCGTACAGGATGAAGCCCAGGTAGGACTTGCCCGCGCCATGGTCGGCCAGCAGCGGCGCATGGCCGTCGGCGGACAGCTCCTGCAGCAGCGGCTCGATGAACTGGAACAGGTGGTACACCTGCTTGAGCTTGCGGCGCGAGTCCTGGTTGATGCGCCCGTCGCGCGTGAGGATGTGCAGCGCCTTGAGCAGCTCCAGCGACTGGCCGGGACGCAGCTCCAGCTGCTCGGCCACCGAAGGCGCGGGCGCGTTCGTGCCGCCGCGCGTGGTGCGGCCAGCGCCCTTCACTGCCCGCCCGCCTTGGCGCCAGTGACGGGGCAGCGCGGCCCCACGTCAAGCGCCGCCCAGCCTTGCGCGCCGAGTTCGCCCAGCACCTGCATGTTGCGCTCGTAGATGGTCTCAGCTTCGGGGAAGGCTTCCACGGCCTGGTCGATGCTGTCCTCGCGCAGCAGGTGCAGCGTGGGATAGGGCGCGCGGTTGGTGGCGTTGGTAACGTCGTCCTCGGCCGTGCCGTCGAACTGAAAGCGCGGGTGGAACGACGCGACCTGCAGGATGCCGCCCAAGTCCATGGCCTCCACCAGCTCGTCCACCAGCTCCAGGAAGTCGTTGAAGTCGAGGAAGTCCTCCAGGCACTGCGGCGCCATGAGCAGCGTGGTGTCGCGCTTGGCGGGCGAGATCTCGGCCAGGGCCTCCAGCTCACGCTGCAGGTCTTCGAGCAGGCCGCGCGCGTCCGTGGCCTCGCTCACCACGTAGTGGATCTGCCCCTTGGTGTGTACGCCCTTGGCGAAAGGGCACAGATTGAGCCCGATGACGGCACGCTCCAGCCAGCGCACGGTGTCCGCGATGACGGTTTCAGGGGGGAATTCAGCGGAAGTGGACATGGCGCAGGCAAGTGGAGAAAAGGGGCCGATTTTACCGGGCACACCCTCTGCCCCTGCGCCCTTCGCCGGCCTACATCAGCAACTGCTGGCCGGTGATACGGGCGTGCTCGCTGGCCGCGTAGCGGTCGGTCATGCCGGCGATGAAATCGGCCACCACGCGGGCACGGGCACTGTCGCCGTCGCTGGCCTGGGCACGGGCAGCGAAGGCAGGCTTCATCTGCGCGGGCTGGGCCAGGTACGCCGCGAACAGCTCGCGCACCACCTGCTGCGCGCGCGCCGTGGTGGCCATGACCTGCGGGTGCCGGTACAGGTTGCGAAACAGGAAGCGCTTGAGCCCCAGCGACTGCTCGCGCATGGCGGCGCTGAAGCACACCAGCGCGGGGGCGACGCGCACGTCGTCCACCTGCTGCGGGTTGGCCTGGGCCAGCGCCTGCCGCGTGGCGTCGATCACGTCGTACACCTGGTCGCTGAGCATGCGCCGGATGGCCTCGTACAGCAGGCGCCGCGGCGCGCGCGCCAACGCCGGATGGTCCACCAGCGCCTGGGCGCGGTAGCGCTCGAACAGGGGCACTTCCTGCAACTGCTCCAGCGTGAGCAACCCGGAGCGCACGCCATCGTCGATGTCGTGCGCGTTGTAGGCAATTTCGTCGGCCAGATTGCACAGCTGCGCCTCCAGGCTTGGGCGCTGCCCGAGCAAAAAGCGTTGCCCCACGCCGCCGGGCTCGCGCGCCTGCAGCAGCTCGGCATTGGCGCGCGAACAGTGCTTGAGGATGCCTTCGCGCGTCTCGAAGGTCAGGTTCAGCCCGTCGAACGCAGGGTAGCGCTCCTCGAGATGGTCTACCACGCGCAAGCTCTGCAGGTTGTGCTCGAAGCCACCATGGCCTTCCATGCAGGCGTTGAGCGCATCCTGCCCGGCATGGCCGAAAGGCGTGTGGCCCAGGTCGTGCGCCAGGGCGATGGTTTCGACCAGGTCTTCATTCAGCCCCAGCGAGCGTGCGATGGAGCGCCCGAGCTGTGCCACCTCCAGCGAGTGCGTGAGGCGGGTGCGGAACATGTCGCCTTCGTGGTTCAGGAACACCTGGGTCTTGTAGACCAGACGCCGGAATGCGGTGGAGTGGACGATGCGGTCGCGGTCACGCTGGTAGTCGGTGCGCGTGGGCGCCACGGGCTCGGGGTAGCGGCGCCCGCGCGAGCGCGCGGGGTCGCAGGCGTAGGGCGCCAGGGGATTCATGGTCAAATCAGGCTCCAGCGCTTATGCAGCAAGCGCAAGCAGCTATCAATCAAGGAGCGCAGCTGGCGTCAATCACCGCGCGCACCAGCGCGTCAGGCGCGGGGCGCACGGCGGCCTGGCCGGGGCCGTCGATGACGACGAAGCGGATCTCGCCGCCCTCGGCTTTCTTGTCCACGCGCATCAGCTGCAGGTAGCGCCCGGCGTTGTCGGTGGCGTCGATGACGGCACCCCGCACCGGCAAACCGGCACGCGCCACCAGGTCGGTGAGGCGCTGCACAAAGACCGCATCGACCAGGCCGAGCGCCTGCGACAGCCGAGCCGCCATCACCATGCCTGCGCCCACGCCCTCGCCGTGCAGCCAGGCCCCGTAGCCCATACCCGCCTCGATGGCGTGACCAAAGGTGTGGCCAAAATTCAGGATGGCGCGCAGGCCCGACTCGCGCTCGTCCTGGCCGACCACGTCGGCCTTGATCTCGCAACTGCGGCGCACCGCATGGGCCAGCGCTGCACGGTCGCGCGCCATCAGCGCGTCGATGTGCTGCTCCAGCCAATCGAAAAAGGCCATGTCGGCGATGGGCCCGTACTTGATGACTTCTGCCAGGCCAGCGCTGAACTCGCGCGCTGGCAGGGAGTCGAGCACGTCCAGATCGCACACCACCCGCTGTGGCTGGTAAAAGGCGCCAATCATGTTCTTGCCCAGCGGGTGGTTGATGGCCGTCTTGCCACCCACCGACGAGTCCACCTGGGCGAGCAAGGTCGTGGGCACCTGCACGAACGGCACGCCGCGCATGTAGCTGGCCGCGGCAAAGCCCGCCATGTCGCCCACCACGCCGCCGCCAAGAGCGAACAGCACGGTCTTGCGGTCGCAGCCGTGCTCCAGCAGGGCATCAAAAATCAACTGCAGGGTCTGCCAGTTCTTGTGCGCCTCGCCATCGGGGAGCTGTACCTCATGGATCTGCGCAAAACGCCCCGCCAACGCTGCGCGCAGGGCTGCGGCGTACAAGGGGGCAACCGTGGTGTTGCTCACGATCAGCGCAACGCTGGCACGGGGCAAACCGTCGTAGGTGGCGGCGTCAGCCAGCAGGCCACCGCCAATGGCGATGCGATAGCTACGCTCGCCCAGGTCGATGGCGACTTCTTGGGCAATCTGGGACATGAGGGTGTGTATTGACGCGTTCAGGAATGGGACGGCGGCATGCCGCCGCCAGCCCATTGTGCCTGCTCCAGCTGCATGCCAATGAGGTTGACCACCGAAGCAGCGGTACCGTGCCCAGCATCCACCACCATGTGCGCCACCTCGCGGTACAACGGATCGCGCACCGCATACAGCTCGCGCAGCTTCTGCAATGGATTCGCCACCTGCAGCAATGGGCGCTTGGTATCGTGCTTGACCCGCCGCAGGATTTCTTCGGGCGTCGCGCGCAGGTACACCACCTGCGCCGCCCGGCGCATGGCCTCGCGATTGGCGGGGCGCAGCACGGCCCCGCCCCCCGTGGCGAGCACACCGACAGCGCCCTCGCCGAGCAACTCGGCAAGCACCGCCTGCTCGACGTCACGAAAGGCCTCTTCGCCGTGCACATCGAAATAGCTGCGAATGGCACAACCCAGCCGCTGCTCGATCACCTGGTCGGAATCGCCAAAATCCTGCCCCAGCCTGCGGGAAAGCAACCGGCCAATGGTGGATTTGCCACAACCGGGCATGCCAATAAGAACGATCATAAAAAATCCCCGGGCAGGCCGGGGATAAATTCAAAAGAGTGAATTTGAAATCCTTGCCCAGCATCTTGTGTTGGCTAGGCAAGGACTCCGTCGATTAGGGGCAAGCGAATTGCGTGTCGTCGACGCCCGTCGGATCTCGGCCGGACACGACATTCACGCTGAACGTACGCGTTACCTCGGTGACGCCCTTCTTGGCAGTCACCAAGAAACGGTGGCTACCGCAATCAGCAACCTTCGGGGTGCCATTGACAACACCAGCCGTGCTTGTCGTACCCCCAGTCAGCCATGCAGGCAGGCTGGTGAACGTCCAACTCACATTGCTTGTCGATGCCACGAAGGAGTAGGCGAAACTGCTACCCACGGGCGCCGAACCAATAGAGCACACAGCATTCGAGTTGCAATTGCCAATAGCAAAGTCCTCAGGCAGACCGCCCACCAGCTTGAGCTTGACAATCGCGGAGGCTGCGTACTTATTCTTGTCCACCACCGTCACTGTGGCACGGTACTCACGCTCCTCGGCATTCTTATCCGCCTTGCCGCTGAGCACCCCAGTGCTGGCATCCACCGCCAGCCCATTCGGCAGACCGGTCGCCGACCATGTATAAGGCGGCAAACCGCCCTCGGCCGTAAGGAAAGCGGTGAAAGGAACATCCTTGGTCACATCGCCCAAATCGACATCGGCGACCGTGGGAGCACCAGTTTCTGCCTCCAGCACGGCGACCGGATAAATGGCCGTGATCGGATCGGTGATGCCGTTGCTCACGTTGTTGTCATAACGGTCGGCCGTCAACTCCAGGTAAATCGCCCCCGCTTCCGTACCGCTGAGCACGGAGAACGTAGCAATCCCACCAATCGAAGAAAGTTGCAGCACACTGCCACTCTGGTTCCCCGCCACCAACCGCGCACCCTGAGCGGCACTGGTTCCGGAAAGAATGCGCACCTGCGCATTGGCACCCGAGGTACTGGGCGTAGGCTGATTGGCATCGTCCATCACGAAGGCCTGCATGGCCATCTGGTTCAGAATGCCATTGGCATTGCCCTTGGTACCCAGATAGCCAGGGTCTGTCGCTGCAGCCATGCGGACACTGGCAGGCTTGCCCGTTGCACCACCCACAGTGATGACCACACTGGCTGATTTTTGCTGCTTGTCGCGCGGATCCGTCACAGAGCAGGTGATTCTCGATGTTCCAGCCTCGTTTTTCGCATGGAAATGGAAGGATGCGCCACCTGCGTTGGAGCCCAACGTAATGCTGCGATAAGCAGCCGGAACTTTTATTTTCCCGCCCTTACCATCATCAATCTCGACTTCATGCTCTGGATTGCCATCGAGATAATACAAGGAGCCTGAATTAAGCCCCCCCTCCACATTGCACCCGAAAATCTCCTCCCCGCCTGGAATGGGTTGCCCATTCACAGTCGCATTGACATACAGGGTAGTCGTATACGGTCTATAAACACCCTGACCCACCGGAACATTCCCTATATTAGTAGGCAATTGCAATTTGTCAGCACGCAAAGTAATCTGGTATTCGGCCGACACCGACCCTGAGCTGCCACCACCACCGCCACACGCGGAAGTTACGGCAGCAATAGCTACCAACGAGAAAATTTTCCAAGTTTTTTTCATTACTTACCTCATCAGAATCAAATCAATTGGCCGCCACGCGATCGGTCACAACCTTGGGCGTCACAAAAATCAACAATTCACGCTTCTCTGCCTCTTTGGTTTGACTCTTGAAAAGATGCCCCACCACAGGCACATCACCCAAAACAGGAACCTTGTTCTCCGTGTTGGTTTCTTCCATTTCAAAAACACCGCCGATAGCCACGGTCCCGCCGTTCTCGACCAACACCTGTGTCTGCACATGGCGCGTATTCACAGAAATACCCCACGGAGTTATATCACCACGGTTATCCCGGGTAATATCAAGATCCATAATAATATTTCCCTCAGGCGTAATTTGCGGCGTCACCTCCAACTTCAAGACGGCCTTCTTCCACAGAATTTTATAAGTATTATTCTCAAACGCCTGTGTCGGGAACTCATTACCTTGCTCAATAATGGCTTTTGTTTGATCCGCCGTAATCAACCGCGGACTAGAAATCACCTTACCCTTACCATCGGCTTCCATTGCAGACAGCTCCAACGTAAGGAACCTATTAGCAGCCGAATTGAAAATAGAGAGAGCAAAAGAGGCAGCAGTAGGAACACTCGAAAGCGTAGCTGGCAAATTCACAAAATTCCCTTGCGGATTGGTGGTGCCACCCGCACCGCTAGAACCTACGGCATTGCCGTAATCTGTCCCCCATGCAACCCGGTTACCGCCATTACCGAGTGCATAGCCTCCATCACCACCACGGTTGGCACGCAAGTCCGATGCACCAAGACGCACGCCCAACGAGCGACCAAAGGTTTCTCTCGCTTCAACGATACGGGCCTCGATCAAAACTTGCCGGACTGGAATATCCAACTTAGCGAGGAGTGCCCTGATTTCTTCCAGTTTGCTTGGCGTATCCGTAACAAACAACTGATTGGTACGCGGCTCTGCAATTGCGGAGCCACGTTCAGTAAGAAAACGCACGCGATTGCCGCCGGGCGCACCGCCCGGCGTTGTAGCCGTCAAACGCAAAGCAAGGTCAGAAGCCTTGGCATAGTTCAGCTGAAACGCTTCCGTACGTAATGGCTCGAGCTTTTGAATTGCCTGTATAGCCTCATAATCCTTTTTTGCTCGCTCATCAATTTCATCTTTAGGAGCGATCCAAAGCACAGAGCCTGTTTTCCGCATCCCCAAACCCTTGGAATCCATCACAATCTGCAGTGCTTGATCCCAAGGAACATCCTTCAACCGCAACGTCAAAGAACCCGTGACCGTATCGGACGTCACAATATTGAAGTTGGTAAAATCAGCAATCACCTGCAACAGAGAGCGAACTTCAATATTCTGAAAATTCAGCGACAGCTTTTCGCCATTAAAACCAGGCCCCTGGGTGAGCTTATTCAGGTCAACCTTCTTCTGCCGAACCTCTACCACAAACTGGGTATCACTTTGGTATGCGTTGTGCTCCCACTCCCCTGCAGACTCCACATGCATCCGCACCCTGTCGCCTTGCTGCGCAGTGGTGACCACTTGCACAGGGGTACCGAAGTCCGCGACATCCAATTTACGGCGCAGCCCTTCAGGCAAAGAAGAGTGCAGGAAATCGACAACCAACCCCTTGCCCTCTTGACGCAAGTCAACTCCGACCTGGCTATTGGGAAGGTTGACCACAATACGCCCTGCGCCATCGGGACTGCGACGGAAATCGACGTCACGCAAAGGCAAAGTCTCGTTATTGCCATCCTGGGCAAACAGCGTGCCAACCCGCGTCGCCGTCGATGCACTCGCAGTGCTGGCTACAGGATCCAAAATGATCAGCAACACTTTGCCTTGCAATTCAGCCTTATACGAAGTCGGCTGCTTCAAATTCAGTACAAGACGGGCACGCTCGCCACCTTCAACGACGTTGATGGTTTTCAAGTTCCCCTGGTTGACATCCACCAAGGTCTTGCCCAGGGAGTTCGTTGCATTCGGGATATCCAAGGCGATGCGCGCAGGCGCTTGGATTGCAAAACCCGTGGGAAGCACACTCAAAGGCTCCGCCAACTCGACACGAACAATCTCCGTACCACCTTGCAGTGCACCTGCAATAGACTGGATTTTATTCTGCGCCCACGCAGAAAAAGGCATTGCACCCAAGGCAAATAAACCAACGGCAGCAGCGCAGCGCGTAAGCATACGGCTTGTATTTTTATTGATCATTTTTTCCCCTCTTGCAAATCAAGCGTTGCCTGACGTTCCACCCAATCCCCGGATGCATCCTGAACGATTTCCCGGAGCTGGACTGCATTTTCGGTAATCTTGACAATCTTCCCGTAATTCAATCCAAGGTAGTTTCCAAGCTTCACGGGATAAATAAGACCATCCACCTTCAACAAAGCAGTCGGCCCGCTCGCTTTGTCAAGATACCCGACCATAGCCATCGTATCCAGAGGAAATGCTTCCAACGGTTCCTTACGGCGCGCCATCTCAGGTGCAATCAACGCAGCGTTCGAAGCAATCTGCGCTGAATCGCGTCGCAATGCTTGGGTCAGTCTTCCAGCAGCGAACGGATCCAGCGCCCCATCACCGCCATACCCCTGCGGCTTAAAATCTTTAGGCTCCGTCAGCGGGGTAACCCGTGGCCGGGCAGTTGCCCGTTGTTCAGCAATCCATTCCTGCAGCTCCTCTTCTCCAGACGTCCCACAGGCTGTCAGCAGCGCCAGCAAACCGAAGAGCAAACTTACTTTAAAGAAGCGGTTCATTTCTTCTTCCCCTCAGTCGCTTTGCGCTGCGCTTGGATTTCTTCAGAATCCAAATATCGGAAGGTGCGTGCGGTGGTGTCCAAGGCCAGCATTCCCGAGGCATCTTTGGTTGTAGGTGCCAGCGATAAGTTATTAAGGGTAACGATGCGTGACAAATGGGCAATATCCGAGGCAAAAGCGCCAATATCATGGTATTTACCCGTCACCCGGACGGTAATCGGCAACTCCGCATAATAGTCACGCACAACCACTTGCCCAGGGCGGAAGAGTTCAAATTGCAAGCTACGACCCAAGCCCGCTTGGTTGATATCGGAAAGCAATGCTGCCATTTCCGCCTTGCTGGGCAGCTGCTTTTCCAGTTGAATCACGTATTGCTGGATCTGCTCGCGCTGCTTCTTCAACAAGTCGAGGCTCACCGCTTTTTGTAGCTTCTTTTGGTAATCGTCTCGCAAGGTTGCTTCCTTGGCACGCTCCGCTTCCAGTTCTACTTCGTAATCAGACAGCAAAGTGAACCACAAAGCGGCAGCGACGCCAATCGCAATCATTGCGCACAAAAATACACGCGGAATGATGGGCCACAGTGATGGATCCTTAGGATCCAAATTTGTGAACTGGCGCTGCACTTGCTGCGCCAGTTCGGCCACATTGATAGAGGGAAGTTTGTCTTTCTTGGCCATGTATCCCCCTATTTGCCACCGCCAGCAGCACTGGCAGCATCGGCTGCTTTCTGCGCTTCACTGGTGCGCATCAGGCGAAAACGCAGATTGAAGGAAGCGACACGACGCTGGTCGCGCGGCGTCAACGCGACATTGGCAGCAACGATCTCCACCAGTTCAGGCTTGGAAATCCATGGCGTGTTGTCGGCAAGATTGCGCAGCATCTCTGACACGCGCTCGTTCGACTGGGCCATCCCCTGCATGGCAACAACCTGGTCCGTTTGCTTGAGGCTGGTGATATAGACACCGTCGGGCAACTGTTTGACAAGTTCGTTCAACAAATGAACGGGCAGGTTGCGGTCGGACTGGAGATCCTCCACCGCCTTTTGCCGTGCACGCAGCGCAGTAATTTCGTCCTCAATCGTGGCAATCTCTTTGATCTGCCCTTCCAAGACCTTGATCTCGCCCGCCAAAAAGTTATTGCGCTGCTGCTGCTGCTCGATCATGGCCTGGAACCATGAATAGATACCTCCCGCAATCAAGAGGCCAACCAGGAAAGAGGCAAACATCGTCGCCTGGAACATCTCCTTGCGACGTTTGCGCGCGGCCTCGCGGTGCGGTAACAGATTGATCAGGATCACTGCAAGAACCTCCGCATGGCCAAGCCACAGGACGTGAGGTATGAGGGCGCTTCACGTACCATTTTTTTCAGCCGCACACCACTGCCGATCTCCATGCCATCAAACGGGTTGATCGTGCTGCAGGCAAACCCTGTTTGCTGGGTCACCGCTTCGGTTAAACCCGCCAAAGGTGCCGAGCCTCCGGCGAGCATGATGTGATCAATCCGGTTGTACGGTGTGCTGGTAAAGAAGAACTGCAGCGCCCGGCCAATTTCCTGCGCCAGACTCTCGACAAAAGGACGCAGCACTGCCGACTGGTAGTCGTCTGGCAGTTCTCCGCTGCGCTTCTTGGCTTCTGCCTCCTCCGTGGAAAAACCATACTGGCGCACGATGAGTTGAGTGAGTTGCGCCCCCCCAAAAGCCTGGTCTCTGTCGTAAAGCACCTCGTCATTGCGCATGACCTGCATGCTTGTGGTCAGTGCACCAACCTCGAACAATGCCACCAGTGCATCCACCCCCTTGTTGGGCAGCGCCTCGATGAGGCGCCCCGTGGCCAACCGGGCTGCGTTGGATTCAATATCCAGGATGACTGGCTTCAGGCCCGCGGCCTCTGCCAGACCCTGGCGGTCTTGCACTTTCTCACGCCGCGAAGCTGCGATGATCACATCGACGTCGCCAGGCGAGTTCTTGGTCGGCCCGATCACGCAAAAATCCAGACTCACTTCCTCCAGCGAGAAAGGGATGTACTGGTTGGCCTCGGACTCGACCTGGACTTCGAGTTCCTGCTCGGTCATTCCACCCGGCAAGGAAATGCGCTTGGTGATGACCGCAGACGGCGGAAGTGCCAAGGCGACGTTTTTGGTGCGCGTGCCGCTCTTCTTCACCAGACGACGCAGCGCCTCTGCGACTTCATCGAATTTTTCGATGTTGCCATCCGTGATCCAGCCGCGCTCCAAGGGCTCGATCGCACAGCGTTCAAGCACCAGCGCACCGGCCTTGTCGCGCCCCAACTCGACCAGCTTGACGCTTGAGGAGCTGATGTCGATACCCAGCAGCGGCGCGGGCTGGCGACTGAACAAAGTCCCCATTGAGATCAAGATTGGCCCTCCGAAATGTGCGCAGGACGCGCAGCGATACTTAATACTTCACATGAATACTATCAGCAAGATAGTTATCCAACCAAGATTTTCAGACTGACGCGCTGCGCCAGACGTTGCCAAAAGCAGACGATGGACGGGCCCAGACCGGGGTACCGGCAAGCACCCCGGAACCCCACGCCTGCGCCCGGCGGCACAAAGGAGACGTTTTTATAATGCCTTTCCTTTGCTGCCAAGCGCGCCATGTCCCCCTCTCAGCCCCCGGAAAAAAACACGTCAGCACGTGCGCAAGCGCGCTCTCCTTGGCCACGCTGGCTGCTCAAGGGCCTGCTTTGGATCGCGGGCTTGGCCACCGCAGGGGCCTTGGCACTGGCCCTCACTATCGCTGTGGCGTTGGCTATGGCATATCCGAATTTGCCCGATGTCTCCGACCTTGCAGACTACCGGCCCAAGCTGCCGATGCGCGTGTACTCCGCCGAAGGCGCACTGCTGGGCGAATTTGGCGAGGAGCGGCGCAACCTGACGCCGATCGATGACATCCCGCAGGTCATGAAGGATGCCGTGCTGGCGATCGAAGACTCCCGCTTCTTCGAGCACGGCGGCGTGGACTACAAGGGCTTGCTGCGTGCCGCACTTGCCAACCTGGGTAAGGCCAAGAGCCAGGGCGCCTCCACCATCACCATGCAGGTGGCGCGGAATGTGTACCTCTCCTCAGAGAAAACATTCACGCGGAAAATTTACGAAATCTTACTTACATTCAAACTCGAACATCTGCTTACGAAAAACCAGATTCTCGAGATTTACATGAACCAGATTTACCTGGGCAACCGTGCTTACGGGTTTGCCGCGGCCGCCGAAACGTATTTCGGCAAGCCGCTCAAATCCATCTCCGTTGCCGAGGCCGCCATGCTGGCGGGCCTGCCCAAGGCCCCTTCCGCCTACAACCCCATCAGCAACCCCAAGCGCGCACGCGTGCGCCAGCTCTACATCATCGAACGGATGGAGGAAAATGGCTTCATCACCGGTCTGCAGGCACAGGAAGCCAAGCAGGAAAATCTCAAGATCCGCACCAATGCGAACAGCACGCGCGTGCATGCCGAGTACGTGGCCGAAATGGCGCGCCAGTTGATCTTTGCACAATACGGCAACGAGGCCTACACGCGCGGCCTCAACGTCTATACCACGCTGCGGGCAAGCGAGCAGGATGTTGCCTACCAAGCGCTGCGCCGGGGCATCATGGATTACGAGCGGCGCCAGCACTACCGCGGCCCGGAACAGTTCATCCCGTTGCCCACGTCAGCGGAAGACGCCGAGGATGCCATCGACGATGCCTTGGCCAACCACCCAGACAACGGCGACCTGCTGGCCGCGGTGGTGCTGGACGCCAACCCACGCAGGATCATGGCTGCGCGCGCCGATGGGGAACAGATCGAGATCACGGGCGATGGGCTCAAGCCAGCCCAGTCGGGCCTGAGCGACAAGGCGCCGCCCAACACCAAGATCCGGCGCGGCGCCGTGATCCGTGTGGCCAAGACCGTCAAGAACACGTGGGAAATCACGCAGCTTCCGCAGGTGGAGGGCGCGTTCATCGCGCTGGACCCACGCGACGGTGCGATCCATGCCCTGGTCGGCGGTTTCGACTTCGACAAGAACAAGTTCAACCATGTGACGCAAGCCTGGCGCCAACCGGGGTCGAGCTTCAAGCCCTTCATCTATTCCGCCGCCCTGGAGAAAGGCTTCACCCCCGCCACCGTGGTCAACGATGCCCCGTTGTTCTTCGATGCTGGCACGACCGGCGGTCAGGCCTGGGAGCCGAAGAACTACGACGGCAAGTACGACGGCCCCATGACCCTGCGCACCGGCCTGGCCAAATCGAAGAACATGATTTCGATCCGCGTCCTGCAGGCCGTGGGCCCGAAAACGGCGCAGGAATGGGCCAGCCGCTTCGGCTTCGACGCCGACAAGCACCCGCCCTACCTGACCATGGCGCTGGGTGCCGGCTCGGTCACGCCGATGCAGATGGCCACGGCCTATTCGGTGTTCGCCAACGGCGGCTACCGCGTCACCCCCTGGCTCATCACCCGTGTGACGGACCACAAGGGCCGGGCGCTTTCCGAGTTCACGCCACCGCCGCTGGCCGAGCAGCCGCGCGCTATCGATGCGCGCAACGCCTTCGTCATGGACAGCCTGCTGCAGGAAGTCACGCGCGCCGGCACTGCGGCCCGCGCCCAGGCCACGCTCAAGCGCCCGGACCTGTACGGCAAGACAGGAACGACGAACGACTCCGTGGATGCATGGTTCGCCGGCTTCCAACCCACCCTGACGGCCGTGACCTGGATTGGCTACGACCAGCCGCGCAACCTGGGCAGCCGCGAGACCGGCGGGGGGTTGAGCCTCCCCATCTGGATCAGCTTCATGGAAAAGGCCCTCAAAGGCGTTCCCGTGGCGGAAACCGCCGTGCCGCCTGGGGTGGTCAACGTAGGCGGTGAATGGTTCTATGAAGAATACGCCCGCAATGCAGGGGTCGCCAACCTGGGCCTGAACGATGGCGGGGCAGTTGCGGGCGGTGCCGCGCCTGGCCAGATCGCCCCCCCTGCCCCCGAGGAGCGCAACCGTATTCTTGACCTGTTCCGCAACTGAGGTCCATGCCCGGCCTGTCCATCGGTCGGACCGGGAGAGATCAGGCGGTAAAAACCAGTGCCTGTCCCGCTTGCTCGCTCGCGCATTGGCTCAGGTGCGCAAAGAATTCGCCGGCCCCTTTGGTATCCATCCAGCACTGGCCATCAAAACGGTAGTGAAAGCCGCCCGAACGTGCCGCCATCCAGACCTCGTGCAACGGCTTTTGCAAATTGATCACGATCTGGCTGCGGCTGGCGAAGGTCAGGGTGACCAGGCCGCCCGAGCGCTGCGCATCCAGGTCCGCGTCGGTTTCTTCGTTGAGGCGGTCGCATCCCTGCTCCACCGCCAGCAGCAGTCGCTCGGCGCGGTCCATGAATTCAAGGTCGGTCATACAATTTACGCATGTTGAGAGCCAACCAAATTCTAGTCAGGACGCTTGCCCTTGCGGCCAGTGCGGCAGCCCTCGCGGGCTGCGGGCAGCGCGGCCCGCTGTACCTGCCCACGGACCCCGCCGCGAACGAACGCGCCAGCCTCCCACAGTCGCTCACACCTGCCAGTGCCCCCGCAACCAAAGGCTCCACCCCATCCTCCGACGCCCCATGAACGCTCCCCTCCTGCCCGGCCATCCGCACATTGCCTACCGTGGCACCGACCTGTATTGCGAGCAGGTTCGCCTCGCCGACCTGGCACAAGCCCATGGCACCCCGCTGTACGTGTACTCAAAGGCCTCCATGCTCGATGCGCTGGCGGCCTATCAGCGCGGCTTCGCCGGCCGCAAGGTGCAGATTTGCTATGCCATGAAGGCCAACTCCTCTTTGGCCGTACTGCAGCTCTTTGCGCGCGCGGGCTGCGGCTTCGACATCGTCTCAGGCGGAGAGCTGGCGCGCGTTCTGGCCGCTGGCGGTGATGCCAGCAAGGTGATCTTCTCTGGCGTCGGCAAGACACGCGCCGAAATGCGCCAAGCGCTTGCCGCAGGCATCGGCTGCTTCAACGTTGAGAGCGAAGCTGAGCTGGAAGTACTCAACGAGGTAGCGCTGGGCATGGGCGCGCAGGCCCCCGTGAGCATCCGCGTCAATCCCAACGTCGATGCCAAGACCCACCCTTACATCTCCACCGGCCTCAAAGGCAACAAGTTCGGCGTGGCCCATGAGCGCACACTGGCCACCTACCAGCGTGCCGCTGCGCTGCCAGGCTTGCGTATCGTGGGCATCGACTGCCACATCGGATCGCAAATCACCGAGGTCAGCCCCTACCTCGACGCCGTGGATCGCGTGTTGGATCTGGTGCAGAGTATCGAGGCAGCAGGTATCGCCATCCACCACATTGATTTTGGCGGTGGCCTCGGCATTACCTACAACGGCGAAACGCCACCCGCCGCCGATGCGCTCTGGCAACAGCTGCTGGCCAAGCTCGACGTACGCGGCTATGGCGACCGCCAGTTGATGATCGAGCCCGGCCGTTCCCTGGTGGGCAATGCCGGCGTTTGCCTGACCGAAGTGCTGTACCTCAAGCCGGGCGAACAAAAGAACTTCTGCATCGTGGATGCCGCCATGAACGACCTGCCGCGCCCCGCCATGTACGAGGCGTTCCATGGCATCGTTCCTCTACATGCACGCTCTGGCGCCACCACCACCTACGACGTCGTCGGCCCCGTCTGCGAAAGTGGCGACTGGCTCGGGCGCGACCGCGCGCTCGCCGTGCACAGCGGCGATCTGCTGGCCGTGCTGTCCGCGGGCGCCTACTGCGCCTCCATGGCCAGCACCTACAACACCCGGGGCCGCGCGGCAGAAATCCTCGTTGACGGCAGCCAGGCTGTACTCATTCGCCCACGCGAAAGTGCTGCCGACACCTTCAAAAACGAGATACTGCCTTCGTGACAAATAGGTGAAAACCCGGGCTTCGATTGACTCGCATCAAATCAACTTTTGATGCTTGTCATACATTAGGGCCATTCTTGCGCTTCCTCCCGCACCATGGCCCCGATTGAGCTTTACCGCGACAGCAACCACGCCTGCCTGATGTTCACCGACCTCATTGAAGAGGACGGGCAGGCGATTCAGGCCAACCAGTTTCTTATCGTCGATGGCGACACCGGTGCCGTCATTGATCCGGGCGGCAACCTGGCATTCAACGAATTGTTCATGGGCATGGGGCGCTACTTTTCGCCACAGAAGCTCTCGTACGTGATCGCCTCGCACGCGGACCCCGACATCATTGCCTCGCTCGACCGCTGGCTGACCAGCACCAACGCCACCCTGGTGATCTCGCGCATCTGGGAACGCTTTGCCCCCCACTTCACCAAAGCCGGCAAGACCGAGAACCGCGTGATCGGCGTGCCCGACAGCGGCGGTCACCTGCCCCTGGGGCGCCATGAACTGGTGCTGTTGCCCGCGCACTTCATGCACTCGGAAGGCAATTTCCATTTCTACGACCCGGTCAGCCGCATTCTCTTCACCGGCGACCTGGGCGTGTCGCTCACCACCGGCGCCGAAGCGCGCGTGCCCGTGACGGACCTGGCGGCACATATCCCGCGCATGGAAGGCTTCCACCGCCGCTACATGGTCTCCAACAAGATCCTGCGCCTGTGGGTGCGCATGGCGCGGCAGCTCGACATTGCCATGCTCGTGCCACAGCACGGCGCGCCGATCCTGGGCAAGCCCGCCATCAACGCCTTCTTCGACTGGCTGGAAAACCTGCCCTGCGGCATTGATCTGTTCGACGAGCGGGCTTACCAAATCCCCACGGGCCACATCGACCCGGTAACGCGCCAGATGCGCGCGCCGCTGCGCCCGGCCCAGGCGGCCTGATCCAGGCAGCCTAAGAAATTTAATCAAATACGCCTCTAGCCCTTATCCAGCCAGCGCTAGCAGCTATCAAAAGAATAACAAAAAGGCCCTGCACTGCAGGGCCTTTTTATTGCCGAAGTACATGCCTCACAGGGTGCCGTAGCTGTGCAGGCCCGAGAGGAACATGTTCACGCCAAGGAAGGCGAACGTCGTCACCACCAGCCCCGTGAGCGCCCACCACGCCGACACCGTGCCACGCAGCCCCTTGACCAAGCGCATGTGCAGCCAAGCGGCGTAATTCAGCCAGACGATCAGCGCCCAGGTTTCCTTCGGATCCCAGCTCCAGTAGCCGCCCCAAGCTTCGGCCGCCCAGAGCGCCCCCAGCACGGTGGCGATCGTGAAGAAAGCGAACCCGACGGCGATCGACTTGTACATCAGGTCGTCAAGAATCTCAAAACCCGGCAGTTGCGCCGCAATGCGCTTGCGCGCCAGCAGGATGCCGCCCACGATCAACGCCGAGATGCCGAAGTACACCATCCAGTAGCTGCTGCCGCCATCGGCCGCCCCCTGACGGAACACGATCGGCTCAAAGCACAGCACCACGCCCAACAACCACAGCGGCGCGAGCTTATACCAGCGCGTCTCGCCAGCCTGCTGTTTGATGAGGTAGGCAAACGCCACCATGGCCGCGAGCGCGAAGGTGCCATAGCCGATGAAGTTGGCCGGTACGTGCAGCTTCATCCACCAGCTCTTGAGCGCAGGCACCAGCGGCTGGATCTCGTGCGCCTCGCGCACCACCGTGTACCACAGCAGGAAGCCCACCGCCGCGCTGACCACCAGCATGACGAAGGCGCCCAGCGCACGCGTGGCGTAGTGCTGCTCGTAGTACAGGTAGAACAGCGCCGTCATCCAGCAGAACATGATGAACACCTCGTAGAGGTTGCTCACCGGGATGTGGCCCACGTCCGGGCCGACCAGGTAGCTCTCGTACCAGCGCACCATGGTGCCAATGAGCGCCAACGTCACCCCCACCCAGGCCAGGCGCGAGCCAATCAGCGCCATCACCTCGCCACTGCCCTGCCCCTGGCCGCCACGCGTGAACATGCCTATCCAATAGAACAGCGTACTCATGAAGAACAACATGCTCATCCAGAGAATGGCGGACTGGCTCGACAGGAAGTACTTGAGCCCGAACACGGTGTCGGCGCGCGCCAGGCTGCCCGCACCGTCTTGCTGGTACAGGCCCACAGCCAGCAGCGACAGCGCGGCCACCCCCAGCATGAGCACCGACAGCGGGCGCCAGAACCATCCCAGCCAGATGGCACAGGGAATGGAGCCGAGCAGAATGCCCTTCTCGTACACGTCCATGTACGCACCGTAGCGCTGCAGCGCCCACAGCCCCCCCGCCACGACGAGTACGGCGAACAGCCAATCAAACCCGTTGCGGCGCGCGAAATAGCCTTCGTTCAGGGTCAGCGTGGTAGTGGTCGCGGTGTTCATACGGAGGCTCCTGGCGGTGAAGACGGTGGCGGGGTGCCGATGAGTTTCTGGCTGAGCTGGGCGAATTCCCGGTTGCCGTCGAACGTCTTGCGGTTCGACGACAGGGCCATGGTGGCGTGGGTACGGCCGCCTTGCGGTGCCAGCCACACCCAGATGCGCCGGTCGCGCACGTAGAGCATGGCAAAGACGCCCAGGATGAGCAAGGCACACCCCAGGTACACCACGTTCTTGCCAGGGGCACGTGCCACCTGGAACACACTGGCCTGCACCTGCTTGAAGTCCTGCAGCTCAAATGCCATGGGTGCGGGGTAGATCTGCGCATCGCTGAGCGCAAACACCGCCTGCGTCATGAAGGTCTGGGTTTGCGCACCAGGCTCCATGGGCGCCAAGCCTGCGCGCTCGCGGGCAAGCTGCGCCAACTCGTACAGCACACCGTTGAGGATGCGCACCAGCACCTCGCCAGCACGCTCGCGCTCGCCCTCAGGCACGTTGGCCTCCATGAAATCGGAGATCGCCGGGAAGCCGCCGCGCCACTTGCCGTCCTCGCCGCGCCCGCCGGCGTACAGAGCCAGGGCACGCTGCGCCGAAAGGGTGAGCTGCTCGGCCAGCTCCTTGCGCGTGCCATCGACTGCACGCCCAACGTAGTTGCGCACGGCCCGCTCACGCAGGGCGGGATCGTTCAGCGCGGCGCGCAGCTGCACGAAGCCCTGCATGCTGCCCTGGTCATCAACAGGAACGCGCAGGTAGCGGAAGGGCTCGGCCGGGGTCTCGCGCACGCCCAGCAGGAAGACAGACCCACCGTCCCCCATGTCCACGGGCAGCATGTAGTTGTGGAATTCGCGTGCCTGCCCCGCCGCGTCGCGCAGCTTGTAGCTGATGCTGGGCCCGACGTTGCGCAGCTCCTTCTTGCTCACGGTTTTGTTGCCCGCGCCCAGGCGCGCGTCGATGGACGAGCGCAAGTCAACCTTGCGCGCATCGGCGCCGGAGCTGGTGCCGTCGTCGCCGAAGTTCTCCACGTTAATGGTGCGCAGCGCGGTGAACTCCAGCGTCAGCGCCTGGCCGGCCTCGTCGCTGGTCAGACGCGTCTGCCCGCCAATCGTGCCCTGCACGTCGAAAGGCTGTACGCCCGCTGCCATGGGTACGGCGCGCAGCTTTACCAGGGAGCCGCCATCGTCGAAGCTGGACTGGTAAATCTCGATGCCTTTGTAGCCGAAAGGATGGTTGACCTCGATGCGCGCGGGCACCTGCTCGCCCGTCGCCTTGTCGTGGATCACCACCTCGCTGGCGAACAGCTTGGGCATGCCGGTGGAATAGTGCTCAACGATGAACTTCTTCAGCTCCACGGCAAAAGGCAGTTCCTGCAGCAGCACGCCGTCGGACTGCGCCAGGATGGCCGTGCTCGACTGCGTGCCTTCGGCAACCAGCAGATTGCCGCGGAAAGTGGGATTACGCTCGGACAGGATGTGCTCAGGCTTTACCTCGGAAATCAGTCCGCCGCCCGCGTAGGGCGTCTTGCCGCCCAGCCACATCTGCGCGCGCACGATGAGGTCGCCATCGAGCAGCCCCCCCAGACAGATCAACACAATGGCACTGTGTGCAGCGATGTAGCCGATCTTGTGTGCGCCCCCCGTCTTGGCGGCCACCATCCAGCCCTCGCCCTGCGGCGTCTGGCGCTGCTGCAGGCGCACCTTCCAGCCGCCCCCCACCAGCATGCCGCCGATGCGGCGTGCCGCCACTTCGGCAGTTTCGCCCTCAAGGTCCGCCTGGGCCTTGTGGTGAAAGGCCTGCAGGTTCTGCACCCGGATGTTTTCCTTGTAGTTGCGCAGATCGGCCAGGTACTTGGGCGTGTGGCGTGCGATGCACAGGGACGTGCTGACGACCAGGAAGGCCAGGATCAGCAGGAACCACCAGGCGCTGTAGACAGCGTTGAGCTTGAGCGCCAGAAACAGCTCTGCCCAGAAGGGGCCGAACTGGTTCACATAGTTGTTGACCGGTTCCTGCTGCTTGAACACCGTGCCGATGACCGAGGCAATGCAGATCACCGTCAAGAGCGCGATGGCAAAACGCATCGAAGACAGCAGCTCCACGGCAGCGCGCAGCGCCTGCGAACGGGATTGGATGCGTAGGCCGTGGGTGGAGTCGGTCATGGCGGAGGCCAAAATAAAAAGGCGGGGCCATCTTTTGCGATGGGCCCGCCCTTTTTGGGGTTGTGCGTGGGCAAAAGGTTCCGGGGCCGATGACTGCAGCGCCCGAAACGTTGATTTATATCAATTAACGCAAACCAGCAATGTAATCGGCCACGGCCTTGATTTCACGGTCGCTCATCTTGGCTGCCACACCCGCCATCTGGGCGCTGTTGGCGCGCTTGCCGTCGCGGAAAGCGACCAGCTGCGTCACCGTGTAGTCAGCGTGCTGGCCTGACAGGCGCGGGTACTGCGCCGGAATGCCAGCGCCATTGGGGCTGTGGCAGCCTGCGCAGGCAGCGATGTGGCGGTCTTGCAGGCCGCCGCGGTAAATGCGCTCACCCAGGGAGACGAGCTCCTTGTCCTTGGCGGCACCCGGCTTGGCCTTCTGGGACGCGAGCCAGTAGCTGACGTTCTTCATGTCCTCGTCGGACAGGATGGCGGCCATGCCAGCCATGATGGGATCGGCGCGCTTGCCGGACTTGAATTCCTGCAGCTGCTTGACCAGGTATTCAGGATGCTGCTGCGCCAAGCTCGGCTGGGTCACGACCGACGAATTGCCGTCCGCGCCGTGGCAGGCGGCACAGACTGCGGAGTAGCTGGCCTCGCCCTTGACCAAGTCAGGCTTGGCGGGTGCGGGATTTGCCGCAAAGACCGGGAAAGCGGGAGCTACCAGCACGGCAGCCGTCAGCAGGGAGGCGAGCAACTTCATATCGAGGGACGTCTGGTTATGTCAGCAAAAATCTGCACGATTCTACAATGAGGGATTACAGCACCTCCATCTTCCATGACCAAGCTTTGCGCTGCATCTAAAGCGGCTTCGATTACGCCCACTTCGCAAGCCAAATTGGCCGTGAACTGGATGCACACGGCCCGTTTCTTCACCACGGCCGCCCAGTTGCACCAATTGCCTGCCGTTGAGGTGCCCGAAATCGCCTTCGTGGGCCGCTCCAACGCGGGCAAGTCCACCTGCATCAACACCCTGACCCAGCAGCGCCAGTTGGCCTTCGCATCGAAGAAGCCGGGGCGCACGCAGCACATCAACCTGTTCGCCCTGGGCAAGCAGGGCCAGATGGACGCAGTGCTGGCCGACCTACCAGGCTATGGCTACGCTGCCGTGTCGCGCAGCGACAAGCAGCGCTGGCAACAGGTCATGGCCAACTACCTCGTAAGCCGCAAGGGCCTGACCGGCATCGTGCTGCTGTGCGACCCGCGCCTGGGAATGACCGAGCTCGACGAAGCCTTGCTCGAAGTCGTGCGCCCGCGCGTGGAAGAGGGCCTGAAGTTCCTCGTGCTCCTGACCAAGGCCGACAAGCTCACCCGCGCGGAGCAGGCCAAAGCACTGTCGATCGCGCGACTGCAAGCGGGCGGCGGCGAGGTGAAGATGTTCTCCGCGCTGAAACGGCAAGGCGTGGACGAGGTGGCGGAGCTGCTGTGGCAGTGGTCTCACCCCACAGGCGCCCAGGCCGGCGACGTGCCTGTGAATGCCGCCGAAGCCCCAACCGAAGCGGACACTGATTCCCCATCAAAACCCAGCTGAGCGCCCATTCCATGTGCGCTAGAAGCTCCTGAAAGCATAGCGCCATGATCGAATCCATCGTCCATCCGCTGCCGCACGGCATCCACCTGCACTGCCATGCCAGCGGCGCACCGGGCCGCCCCGTGCTGCTGTTTCTGCACGGTTTTCCCGAGGGCGCCTTCATCTGGGACGAACTCCTGGCCCACTTCGCCCGCCCCGAACACGGTGGCTACCGCTGCGTGGCCCCCTTTCTGCGTGGCTTTGGGCGCTCCAGCACCCCCGCCGAGGTCGAGGCCTACCGCGCCAAGCACCTGGTGCGCGACCTTGCCGCGCTGATTGCCCTCGAAAGCCCGAACGCCCCGCTGGCCGCGCTGGTGGCCCACGACTGGGGCGGCGCCGTGGCCTGGAACCTGGCCAACCAGCAGCCCCAATGCATGGAGCGCCTGGCCATCATCAACTCGCCCCACCCCGGCGCGTTCCTGCGCGAGCTGCAGCACAGCCCGGCGCAGCAGGATGCAAGCCAGTACATGCATTTCCTGTGCCGCCCGGATGCCGAAGCCCTGCTGTACGCCAACGACTACCAACGCCTGTTCGGCTTTTTCGACACGCCTGCGGGCCAGCCCCCGGCCTGGCTGACCGACGCCGTCCGCGCGCAGTACCGCGACCTGTGGGCGCAGGGTCTTACGGGTGCCTGTAACTACTACCGCGCCAGCCCCTTGCGCCCACCGCGCCCCGGGGACGACAGCGTGATGGCGCTGGCCCTGCCGCCAGAGATGCTCACGGTATCCGTGCCGACGCTGGTGCTCTGGGGCATGGACGATCCCGCGCTGCTGCCCGGCCTGCTCGATGGACTGCCGGATTGGGTGCCGGAACTGCGGCTACGGCCCGTCGAGGGTGCATCGCACTGGATCGTGCATGAGCAGCCCGCCCGCGTGACACAGGAGCTGGGCCGCTTTTTGCCCAAAAATAAATAGCTACTAGCGCGCGCCCCTCAAGGGCTAGAGGCCAAAAACATCAATAAACCGACGCTTCACCCTCAGGCCGCGTCTTGAAGCGCTTGTGCACCCAGTAGTACTGGCCCGGCATGGTGTCGATGACGGCCTGCAACTCGCGGTTCATGCGCGCGGTGTCGGCATCCACGTCGTCGGTCGGGAAGCCCTCCCAGGCCGGCGTAATCTCTGCCACGTAGCCCGTAGGGGTCATGCGCGTGTACATGCCCAGCACCTTGGCCCGCCCCAGGCGCGCGAAGCGCGACAGCGAGGGCACCGTGGCCGCCGGCACGCCGAAGTAGGGCACGAAGATGGACTCCTTGCGGCCAAAGTCCATGTCCGGCAGCAGGTACAGCAATCCCCCCTTGCGCAGGTTGGCGATGATGGGTTTGACGCCATCGGCACGGTTGAGCATGCGCACGTCGCCAAAACGCTGGCGCCCCGCCATGAACCAGGCGTCCACCACCGGATCGGGGTGCGTGGAGAAGATTGACGTGAATGGCCGCGTGGTGTGCAGCGGCAGCGCCAGCCCGCCTGCATCCATGCCGTAAAAGTGCGGCGCAAACAGGATGGTGGGCGCATCGCCCTCCAGCTCATGCAGCGCACCGTGCAATTGCACCCGCGCGCGTACTACGGCCTGCGGTGCCGACCAGAGCCAGCTGCGGTCGAGCCAGGCTTGGCAAAAGCGCACAAAGGTCTCGCGCGCCCAGGCGCGGCGCTGCGCAGCGCTGGCCTGGGGGTAGCACAGTTCCAGATTGCGCAAGGCAATGCGGCGGCGCGGTGCGGCCAGCACGTACAGCAGCTGGCCCAGCAGCCATCCCAGCGCACGCAGCACCGGCAGCGGCAGCACCGCCATGCGCCGCATCAGCCAGACGCCCAGACGCGACATCATGGCTTGGCCTCGCCGCGCGGCTGCTTGTAGCGCGCATAGCCCCACAGGTATTGCGCCGGGCAGGCGCGCACGACGCGCTCCATGGCCTGGTTGATCTGCAACACGGCAGCGTCCAACGATTCAGAAAGGGGCACCGACAACTCCTCCAGATACAGCACGTAGCCCCGCCCCCAGGGCTCGCGCTCGCAACGCGCCAACACCACGGCTGCACCGGTCTGCTGCACCAGCCGGGCGGCCAGCGTCATGGTGTAGGCATCGCGGCCAAAAAAAGGGGCCCACAGGCCCTGCCCTTGCGGCGGCACCTGGTCGGGCAGCAGCCCCACGGCTTCGCCCCGGCGCAGCGCCTTGATCATGCGGCGCACGCCCGTCAGCTCGGTGGGCACGGCCTGCACACCGGGGCGGTTGCGCGCCGTGCGCATGACCCGCGCCAACCAGGGCTGACGCGCCGGCCGGTAAAGAATGGTGATCGGTCCATGCGCAGACGACCAGCGCTGCGCCGCTGCCTGCACCGACAGCTCGAAGCAGCCGATATGCGGCGTCAGGAAAACGATGCCCTTGCCCGCGGCCCAGGCACGCTCGACACATTCCGCGTTCTCAACACGGCATGCCGGCAGCTCGCCCAGCCACAGGCGCGGCAGCTCGGCGGCCATGCGCCCGGCATGCCCCACAGCCGCACGCACCTGGGCAAAAGCATAGCCCGCGCGGGCCGCGTTCTCGACGAAGCGGTGACGGTAGCGGGGCGAAAGCACGAACACCAGCCACCCCATAGTCCAGCCCAGGCCATGGAGCAGCCACAAAGGCAGCACGGAGAAGAGGCGCAACAGCGTTGGCATTAGAATGGAAAGGTCGCTGAGTTAACTGAGCAACTTGCAGGGCGACGGTAAAAAACACTGCTAAAGCGTTCGCCAAAGCTCCAAAGGCCGAGGGCAACGCCCCAAATGCCAGAACACCGGAGTTTATTCACAAATGGCGAACGACTTTCTCTTCACTTCCGAATCCGTCTCCGAGGGCCATCCTGACAAGGTCGCAGACCAGATCTCGGACGCCATCCTCGACGCAATCTTTGAACAAGACCCGCGCTCGCGCGTAGCCGCCGAAACGCTGACCAACACCGGCCTCGTCGTGCTGGCCGGCGAGATCACCACCAACGCCCACGTCGACTACATCCAGGTGGCGCGCGACACCATCAAGCGCATCGGCTACGACAACACCGAGTACGGTATCGACCACAAAGGCTGCGCGGTCTTGGTGGCTTATGACAAGCAATCGAATGACATCGCCCAGGGCGTGGACCACGCCAGCGACGACCATCTGAACACCGGCGCTGGCGACCAGGGCCTGATGTTCGGCTACGCCTGCGACGAAACGCCCGAGCTGATGCCCGCGCCCATCTACTACGCGCACCGCCTGGTCGAGCGCCAGGCCCAATTGCGCAAGGACGGCCGCCTGCCCTTCCTGCGCCCCGATGCCAAGTCGCAAGTGACGATGCGTTACGTAGACGGCAAGCCGCACAGCATCGACACCGTGGTGCTCTCCACCCAGCACAGCCCGGACCAAAGCGAAACGCAAACCAAGATGAAGGACAGCTTCATCGAGGCCGTGATCGAAGAAATCATCAAGCCCGTGCTGCCCAAGGAATGGCTGCAGGACACCAAGTACCTCATCAACCCCACGGGCCGCTTCGTCATCGGCGGGCCGCAGGGCGATTGCGGCCTGACCGGGCGCAAGATCATCGTGGACACCTACGGCGGCGCCTGCCCGCACGGCGGCGGCGCGTTCAGCGGCAAGGACCCGACGAAGGTCGACCGCAGCGCCGCTTACGCCGCACGCTACGTGGCCAAGAACGTCGTCGCCGCCGGTCTGGCGCGCCAGTGCCAGATCCAGGTGGCCTACGCCATTGGGGTGGCGCACCCCATGAACATCACGGTCTACACCGAAGGCACGGGCGTGATTCCCGACGCCGAGATCGCCAAGCTGGTGGCGGCGCACTTCGACCTGCGCCCCAAGGGCATCATCCAGATGCTTGACCTGCTGCGCCCGATCTACGCCAAAACGGCAGCTTACGGCCACTTTGGCCGTGAGGAGCCCGAATTCACCTGGGAAAAGACGGACAAGGCCGCCGTGCTGCGCGCCGCCGCAGGACTTTAAGAAGAAATCAGCCGCTAGCGCCCTTCCAGCAAGCGCTAGCAGCTCTTTTTTCAATAGCAACGAGCGCGCCCATGTACGACGCCGCCATCCTCATCGGCCGCTTCCAGCCGGTTCATGCCGGCCATGTCGCCCTGCTGCGCGAGGCGCTGGCGCGCGCGCACCATGCGATCGCCATCGTCGGGTCGGCCTACCAGGCGCGCTCCGCCAAGAACCCCTTCACCTGGCAAGAACGCGCGGCCATGCTGCGCGACGCCCTGCCTGCGCACGATGCCGCACGCCTGACCGTGCTGCCCGTGCGCGACTGCTACGACGAGCCGGTCTGGGCGCAGACCGTGCGCGAGACGGTGGCGCGCCACACAGCACCCCAGGCGCGCATTGGGCTCGTGGGCCACTTCAAGGACGCCAGCAGCGATTACCTGCATGCCTTTCCCGGCTGGCCGCTGATCCGCATGGAGCGCCAAGGCAGCATCGACGCCACCACGATCCGCGACGCCTACTTCGGCGCCACGCCCGAAACCATCGCCGCCGCGCTCGCGCCCCTCGCGGCGGACATTCCCCCGGCAACACAAGCGCTGCTGGCGCAGTTCGCCCGCCAACCTGGCTATCTGGTGCTGCAAGAGGAATGGCAGGCACTGCGCGGCTACCGCGCCGCCTGGGCGGGCGCACCCTACCCCCCGGTCTTCGTCACCGTCGATGCCGTCGTGCGCAGCCAGAACCATGTGCTGCTGATACGCCGCGGCCACGCCCCAGGCAAAGGCCTGTGGGCTCTGCCAGGCGGCTTCCTCGAGCCACGCGACACACTCTGGCAATCGTGCCTGCGCGAGCTGGCGGAAGAAACCGCTTGCGCCTTGCCCGAGGCCACCTGGCGCGCCGCGCTGCAACAGGTCACCGTGTTCGACCACCCGGACCGCAGCCAACGCGGGCGCGCTATCACGCATGCACATTACTTCGTGCTCTCTGACGACTTGCCCCAGCCCACGGTACAGGGTGGAGACGATGCCGCACAGGCCACTTGGGTTCCCTTACATGACGTGGCGGGGCTGGAGGAGTGCTTCTTTGAAGACCACTTCCACATCCTGCGGCATTTCACGTCACACTCTGCCGGTACCATCGCCCCTCCGCCGAGCCCTCTGCGGGGGACGCACCCCAACCACTGAATGCCAACGCTTACGATGAAGCAATTTTTCCAGGCGCGCTACGGGTTCGCTCTCTTCTTGGTCGTTGTGACACTGGGAATTTACCTTCCCGGCCTGCAAAACACCCTGCTTTTTGACGACAACCTGCTCAAAAACGGAACCATCTTCTCGGGCTATGGCAGCCTGACCGAATTCAAGCAGCGCATGCTCTCCTACGGGAGCTTTGTTTGGTTCAACGGAATTTTTGGCGAAGGCTGGTGGAAGCAGCGATTGTTCAACATCGCCATCCACCTGGCCAACATCTTCGCTATTCAAGCCCTGGTCAGTCGCATCCTTAGTCATGCGCAGTTTTCCGAGGACACCGCTGCGCTACCGCATTTCACAGCCTCGCGCAGCGCCGCCAGCCAGGTTGCGCTGGTCATTTTTGCGCTCAACCCGGTCGCCGTTTATGCCGTGGCATACCTGATCCAGCGCTCCATCCTGATGGCCACGCTCTTTTCCGTGGTGGCATGCTGGGCCTTCGTGCGCTGGCTTGAATCCAGAAAGCCGGGATGGATTGCCCTGACAGCCTGTGCCTATGTCTTTGCCATCCTCTCGAAGGAATATGCGCTGGCCACCCTCTCCTTGATGGTGCCGATCTACATCTTTATCCGCCGCCCGAATAAAAAAACACTGGCTATTGCCACCGCCATCGCTCTGGCCATCTCGGCGTTAGCGGCCACAGCATTTTTTCAGATTTACGGCCATCTGATTGGGAAACCTTTCGACGGCCAATCGATGGCCTACGTCCAGCAACTGGAAGCCATTCGCCCCGGGATTTCTGAAACGATTTATCCCTTGAGCATCCTCAACGAGGCCGCGCTATTCATCGCTTATGGCGTGCGCTGGGTGCTGCCCTATGCAGGCTGGATGTCTGTCGACCTGCGCCCCCCCTTTCCTTTGAGTTTCGCCTCGCCCTGGCACCTGGCCGGTGCCTTGCTGTATGTCAGCCTAGGGGTAGCAGCCCTATGGGCTTTGCTGCAGCGGCGAGACATCTGGTCTGCCGTGGGCTTGTTCACACTGTTCCCGGTCCTGTGGTATGTCACCGAGTTTTCTACGGTATGGATTCAGGATCCGTTCGTGCTTTACCGCAGCTACCTTTGGGCGGTGGCACTGCCAGGCTTGTTGGCCATTGTCATGACGGGGCTCAAGCCCCGCACTATTTACATACTGGGCATCGTTCTGGGGTTGATGCTGGGTGCCCTGGCTTTTGAAAGGGCCTGGTCGCTGAAAGACGAAGGCACCGCCTGGCAGGACGCGACGGAGAAGGTAGACCTCGAGGCACCCGCCAATGCCGTGGGGCGCAGCCGCGCATTCAACAACCTCGGTAACTATTACCTGCAACAACGGCTTTTTGACCAGGCTGAACGCAATTTCAAGACCGCGCTGTTGCTGAATGACTTGGGCGGCATAGGGGCCATGGCCAATCTGAACATGGGTGCCACGCTGCAGCACAAAGGCCAGCACCTGGAAGCCTTGAAATACCTCGCAGCCGCCCAAGCCATGGGCAACCGCAGCCCTGCGCTGACCTACCATATCGGCGAATCTCAACTGGCCCTGGGCCAAATCGCCCCCGCACTGACCAACCTGAGCAATGCACTGGTACAGCTCGACGCGGATCCGATCAACCGCCACGTGGAACCAACGATCCGGCAACGGCGTGCCGAGGCCGCCCAGGCCGCGCAACAATTCAAGATTGCCATCGATGACTACCGCGTCCTGCTGGCCCGGAACCCGAATGACGCCCAGCTCAGCTTGAAGTTGGGCATCGCCCTGGGGCGTGCAGGCCAATCCGCCGAAGCCATGGCGCTCTTGGACAAGCTGATTGCACAGTCCCCCTCTGCGCTCGCTTTCTACGGGCGTGCCATGGTGCACTACAACCGGGGTGAGCGCGACAGCGCACTGGGCGATCTGGATCAGGCCATTGCCCTTGACCCCCGCAACGCCCAGTACCAGGCCGCCAGAAACCAGCTGGCATCCCCTCCACCTGCACCCAAGCGCTGAAGCGCTTCGCATCCCATGCGCGTACTCCACGTGGGCAAATTTTTCCCCCCGCACCGCGGCGGTATGGAAGTCGTCCTTGCCGATCTCATCGCTGCACAGCAACACCAAGGCGTCGAAGCCTACGCATTGGTACATGGCACCCCCCAGCCGGACGACCCACCCTGGCTGACGCGGGTGCCGGTGCAGTTCAACGTGACCTATGCCCCCATCGCACTGGGCTTCAGGCATGCACTGAAGCGTGCCATACGCAAGCTCCAGCCAGACGTCTTGCACTTGCACATGCCCAACAACTCCGCACTGTGGGTGCTGACCCTTGCGTCGGCGCACAAGGTGCCCTGGGTCGTGCACTGGCATTCCGACGTGGTGGTTTCCAAGATCCGCTTCACCGTTGCGCTTGCATACCAACTCTATCGGCCATTTGAGCAAGCCCTATTGCGGCGATCTGCGCGCATCATCGTCACCTCCCCCCCCTATCTGCAATACAGTGAGCCCTTGCGGGCTTGGCATGACCGCTGCGCAATCGTACCGCTGGGCCTGGGCAGTGTGGAAGCCCGACCAGACACGGCAGCCGCAGACGCCCCCCACTGGCACCACGATGCGTTGCGTCTGCTGTCGATTGGCCGACTCACCTACTACAAGGGGTTTGAAACGCTCATTCAGGCAGTGGCCCCCCTGCCAAATGTGCAACTTCTCATCATTGGCGAAGGTGAATTGCGTGGTCAACTGCAGGCCCTGATTGACGCCGCCCAGCCTTCCGACCACCCCGGCAAGATTCGACTCCTGGGCAATGTGGACGACGAAGAGAAACATGCGCTGCTAGCCCAATGCGACGTTTTTTGCCTCGCATCCCGCGAGCGCACCGAGGCTTTCGGCATCGCAATTCTCGAAGCCATGCGACACGCCAAGCCCTGCATCGTCTCTGACCTTAAAGGCTCTGGCATGCCATGGGTGGTGCGCACGGCAGGTGCCGGCCTGCTCGCCCCACCGGAAGACGTGGCGGCATGGCAGACCGCCATCACCGAGATGCAAAACGACGCCACGTTGCGCGCCCGCACGGGGTGCGCTGGCCAAAAATCCCTACAGCAACACTTCTCGATGGCCGGCTGCGCACGGCGCATAGCAGGCCAGTACGCACTCGCGCTGCCAGCCCCCTTGCCCTCTCCCGCAAGCAAAGAGATTCTCATCGTCATTCCCGCAAAAAACGAGGCAACCACCATAGGCAGCGTGCTGCGAAGCCTCAGCGCAGCAGGCTGGCATGACGTGCTGGTCGTCAACGACCAAAGTACCGATGACACAGGTGCCATCGCCAAGGCCGCTGGTGCACGGGTACTCACCCCCGTACTGCCCGTGGGTGCATGGGGCGGTATGCAGGCTGGCATCCGCTACGCCTTGCGCAATGGCTACCAGGCTGTCATCACCATGGACGCCGATGGGCAACATGAAGTCGACGAAATTCCCACCTTGCTGAATGCAAGAGACAAGGCCGACCTAGTGATTGGCGCCTTTCCCGAACGCGCCAGCCGACTGCGCCAGCTGGCCTGGCACTGGTTTCGCCAGCTCGCGGGGTTCGATCTGCGCGACCTCACCTCGGGATTCCGCCTGTACAACCGCGACGCTATGGCCGTACTGGCCTCACGCGAGGCAACGCTGCTGGACTATCAGGATCTGGGCGCCCTGCTGTTGGTACGGCAAACAGGGCTGCGCCTCATCGAAGTTCCTGTGTCCATGAACCTGCGAAGCGCGGGAAAGTCGCGCATCTTCAACTCATGGTTCAGCGTGGCCCGGTACATGCTGGCAACTACACTGCTGTGCTTGGCCAGATGGGAACCTCTCACAACCCCATGATTGACGGATCCGAATAGGCACGATTGGACGCCAGCCGTTTTGAATGCGCGATGAGGCCTTACGGCGGTCTGCGCCTCGTGCATTGAGGGGCCTTGCAGCCCCGATGGCTCAGGCTTTCGCCGTTTGCAGGCGCACCTGTGCCTTGGTGGTTGCCGGTTTGAAGAACGCATCCACGCCTCGCTCAAGGAACGAGGCCAGGCGCTTCATGTTGTAGCAGGCAGCCATCATCGTCATCGCCACCGTGGCGCGCGCCTGCCCGATCGTGCGCACGAACTTGCCGCCCATGTGCCGGATGCCGGCAAACGCATGTTCGACCCGGGCACGCTTGCTGGCAACGCGCTGGTTGCGCCGCTTCTGGCACTCGCTCAGGGGCTGGCCCGGCTGGGCCCGGCGCTGCATCGCGTCCACGAAGCCCAGCACTTGCAGCATCTGCCGACGCTGCCGGCTCGCGTAGGCCTTGTCCGTGTGCACGCTGCGCCCGGTGTTGTGCATGTCCAGCACCTCGTCGAAGTGGTGTCCGTCGTGCTCGCTGGCCGTGCCCGTGGCGATGCGGCGGATGAAGCCGTGCTTGAGATCCACGCTCACGCTGAGCTTGTAGCCGAAGCAGCTTTTGCCGTGCTTTTTCGTGTGTGTGGCATCCACATCCCTTTGCCGGCGCTCGGCTTCACTCCAATCGGGCGTTCTGCCTTCGGCCAGGGCCTCGCGCTCCTGCCTGTCCAGGCGCTGGCGCGGCGCGGGCACCAGCGTCGCATCGATGGCTTGTCCGCCCCGGGCCATGTAGCCATGGCGGTGCAGTTGCGCATCCACTCCCTGGAACAGCACCGTGGCCCCATCCACGCCCAGCCGCTCGCCGAAGCGCCAGATCGTGTTGCGGTCCGGCACGTTCATCGCATCCTGCAGCAGGCAAAAGCGCTGGTAGCTCGCCCGATCCAGCAACTGGTACTCCATCTGTTCATCGGACAGGCTGTACAGGCGCTTCAAGACCAGGATGCGCACCATCACCTCGGTGGGGTAGGCGGGCCGCCCGCCCTTGCGGCCATCGCCGCGCTCGATCAAGGCATCCACCAGCCCGGCCAGGGCTCCGAAGTCGATGTGCCGCGCGATCACCTGCAGCGGATCGCCCACCTCGTCTCTCTTGTGCTGGCGCGAGGCCTCGGCGAACAGATCGAACTTCAGGGCGCTACGGGGCGTGATCATGGCAGGGGGATGGCTCAGGTCTTGTCGATCAACGAGGGATCTGTGGGGTTTTGAGAGGTTCCTAGATGGCAAATACTGTCGACGCTCCATAAACGCAAGCATTCATGTTAGTTACTTTTGGCAATAAGTGAAAACCATAGAAATTGTTTACAAATTTGCACTAACATAGTTGAAAACCATCAACGCGCACACGTTTCAACAGCCACCGCACCATTTGCCATGCTCCCCTCACACTACACCGTCAGCACCATCACGGGGTTGCTCCTGCTCTGCGGTTGCGCAGCTTCACCGGACGCCCCTGAAAAGAGCCCCCCCCCTAGCAGCAAGCCCATTGCCCAGGCACCGCAAGGCACCAGCACCACGCCAGCACGGGGCGGCATGATGGGCTACATCGACCCGGAAACAGGGCAGATCACCGACACACCGCGCACCACCAAGCAGGCCCCTATCGAACTTTCACCAGAAATGGAAAACGCCATGAGCACCTCCAGCGAGGGACTGGTGGAAGAAAAAAGTTCGCTACCTGGCGGCGGGGACTATATTGAATTGAAGGGCCGATTTCAAAGCCCACTCATTGGCATTCAGAACAAAGATAAAAAAATAGACTTCATCCACCCCACCCATCAAAAAAATCCCTCAAAGCCTGGAAGAGAAAATGAAAAACAATAAAAAATTAGCTGCTTTTTCAATTCTCACCAATATGCTTTTTGCTACTTCAGCAGCCATTTACACCCCTACTGTAGCCGCCGCCACATTCGAAATAATCAATCTCAACGATCCAGGCATTGGCTTCAATGAGAATACTGCAACAGCACCAGTAGGAGGCAACACAGGGACAACGATTGGAGCACAACGGCTGATTGCATTCCAGCATGCCGCAAATATATGGGGGCGCCACCTATACAGCGCCACCCCCATAAAGATAGGCGCGCAATTCACGCCACTGGCTTGCTCAACCTACGGTGGTGTATTAGGCAGCGCTGGCCCAACATCTATTTACAAAGACTTCGCTGGTGCACTTTATCCATCAACTTACTATCCCGTTGCTTTAGCAAATGCACTTTACGGTGCCGACCTCAGACAAGGAAGCGGCTACCACATCAATGCGAACTTTAGCAGCACTATTGGCACCCCTGGCTGCCTTGAGAATTCTGGCTGGTACTATGGACTGGATGGCGCGCCGCCACCGGGAAAATTTGATCTTGTGAGCGTTGTCCTTCATGAACTTGCTCATGGCTTGGGATTCATATCGTTTGCTGATTTAAGCACCGGCCAGAAATTCAATGGCTTTAATGATACATATATACGCAATCTAGAGAGGCATGGTGCATCCCCATCCGCATATACATCCATGACAGATGGACAACGCTCCGCCGCGAATGAATCAGGCCCAGATTTGCATTGGATTGGCGCCAATGTAAAGTCTGCAACCTCCATCCTTTCAGCAGGAAAGAACGGAGACCATGCAATCATTTATGCGCCATCACCCAAAGAAAGCGGCTCCTCCGTTTCTCACTGGGACAAATCAATGGCACCCAATCAGATGATGGAGCCCACCTATACCGGCCCTATTCATACACCCGGATTAGAATTAGCCCTTTTTAAAGACATTGGCTGGACGATCATTGGAAATTACACGCTAAATGTCTCGAAAAATGGCTCAGGCTCTATCTTAAGCAGCCCAAGTGGGATCAATTGCGGTAGTACTTGCAGCAGTAGTTACACCAGCGGAACACAGGTAAGCCTCGACGCGACACCTGCATCCGGATATATTTTTAATGGCTGGTCAGGGAATTGCTCTGGAAGTGGAGCATGCTCGGTGACGATGGACAGCAACAAGTCAATTACTGCGAATTTCGCTGTAGACACCTCAAGAATCATTTCCATTGGGAAGATCGGAACAGGAGGCGGAAAAGTAATCCGGACGGGAGGTAGCCTGAATTGCGGCTCAATATGCTCAGAATCACTACCGCAAGGAGCGACGGTGACCCTCAACGCCACCGCAGCAGCCGGTAGCAATTTCGCAGGCTGGTCCGGCGGCACATGCTCAGGAACGGGTTCCTGCGCATTCACACTGAATTCCAATACTACGGTGAATGCAATTTTTAACGCTGCCTCAGGCGGTGCCACAGAGATACCTTTAACAGTCACAGACATCCAAGGCAGTGCTGGATCAATTTACTATTACTCCATTAATGTTCCAGCCAATGCAAAAAATTTAACCATCAAAATTGGAGGCGGCACCGGGGATGCAGGTCTTTATGTCAAATATGCTCAAACACCGACAACTAGCTCCTATGATTGCCGGCAATATTTAATTGGAAGCAACGAAAGCTGCTTATTCCCAACCCCCTCTACTGGAACCTACTACATCATGCTTAGAGGATTTGAGCCATTTAGCGGCATAACTTTATCGGCAAGCTATCAGAAAACCATAAACTTCACCCCAATACTCATGCACTTACTCAACTAAAAACCAACAAACAACATCAAAACGACTAAACAACCAAACAACCAACTCAGCCACACGGAAAAATCATGAAAAAAATAATTTCAATCTCACTATTCACATCACTTGCCTGCATCACAAATCTTGCCAATGCAGAATGGGTCAGGATTACGCCTTACGGAACAAATATATGGCCAACTGGTGCTTATGGAATTTGGGCAGCCTCCGGAACATTCACTAACGGATGTGGAGTACAAGGGAAACAATTTTTAGTAATCCCTGGTAATTATGGCGTCACAACCGATGGACAAAAATCATTTCAAGCAGTCATAATGCTAGCCATGTCAATGGGAAAAAAGGTTGACATAAACTTCTACCCAGCAGATAATTGCAAGGTTGATTCAGTGACATTTGTGAATGAATAAATTCAATCACCCACCTACTAAAATAGGTGGATCAACCACTGTTTAGTGCTACGCATCGAAACCACCGAACTAGTGACGCTACTACGCGGACTTCTTGGATTATTTTTTAGCCAGCCTCTCCAAACATGAAACAGCCAACACACAATGCACAAATGCGCCTGCTGTATTGCCGATCCCTACAAACCAATAACTTGCGGCGTTTGGCATTGAACTCGGGGAACTAGACTACCATCAGTAATGCGGCAGCACAGATAAACCGTTAGCTTGTTGACGATTTTAGATAAGGCAAAGCTTGAGAAAGCTGTGTGATGACGATGGCGTCATCGTCGGCCCTTTCAGCGCACAAATGCAACAACTTGCCGACACCTGCAGCACGGCCTGCAGCCATGTCTGTCGGCTTGTCGCCAATAAATATTGATTGCTCTAAATTGATGCCCAGCTCACTTTGAGCTTGGAACAGCATACCGGGGGCTGGCTTGCGGAATTCACTCTCCCGCCGATATTCACCGATGCCGTGTTCTGGATGATAAGGGCAAAAGTAGACGCCATCTATTTGCCCACCGTGCTCGGCGAACCTGATCCTCATCCAGTCGGTCAGGGTGTGGAACTGCGCCTCGCTGTAGTAACCACGTCCAATACCGGCTTGGTTCGTCACCACAACAACGAGAAAGCCCGCCCGATTAGCAGCGGCGACTAGATCAAAAATGCCATCGATGAACTCAAAGTTTTCCTGAGTATGCACGTACCCATGATCCACATTGATCACGCCATCACGGTCTAGAAACAGTGCAGATCTTCTCACAGAGCCGCCAGAAGTGTTTGTGCCCGAGCGTAATCTTCGGGAATCCCTATGTCGACGAATACGCCCTCGGTCACGAACCATTCCACCGTTGCGCGCGCAACCTCTGGTACGAGATAGTCCGTCTCAATGGAGAAAGGTTGATTCAGAGGAAACTGTGCCAACGCATCTGTTGGCAGTACATAGCAACCGGCGTTGATCAAACCTGGCCCCGTGATTCCCTTCTCGGCAAAGCGCGTGATCCGGTCTCCATCCACAACAAGCCGCCCATAGCGCGTAGTGTCAGGCACCTGCCTGCCGACGACGATCGGATGTCTGTGTGCCTGCCATCGCTGCTCGAGTAGTTTGACTTCGAGATCGAGATAGGTGTCACCATTGAAGACAAATACGTGATCTTGGATGCAAGCCTCGATCGCAAGCCGGGTAGCCCCCCCCGTGCCAAGCGGTGTATCTTCCACGACGTAGGCGATATCTAGCCCATCGAAGCGATAACCAAAATGGCCGGAGATCTTTTCAGCCATGAACCCTAACGAGAGCACCACCCGAGAAAATCCGTTTTTTGCGAACGCCCCAAGCAGAATCTCTAAAAAAGGACGCCCAGCAATGGGGGCCATCGGCTTGGGCACATCGTTCACAACTTCTCGCAACCGAGTGCCAAAGCCGCCGGCCAGAACAATGGCCTCCATCAGGCGCGCTCCTTGAACAGAGCACGTTCGACCAAGCCACACAAAATATGGCCCAGCACGGCGTGACCTTCCTGGATTTTTGGCGTATCAGCCGACGGCACATCCAGATAGTGGTCACATAGATCCCTCATCGGGCCACCGCGATTGCCCGTCATTCCAATACAGACCACGCGGCGGCTTTTGGCCTCTTGCAGCGCAGAAATTACATTGGGTGACTTTCCAGAGGTCGAATATGCAATGAAAATATCGCCCTTTTGCGCATGCGCCTGCACTTGGCGTGCAAACAACTTTTCGTAGCCGTAATCGTTGCCAATTGCGGTGAGGATCGAGGTATCCGTCGTCAACGAAATTGCCGGCAAACCGGGCCTATCAAAAGCAAAACGGCTGACAAACTCACCGGCGATGTGCTGCGCATCGGCTGCGCTGCCGCCATTTCCAGCCAATAAAACTTTGCCACCGTTGGTCAACGCAGTAATGCACGCCTCCGCTGCAGACGCAACTCGTGCCAGCAAGGCTTCGTCCGTCAACATGGCTGCCATGACCTGCTGGGTTTCCTGGATCTGGGCAGTGATGTAACTTTTCATGCAATTCTCCAAGCCTGCGTACCGTGTTTCGTAAAGTGGCAGTTGCTTACCTGGCCACCAAATCCAGTCAAAGTGCGAATCACATCCATACGCTTTTCCGTGGGTACAAAGAACCACATGAAGCCCCCCCCACCAGCACCAGAAACTTTTCCAGCCAAGGCACCTTCCTGAATGGCTGCATCGTAAATTCCATCGATATGAGGGTTTGAAACCGTCTTAGCCGAGCGTTTCTTATTTTGCCAACCCAAGCGCATGGACTCAACTAGGCCAAGGAAGTCTCCCCGCAACAAGCACTCCTTCATCGCCAAGGCCTCTCGTTTGATGCCGTGCATCGCCTCCAGTGCATCCGCTACACCGGATTTTACATTGTTACTCTGGTCAGCGATGATGTGTGCTGACTCGCGCGAAACGCCTGTGAAATAGAGCACCAGCGACGCCTCCAACTCGCAAAGAATCCAGTTCTTGATGCGCAGCGGATTGATGATGGCCCGCTCATCGGCATAAAACTCCATGAAATTAAATCCGCCAAAGGTGGCGGAATACTGATCCTGCCGCCCCCCTTGCAAACCACAGTCCAAACGCTCAATCTGATAAGCCATACGGGCAATGGTGTAGTCGTCGAGTGGCAAGTTAAGCAACTCCACAAAAGCACGGATCATCGTTACTACCAGAGTAGAAGAAGACCCCAAACCGGAACCGGCAGGCGCATCGCAAAAAGTGCTCAACTCCAACGGAATCGGTTTACCTCCGTTAAAATTTTGCACCATGTGGTTGTACACAGCCTTGTGTAAGTCCATCTTTCCATTGAGCGGTAACGGGACATCTGCTGGCCTCACCTTTTCCATCTGCTGATCCGTGGCGATGAAGCGGACGACAGGTTCGTCCAATGTCTTGATGACAGCATAGGCATAGCGGTCAATAGTGGCATTGAGCACATATCCGCCGTGAACATCGCAATAAGGGGAAACATCGGTACCTCCACCAGCCAAACCTAGGCGGAGAGGCGCACGAGCGCGAATAACAGGCATCTTGTTTTCCCTTCAGCGGTTCAATGGGATACGACCCTTGGCTATTTCACTACGCCAATGATTCAACAAATCTTCAAACATTTTTTTGGCAGAAATCTCTGGCTTCCAGTCAATCGCCGCACGAATCTTGGTATTATCAAACATTTGATAATCAGCATCGATCGGCCTTAAGCGTTCCTGATCGGTAATAACTTTGATATCAGAACGTGTGCTGAATCCAAGCAAAATCTCGATCACCTCGGGTAGCTGGAAGGCCTCTTCGCCAGCAATGTTGAAGTAGTCGCCGCAAGAAATTTCGCCCTTGGCACTTGCCTCGAGCAAAAGGAAATAGGCTCGGACGGCATCTCGTGCATCCTGGAACGTGCGAGTGCTGGAAAGATTGCCAACCCGGATCGCAGGATCTTGATGACCAGCTTCGATCAACGCAATCTGTTTCGCCACGGTGCTCTCGAAGAACACATCACTTCGCCGTGGACCGGAATGCGTACCCATGCGAGTCACAAAGGTGCGAATTCCATAAGCCTCGCCGTAGAAGCGGCCCAAATAATCGGTACCAATCTTACTGATGCTATAAGGACTTGCTCCATGAAAAGGCGTGTCTTCCGCCAGTGGCATCCCGGGCTTGGCACGCCCATAGACCTCACTCGAAGAACAGACATGCACGACAGGATCATAGCCCTCCGTCTCCCTCTGCTGGCGAATCGCTTCAAGCAGATTGGCGGTGCCGATGATATTGGTCTGCAGTGTCTCGATCGGGATGTCGAATGAGGTTTTCGGGTACGACTGCGCAGCCAAGTGCGAAATGTAATCTGGCCGTACGGTCTTGAGCATGCGCGCAAGAGAGGAATAATCACTCAGGTCAGCGTAGTAGAGGCTGATGCGATCCTTGTGATTTATTCGATCAGTCAGATGGTAAAGGTTATCCATCGGCTCCTGCCATCGCATCATGCCGACAACCTCATAGGAGGTCTTTTCCAAGACATAGTCGGCAAGCTGTGAGCCAACCTGCCCAGTTATTCCAGTGATAAGTATTTTTTTGGTCATTTTATTTTCTTCGCCAAGTCAATTATTCAGCTCGTAGGTAGCCGCTATTTCGGGACGCCATGCAGACCACTGATATTTTTCTAGACACACAGACATTGCATTTTCTCCAACTTTTTCTCTAAGCTTCTTATTTTGAAGCAATGCAATGCACGCTTCCGAGAATTCATATGAATTTTTTGCGATAAATATGCTTTCTCCATCTTTGTAGGAAAGCCCCTCGCACGCAATCGGCGATGCCACACAGGGCAACCCCAACGCCGCATATTGATGAATCTTTCCTCGAACTCCGGCACCACCGAGCGCCGGTGCGATTCCGACCACCGCACCATCAAGCGCATCTTCGATGGTACTGACGGCACCAACCACTTCAACTTGTTCTGAGATGCAGGACTGCAACAGAGGGGCATCAAGGCCGTTACCAACCACACGAAACCGGTAATTGGGTAACGCTCTGCAAATTGCGGGGTGGACCTTCTGGACAAACCACTTAAGAGCTTCTTGATTGGTTTGCGACCCAAAGTACGCAAAAAACACAATCGTTGCATTCTCGGCGGGCACTTCACGTGCACCACCAACCAAGGCTTTCCCTGGTGAAATACAGGTTGGCAAACATATCACTTCGCCTTCTTTCTTTAAGAAAGCCAGCGCATCCCGATCACTATCCGAAACCGTAACTACCTTGTCAGCCCTTACTACGTAGCAGGCTTCCAACGCTGCATTACGCGCCAATCCAAGCATCGACTTCCATTCCCGGCAAAGCACCCACTTTTCTTTCAATAAATCTATTTTGAGCGCGCGAAGCTGAGACTCCATGGGGGAAAAAATCAATATTGATGAAGGCCATCTTTTTCGGAGCGAACCAATTAAGGAACCAGCCTGGTGGTATTGAAGATCGATTACATCGAAGTCAGGGGATCCAAAAATCAGGGTTGACACACCGCTGCTCGAAAACTCTTCGACTGAAAGACAGTGAAATTCATCGAAAACCTCTCCCAATAGATCAAAATCAAAGCCTTGATCACCGCATGTGACAAGCGCGAGATGCAGGTCGGGCTGTATGCATTTCAATTCCGCATACAAATCAAGCAACCTCTGACCACCCGCGTGCGCCCTAGTTGGAGGGAGGAAGCTAACAAGTAGAACTTTTTTCATGCCTTTGACTTCGGCCTCGTGAATCTCCGGCCGAAATTGATGGCAGGTTTTTCGATGGAATAATGAAGCACCCAAGAGACAAGCAACGAAGCCAATATTGCCAAAGTCAACATCAAATACGGCCAAGGAATATATTCACGAACAACGACCATCGTCACAAAGCCAATTGCAGCGTGAATCAAATAGAATGGGTAAACCAAATCCGCCAGCGCCGATACCACACTCGGAAGACGCTTAATAAGAATCGGGCCAAAATAATAGAAGAAAAGGAATACCGAAACCGAAAGCAGATGAGTACCGACATTCTCATAAGTTGAAGCATCCACTTTTCCGAACTTAAAAAGCTGGAAGCCCACATAGGAGAAAGCAATCGACGGCAGCAAGGTTGCGACTTTCGCAAGTCCCGCCTTTTCCTTTTCTGCAAGATAAATTGCAGAACCAATGGTTATGAAAAGCAGAAATCGTGACTGGTAGCCAGCCAACCAGATGTTGTAGTTTTCACGATACGCAACACCCAGAAAAATAATCAGAAGAAGGGCCGCCTGCACAAACACCAACCGCCGTAGCGTAAAAGCGCCAACCAGAAAAACAATTAAATAAAAGAGAACTTCTATTACAAGCGTCCAGAGGACTCCTGCTATGGGAACCACACCAAGCCAAAGATACGTCAGTGTTATGCTGGCAAGATACGATTTTGTATCAAAAGTTATTTTTTGCGCAAAATAAAGGAAAATCCCCAGTGCGGCCACTGCGGCAAGCAACGTCGGAAATATTCTAAAAAATCGATTCAAAAGAAATTCCGAGCGACTGTAACGATCGCTCATCATTGGCATTAAATATCCAGTGATGAGAAAAAATAAGCTAACCCCTAATATTGCAGACTCCGTTGAAAATGTCTCTATCAAGAATATCTCGACAAGATAAGCACGCCATTGTGTCTGGTCGATCAACGGTAGCGCCGTCAATTCCGGATTTATGATTCCAGGAATCATCCGCGCGCCTCCCCCGACCGACACGAAGTGTCCCCACATGACCAAAATGACACTGACAATACGTAACAAGTCGAGATAAGCCATTCGACGTATCATCTTCTAGCTCCCAGACCTACCATGTCACGAAATTTTGTGTAGCAACGATAAATAGGGCGTAGGCGTCCGATAAACCCGTTAACTGCGTGCACTGCAGGATCGACTGGAGGCATTGCGGGCAGTGCATGCCCAGATACCTGATCGATAATCTCCCTGGGAATCGGAGACTCATGGTGCACATCGTACAGCGCATTCAGCTCATGGTTGTAGTTGGTCACCAACTCATAATGCTGCGCCCAGAAACCTTTTTCTGTCGCCTTACGATAGGCTTCGTAGTGCCTATGGAAATGACTAAAATGTACCCGGTAAAGGATATGGCGGGAGCGCTTCAAAGGAAGCGCCTTGCCTATTGCTGCAGCGATAAGGCTTACGGGCAGAAGCACATCAAAACGATCAATTTGGCCGTGGTCTAGCAAGTGCAACGCTTTCGCGCCAAACATCAATGTTGATAACTGATGTTCCGCAAGGCTATTCTGAGTCCAGCGGTAGAGGCCTATAGAGGCATTGTTGCGCAAGATACCCACAGTTCCCTGCGGAGCCGCCTGAGCTTGGTCATTCACATAAAATCCACCAATATGTAGGCCATTGGCGCGTTCAGCGGGAGCAGCAGAAAACCAGTCGAGCGCCTTGGAGAATGCGTCGTAATTGGCATAGTCGAACTGCGTGAGGAAGGTAACGAAATCGGCCTGGGCTTTGGGTGCCAGCAAAGAAACCTTCTCTCCCAATCGCAGTTTCACCCAATCCCTGCTTGTCAGATCTCGTGCCTGGATGTCTATCAAAGAAACGTTTTCTGGAAGTTTTGGCTGGCCGGCAGGTGCGCTACCACAGGTGACGATGCGCACGTGTACACCGTGCAGTTGCGCAGCATGACCAGCCGCTTCAACCACATGCTGAAGGTTCAGGAAATCGGGCGTGCTCCCGTTGGCTCCCGGGTCCGCATCATGATGCAGTAGGAAGACGTCTAGATTCTTCGGCGCCAACACTGTGGACCTCGCAGCCATGCGCTCCTGCCGATAGCGGAGGGCCCGTTCAAAGCAGGGCTCGAAGCAAAAACGCTTAGCCATCAGTTCTTGGGCGCGAATGACGCGGTTCCGAGCCTCGATCGGATTACTGTTGATTGCCTGAAGCGCTGCCAGGACTGACTGCGCACGTTCCCGCTCACTGTTACCCGAGAAGTAATAGACGAGATTCCCGAACAGGTGTTTTACATGCGGGTTCTCATCAGATATAACCGGCACACCGGCGGCAATACCCTCAAAGACACGGCTGGAAGATGTCTCCGATTTGATGTGCGCAGGTGAGGAAACCGCCAGCACTGCTCCGTACTGCCGCATGACTTGCGCCATGCTGACACCGTCAAATGGAATCTCTCCTTTGTAAGAGCTGAAACCTTCCCATGGGCTGATGCCTTCGAGCTTGTTGGGACCATAAAAATCGGCCGCCCCCTTTTCCTGAAGGATGTCCAGCAGGCCCTGGGCACGCCCGACTCGGTCGATTCCGCGCTCCCAGTTCACACCGCAGTAGAAGACTTTATGTGCGGCTTCTGTTCCAAGCTGGTCCGCAGACTTTGGGGGAATCAATTCGCGTAGCGAGCAGGCAGGGAACATCTCGAGCTGACTGTCAGTCCACTCAGAACCTACGACATTCTTTATGTGTCTCTCTAGCAGCTTCGAGCCATTGTAAAGATACTCATCATACGCTCTGAGTTGGTGCAACAGCAGGGTTCTGTAATCCCCACGGAGATGCATGAACTCCAATGGATTGGCAACCCAAAGGAATGTGGGGAGGTTTAGGAACTTCGGCGTGTCATAATGCAATGAGATCGCGAAGTCATAGTCGTGATGGAGTGTGGCTGTATTGAGGCAAAGCCCACTCTCAACGTCGAAACCAAAGAAGTCAACTACTCTGATTGTGCAACCGGTCTGTTTGATCTTCTCGATTAGCTCATATTCGCCATTCTTTACGTTTGGCCATTGTGAGATAAGAAGAATGCATGGCAAAGCCTGACTCTTTTCCATCTTACTCAACCTTAGCATTGGCAGAGTACCACGCCCAGGTCTCTTCCAGGCCCTGCCGAATGGTATACTGGCAGTTAAATCCAATCGATCCGATTCTGCTCAGGTCATAGGCACGGTAGTCCTGGCCATTCGGTTTTGTTTCATCCCAAACGACGTAATCGTGCATATTTGCAATATCTGCAATCATGTCGACAATATCCCGGATACTATAAACATTACCGCTCCCAATATTGGCCGGCCCGCTGATGTTCTGCATAATCGCAAGGCCGACGCGCGCCGCATCCTTAACATACATAAAATCACGCTTCGCGCTGCCGTTACCCCATACGACAACTTTTTCTCCACGGCGCTTAGCGTCGAAGAATTTCTTGATCAGCGACGGTACCACGTGGCCGAACTCGGTGTCGAATTTGTCGCGCGGCCCAAACAGGTTGCAGGAGACAACATAAGCCCATTCCATGCCGTAGCTTTCTTCATAGGCACGAAGCATGGCCAGCATGGCTCGTTTGGCGTGAGCGTAAGAGTTTTCCGCTGGATGAGGTTCTCCCAAAAAGATCATGCCTTCTTTCAGCGGAAGGCCTGGAGATGGATAAGGGTAAACAGCACCTGTCCCCATAACTGTGATCTTCTTAACACCCACTTTCTGCGAAGCATCTACCACGTTGGTGTTGATCATGACATTGTCGTAGAAAGACAGTGCCTTATTCTTCATATTGCCCATGATTCCATAGACACGGGCAGCGGCATGGAATACATAGGCCGGCTGACTCTTCTCAAAATACGCCCTGGTCGAAGCCGTATCAGTCAAATCACAGTCTTGTCGACCAAGCTCAAGGACGTTGGTATACCCTTCTGCCCTCAAGTGCTCAACTAGGCCCGATCCGACTAGGCCTCGTGCGCCCGTTACAAGAATTCTTTCGTTTGATTTCATTTTTTCAAAAGTAGTTGAAATGCTCAAAATTAGAGCGAATTGCACGATGGACAGTAAGTCTGTGGCTTCTTAGCCCGGTTTGCCCAACTCTGCTACACAGGCCTTAAGCCGTATTGTTCTCTCCTGCAGAATTTCACGCGTCGCAACCAATTCATCGGTTCGGGATTTCAGTTCCTCGGCTACGGCCTCAAGCCGTACCGTTCGCTCACGCAGAGTCTCTCGCGTCTCAACCAGCTCACCGGTTCGGCGCTTCAGCTCCTCGCCCACAGCCTCAAGCCGTACCGTTCGCTCACGCAGAGTCTCTCGCGTCTCAACCAGCTCACCGGTTCGGCGCTTCAGCTCCTCGCCCACAGTTTCAAGCGTTTCAGTTCTTTCCCGCAGCGTATTTCGCGTTAGAAAAAGTTCCTTGTTGGATTCGGCAAGGAAACTGCGAGTATATAGCAAGTCCTTGCTGACTCCTTGGTACTCTGTCTGGAAGCAATTATCCAGGGCCGAGAAGTTCATCTCCTTTCCGGTGCTGAGGAAATTCATTCCATTCGCGCATCTGGCCACATTATCCCAGGCCACCGCATACTCCCGGACGCCATCACCATGATTGAATAGATTCGGACTTTCAGGATTAATCAGCACATCAGCCAATGTTGCCTCAAGCAGGGATTTGCCAAGACTCACTCCAAACGCCCATGCACCGTGAGCCGCCTGGTGGTTACCGAGTGCAAAGGCGATTACCCCCGCCCGGTAGGCCGCCTCTGTCGTTTTCGTGGAGAGGTGAATACCAAACGGTCGAACATCTGTCCTTGCACATTCGAGATAGCTTTGCATCGCTCCAGCCTGATCCCCGACGGACTCCAGCAACTTGGCTTTCACGAAGCCAAGAGAAATACTCCACCGCAAAGCCATCGGATCGTCCCCAAGCGCTTTCTGCGCCTCATTCAGAAGGCCAATCTGATTATGCTTGTCCGAAGCACTGTTATTTTCAAGAATGGAATATGAAAGGACGCACAGCCCGGCTGAATGATCATTGCTGCCTTGAGGATATTTCGCGACAACATCGCAAGCCAATGCCCCAAGAGCCTGGCGGTTTTTCAGCCGGTACTCGGAATTAACCATCGTATGCATAAGCCAGGGATTCAAAAAATACTTGGCGTACTGTATGGACGGAGAATCGGCCGAAGAAAGGTTGGCAAAGACCCTCTCTACGTAATCTTCTGATTTACCAACCAAAGGCGACTTCATGGCGGTCATTAACCACCACTCACAGTCGGCCGGAGCTTCTTCGGTAAAATCTACTTCGTACAGACTGCGCACTCTTGCCACCCACTCATTCCTCCTTTCTCTGGATTTACAGCGGCTTGCTGTTTGCGCAAAAGCATTTTCGAGGATGAAGTGTGCGTTCAGTTGTTGTTTTAGCGTCGCCCAGTCATACACGTGAAGATGGTACGGATTGGGGTCATGGCCGGTCTCATCGCTCCAGTCATTTGGAACGCTTACAATGATTCTTCCCCCTGGCACTAATATTCGGTTGAATTCCTCAAGGAGTGCTTGCGGAGCCTCTACGTGCTCCAGGGTTTCGAATGAGACTACTACGTCAAAAGAAGCATCAGGGAAACTTGCCAAGAGCCCCGGGAGCATTCCACAAAGATAGTCGGCTTGGTTTTCGCTCGTCCTGTACAACTTGTTTGCGTATTCGATTGAGCGCTCGCTGCCGTCTACACCAATAACCTGGGCCGCGCCCGAAAGGTTGCGAAGGACGTGCGCGCCGTAGCCGAGGCCACAGGCAGCATCCAGCACCCGATCACCAGGTTTGATATAGTTACACGCCCAGTCGTAACGAATAACGTGTGCATCAGAACGCTCTCCCACATCTCGGAGCATGTCCATATGCAAGCCTCGCTCAGCCTCCAGGGATGAGATCGGATATGTCGAGATTGTCTGTGCGGGAACTTTCTGCAGCAAAATGGTGATCTGCCAACCATCCTGGTTGAGCTCTTCATAGCCATTAATGCGATAGTAACGAGGATGCTTGATGAACCCAGCCTCCAAACAGCGCTGTTCCCACCATCTGCGGCCTTCGACTGTGAGATGCCAATGTCCATCGCGATCCTGGGTGGTCGCTATTTGCAGCAGCGCGCTCCGTTTGCAGACTCGATGCATTTCCGCAAGTGCAGTAGGCACATCCTTTGGCGAAAGATGCTCCAAGCAATCGATTGAGACAATGGTTTCAAACTCATCTTCTGCGAACGGCAGGTTGAGCACATTTCCTTGGACAAATCGGCCTGGCAATCGGGTATTACAGCGCTCGACGACTATTTCAGACACATCGACGCCGCGTGCATTGCATCCGCGCCGCACCAGTGCCTCAATTAAAGCTCCTTCACCAGCACCAATATCAAGAGTTTTTCCCAAGCCGCAATTTGAAATCACCAACTCGGCGATGACATCCATGTTCGCACTCGACTCACCAACTCGATCCATCCGCCCCCAATAGTTATCATACATATTAGAGTAATCAATTTCATTTATATTTTCCATAATTAACTCACAGAAGCGCTCATTCTTAAGTCGCATATACCGCCAAAAAAATATGATTCTTTGCGCATGAACACATTAAAGAAGGCGGCCTCATCAATCCAATGTAATATGCGCTGCTGCAAATAGTCAGGGGTAGCTTCGAAGCTTAGGCAAGCCTGAACTTCATATAGGTTCATCCCCAGTGGACAGTCGCATGTAAAGTCTACCGAAAACTCTTCACCCGATCTAAAATCCCTCTCCCAGAATATTTCCCGCGCACTGCCACTAAAGTAGCTAGAGATATCTTGGTTCAAGGTTCCCCATGAGTAGACCTTGATGCCCTCTTTATTTCTAAGCCGGATCGCAACATTGAGATTGCGTGCATTCGATAGCACTTGGCATCGGACATTGATGCGCAATTGCTCACCAGGGTAGAAGTTAGAACATTCATCGCCCTTGCTATTAAGCACGTGAACTCCAATGATACGTGCATGACCATCGCCGAACTCCATCATTTCTGAGCGATTTTTGGTCTTCCTGGGGACCACGGCAGGTTCTGTAGCGGTGTTTCGGTTGTCCGTCGAGGTCTTTTCCAACAAGGCAGCAAAATGAGCACTTTCCTCATCGTGCAAGAGTTTCCGATACTCCAACACGACTTCAGATGAGGTTCCCCAAGCTAGGGTCTTGCCATGGGCAAGCAGAAGTGCGCGATGGGTCAGAGTACGCACACTTTCCTGATCATGGGAGACGAAAAGTAAAGTAGTTCCACTCGAGACCAATTGCTCAATTTTTTGGAAACATCGTTTCTGGAATAGCCAATCTCCAACCGCTAGAGCCTCATCAACAATCAAGATGTCCGGCGCGACATTGACCACCACGGCGAAAGCTAGGCGCACCATCATGCCACTGGAATAGGTTTTGACTGGTTGCTCAATGAAATCGCCAATATCCGCAAAGGCAGCGATCTCATCAAATCGGTGGTCAATCTCTTCCTTACTCAACCCGAGCACTGCACCATTCAGGTATACGTTCTCCCGCCCGGTGAATTCCGGGTTAAACCCCGACCCTAGCTCCAGCAACGCCGCAATACGGCCACGGGTCTGTATGCTGCCGTGGGTAGGATTGAGCGTGCCACAGATCATTTGCAGCAGAGTGGATTTGCCACTGCCGTTGCGCCCTATGATGCCGACAGTCTCCCCCTTTTTAACTTCGAAGCTCACATCTCTCAGAGCCCAGAACTCCCGGAAGTATTGCTTGGACTGCATTCCACCCGCACGCTGCAAACGCGGCAGAACCATCTGCTTGAGTCGGTCGCGAGGTTGGTCGTAGATTTGATAGCACTTGCTGAGGTTTTGGACCTTGATGGCGATGTCGTTGCTCATGTACACACCCCAGAAAAATTGGCATTGGAAGAGTGACGATTGACGTTACAGAACATCAGCAAACCCCTTGCGTGTTTTCTGAAACCAGGAGAAACCCAGCCAGGCGATCACGGCTGTAGCGAACCAATAGATCCCAAGCATTGTGAAATTCGGCATTTCCCCCCAGTAAAGAATATCCCGGGTCGTCTCGACAACAAGGGTGATTGGATTCAGGTAAATAATCTGCTGATAACTTTTTGGCAAGGCGCTGGCTGGGTAGAAGATAGGGCTCAGGAACATAAGCATCATCACCGCCACACCAATGAATTGGGACACATCGCGCAGGAATACCCCTAGCGATGCCAGGGCCCAGCTTAGCCCCATGAGAAGCAGACAAAACGGTAGCAGCACCAGTGGTATCAATAACGCGGTTAAGTGTGGAATACCGAAGAAGAGCATGTATGCAATCAACCAAACTCCGAGACTGACGAGCACGTGAAACAGGCTGGAGAGCAATGCGACAAAGGGAAGAATCTCCAGCGGGAAGACAACTTTTTTAACGTAATTAGTGTTTGAAAGAATGAGGCCGGGCGCCCGGCCGATGCATTCAGAAAAAAGGTTAAAAACCATGAGCCCGGCAAGCAATACCAAGGCGAACTCGGTTTTCGAACCGCTTCCATTGCCCCAACGTGCCTGGAAAATGACACTAAAAACGAAGGTGTACACAGCCAGCATAAGCAGCGGATTGAAAAAAGACCAGAGCAGGCCCAGGACAGAGCCCCGATAGCGCCCAAGTACCTCACGCTTGACCAAGGCATGAATAAGGCTGCGGTTTCGCCAGAGGCTGGCCAGCATTTCATGTGGAGTGGAAGAAAAACGTTGCATCAATTCTTTTATTAAAAAAAATACTTGAAAATAAGATTCTTCCGAAGAATCATGCGGGCATAGCCTTTGCGATAAAAACGCAGTGTTACATATATCTGCAGAGCATTACGATGCTCCACTATATGGCGCTGAAAGCTCTTCCTTTCCGCTAGAAATTCGGGGAGTTTGCGGAAAGCATCCCGGTACACCCTCAGCATGAGTGTGAAACGCCCTACCAATCCATACCGCGCCATCATGAATGCATGGGCAAGCAACAGCAGCAGCCCGTACCGCCACAGCATGCCTACAGGCATTAGCTTGGCATGCATCCATAGGGTGTTGCGTAGCCCGTGGTAGGCGATGAACGGGTTGTAACCACCACCACTGCTAGCTTGGCCTTCATGCAATGCCAGCAGTTGATCCAGATAAAGCGGGCGGTAACCCAGCAGCACCGTGCGCATGACCAAATCAGTGTCTTCGCAATAGCAGAAAAACCGCGGGTCGAAACAATAACCCGAAGTGGCTTTCAACCGCTCCACCAGGGCCCTGGTGAGCATGCTGCAGCCACCTGTGGGGCCAACGTAGATGTCGTCCAGCGTTTGGCGGTCAGCCGGCATCAGACTCGCATAGAGGGCGATACCCAGCGTGTCTACCTGGGAAGGATCTGCCAGTTTGTGCATGCGCCCCCCAGCCATGCCCGCTTCATCACCTGCCGCCAGCAAAGCCGTCCTCAGAGCGGAGAGCATCTCTTTTTCTGCCACTGCGTCGTTGTTGAGCAGCATGATGTACTGGCATTCCGATTGCTGAAGCAGCAGGTCAATCAGTACATTGCTGCCCAGGGCAAAGCCCAGATTCTGTTCCGAACGGTAAATGGACAAAACGCCAGCCTTCGGAACCTTCGCACCATTGAGCAAATGCTGATAGTCGCTTGAAGATGACGCGTTATCCAGCACCAGCACCCAATCCGGCAATACGCTGGACTGCTGGAGAGACTCCAAGCACCGCAAGGTTTGACGAGCAGTGTTGTAGTTGATGACAAGGACGCCAATGCCCTGGCCTGGGGTTTGGCAGGCCTCCAGGCGCAACACCTCTGTCACAGCGGGCGCATCGGCCAAGCGGGCTACCACAGCCATGCTCCTCAACCCACCTGCGGCGCCCGGCCATAGGCATCGTCGAAACGGACAATGTCGTCCTCCCCCAGATAGCTGCCAGACTGGATCTCGATGATCTCCAGCGGCTCGCTGCCCGGATTGCCCAGCCGGTGGATGTGCCCTAGAGGGATATAGGTGGATTCGTTTTCATGCAGCCGGAAGCATCGTTCGCCGTGGATAACCTCGGCCACGCCTTTGACTACGACCCAATGTTCAGCACGATGCCGGTGCATTTGCAGGCTCAGGCTGGCGCCGGGGTTGACGACGATGCGCTTGACTTGAAAGCGTTCGCCGCTGTCGATACGGTCATACCAGCCCCAGGGTCGGTGCTCCTTCCGGTGCTGGTGCGCCAAGGTGTGGCCAGTTTGCGCGAGGTGCGCCACCACCTGCCTGACATCCTGGGTACAGCGCTTGTCAACCACCAGCACGGCGTCTGGCGTTTCGATCACGACCATGTTCTGCAACCCGACACCCGCCACGAGGCGGCTGCTGGATAGCAGCAAGGAGCCGGTGCAACCTTGCTGCACCACGGCATTGCCCACCGCAGCGTTGCCATCGGGATCGCGCTCACTCACGCTCCAGAGTGCGTCCCACGCTCCCACATCGGACCAACCTGCCTGCAAA
>Ga0222428_100199_pt1 | contig 51806 bp, 39 predicted proteins | sample 2B5Ametagenome_FD_182471 | JGI IMG/M metagenome (GOLD analysis project Ga0222428, IMG submission 182471) | Enriched microbial communities from leaf-cutter ant dump, University of Wisconsin, Madison, United States - 2B5A (version 2) | ecosystem: Environmental > Terrestrial > Nest > Insects nest >...
GCGGCGTGATGAAGTTCAGCGCGATCTCGGGGTTGCCGTTGGGCATCTTGCCCTCGACCTCGTGCAGCGCCTTCAGGTGCACCGGCGGGCGGTAGGCGCAGAAGCCCTCGCCGAAGTCGCGCATCCAGGGGTGGTCCTGGTAGAACTGCTGGCGACCCGTGAGGGTGCGCCATGGAATCAGCTCGTGCACGTTGGTGTAGCCAGCGTTGTAGCTGACTTTCTCGCTCTCCAGCCCGCTCCAGGTGGGCGAGCTGATGATCTTGCGCGGCTGCGCCTGGATGTCGCGGAAGCGGATCTTTTCATCTTCGCGGTGCAGTGCCAGGTGCACGTGTTCGCGCCCGGTCTGCTTGCCCAGGGCCTCCCAGGCCTTGCAGGCCACGTGGCCGTTGGTCTCGGGCGCGAGCATCATCACCACCTCGGTGGCGTCAATGTCGCTGACGATCTTCGGGCGCCCCTGCGTCACGCCCTCCTCGCGCACGCGGCCATTGAGGTCGCCCAGTTGCTCCACCTCGGTCTGGGTGTTCCAGGCGATGCCCTTGCCGCCGTTGCCGATGCGGTCCATCAACGGGCCCAGGGCCGTGAAGCGCTTGTAGGTGTTGGGGTAGTCACGCTCCACCACGGAGATCTGCGGCGCCGTCACGCCGGGGATCAGATCGACCTCGCCGCTCTTCCAGTCTTTCACACCGTAGGGCTGCGCCAGCTCGGCCGGGGTGTCGTGCATGATGGGCGTGAGCACGACTTCCTTCTCCACGCCCAGGTGGCCCGTGCAGACTTCGCTGAAGGCCTTGGCGAAGCCCTTGTAGATCTCCCAGTCGCTCTTGGCCTGCCAGGCCGGGTCCACGGCCGCCGACAGCGGGTGGATGAACGGGTGCATGTCGCTGGTGTTGAGGTCGTTCTTCTCGTACCAGGTGGCCGTGGGCAACACGATGTCCGAATACAGGCAGGTGGTGCTCATGCGGAAATCGAGCGTGACCAGCAGGTCCAGCTTGCCTTCGGGTGCCTGGGCGTGCCACTGCACTTCTTCGGGCTTGGCATCCTGCGGGCCCAGGTCCTTGCCCTGCACGCCGTGGGTGGTGCCCAGCAGGTGCTTGAGGAAGTACTCGTGCCCCTTGCCCGAACTGCCCAGGATGTTGGAGCGCCACACGAACATGTTGCGCGGCCAGTTGGCAGGGTGGTCGGGGTCCTCGCAGCTCATGGTGAGCGAGCCGTCTTCGAGCGACTGCACCACGTAGTCCTTGGGGTCCATGCCGCGCTTTTGCGCGTCCTTGACCACTTGCAGCGGGTTGGTCTGCAGCTGCGGCGCACTGGGCAGCCAGCCCATGCGTTCGGAGCGCACGTTGAAGTCGATCATCGCGCCCTGGTAGGCCTGGCGGTCGGCCAGGGGCGAGAGCACTTCTTCCACGCCCAGTTTTTCGTAGCGCCACTGGTCGGTGTGGGCATAGAAGAAGCTGGTGGAGTTCTGCTGGCGCGGCGGGCGGATCCAGTCCAGCGCAAAGGCCAGCGCCGTCCAGCCGGTTTGCGGACGCAGCTTTTCCTGGCCCACGTAGTGCGACCAGCCACCACCGCTCTGGCCGATGCAGCCACACATCATCAGCATGTTGATGATGCCGCGGTAGTTCATGTCGCAGTGGTACCAGTGGTTCATGGCCGCGCCGATGATGACCATGGACTTGCCATGCGTCTTGTCGGCGTTGTCGGCGAACTGGCGCGCGATGGCGATCACCTGGTCGCGCGGCACGCCGGTAATGCGCTCCTGCCATGCCGGGGTGTAGGGCGCGTTGGCGTCATAGCCCTCGTAAGCGCCCTCGCCCGGCAGGCCGCGGTGGATGCCGTACTGCGCTGCCTGCAAGTCGAACACCGTGGCCACGGCCACGCGGCCCTGCACGCCTTCGCCGCGCAGGTCAAGGTGGGTGACGGGCACGCGGCGCACCACCACGTCGCCGCCCTGTTCGTTGGCATTGAAGTTGGGCGTGGCGATGCCGCCAAAGTACGGGAAGGCGACGTCGGCCACGTCATGCGCCTGCGCGCCGTCTTCGAGCACCGAGAGCTTGAGTTGCACGTCATTGCCCGTGCGTGCTTCCTTCGATTCGAGGTTCCACAGCCCCTGGTCGTCACGCCCGTCCTTGCCCCAGCGGAAGCCGATGGAGCCGTTGGGCAGCGCCACCTGGCCGTCGGTGCCGTAGGCCACGGTCTTCCAGTCGGGGTGGTTGGTCTGGCCCAGGTGGCCCTCGAAGTCGCTGGCGCGCACGTAGCGGCCCGGCACCATGACCGTGCGCCCGTCGGGCAGCGTCTTTTGCTCCAGCACCACGAGCAGCGGCAGATCGGTGTAGCGGCGCGCGTAGTCGTCAAAGTACGCCGAGCGCTTGTCGAAGTAGAACTCCTTGAGGATCACATGCCCCATGGCCATGGCCACGGCGGCATCGGTGCCCTGCTTGGGGTGCATCCACAGGTCGGCCAGCTTGGCCACCTCGGAGTAGTCGGGTGTGACGGCCACGACCTTGGCGCCCTTGTAGCGCACCTCGGTGAAGAAGTGGGCGTCGGGCGTGCGCGTCTGCGGCACGTTCGAGCCCCAGGCGATGATGAAGTTGGAGTTGTACCAGTCGGCGCTCTCCGGCACGTCGGTCTGCTCGCCCCACACCTGCGGACTGGACGGCGGCAAGTCGCAGTACCAGTCGTAGAAGCTCATGCACACGCCGCCAATCAGGCTCAGGTAGCGCGAACCTGCAGCGTAGGAAATCATCGACATCGCCGGAATCGGCGAGAAGCCGATGATGCGATCCGGGCCATGCTTTTTGATGGTGTAGACGTTGGCCGCAGCGATCATCTGGTTGACTTCGTCCCAGGTGCTGCGCACGAAGCCGCCCAGGCCGCGCTGCTTCTGCCACTCGCGCCGCGCACTGTCGTTCTCGACGATGGCGGCCCAAGCATCGACCGGACTCTTGGCCACGGTCAGCGCCGCGCGCCAGTGCTTGAGCAGGCGCCCACGCACCATGGGGTATTTCACGCGGTTGGCGCTGTAGAGGTACCACGAGTACGACGCACCACGCGCGCAGCCGCGCGGCTCGTGGTTGGGCAGGTCGGCGCGCGTGCGCGGGTAATCGGTCTGCTGGGTTTCCCAGGTGACGATACCGCCCTTGACGTAAATCTTCCACGAGCAAGAGCCCGTGCAGTTCACGCCGTGGGTGGAGCGCACGATCTTGTCGTGCGCCCAGCGGTCGCGGTAGGCATCTTCCCAGGTACGGTCTTCGCCGTTGGTCTGGCCGTGGCCATCCGAGAAGGTTTCACGCGGCTGCGCGAAGTAAGAGAGACGGTCGAGAAAATGACTCATCGTGGGGCTCCTTGAAATCGTTGTCGGGGTCAGGGACGTATCAGCAAGGCATTTCCGCGTTCTTGCGCGCGTAGTACCACCAGGTGATGACGATGCACAGGGTGTAGAAAACCGCAAACATCCACAGCGCGAACTCGGGCCCGCCCGTTGCCGCGATCGAGCTGCCATAGCTCTTGGGAATGAAGAAACCGCCGTACGCCCCCAGCGCGCCGGCAAAGCCGACGGCGGCGGCGCCCTCGGTGTTGCCGTCCTTGATGGCCTGGGCCTTGGCGGCGTCGTCGTTGCCGCGCAGCTCGTTGAGCTTCTGCGTGAGAAAAATCACGGGGATCATGCGGAAGGTCGAACCGTTGCCAATGCCGGTGGTAAGAAACAGCATCAGGAACATGACGAAGAAGCCGCCAAAGCTGCCTTCCTGCGGGCCGAACGGCAGTGCGTAGCCGCCCGCACCCTTGGGCAGGAAATACAGCACGCCGAGCACAGCCAGCGCCATGACGATGAAGTTCCAGAACGTCACCACGCCGCCGCCCACCTTGTCGGACAGCCAGCCGCCGAAGGGACGGATCACCGCGCCCACCAGCGGACCGAGCCAGGCATAGGCCAGAGGGTTGACGTCAGGGAACTGGCTCTTGATGAGCAGCGGGAAGCCCGCCGCGAACCCGATGAACGAGCCGAAGGTACCCAGGTACAGCACGCACATCAGCCAGTTGTGCTTGCGCTTGAAGATGGCGGCCTGCGCCGCGAAGCTGGCCTTGGCGTCGGCGATGTCGTGCATGCCGAACCAGGCAGCGATTGACGCGATGGCGATCCACGGCACCCAGATGAAGGCCGCGTTCTGCGCCCACACCTGGGTGTGCTCGCCGTTCTTCACGATGGTCTGCGCCTCGCCACCGAAGATGCCGAAGATGCCGGCCGTGATGACCAGCGGGCTCAGGAACTGCACCACCGACACGCCCAGGTTGCCCAGGCCCGCGTTCACGCCCAGCGCCGAGCCCTTGCGCTCCTTCGGAAAGAAGAAGCTGATGTTGGCCATGCTGGAGCTGAAGTTGCCGCCACCGAGCCCGCACAGCAGCGCCAGGATCAGCATGGTGGGATAACTGGTGGTGTTGTCCTGCACCGCCATGCCGATGCCGATGGCCGGGATCAGCAGCGACGCGGTGGACAACGCCGTCCAACGCCGCCCGCCGAACACCGGCACCATGAACGAGTAGAAGATGCGCAGCGTGGCGCCCGAGAGCGCGGGTGCCGCGGCCAGCCAGAACAACTGGTTGGTCGAATACTTGAAGCCCAGGGCGGGCAGGTTCACGGCGACCACGCTCCAGACCTGCCAGATGGCGAAGGCCAGGAACAGCGCGGGCACCGAGATCCACAGGTTGAGCTTGGCGACAGCCTCGCCCTCACGCTCCCAGAACTGTTTGTCCTCGGGCGTCCAGAGCGTGAGCAGGCGGCCCTGGCGGGCGCCGGCGTGCGATACGGCGGGGGTTGACATGGAAGGCACCTTTCAGAAGGTTTCAGTGATCCATCACGTCGGTGCGGCGCACTTCTGTGAAATACATCCAGATCAGCGAGACCCAGACCACGCCGTACATGAGCATGAAGGCGCTGGAGCGGACACCCGTCCAGTCCATCAGCGCGCCGAACATGATCGGCAGGATGAAGCCGCCCATGCCGCCGGCCAGCCCCACGATGCCGCTGATCGTGCCGATGTTGCCGGGGTAGTCGTCGCTGATGTACTTGAACACGCTGGCCTTGCCGAAGGCCCAGGCCACGCCGAGCACGGCCATCAGCGCGGTGAACACATAGACGTTCAGGCCGATGTGGAACACCTTGGGGCCATCGACGGTGAGGACGGTGAAGTCGGTCTGCGGGTACGACAGCAGGAACAGGCAGATCCAGCTCACCCACAGAACCCACCAGGTCACGCTGTGCGCGCCGTACTTGTCCGACAGCACGCCACCGATGGCGCGCAGCACACCACCGGGCAACGAAAAGCACGCGGCCAGCAGCGCAGCCACGCGGATGTCCAGGCCGTACTCGCCCACGTAGTACTGCACCATCCACAACGCCAGCGCCACATAGCCGCCGAACACGATGCTGTAGTACTGGCAGTACTTGAGCACCCTGGGATCCTTCAGCGCCTTGAGCTGGTCCGTGAACTTGACGTGGCTTGGCACCAGGTGCGCGGGGTTGCTGTGCGAGAACACCCAGAATAGCACCAGCGTACCCAGCATGATGGCCGCATAGACATGCGGCACGGCCTGCCAGCCGAAGGCCACCAGGATCACCGGGGCGACGAACTTGTTCACCGCCGCGCCCGAGTTGCCCGCGCCATACACCCCCATGGCCGTGCCCTGGCGGTGCTTGGGAAACCAGCGTGCCACATAGGGCGTGCCGACCGAGAAAGCGCCACCGGCCAGCCCCACGAACAGCCCGATGACGAGGAAGTGCCAGTACTGCGTGGCGTAGCCCATGACCCAGATGGCGGGCACGGTGAGGGCCAGCAGCACGGCCATGACGATGCGCCCGCCGTACTTGTCGGTCCAGATGCCCAGCGGCACGCGCACCAGCGAGCCGGTGAGCACGGGCATGGCGGTGAGCAGGCCGAACTCGGTGGCGTTCAGGTTCAGCATCTTCTTGATCGGGATGCCGATGACGCCGAACATCATCCAGACCATGAAACAGACGGTGAAAGCCAGCGTGCTCACGATGAGCACCGACCAGGCCTGACGGGTGTGGCGCGGGTCTTCTGCTGCGTGGGGTGACGGGGAAGGCATGGAAGTCCTCTCTTGCGAATGCCTTGCCATGGTCGCCCAGGGCCCACGCCTTGCCCATCCGTCTCTGGAAGGCCCACGGCACGGCAAAAGGACGATGGCACCATCGTCCGAAAGAACTATGCCGCCCCTGCAGATTTCAAGCAAAAAGGGGCCTCAGCGCCCGTCCATCAAGCGCTGGCAGCTATCAAAAAGAGAGTTCGTTAGCGCTGGCGGTCCGAGGCGTACACCGCCGCCTGCACGCGCGAGCTCAGGCCGAGCTTGCGCAGGATGTGCTGCACGTGGATTTTTACCGTGGTCTCGGCGATGTCGAGCGTGCGCGCGATTTCCTTGTTGCTCGCGCCGCGCGCAATCTCACGCAGCACGTCCTCCTCGCGCGGGGACAGGGGCGAAGCCGCCTCGGCTTCGGCCACGGGCGGCGGCACGGGCGCACCCTGGCTTTGGAAGGCCGCCACGAGCTTGCCCATCATCTCGGGGCTGACCACCGGCTCGCCGCGCGCGGCGCGGCGGATGGCTTCGCTCAGCAGGTCGCCGTCGATGGTCTTGAGCAGGTAGCCCTGCGCGCCATGGCGCAGCGCGGCGGCCAGGTCCTGGCCATCCTCGCTCACCGTGAGCATGACCACGCGGCAGCCAGGGGCGGCCTCGCGCAGCCCGGCAATGGCATCGACGCCGAGCACACCGGGCAGGTGGTTGTCCAGCAGGATGACCTGAGGCTGTAGGCCAGGCACCAGGCGCAGCGCCTCGGCGGCATCGGCTGCCTCGCCCACCACGCACAGGCCCTCGTCCAGGCCAATGAGCGCGATCAGGCCACGGCGGAACAGGGTGTGGTCATCGACGACAAAAACGGTGATGGGAGCGGTCATGCAAGCGCGGGGACGACGGTGGACGCAGACGGCAGCACGATGCACACGCGCGTGCCGCCGCCACCGGGCGCAGAGTCTACGCGCACCTCGGCACCCACCCGCAGGGCGCGCTCACGCATGATGCCCAGGCCCACGTGCAGCGAATCAGGCGCCACGCGCGCAGGGTCGAACCCGCAGCCGTCGTCACACACCTCGAAGCGCCAGGGGTGGCGCTCCACGCGCAGTTCCACGTGCCGCGCCTGGGCGTGCTTGCGCACGTTGGACAGGGCCTCCTGCACCATGTGCAGCACTTGGATCTGTACATCGGGCGCCAGCGGCAGGCCCTGGCCACTCATGCTCAGGTGGGTAGCCACGCCCGTCTGGTGCTCAAACTTGGAGAGCGTGGCGCGCAGGGCGGCTTCGATGTCCTCGTCGCTGGTGCGCGTGCGGAAATGCACGAGCAGCTCGCGCACGTCGGCGTAGCACTCGCGCACGCCGGCCTCCAGCTCGGCCAGGCTGCGTTCGCGCACCTGCGCGTTGTCCTTGGCAATGGCGTCGCGCAGCAGCTGCGTCTGGATTTTCAGGAAGGCCAGCGATTGCGCGATGGAGTCGTGCAGCTCGCGCGCGATCAGGCTGCGCTCCTCGGCCACGGCCGCCTCGCGCTCCAGCGCCGTGGCGCGCAGGCTCTCCATGGAGCTGGCCAGGTGGTGCGCCATGGTGGACAGCAGCCCGCGCGTGTCCGGCGACAGGCTGCGCGTGGTGCGAAAGAACAGCGACACCTCGCCCAGCAGGCGCTGCTGCAGCCGCACGGGAATGCTGACCACGGTCTCAAACCCGGCCTCGCGGCAGTGCGGCAGCTGCTGGGCCGACACCGGCGTGATGGGGATGATGCGCATCTGCGCCGTCTCCTGCGCCTGGCCGCAGTCGCAGCTGCCCGCCGCCAGGCAGTGCTCCTGTTCGGCCAGCGCCTGGGGCAGGCCGTCGGCGGCCAGCAGCACGTAGCGCTCATTCGATTCGTCGGACCAGCGCACGGCGGCGGCATCGCAGCCCGCCACCTGGCGGATCTGCTGCACGAAGCCCTGGGCCAGCGCCTCCAGGCTGCCGGCTTCGGCACCCAGCGCGCTCACGGCGTAGAGCGCAGCCAGGCGCTGGTTCTGCTCCTCGATGCTGGCCGTCTTGTCGCGCACCTTGCGCTCCAGGTCCTCGTGCGAGGTCTGCAGCGCATGGGCCATGAGGTTGAAGCCTGCCGCAAGCTGGCCAAACTCGTCGGGCGTATCCACTACCAGGCGCGTACCCAGATCGCCCTGGCGCACGCGTTCCAGCGCCTGCTGCAAGCGTGCCACCGGGTGCAGCACCAGCAGGTAGCTCACCGCCATGAACGTCACGGCGGCGGCAATCGCCAGCGCCACCATGAGCAGCTGAAACAGGTGCAGCACCGCCGTCCAGCGCGCAATCTGCGTCTCGATGGACTCGACGAAGGCGTTGACGTGCAGCACGAAGGCGTCGGCGCGCTCCACGGTTTGCGCGGGCATGGCCTCGCTCCAGTGCGAGCGCAGGATGCGCCACTCGTCGCGCACGCGCTCGAAGCGCTCGCGCGTTTCCTCGGCCCGGGGGACGAACAGCGGGCGCGCCGGGTCGCCGGTGCGCAGCAGTTCCAGGCTATCGTCGAACTGGCGCTCCAGCGCAGCCACGCGCTCGGGCGACTCGTTCTGCTGCGCGATCACCATGCGCAGCATGTTCATGCGCAGGCGCCCGGCCTCGTTCACCGCCGCGGCACCGCCTTCAAGCTGCCAGGTCACCCACAGCGTCAGGCCGATCGAGGCCAGGGCGATGAGCAAGAAGCCCACGCCCAGCGCCAGCAGCTTGGTGGAAAGAGACGGCTTCTTGCGCATGGCGCGAGTGTAGGAGGCGGGGGGAATCCCCTTCAAGGCAGCGCGCCTTGCCCCCGGGGGCGCATGCCACAATGCCCCGATCCCATTGACCGACGGAAATACCCCCATGCCTGGACTCTTGCCCGATATCGATCCCGATGGCCTGCTCGAATTCTCGGTGGTCTACACCGACCGCGCGCTCAACCACATGTCCAAGCGCTTCACCGGCGTGATGCAGGACATCCTGGCCACACTCAAGGAGGTCTACCACGCCCACACCGCCGTGCTGGTGCCGGGCAGCGGCACCTTCGGCATGGAGGCCGTGGCGCGCCAGTTCGCCAACAAGCAAAAGGTGCTGATCGTGCGCAACGGCTGGTTCAGTTTCCGTTGGAGCCAGATTTTTGACGCCGACACCGGCCTGGGCGGCGGCGCCGTGGTCTGCAAGGCGCGCAAGCAAGGCGACGGCCCACAGGCCCCCTGGACGCCGTGTCCGGCCGAGGAGGTGGCGGCCACCATCCGCGCCGAACGGCCCAAGGTGGTGTTCGCGCCGCACGTGGAGACGGCCAGCGGCATCATCCTCTCTGACGACTACATCCGCACCGTGAGCGCCGCTGCGCACGAGGTGGGCGCGCTGTTCGTGCTCGACTGCATCGCCTCCGGCGCCATGTGGGTGGACATGCAGGCCACCGGCGTGGACGTGCTGATCTCCGCCCCGCAAAAGGGCTGGAGTGGCTCGCCCTGCTGCGCCATGGTGATGCTGAGCGAACGCGCGCGCCAGGCCATCGACGGCACGACGAGCAGCAGCTTCGCCTGCGACCTGAAGAAGTGGATGCAGATCGCCGAAGGCTACGAAAAAGGCCAGCACGCGTACCACACCACCATGCCCACCGACGCGCTGGTGCGCCTGCGCGACGTGATGCAGGAAACGCGCGCCTACGGCTTCGAGAAAGTGCGCCAGGAGCAGATTGCGCTGGGCGCCCAGGTGCGCGCACTGCTCGAATCACGCGGCTTCCCCAGCGTGGCGGCCGAGGGCTGGAAGGCGCCCGGCGTGGTGGTGAGCTACACCACGGACCCCGACATCCAGAACGCCAGCAAGTTCGCCGCCGTGGGCCTGCAGACGGCCTCGGGCGTGCCGCTGCAGTGCGACGAGGGGCCGGACTTCAAGAGCTTCCGCATCGGCCTGTTCGGCCTGGAGAAGTGGCACAACGTGGAGCGCACCGTGGGGCACCTGCGCAACGCGCTGGACCAGGTGGCACCGCGCAGCTGACAACCCCCTGCCCCCACTGCCAAGGCCACCTGCGGGTGGCCTTTGGCTTTTGAATGCTATGGATGAGATAGCTGCCAGCGCACGCCAGACGGGCGCTGGAGCCATTTTTCATTCAAAACCGCGGCAAATCCGGGTGCGCGATCCGGCCGCCGCGCACGAGCATCTTGCCGTACTCGGCGCAGCGGTGCAGCGTCGGCACCACCTTGCCGGGGTTGAGCAGCCCGGCGGGGTCGAACGCCTGCTTCAGCGCGGCCATCTGCGCGTTCTCCTCGGCAGTGAACTGCGTGCACATGCTGTTGAGTTTTTCCACGCCCACGCCGTGTTCGCCGGTCACGGTACCGCCCATGGCCACGCTGGTTTCCAGGATGTCGGCGCCGAACAGCTCGCAGCGGTGCAGCTGGTCGGGATCGTTGGCATCGAACAGGATCAGCGGGTGCAGGTTGCCGTCGCCTGCGTGGAACACGTTGACGCAGCGCAGGCCGTACTTCTTCTCCATCTCGGCAATGGCCAGCAGGATGTCGGCCAGGCGCTTGCGCGGGATGGTCGAATCCATGCACATGTAGTCGGGGCTGATGCGGCCACTGGCCGGAAAGGCGTTCTTGCGCCCGCTCCAAAAGCGCAGGCGCTCCTCCTCGCTCTGGCTGACCGAAATGGCCGTGGCGCCCGCGCCGCGCAGCACTTCGCTCATGCGCTGGATTTCTTCTTCCACCTCCTCGGGCGTGCCGTCGCTCTCGCACAGCAGGATGGCCTCGGCCGTGAGGTCGTAGCCGGCCTTGACGAAGTCCTCCACGGCGGCGGTCATGGGCTTGTCCATCATCTCCAGGCCGGCCGGAATGATGCCTGCGGCAATCACCGCCGCCACCGCGTCGCCCGCCTTGCGCACGTCGTCGAAGCTGGCCATGATGCAGCGCGCCAGCTGCGGCTTGGGGATGAGGCGCACCGTGATCTCGGTGGCCACGGCCAGCATGCCCTCGCTGCCGATCACGGCAGCCAGCAGGTCCAGGCCCGGCGTATCGAGCGCGTGGCTGCCGAACACCACCGGCTCGCCCGCCATGGTGTAGCCGCGCACGCGCAGCACGTTGTGCACCGTCAGGCCGTACTTCAGGCAGTGCACGCCGCCCGAGTTTTCGGCGACGTTGCCGCCGATAGTGCAGGCGATCTGGCTGCTCGGGTCGGGGGCGTAGTACAGGCCGTGCGCGGCCGCAGCCTCGCTGATGGCGAGGTTGCGCACGCCGCACTGCACGGTGGCCGTGCGGCTGGCCGGGTCCACGCGCAGGATGCGGTTGAACTTGGCCAGCGACAGCGTGACGCCCAGCGCGTGCGGCATGGCGCCGCCCGACAGGCCGGTGCCCGCGCCGCGCGCCACCACGGGCACGCCCAGGCGGTGGCAGGTGCGCAGCACGGCCTGCACCTGCTCCTCGGTCTCGGGCAGGCAGACCACCAGCGGGCGCTGGCGGTAGGCGGTGAGGCCATCGCACTCGTAGGGCACGGTGTCCTCGGCCTGCCACAGTAGGGCGTGCGATGGCACGCAGGCCGACAGGGCCTGGACGACCTCGCGCTGGCGCGCGGCGCGTTCAGTGGGGCTGGGCGGATTACTCATTTTTTGATAGCTTCCTGCGCTTGCTAGATAAGGTCCTGGGCCTGTTTTCGTTCAAAACCATGTTCACACCATGGCGCGGCGCAGCCACTCGGCGAAGGCGGCGCATTCCCAGCGCTCCATGGTGCCGGTTTTCCAGCACAGGTAGTGCGCGTAGGGGCTGGCGACCACGGTGTCGAACAGCCGCACCAGCGTACCGCGTTCCAGCCAGGGCGCCCCCAGCTTGAGGCGCACCGGCGCCACGCCCATGCCGGCGGCCGCGGCGTCGCACATCAGGCCCACGTCGTTGAACTGCGAGCCCTCGCGCGGCTCGCCCCAGTCCAGCCCGGCGGCGGCGAACCAGGTGCGCCAGGGCTCCAGGGGGCTGCGCAGCAGGGGCAGGCCCTCCAGATCCTCGGGGCGCTCGAACGGGCCGTACTCGCGCACGAAGCCGGGCGAGGCCAGGGGCGTGAGCACGTCGCGCGCCAGCTCCACGTGCTCCATGTCGGCGTAGTGGCCGGGGCCGAAGCGCACCACCAGGTCGGCGTCTTCGGCCACGCCGTCGAGCAGCGGGATGGAGACCTGCAGCGCCAGGTCGATCTCGGGGTAGGCCTCGGTGAACTGGCGCAGGCGCGGAATCAGGATGGCGCGCGCAAAGGTGGGCGTCACGGCCAGCGTCAGGCGCTTGCGCCCGGGCGCCACGGCGGCGCCAGGAAGGCGCTGCAGCGCGGCCAGGCCCTCGCGCACCTGGGCCAGGTAGCTGCTGCCGTCGGCCGTGAGGGAAAAGTCGCTGCGGCCGAACAGGCGCGTGCCCAGGATGTGTTCGAGCTGCTTGACGCGGTGGCTCACGGCGCTGGGCGTCACGCACAGCTCATCGGCCGTCTGCGTCACGCTGCGCAGCCGCGCCAGCGCCTCGAACGTGATGAGGCACTGGATGGGCGGAATGCGGCGTGCCGTGGTCAGGTGGGGAAGCGCGGACATGGCGAAGCGGGTAACAGGGCGGGCGGAATCCGAGCGAGCATAGGCCAAGCGCACGGCGGCGCACTGGGGCACGGCCGCTGACGGAGTGCTATTAAAAACGAAGCTTCTGGCGCTTGACAGTCCATGGTTTCAAGGTTACTCACCTCTCAAATACTTGCCCATCAAGCGCCGGCAGCTACGTTCTTCATAGCACTGCCGGGTGTGCCTCCTTCAGCGGAACACCACCGTCTTGTGCCCGTTGAGCAGCACGCGGTGCTCGCTGTGCCACTTCACGGCGCGGGCCAGCACCAGGCTTTCGGTGTCGCGGCCGCGTGACGTCAGATCCTCCACCGTGTCGGTATGGTCGGCGCGTGTAACATCTTGTTCGATAATCGGCCCCTCGTCGAGGTCGGCGGTGACGTAATGGGCCGTGGCGCCAATCAGCTTCACGCCCCGGTCATGCGCTTGGTAGTAGGGCTTGGCGCCCTTGAAGCTGGGCAGGAAGCTGTGGTGGATGTTGATCGCCCGTCCCGCCAGCTTGGTGCACAGGTCGTTGGACAGCACTTGCATGTAGCGCGCCAGCACCACCAGCTCGGCCCCCTCGGCCTCGATGATCTCGTATTGCCGGGCTTCGGCCTGTGCCTTGTTGTCCTTGGTCACCGGGATGTGGTGGAACGGAATGTTGTAGCTGGCGGCGAGCTGGTAGAAGTCGCGGTGGTTGCTGATGATGGCGCGGATGTCGATCGGCAGCAGCCCGCTCTTGACGCGGAAAAGCAGATCGTTGAGACAATGGCCTTCGCGGCTGACCATGAGCACGGTGCGCATGGCCTCGGCACAGGGGTGCAGGCTCCAGCGCATCTGGAACCCCTCGGCGAACGGTGCCAGCTGACCCTTGAGGGCCGCGCCGTCGTGCTGGGCACAGGCAAATTGCACGCGCATGAAGAACAGGCCGGTGGCCTGGTCGTTGTACTGGGCGGCTTCCTCGATATTGCAGCCGTGCTCCAGCAAAAAACCGGAAACGGCGTGCACCAGGCCGAGCCGGTCGGGGCAGGACAGGGTGAGAATGTAGGTTTGTGTCATGGTTGCGGATTGTCGCAGCAGCCTCCGGTGGCTGCCGGGCATCCGCCGGGCCTGCGGCGGCGATGGGGCGCGCGTGGGCGGGAAGGCGGCCAGGGCGTATTGTGTGGTGGAGTGGGGCTGCGCCGTCTTCGGGCTCCCAGCGGAGCGAATTAATGGAAATCAACACACCGGAGCACAGGCTGCGGATGGAGCCTTGGTGGGGCATGCTGCTCTACCTGGCGGTGGGCGCGGTCTGGGTGGCCCTGAGCGACGCGCTGCTGGCCGCGCTCATCACCGACCCGCTGTGGCTGGCACGCGGCCAGACCATCAAGGGCTGGCTCTACGTGCTCCTCACCGGCGTGCTGGCATGGTGGCTGCTGCGGCGCATGCGCACGGCCGAGGCCGCGCGCTGGGCGCTGTCGCAGGAGCTGGCGCAGATCGCCAGCCATGCGCCCGCGGGCATCGCGCGCGTGGAGCTGGGCACGCTGCGCATCTTCTGGGCCAACGAGCGCCTGTGCCAGTGGCTGGCCATGCCGCCCGAGGCCGTGCTGCAAGCCAACTTCCGCGAATGGGTGGTGCCGGACGACCAGGCGCGGGCGCAGCAGCAGCTTGAGCAGCTGCTCGATGGGCGCATCAACTACTACCAAGCCGAGCGCCTGTGCCTGCGCGCCGACGGCCGCCCGCCGCTGCCCGTGCTGTGCAACGTCAGCCATGTCCCCGCCTCCGGCAGCACGCCGGCGCACCTGGTATGCCTGCTGCTCGACATGGGCGAGATCGGCGCCACGCGCGCGGCGCTGGTGCGCAGCGAAAACAGCCTGCGCCTGGCACTGGACGGCAGTGGCAGTGGCATGTGGGACTGGGATCTGGTGCAGCGCCGCTCTGCCTACTCGCAGGGCCTGGTGCGCCTGCTGCGCTTCAAGGGCGGCGAACTGCCGCATGGCCTGCACCTGCTGCGCCGCCTGCACCCCGACGACCGCCAGCGCGTACGCCGCGCCGTCGAGCGCTCGCTGGCCACGGGCCAGCCCTTCGACGAGACAGCGCGCCTGCAGTGCTTTGACGGCGAATACTGCTGGTTCCAGGCACGCGGCCAGCGCCACCTGAACACGCAGGGCGAGCCCGAACGCTTCTCCGGCATCCTCACCGACCTGACCGACCGCCGCGCCGCCGAGGAGCGCCAGCGTCTGGCCGCCACGGTGGTGGACAACACCACCGAGGGCGTGGTCGTGACCGACGCGGAGAACCGCATCCTGTCGGTGAATGCCGCCTTCACGCGCCTGCTGGGCTACACCGAGGAAGAGCTGCGCGGCCTCACGCCGCGCGTCTTCAAGTCGGGCCGCCACGACAAGGCGTTCTACCAGGCCATGTGGGAGTGCATCCAACGCACCGGCCACTGGCAGGGCGAAATCTGGAACCGGCGCAAGAACGGCGAGGTGTTCCCAGAGCACATGTCGCTGTCGGCGGTGCGCGACCCCAAGGGCGACATCACGCACTACGTGTGCATGTTCACCGATATCTCCGAGGAAAAAGCGCAGCGCCAACGCCTGGAATACCTGGCGCACTATGACCCGCTCACCGGCCTGTCCAACCGCCTGTGGTTTGGCCAGCAACTGGGCGCCAGCGTGGAGCAAGCACAGGCCGGCGGCGAGACCATGGCGGTGCTGCTGCTCAACCTGGACCGCTTCAAGGACGTGAACGACAGCTACGGCCACGCCGTGGGCGACGAGGTGCTCAAGCACATCACGCGCCAGGTGCGCTCGGCCCTGCGCCCGGGCGACCTGGTGGGGCGCATGGCGGGCGACGAGATCGCGGTGGTGGCGCGCAATCTGCGCCACTCCGACGGCGCCGCCGCCGTGGCACGCAGCCTCATCGCCGCCGTGGGCCAGCCCTGGACATCGCCCGACGGCATCGAGGTGGTGGCCGGGGTGAGCGTGGGTATTTGCATGTACCCCGAGCACGCCGACTCGGCCCAGGGCCTGCTGCAGGGCGCGCACGCCGCCGTGTACGGGGCCAAGGCGCGCGGACGTGGCGCCTGGTGCTTCTTCAACGAGGACATGACCCAGGCCGCGCGCGAGCGCCTGGAGCTGGAGGCGCGCCTGCGCGTGGCGCTGGCGCAGGGGCACCTGCAGCTGTACTACCAGCCGCAGGTGGATATCGCCACGGGCCGTCTGGTGGGTGCCGAGGCGCTGGTGCGCTGGATCGACCCCGAGGAAGGCGTCATCTCGCCCGGGCGCTTCATTCCCGTGGCCGAGAGCTCGGGCGTCATCGGCCAGTTGGGGCAATGGGTGATCCGCGAGGCCTGCCAGCAGGGCCAGCGCTGGCGCGATGCCGACCTGCCCGAAATCACGCTGGCGGTGAACATCTCGCCGCGCCAGTTCCACCTGACCGACGTGGCCGGCTGCGCGGCCCAGGCGCTGGCGGACTCGGGCTTTCCGCCGCGCTGCCTGGAGTTCGAGCTGACCGAGACCGCGCTGGCCGAGCGCCCCGAAGAAGCGCGCCAGGTGCTGCTGCGCCTGCAGCAGCTCGGCCTGCGCACGGCGGTGGACGACTTCGGCACGGGCTACTCGTCGCTGTCGTACCTCAAGCGCTACCCCATCGACGTGCTGAAGATCGACCAGGGCTTCATCCGCGACATCCCGCACAACGCCGACGACATGGCCATCAGTGCCGCCATCATCGCCATGGGCCACAGCCTGGGCCTGCAGGTGCTGGCCGAGGGTGTGGAGACCGCCGAGCAGCTCGCCTTTCTGCGCGAGCGCGGCTGTGACGCCTACCAGGGCTACCTGTACAGCCGCCCGCTGCCAGCGCCTGAATTCACGGCGCTGCTGCAGCAGCAGGCGCAGATGCCGGCGTAGCCGCCGGGGCCGGCACGGACGACCACTGCGCGCGCAGTTCGGCGCAGTAGTCGCGGGCCGGCAGGGCGGGTGTTTTCTGGATGTAGTCCGCTTCTTTTTCGATAGCTGTTCGCGCTTGCCCTGCCTGGGCTATGGCCACTTTGTAGTCCAAACCATGGGGCAACCAGGCGGGCACGCCCAGGCTGCGCTGCACATGCTGGTGGCCCGCCGCCAGCACCACGGTGCGGCCCGGGCGCAGCGCCTGCAACGCCGTCTCGGCCAGGCTCTGGTCGCGCGCCAGCTGGATGCGCGCCATCGCCGGGACCTGGCCCTCGGGCAGCAGCCCGCAGTGGCCCTCGCGCACGTCCGCCTGCTGGCGCGCCAGCGCCTCGGGCGGCAGACGGGCTTCAAGCGCCCCGTTGTTCCGGGCGCTGGCCAATCGGGCGCGCGGCAGGTTGCCACCCAGCACCGGCGCGCCCGCGCGCACCGCCGCCATGACCACCGGGCCGTAGTCGGCCCAGGGCCAGGCTTCGTCAGGCCAGCGCAGCGCGCCGCGCACCTCGGCTTCGCTCGCCGTGGGCGGCAGGCCCTCGGTGCTGGCGCCCGCCTCGGCCATTTCGATCACCAGCGCCGCCAACTGGCCGCGCTGCGCGAGCCACTGCACGGTGGCCTGCTCCCACTGCTGGTGTTCGGGCGCGTCGTGCTGCTCACCCAGCAGCAGCAAGGCCGTGGGGGGCTGCGCACTGAGCGTGGCCAGCCAGCCCGGATCCAGCGGCCTGGTGGCGGCGCAGGCGCACAGCAGGGCCAGGGGGAGGACGGAGGCGGCAAGGCGCGGGATGGCTGGGAAGGACATGGAAAGATGCTAACCGCGATCCTTGTCCAACCGGCTGCGCTGCCTTTTTCGCAAAGTGGTGCGCTTCGCTGGCAACGCCAGGGCCGACAACCTACCACCTCACCAGGTATCGACAAACCCCGCCCCCACCTCGCGCACCCGGCTCCCCGCGAGCCCGCGCGCCAGCCAGGCGCGCGTGTCGGCCGGGTCGATCACGGCGTCGATCTCCAGCGTGCTGGCCATGTGCAGCGCCTCGCCGTGCGCGTACTGGCGCGCCAGCAGTTTCTGGAACAGTGCGTCGCGCTCGGCGCCCTCGGGCAGCGCCTCCAGTTCCTTGCGAAAGCCCAGGCGCACCGCGCCCTCCAGCCCCATGGCGCCGAACTCGCCCGTAGGCCAGGCCACGTTGAACACCGGCGCGTGAAAGCTCCCCGCCGTCATGCCCATGGCGCCCAGCCCGTAGCCCTTGCGCAGCACCACGCTGAAGTACGGCACGCGCAGCTTGGCGGCCGTGACGAACAGGCGGCTGACATGGCGCACCTGGGCGGTTTTCTCGGTGTCGGGGCCGACCATGAAGCCCGGCGTATCGACCAGGCTGACCAGCGGCAGGCCGTGTGCGTTGCACAGCTGCATAAAGCGCGCCGCCTTGTCGGCCGCGTCGGCGTCGATGGCGCCGCCCAGGTGCGCCGGGTTGTTGGCCAGCAGCCCCACCGGGCGGCCTTCGATGCGCGCCAGCGCGGTGTGAATGCCCACGCCGAAGCCCGTGCGCAGCGGCAGCAGGCTGCCGACGTCCACCAGGTGCGCCATGGCAGTGCGGGTGTCGTAGGCGCGCAGGCGGTTCTCGGGCACCACCTGGCGCAGCAGGCGCGTGTCGGGTGCAGCCCAATCGGCGCTGCGGCCCTGGAAGAAGGCCAGGTACTGCTTGGCCGCGGCCACGGCCTGGGCTTCGTCGTCCACCAGGATGTCGATCACGCCATTGGCATGCTGCACGCCGCTGGGGCCCACCTGCTCGGGCGTGAACACGCCCAGGCCGCCGCCCTCGATCATGGCCGGGCCACCCATGCCGATGGTGCTGGCCCGCGTGGCGATGATGGCATCGCTGCAGCCCAGCAGCGCCGCGTTGCCCGCGAAGCAGCGCCCATGGGCAATGCCCACCACCGGCACCTGGCCGGACAGCGCCGCGTAGGCCGCGAAGGTGTGTACGTGCAGGCCCGCCACCACGGGGATGTCGGTGTCCCCGGGGCGCCCGCCGCCGCCTTCGGCGAACAGCACCACGGGCAGCTTCTGTGCCAGGGCGATGCCCAGCATGCGGTCGGTCTTGGCATGGTTGCGCATGCCCTGCGTCCCGGCGAGCACGGTCGCGTCGTAGGCCATGACGACGGCGCGCGACTGCTCCTCGCCGAAGCGCGTGCCGTTGATGCTGCCGATGCCGGTGACCATGCCGTCAGCCGGCGTGTTGACCACCAGGTCGTCGATGCTGCGCCGGCGCGTCTGCGCGGCAATGGCAAGCGCGCCGTACTCGATGAAGCTGCCGGGGTCGCACAGATCGGCAATGTTCTCGCGTGCGCTGCGGCTGCCCTGGGCGTGGCGCTTGGCCATGGCGTCGGGGCGCGCGGCGTCGCGCGTGAAGGCATGGCGGTCGATGCTGCGCTGCAGGTCGGCACGGATGTGCGCGGGGTCCTGCGCCGCCTCTGGCGCCTGCGCCTGTGCGCCCTCCTGCGGCGCGGCGGCCAGCACCAGCAGCGGCTGGCCCTGGGCCACGTAGCTGCCCGCCGGCACCAGCAGCGCCTGCACGCCACCGGCCTGCGGGGCCTGCAGCACATGCTCCATCTTCATGGCTTCGAGAATGCCCAGCTCGGCCCCGGCGGCCACCACCGCGCCTTCGGCCACCGTCCACTGCACGATACGCGCAGGCATGGGGGCGGTGACGGCGCCCTCGGGCACCGGGGCTGCCGCTTCAGGTTTTACGTCAAAAGTGCCCTCAGCCCTTTCGTGGTCAGCGCTGGCAGCTATGGTTTGTGCAGCATCCAGCAGCTCCGGCAGCACCTCTTCAAGCCAGCGCGTGTGCACCGCCTGGGTGTCCATCTCGGGCCGCGCGGCCAGGGCGCGCAACAGCGCCAGGTTGGTGGCCAGGCCGGGAATGCGGCACTCGGCCAGCGCGCGGCGCGCGCGCCCCAGCGCGTCGGCAAAGCGCGGCGCCGGGCTATGCACGATGAGCTTGGCCAGCAGTGTGTCGTAGTGCGGCGAGGGGCTGGCACCCGGCGTGGCGTGGCTGTCGATGCGGATGCCCGGCCCGGCGGGCCAGGCCAGTGCGCCGATACGGCCGCTGCCAGGCTGGGCGCTGCCATCGGCCGCCAGCGTCTCGGCGTTGATGCGCCACTGCATGGCGTAGCCGCGCGGCGCGGGCGGGTCCTTGGGGTCCAGCCCCAGGTCGGCCCAGCGCGCGCCCGCCGCCAGGCGGATCTGCGTCTGCACCAGATCGACACCGAACACCTCCTCGGTGATGGTGTGCTCGACCTGCAGGCGCGGGTTGGCCTCGATGAAGACGTAGGGCAGCGCCTCGGACGCCGGATCGACGAGGAACTCGAAGGTGCCCAGGCTTTCGTAGCGCAGCGCGGCCGCCATGCGCAGGGCGTCGCGCGTGATGCGCGCGCGCAGCGCCTGCGGCAGGCTGGGGCTGGGGGCGATTTCCACCAGCTTCTGGAAGCGCCGCTGCAGCGTGCATTCGCGCTCGCCCAGCGCCAGGGGGCGCGCACTGCCGTCGCCCAGCACCTGCACTTCGATGTGGCGCGCACCGGCCATCAGGCGCTCGACGTACACCCCGTCGACGCCGAAGGCCGTGCTGGCCTCGCTGCGGCAGCGCGCGTAGGCAGCGGGCAGCTCGGCAGCGCTGCACACCGCGCGCATGCCGCGCCCGCCGCCGCCGCCCACGGCCTTGACCATGATGCCGCTGGCGCCCTCAGCCCGCTGCGCGGCGAGGAAGGCGCGGGCTTCGTCCAGCGTCACGGCCTCGGCGCTGCCGGGCATCAGCGGCACGCCGCATTCCTGTGCCAGCGCGCGGGCGCGCGCCTTGTCGCCCAGCAGCGCGAGCTGCGCGGGCGTGGGGCCGATGAAGCGCACACCGGCGTCGGCACAGGCCAGGGCGAAGGCGGCGTTCTCGCTCAAGAAGCCGTAGCCCGGGTGCAGCGCGTCGCAGCCCTGGGCATGGGCGATGCGCAGCAGCTGCGCGCCGTCCAGGTAGGCGGCGGGGCCGCTGGCCTGCAGCGGCACGGCCACGTCGGCAGCGGCCACATGCGGGGCCTGGGCGTCGTCCTGCGCGTACACGGCGACGCTGGCCACGCCCAGCTCCTGCAGCGCTCGCACCAGGCGCAGCGCGATTTCGCCACGGTTGGCGACCAAGACTCGTTGGAACATAGTGCTTTCGATTCAATAGCTGCCAGCGCTTGCCAGCAAAGGGGCAGAGGCGATTTTCATGCCATGTCGCGCAGCAGGCGGCGCAGCACCTTGCCGGCGCCGGTCGCGGGCAGGGCATCGAGAAAGCGCACCGCGCGCGGCACCTTGTAGGGCGCCATGCTGTCGCGGCACCAGGCAACGAGGGCCTCGGCGTCGAGCGTCTGGCCCGGCCGGCGCACGACGAAGGCCCGCGCGTCTGGCACCGGTGCGAAGGCTGTCATGGCATGTCTCCCGGGGTGTTCTGTCGCCGCTGGCGCCGGGGCCGTCCGCGCGGCGCCGCACCATGGCTTCGCCACAATATACCGATTGGTAACACAACCATAGACAGAGATATCGCCCGCGTGACACCTGACGCCTGACACCTGGCCAGGCATTCCTGTCGTCCTGCTCCTGCCCGCGTGCGCCAACGGACTGCCGCGCCAGGCGGCAACGCCAAGCGCATCCCGCAGCCGCTGGGGCTGTGGCCCCGCGCGGTACGGGGGTAAGCTGCCGGGTTTACCGGAACTTTACGCCTGCGCCATCGACTGTCCGCGCGGCCTTGGCACACTCCGGGCGTCCTGGCTTCTGTTTGCCCTCCTCCCTCGCACCATGCTCCTGACGCGCAAGTCTTTCACCCCGGCGCGCATCGCCGCCCTGGCGGCTGTGCTGGCCGCTGCCGCCATCGGCGCCAAGCTGCTGTTTTTCTCCGCGCCGCCCGCGCCGCACTTCGTCACCGCCACCGCCACGCGCGGCGACCTGGAGGATGCCGTGCTGGCCACAGGCACCGTGCAGGCTTTCAAGCAGGTGAGCGTGGGGGCGCAGGTGTCGGGCCAGGTGAAGACGCTGTTCGTCGAGCTGGGCCAGCGCGTGAAGAAGGGCCAGCCCGTGGCCGAGATCGACTCCACCACGCAGCAGAACACGGTGCGCAACGCCGAGGCAGCGCTGGAGAATGTGCGCGCCCAGCTCGCAGCACAGAAGGCCGCGCTGGTCCAGGCCGAACTCGGCTACCGACGCCAAAAGCACCTGCTCGACAACGAGGCAGGCGCGCGCGCCGACTACGAGGCGGCCGAGGCCCAGCTCGCCACCACGCGCGCCAACATCGCCGCGCTGCAGGCGCAGATCAAGCAGGCCGAGATCACCGCCGATACGGCGAAGGTGAACCTGGGCTACACCAAGATCGTGTCGCCCATCGACGGCATCGTCGTGGCCCTGGTGGTGCAGCAGGGCCAGACAGTGAACGCCAACCAGACCACGCCCACCATCATCAAGGTGGCTCAGCTCGATACGGTGACGGTGAAGACGCAAATCTCCGAGGCCGACGTAGTGAAGGTGCAGCCCGGCCTGCCGGTGTACTTCACCATCCTGGGCCAGCCCGACCAGCGCTACCACGCCAAGCTGCGCACCATCGAGCCCGCGACCGACGCCATCCTCACCGAGGGCACGGGCGTATCGTCCAGCAGCACCAGCGCCAGCACCACCACGGCCATTTACTACAACGGCCTGTTCGACGTGCCCAACCCGGACAACAAGCTGCGCATTTCGATGACGGCGCAGGTCACCATCGTGCGCGCGCAGGCCAAGGGGGTGGTCATCATCCCCGCGTCGGCACTGGGCCCGCGCGGCCAGGATGGCCGCTACAGCGTGCGCGTGCTGGGCGCAGATGGCCAGCCAACGCCGCGCCACATCCGCGTCGGCATCAACAACAACGTCAACGCCGAGGTCACCGAGGGCCTGGCCGAAGGCGACAAGGTGGTGCTGGGCGAGGCCGCTGCGGGCGCGCCGTCGCAGGGCGGCATGGCGCGCCCGCCCATGCGCCTGTGAGGGCTGCGCGATGAAGCAGGAATGCCCTCCCTCCGCCGGTGACGACTCTGCCCCGGCGTGGAACGCGGCGGACACGCCGCTGCTCTCCGTGCGCCAACTGGGCCGCGCGTTCCCGGCCGGCGAAGGCACGGTGGCCGTGCTTCAGGACATCGACCTCGACATCCGTGCGGGCGAGATGGTTGCCATCGTCGGCCAATCGGGCTCGGGCAAGTCCACGCTGATGAACATCCTGGGCTGCCTGGACCGGCCCACCAGCGGCAGCTACCGCGTGGCCGGGCGCGAGACGCACGCGCTCGACGCCGATGCGCTCGCGGCGCTGCGGCGCGGCCACTTCGGTTTCATCTTCCAGCGCTACCACCTGCTGGGCGACCTGACGGCGCGCGGCAACGTCGAGGTGCCGGCCATGTACGCCGGCATGCCCGCGCCGCAGCGCCGCGCGCGCGCCGCCGCACTGCTCACCCGGCTGGGCCTGGAAGACCGCATGGAGTACCGCCCGGGCCAGCTCTCGGGCGGGCAGCAGCAGCGTGTGTCGATCGCGCGTGCGCTCATGAACGGCGGCAGCGTGATCCTGGCCGACGAACCCACCGGCGCGCTCGACACCTCCAGCGGCGAGGAGGTGATGAAGATCCTGCAGGAGCTGCACGCCGAGGGCCACACCATCATCCTCGTGACGCACGACATGGCCGTGGCCGGGCACGCCGAGCGCATCATCGAAATCCGCGACGGCCGCATCATCGGCGACCGGCCCACGGCGCGCGCGGCCACCCCGCGGCCCGCCGCGCCCCAACCACGCCCCGCCGCGCGCAGTGGCCTGGGCGCCTGGCGCGACCGCTTCCTCGAAGCCTTCCAGATGGCGCTGATCGCCATGAACGCGCACCGCCTGCGCACCTTCCTGACCATGCTCGGCATCATCATCGGCATCGCCTCGGTGGTGGCCGTGGTGGCGCTGGGCGAGGGCTCGCGCCAGCAGGTGCTGAAGAACATCAGCGCCATCGGCACCAACACCATCGAGGTGTTCTCGGGCGCGGGCTTCGGCGACCGGCGCGCCGCCGCCGTGCGCACCCTGGTGCCGGCCGATGCCGACGCACTCGCGCAGCAGGGCTACGTGGACAGCGTCACGCCCACGCTCAGCAGCGCCGTCACGGCGCGCTACCGCAACGTCGAGGCCTCGGCCACGGTAATGGGCGCCGGCGCGCAGTACTTCCGCGTCAAGGGCGTGAAGATCGCCCAGGGCACGGCCTTCGACGCCGACCACGTCAGGCGCCGCGACCAGGTGGCCGTGATCGACGACAACACGCGCAAAACCCTGTTCCCGAACACGCCCTCTCCGGTGGGCGAAGTGCTGCTGCTGGGCAGCGTGCCGGTGCGCGTGATCGGCGTGGCGGCCAAGAGCGACTCGGCCTTCGGCAACAGCGAGGCGCTCAACATCTTCGTGCCCTACACCACGGCCATGAGCCGCATCGTCAACCAGAACTACCTGCGTTCCATCACCGTGCGCGTGCGCGACGACGCGCCCACCGACGCCGCCGAGCAAGGCATCAACCAGCTGCTGGAGCGGCGCCACGGACGCAAGGACTTCTTCGTGCTGAACACCGACAGCATCCGCCAAACCATCGAGGCCACGACACGCACCATGACGCTGCTGATCTCCTCCATCGCCGTGATCTCGCTGGTGGTGGGCGGCATCGGCGTGATGAACATCATGCTGGTGAGCGTGACCGAGCGCACACGCGAGATTGGCGTGCGCATGGCCGTGGGGGCGCGCCAGGGCGACATCCAGCAGCAGTTCCTGATCGAGGCGGTGCTGGTGTGCCTGATCGGCGGGGGGCTCGGCATCCTGCTGGCGCTGGCCTTCGGTGCCGCCTTCGCGCAGGCCAGCAAGGACTTCCAGATGGCCTACTCCACCAACTCCATGCTGGCGGCGTTCGCCTGCGCCACGCTGATCGGCGTGGTCTTCGGCTTCCTGCCCGCCCGCAGCGCTGCGCGGCTCGACCCGGTACAGGCGCTGGCGCGTGAATAGCTACTCTTTTAATAGCTTCTTGCGCTTGATGGCATTGGCCTGGAGGCCAATTTGGCTTGTATTTTCTGCGAACCACCCATGACACAGACCGCACACCTTCGCACCGCCGCACTGGCGCTGGCCCTGGGGCTCGCCGGCTGCACCACACCGCGCATGCCCTACGAGGCCCCCGCCGTGGCCGTGCCCACGCAGTGGCCGCACACCCAGGCCAGCGCGCGCGATGCGTACAGCGCCACGGGCGGCTGGTGGCGCGCCTTCGGCGACCCGGTGCTCGACGACTTGGTTGACGCCGCACTGGCGCACAACAACGACCTGGCCGCAGCCACCCTGCAGGTGCGGCGCGCGCAGCTGCAGGCGCGGCTGGCCGAGCACCGGCCCAACGTCAACGCCAGCCTCAGCACCAGCACGGCGCGCGCCCTGGAAGGCAGCGCCGACATCACGCGCGCCAACAGCGCCTCGCTCGGCGTGAGCTACGAGCTGGACCTGTGGGGCCGCCTGGACGCAGCGCACGACGCTGCACGCTGGGAAGCCCAGGCCAGCGCCGAGGACCGCGAGGCCACGGCCCAGGCCCTGGCCGGCACCACGGCCACGCTGTACTGGCGCGTGGCCTACACCCGGCAGCGCCTGGCCTTGGCCACCGAGAGCATCGGCTACGCCGAGCGCACGCTCGCGCTGGTGCAGGCGCAGTACGAGGCAGGCGCGGTCTCGTCGCTGCAACTGGCCGAGTCACGCCAAGCCCTGGCCAGCCAGCGCGCTGGACTGGCGCAGCTGCAGCAGCAGGCCGTGGAAACCGCCAACGCGCTCGCGCTGCTGTTCGACGGCGCGGCCACCGGCCCCGCCGCGCCGGGCTGGCTCGCACCACAGGCCCTGCCCGACGGCGCCCTGCCCGGCGTGGCCCCCGGCCTGCCCGCCGAGCTGCTGGCGCGCCGCCCCGACCTGCGCGCGGCCGAGCTGCGGCTGCGCAGCACGCTGGCCAGCGGCGACGCCGCGCGCCTGTCGTACTACCCGCAGCTCTCGCTCACCGGTGCGCTTGGCGGCAGCAGCAGCGCCCTGGGCAGCGTGCTGGCCAACCCTGTGGCCACGCTGGGCGCGGGGCTGGTGCTACCGTTTTTGAACCAGACCGAAATGCGCACCAACGCCGCCATCGCGCAGACCGACTACGAGCGCGCGGTGGTGCAATTCCGCCAGACGCTGTACCAGGCGCTGGCGGATGTGGACAACGCCCTCTCGGCACGCCGCCAGTACGCCGAGCAGGCCGTGCAGCTGGAGCAGTCGCTGGCCGACGCGCGGCGCGCCGAAAGGCTGTACGAAGTGCGCTACCGCGCCGGCGCCGTGGCACTCAAGCCGTGGCTCGACGCCCAGGAAAAGCGCCGCAATGCCGAGATCGCACTGGCCGAGAACCGGCTCAACCGGCTGGTCAACCACGCCACGCTGTACCAGGCGCTGGGCGGCACCTGAACGCCTGGCCCAGGCCGCGCTGGGCCAGCACGCACGGTTGAACTTCCGGCAAAAAATCAGCGGCTGAACTTGCGACTGCGGCTGAGCCTTCGCACCAGCTCCAGCCACACCAGACACAGCGCCAGCAAACAGGCCCCGACCGCCAGCCCCTGCAGCCCGGGCCAGGCCAGGCCCATGACCTGGCGCAGCCACGGCAGCCCCAGCACAGACACCAACAGCGCGCCCATGGCGGCAGCCATGCGCCACAGCCACGGATTGGGGTCGGTCACCCCCCACAGGGCAGGACGTGCAAGATCCCGGTTGGCCAGGATCAGCAGCAGCACACACGACACCAGTACCACCAACACCACCGCGCGGCCTTGTTCGGGCTGCCAGCCCTGTGCCAGCAGCCACGCCTGGCCAGCCAGCAGCACCGCCGCAATGCCCGCCCCCTGCAGTACCGACCACAGCAGGGGCGCGACGGCAAACGGTGAGTCGGCCACGGGCCGTGGCGGGCGTTGCATGGTGCCTGCATCTTCCGGCTCGGCTTCAAAGACGATGGAACAGGCCGGGTCGATCAAGAGCTCCAGCAACACGATGTGCACCGGCAGCAACAGCGCCGGCCAATGCAACACCGCAGGGATCAGCGCCAGCCCAATGATGGGGATATGCACGGCAAAGACGAAGCGCGTGGCCTTGCGTACGTTGTCGTCGATGCGGCGTCCCTGGCGAATGGCGGCAACGATGCGGGCAAAGCTGTCGTCCAGCAGCACCAGGGCGGCGGCCTCGCGGGCCACATCGGTGCCACGCTCGCCCATGGCGATGCCCACGTCGGCCGCCTTGAGCGCCGGTGCGTCGTTGACCCCGTCGCCAGTCATCGCCACCACCTCGCCACTGGCGCGCAGCAGGCGCACCAGGCGCAGCTTGTGCTCGGGTTTGAGGCGCGCACACAGATCGACATGGCGCAGCCGAGCGGCCAGCGCCGCATCATCCAGCGCCTCCAGCTCTGCCCCCGTGAGGGTTTCCGGACGCTCGGACAGCCCCACCTGGCGCGCGATGGCGCGGGCCGTGGCCGGGTGGTCGCCCGTCATCATGATGACGCGCACGCCCGCGTGGCGGCATTCGGCCAGTGCAGCAGGCACTTCCGGGCGCGGCGGGTCGGCAAGCGCCACCAGGCCCAGAAAATCAAAGTCGAAATCGTGCTGGCTGGGTGGCCACAGCGGCGACTGGTTGCCCCCTGGCGCAGCACCTTTCCAGCGCCCGCACGCCACGCCCAACACGCGCAGGCCACGCTCGGCCATGGCTTCCACCTGGCGGCGGATGGCGCTGCGCCGCTCGGCGTCCAGGTGGCACAGGTCGGCCACCGCTTCGGGCGCGCCCTTGGTGGCCAGCAGGTGCACATCCGGCTCACCGCTGGCGAACACCCGGGTCATGGCCAAGATATCGCCAGAGAGGGCGTACTCAAACTCCGGCTCGCGCCCCACGTGCACATGCTCGGTGCCAGCCAGCCACTGGCGGCCGAAATGCTGGATGGCTTTCTCCATCGGATCGAACGGATCGCCCGGTGTGGCCAGCATGGCAAATTCGACCAGCCGGTGAAAATCTTCGGGCAACTCGCTGGCGCCCTCTGGCCGGAAATGCTGGCCGTCCGTCGCCAGCTCGGCCACCGCCATACGATTGACGGTGAGGGTGCCTGTCTTGTCCACCGCCAATACGGTGATGGCACCCAACGCCTCCACAGCAGTGACACGCCGTGTCAGAACCTTCTGGTGCGAAATACGCCAAGCACCCAGCGCCAGGAACACGGTCAAGATCACCGGAATCTCTTCCGGCAGGATGGCCATGGCCAGGGCAATGCCCGACAGCAGGCTGTCGAGCAACGGGTGGTCGTTCCACCACCAGCCCAGCAGCACCTGGGCCGATGCAAGCACCACCGCCGCCAGCCCCAGGGCGCGTACCAGCTTGCGTGAGCCTGATTGGAGCGCCGACGGTGGCTCCACCGTCGTGGCCAGATCTGCACCGATGCGCCCCACAGCGGTCTGGGCCGCCACGGCATGCACCTCGGCAACGCCCACGCCCCGGGTGACCACCGTACTGGCAAACAGGCGGCTGGCGTTGTCTGGTGCCTCGGCGCCCTGTGCCGCAGCCTGTTTGGCAACGGGGACGGCCTCCCCTGTCAGCAAGGATTCATCCACCTCCAGTTGGCCATCGACCAACACCGCATCGGCGGCAATGCGGTCGCCCTCATGCAGCACCAGCAGGTCACCACGCACCACATCGCGTCCGGCGATGCGCTGCTCCTGGCCGTCGCGGATCACCAACGCACGCGGCGCCGACAGATCGCGCAGGGACTCCAGGGCACGCTGCGTCTTGCGTTCCTGCGCCAGCGTGATGCCAATGACCACGAAGACAAAGCCCAGCAGGAACAAGGCCTCGGCCCGGTCGCCCAGCGCCAGGTAGATGCCCCCAGCGGCCAGAAGCATGAGGAACATGGGCTCGGTAAGCACATCGCGCACGATGGCGGCCGTGGATTTGGGGGCGCTGCCTGGCAGCAGGTTCGGGCCTTCCGTGCCCAGACGGGCTGCGGCCTCGCTGGCACTCAACCCTTGCAATGGGGGCTTGTCAGAGGGTGATGGCATCGCGAGAAACTCATGAAATGCTGGAACTTGGCGCCCTGCCGACCACGCTGGTTCAACTTACCTCAGGCAAAGTACAGGGTGTGAAGGCGGCACGCCCGCGCAACGTGGCGCAGCGACGCTCACGCGTACGTGCGCGCACCGAAGATGCCCCGCCCCACGCGCACCATGGTGCTGCCGGCGGCAACGGCGGCCGCCAGGTCGCCGGTCATGCCCATGGACAGGGTATCGAAGCGCTCGAGGCCCGCGAAGCCTTGCGCCTTGATGCGTTCAAAAACGGCCGCAGCCCTTGCGTGGAGAGCGCGTTGCGCTTCAAAATCAGGAGCATCATCGGGGATGCTCAGAACGCCGCGCAGCACCAGACGCGGCAGCCGGGCAACGGCCTCGGCCAACGCCACCGCTTCCTCGGGGGGCACGCCTGACTTGGTGGCGCCGCCGTCCACGTTCACCTGGATGCACACCATGAGCGGCGGCAGGTGCGCGGGGCGCTGGTCGGACAGGCGCTGCGCGATCTTGAGGCGATCCACGGTCTGCGCCCAATCAAAGTGCTCGGCCACCAGCCGCGTCTTGTTGCTCTGGATGGGGCCGATGCAGTGCCATTCCAGCGCAGCGGCGAGTTCAGGCGCCAGCGCGCGCAGCGCGGCCATTTTTTCCACGGCTTCCTGGATGTAGTTTTCGCCGAAAGCACGCTGGCCTGCGCGTGCGGCGCTGTACACCGCCTCGGGGCCGAAGGTCTTGGACACGGCGAGCAGCGCAACGCTCGCGGGTGCGCGCCCGGCGGCCTGGCAGGCCTGCGCCATCTGGTCCAGAACCTTTTGGAGGTTGTTGGCAATCGTGGTCATAATGTTTGGCAGCGTACCAAACGATAGAGGGATTTCGTGGACATTACCCAATTGCTGGCTTTCAGCGTCAAGAACAAAGCTTCCGACCTGCACCTGTCCGCCGGGCTCCCTCCCATGATCCGCGTGCACGGTGACGTGCGCCGCCTGAACGTCGATCCGCTGGACCACAAAACCGTGCACTCCATGGTGTACGACATCATGAGCGACGCCCAGCGCAAGCTCTACGAAGAATTCCTGGAAGTGGACTTCTCCTTCGAAATCGAAGGGCTGGCGCGTTTCCGTGTGAATGCGTTCAACCAGAACCGTGGCGCAGCCGCGGTGTTCCGGACCATTCCAAGCAAGATCCTGACGCTGGAGCAGCTCAACGCGCCGAAGATCTTTGCCGACCTGGCGCTCAAGCCGCGCGGCCTGGTGCTGGTGACGGGCCCGACGGGCTCGGGCAAGTCCACCACGCTCGCGGGCATGGTGAACCACCTCAACGAGACCGAGTACGGTCACATCCTGACCATCGAGGACCCAATCGAGTTCGTGCACGAGTCGAAAAAGTGCCTGGTGAACCAGCGCGAGGTGGGGCCAATGACGCTGTCGTTCGCCGCCGCGCTCAAGTCAGCGCTGCGCGAGGATCCGGACGCCATCCTGGTGGGCGAAATGCGCGACCTCGAAACCATCCGCCTGGCCATGACGGCGGCTGAAACGGGCCACTTGGTGTTCGGCACGCTGCACACATCGAGCGCAGCCAAGACCATCGACCGGATCATCGACGTGTTCCCGGCGGAAGAAAAGGAAATGGTGCGCGCCATGCTGTCCGAGTCGCTGCAGGCAGTGATCTCGCAGACGCTGTGCAAGCTCAAGGACGGCTCGGGCCGCGTGGCAGCGCACGAGATCATGCTGGGCACCAGCGCCATCCGCAACCTGATCCGCGAGGCCAAGGTGGCACAGATGTACTCGACCATCCAGACCGGCAACAGCGTGGGCATGCAGACCCTGGACCAGAACCTCACCGATCTGGTGCGCCGCAACATCATCAGCCCCGCCGAGGCCCGCAGCAAGGCCAAGATCCCGGAAAACTTCCCCGGCTGAGCCTGATTCACCCTTACCGCGGCCACGGCGGCCGCCCAGGAGCACCTTATGAAAGGCATTCTGAGCCTTCTGCGCGCGAGAACCACCGCGCACAAGCCCTCCGAGGAGAGCGGCGACTCGGTCTTTTTCACCACTGCCTTCGCCGGACAGGGCGTGGACGACTCGCTGCTTGTGCCCTGGGAGGCGCGTGCCGTGGAAATCGGCGCCAAGCGCCTGCCCACCAGCCGCGGCGGCAAGCTGCTGCAGGCCCTGTGGTCCAAGGACAAGTACATGGCGCACCTGGACAAGGACGCCGTGGAGCGCATGGAGCGCTTCTTCGAGTTCGCCGCCATCGCGCCGAGCCGCGACGTGATCCGCCAGGACGAATACGGCAACTTCATGGTAGTGCTGCTCACCGGCACCATCGCCGTGGACCGCGTGCAACCCTGGGGCGAGCACCTGCGCCTGGCCGAGACGCGGCCAGGTGACATCCTGGGCGAAATGTCGCTGTTGGACAGCGGCATCCGCTTCTCGGCCTGCACCACGCTGACCGACTGCGAGATCGCCGTGCTCTCCGCCGAGGCCATGGACGACATGATGAGCAAAGATCCCCAGCTCGCCGCGAGCCTGATCGCGCTGCTGGCCCGCAAGCTGTCGCTGCGCCTGCGCGTCGTGAGCGCACGCCTGAGTGAGCACCGCCAATAACCCGCCCCCAGGGCACCCCACGGAGAAGCGCTGATGGAACGCGACCAGGCCAGTAAGTTCATCAATGACCTGCTCAAACTCATGGTGAGCCGAGGCGGCAGCGACCTGTTCCTCACGGCGGAATTCCCCCCGGCCATCAAGGTGGACGGCAAGGTGACCAAGGTGTCGCCCCAGCCGCTCACGCCTGCCCACACCATGACGCTGGCGCGCGCCATCATGAGTGACCGCCAGGTGGCTGACTTCGAGCGCACCAAGGAGTGCAACTTCGCCATCTCGCCCTCGGGCATCGGGCGCTTTCGCGTCAACGCTTTCATTCAGCAGGGCCGCGTGGGCATGGTGCTGCGCACGATTCCGCTGACACTGCCCACCATCGATGGCCTGGGCGTGCCACAGGTGCTGAAGGAAATCGCCATGACCAAGCGCGGCCTGTGCATCCTGGTGGGTGCCACGGGCTCGGGTAAATCGACCACGCTCGCCGCCATGGTGGACTGGCGCAACGAGAACTCGTTCGGCCACATCATCACCGTGGAAGACCCGATCGAATTCGTCCACCTGCACAAGAACTGCGTGGTCACGCAGCGCGAGGTGGGGCTGGACACCGAGAGTTGGGAGGCCGCGCTGAAAAACACGCTGCGCCAGGCGCCTGATGTGATCCTGATGGGTGAGATCCGCGACCGCGAGACCATGGAGCATGCCGTGGCCTTTGCCGAAACCGGCCACCTGTGCCTGGCGACACTGCATGCCAACAGCGCCAACCAGGCGCTGGACCGGGTTATCAACTTCTTCCCAGAGGAACGCCGCGCGCAGCTGCTGATGGACCTGTCGCTGAACCTGCGCGCCATGGTGTCGCAGCGCCTGCTGCCCAAGCAGGACGGCAAAGGCCGTGCCGCGGCGGTCGAGGTCATGCTGAACACGCCACTGATCGCCGACCTGATCTTCAAGGGCGAGGTCGCCGAGATCAAGGAGATCATGAAAAAGAGCCGCAACCTCGGCATGCAAACCTTCGACCAGGCGCTGTTCGACCTGTTCGAGGCCAACATCGTCAGCTACGAAGACGCACTGCGCAATGCCGACTCGCTCAACGATCTGCGCCTGCAGATCAAGCTCAGCAGCCAGCGCGCCAAGACCATCGACCTGGCCTCTGGCACCGAGAACTTCGCCATCGTTTGAGCGGCCCCGTTTCAAGCCCTGTACGTCCCGCCCCGCAAGGGGCGTTTTCCTTTCCTTCTCCCTGAAAGCCCGCCATGTCCAGCACCCCTTCCCGTACCTACGAACCCACGCCCGCACGCAAGGTGGCTTTTCTCGGCCTCGGGGTCATGGGCTACCCCATGGCAGGCCACCTGGCGCGGGCGGGCCACCAAGTCACGGTGTACAACCGAACCGCTACCAAATCCATAGCTTGGTGCGCAGAGTATGCGGGCGCTGGAGGCAAAAACCATGCACAAGCGGCAACCCCGCGTGAAGCCACACGAGGGGCCGACATCGTTTTTTGCTGCGTTGGCAACGACGATGATTTGCGTGCCGTCACACTCGGTGCTGATGGCGCGTTCGCTGGCATGGAGCCTGGCGCCATCTTTGTCGACCACACCACGGCATCGGCCGAAGTGGCACGCGAGCTGTACCGCGCCGCGCGCACCCTGGGCCTGCAGTTCGTCGATGCCCCGGTCTCGGGCGGCCAAGCGGGCGCGCAGAATGGCCAGCTCACAGTGATGTGCGGCGCAGACCTGGCCCCCTTCGAGGCAGTGCGCCCCACGGCGATGGCGTTCTCGCGCGCCTTTACGCGCATGGGTGACAGCGGTGCAGGCCAGCTCACCAAGATGGTCAACCAGATCTGCATCGCCGGGCTGGTGCAGGGGTTGTCTGAAGCCGTGGCGTTTGGCATGCAGGCGGGGCTAGACATGCCTCTGGTGCTCGACGTCATCGGCAAGGGCGCAGCGCAAAGCTGGCAGATGGACAACCGCGGCAAGACCATGGTCGAAGGCAAGTTCGACTTCGGCTTCGCCGTGGACTGGATGCGCAAGGACCTGGGCCTGGTGCTGGCCGAGGCGCAGCGCAACGGCGCAAGCCTGCCCGTCACGGCGCTGGTCGACCAGTTTTATGGCGATGTGCAGCGCATGGGCGGCAACCGCTGGGACACCTCCAGCCTGATCGCACGCCTGACAAAGTAAGGGGCGATCTGCCAACCCGGCGCCTGTGGGTTGGCCTCTAGCCTGATCGCCAGCAAGAAAGCCGCTGACCGTGCTTGTGCAGAGGGTGCTTATCTAAAGCACGGCAGGGTGAAACCTCCGCACGCAAGGTTGCAGGCCCCCATATCAGGGCGTGCGGTCGGGGTCACGTGTCACCGGCGCGGGCTGGGGATTGGCGAAATTGCGGCGCAGCTCCTCTTCGGAAATGATCTCGAACACGCGCACCACCTTGGTCACACCGCTGACGCCACGGGCAATTTCGGTGGCACGCGTCGCCTCACGCTGGGTCACGCGGCCCATGAGGTAGACCACGCCGCGCTCGGTCACGACCTTGAAGGCGGCGCTGACCAAATCCTTGGCGTCAACAAAGCTGGCCTTGACCTTGCCGGTAATGAGGGTGTCATTCGAGCGCTGTGACAGCGACGAGGGCGGCGCCACCACCAGGTCGTTGACGACAGAACGCACGTTCTCCACCTCGCGCAGGGTCTGCTCCGCCTTCTGGCGGTCTTCCTGCGTGGGCACTTCACCGGTCAGCAGCACCTGGCGGTTCCAACTGGTCACGTTGACGTGGGCCCGATCGCCGTACAGGCCATGCAGACGGTTGGCCGCACGAAATTCGATACCCTCGTCCTCCAGCTGCGTGCCCGAGGTACGGCGGTCGACCGCCACCAGGGTACCCACGGCGGCACCGCCCATGACCAGCGGCACACAGGCCGACAGCCCCCCCGCCAGCGCGGCGGTAGCGAGCAGCATGCAAACGCTGCGGGATCGTTCAAATTTCATAGCGGTACCTCCTGTTCACCCAATAGTTGTGCATCCACGCCATCGCACAGGCAGTGCAGGGCTAAGCCGTGAACCTCACGCACGCGCGCGGGGCGTTCGTGTGGCACGGCAATCCATACGTCGGTCTCGCGCAGCATGGCCGCCAAAGCGCCACCAGCCTGCCCCGTAAGGGCAACCACGCTCATGTCGCGCTCGTGTGCCGCCACCGCAGCAGCCAGGAGTGCAGGATCGTTGCCCGCCACCGACAACAGCAGCAAAACGTCACCCGCCTGCCCCAGTGCGCGCACCTGCCGTGCCAAGCCTTGCTCTGCGTCGATCTGGCCCGACGGCGAGACATGCAACGCCGCGTCGGCGCTGAGCGCCAGTGCCGCCAGTTCCGGGCGCTCGCGCTCGAACCCCGCCACGCACAGGGCGGCGAACTGCCGCGCCTGTGCCGCAGAGGGGCCACTGCCGCAGGCCAGCAGCTTGCCGCCGCTGGTCACACACGCTAAAACGGCCTGCACAGCTGCCGCAATGGGCTGGCTCAGTACCTGCGCAGCTTGGTACTTCAGGTCAGCGCTGTCGATGAAATGCTGTTGGATGCGTTGCTCAAGCATGGGCGGCAATGATAGCGGCCCATTGCCACAGGCCCTGTAGCAAAGCGTTGGTGTGTGCCCCGCCGGTCAACCGTCGGCGTCAAAGGCCGCACGCACCCATTGCACCTGGCCACCCTCCACCAGCACGGCATCAAAGCGGCACGGCGGCGGCGATGGCCAGCGCAGCAGGTAGTGGCGCGCCGCCAGAACGATGCGCCGGCGCTTCGCGGCGCCGATGCTCGCCCCCGCGCCGCCATGGCTGGCCTGGGCGCGGCTGCGTACCTCGACGAAGACGAGCGTACCGTCGGGCGCGCACAGCACGAGGTCAATCTCACCGCCGCCGCGCCCGGGCGTCCGATAATTGCGCGCCTGCAGGCGCAGGCCGGCCGCCTGTAAATGGGCCAGCGCCAAGTCTTCAGCCGCCTGCCCCACGGCCCGCGTGGTACGGCCGCGCAGCCCCATTTTTTCAAGGAAATCCATTGAGCGCCTCTTTCGCTTCCGCCCTTGGCGCCGCCCGCGAGGCGGCGGCTGCGCAGCATTATCCGCAAGGGGCGCTGTACGTGGTGGCCACGCCCATCGGCAACCTGGCCGACATCACGCTGCGCGCGCTGCACGTGCTACAGATCGCCGATGCCATCGCCTGCGAGGACACGCGCCACACCCAGGCGCTGCTGCACTCGTACGGGCTGGAGCGCCCCGGTAGCCAGTTGTTGGCCGTGCACCAGCACAACGAGCAGGAGGCCGCGCAAACCGTGGTGCAACGCCTCCAGGCGGGCCAACGCATCGCCTACGTGAGCGACGCAGGCACCCCGGGCGTGAGCGATCCCGGCGCACGCCTGGTGGCGGCGGTACGCGCTGCAGGCCTGCGCGCCCTGCCGCTACCCGGCGCAAGCAGCGTGACGACCGCACTGAGCGTGGCGGGCGCCGTGGCGCAGGGCGTAGAGGCTTCGGGCTTCGTATTCGCCGGCTTCCTGCCGGCCAAGCCAGGGGAGCGAGCCCAGGCCGTGGCAACGCTGGCGCAAGAGCCGCGCTGCGTGGTGCTGCTGGAAGCCCCGCACCGCATCGCCGAGCTGGCCCAGTCTCTGGCAACGCTCGGCGCGCGCCCTGTCACCCTCGGGCGCGAGCTGACCAAGCAGTTCGAGGAAGTCGTGACGCAACCCGCCAGCGAATTGCCCGCCTGGCTCGCCGGAGCACCGCAGCGCACGCGCGGTGAATTCGTGGTGCTGCTGCACCCTGCCGCCACGGCCGGAGATGCCGGCGAGGGCCTGCGCGTGCTGCGCCTACTGCTGCAAGAACTGCCCGTGAAAACCGCCGTGCGACTGGCCGCAGAGATCACAGGCGAGCCCCGCAACGCCCTGTACGCCGCGGCCCTGGCGCTGAAGCACGAAGACAACGGATGAAAACTGGCTCCAGCGCTTGCCAGGCAAGCGCTGGAAGCTATGAATTCAGAAGCAAACCCTGCGACTGCAGAAGGCAACAAAAAAGCCCTAAGTGTTTGAATCCTTAGGGCTTTGTGCGTTCACGGACTTGTGCGAACTGTGATTTGGTGGTCGGGGCTAGATCGAATCATCACCGGGAACCCGCATGAATACTAGGTTTTTCACTTTCGCCGTGGTTCGGTTACTGTAAAAGTTACTGCATGATTGCTTCGGTGCCCCCCCTTTCAGACACGACCATCCGCAATGTGAAACCCGGCGACGCGCGCAAGCGCCTGACGGATGGCAAGGGCCTGTACCTGCTGTTGTTCGTCAAGGGCGGCGCCCACGGCTGGCGGCTGGACTACACGATCAACGGGCGGCGCAAGACGCTATCCCTTGGAACCTACCCCGACACCGGCCTGAAGCTGGCGCGCGAGAAGGCCGACGAAGCCCGCCGCCTGGTAGCTGCCGGAATCGACCCCAGCGACACGCGCAAGGAATCCAAGGCCAAGGCCCAGCAACAGCGCCAGGCCGAAGCCATGAGTGCGGCGGGCCTGCCCATGCCCGGCACCTTCGAGAGCGTGGCGCGCGAATGGCATGCAGTCCGCAAGGGCGAATGGTCAGACAGCTACGGCGAGAAGATCATGCGCCGCTTGGAGCTGGACGTATTCCCCTGGCTGGGCGCCCGGCCCATCGCGGCCATCACCCCGCCTGAGCTGCTGGACGTGCTGCGCCGCATCGAATCGCGGGGCGTGGTGGAAACCGCCCACCGCGCCCATGAGAACTGCGGCCAGGTGTTCCGCTACGCCGTGGCCACGGGCGCCGCCACCAGCGACCCCACGCGCGACCTCAAGGGCGCACTGCGCAAACCGCAGGCCCGGCACATGGCCGCCATCACCGACCCGGCCAAGCTGGCGGAACTGCTGCGCGCCATCCATGGCTATACCGGCTCGCTGGTGGTTTGTACCGCCCTGCGCCTTGCCCCCATGCTGATGCTGCGCCCGGGGGAACTGCGCTACGCCGCGTGGGATGAATTCGACCTTGACGGTGCCCTATGGGCCATCCCCCCGGCACGCATGAAGCGCGGCAAGGCGGGCAAGGCCAGCGGCCCCCCGCACATGGTGCCGCTGCCATCGCAGGCCGTGGAGTTGCTGCGGGGCCTGCACCCCCTGACCGGCCCCAGCGGCTACGTGTTCCGGGGCGAACGCGACCACACGCGCGCCATGAGCGAAAACACCGTGAACGCCGCACTGCGCCGCATGGGCTACAGCACGCAAGACGACATGACGGGCCACGGGTTCCGGGCCACGGCCCGCACCATCCTGGATGAACGCCTGGGCTTCGACCGCGCCGCCATCGAGGCGCAGCTCGCCCACGCCGTGAAGGATGCGAACGGCCGGGCCTACAACCGCACCGAGTTCTTGGAGCAGCGCCGCACCATGCTCCAAGCCTGGGCGGACTACCTGGACAAGCTGCGCCAAGGGGCTGACGTGGTGCCCTTCCCCCAGCGCATGGCCTGAGCCCGCAGCCCCAGCACAGCCCCCGCCAGCCGCCCCGCTGCATGCCAGCCGGGCGGCTTTTCTTCGCCTCGGGGCATGCGTTTGCACCATGCGCGAGGTGCTTTCACCCCGCGTAGGTGATTGTTTTCGCTGAGACACTGAGGACAAACCAAGGAATCTAGGATTCATGCGGGTTTACGGCGGATTCGGACTGAAGACAAACTGAGGACAAAGTGAAGACAAACTGAAGACACTTATATAGAGAAAAGCTCTTCCCTCTTGTCTTCACACCATCGCCTCTTGCCCAGCCGCTGGGCCGCCGCCTGGCGCCTGCCTGCGCCTCGCACTGTGCCGGGCGCTTATGGATGCGTGCGGAATAAAGCGCAAAAGGGGTTCCCCTTGGCGCCATTGCTGGCTCGGGCAGGCATGCACACGTGTGCACGGTGCGGGGTGGTCACGGCACGGGCTGGAATGGCCAGGCGCGTGCAGTTGCCAGGACGGGGCAACTTTCCATATTGATACGCATTCTTGTTTTTTGCCATGTTGCCCTGTCGCAGTGCAGCAAGGCCGGGGGCCGTGTCGGCTTGTGGATAACTTCGGCGCGTTGAAGTGCTGAGAATTTCAGCAAAACACCGCCGCCCGCAAACCCGCATGAATGCTTGGTTTCCCGAAAATGTGCGAATGTTATCCACATTACGCACCTAATACGACGGGCGTTATGTTTAATAGTGTGCGGTTTTACGATTCATTTTGCACACTATCGGGCAGCATGCCACAATCCACCCATGACACTTGAAGAATTCGATGCTGCCCTGGCCGCCCTGGGCTGGAAGGTGAGCGAGTTTTGCCGGGCCACCGGCCTGCACCGAAACACCCCCAGCCGCTGGCGCAATGAGGGCGTGGAGATACCTGGCTGGGTGCCGAAGCACCTGGGGCTACTGCTGGAATTGCAGCGCCTGCATGCCGCCTACCTGGTGCCGCCCGGCGCGGCGGTGGGCGAAGATGGCAGATGAAAGCCCCATCGTCTTACGCCAGCCCCGCATAGAGCCGCCCGAAGGCTGGAGCCCGTTCACGCCCGAAGGGGTGCTGCGCATCGACCAATCCGATGATGGCCGCCTTGCACGGCTGGATGCCGTGGTGGCATTCATCATGGCCCGCGATGGCTTGCCATGCTCTGCGGTTGTGGAGGCGGTGTGCGATGCCGTGGATACGCAAGGGGATGCGTTGCCGCTGTACCTACTCCAAAAGACTGTTTACGCCGTGGCATTGCCTGGGTATGAATGCTTTGGGGGCCTAGGCTTGCATGGGCGAGACATACGGCCAGGTACCCGTGGAAGGGCCGGGGCAGTGGGTGCCATGCGGCGTTACTGGGGGGCGCATACCCGGCCAGAGTGCAGCGCTTACGAAGCAGTAGGCCTAGATTGCGTCGCCGTAACCCTGCGCCAGGCGTGCGAACTGTGGGGCTATGGCCAGGCTGTGACCCCTGACCTGACACTTCCCCTACCCGCATCGTTCGCCCCCGCGCCTGGCTGGCGCATCGACGATGCACGGGGATACATGGCTTTCGACCGCACAGCCACAGGACGCCTTGTGCTTTTGCGCGACGTGGTGCTGTGGCTCTCACAGTCCAAGTCCTGCCCGCTGCGCCTGGCCGTGGCTGACGTGGTGGAGGAACTGGCTGAAACCTGGGCCATGTCGTGGCTTTACCTTGTGGCGCCCGGTGACTACGCGCGGCCATTGCGTACTGATGATTGCTTTGATAACAGCCAGGCTATCGCAATCCGCTACTTTGGCTACCCTGAGCCCCCGGCTGACTCCATTGGCCTGCTGGGCCTGCTGTACGCCATGCGGGAACACTGGAGCGCCGATGGCCTGCCCGATGCTGACCAAGTGCAGCGCAATGGGCTGCAAGCGCTGGAGCGCGCCGCCATTCGGATAGACGTTGCGCATGCCCTGTGGGGCTGGGGCACTGTTGCCGCGCCCGCTACGCTGGCCGATACAGCCCCCGCCGCGCCCCCTGCCGTGCTGGGGCCGGATGACGTGAAAGACTATGAAACGCTGGTGCGCTACCGTCGGCAATTCCTGCATTTAGCACCCCAGAAGAGGGAAAAATGGCCGCCAGAACACATTGATATTGCTTCGGCCGAAGTGCAAGCGCGCGGCAGAGGTGGGAAAACATCCGTTGCCAAGGAACTTGGCTACCCTACCGCTTCGGGCCTTAATTCCGTGTTTGAATGGGCTTCCAAACGAGCTGCCGAGCAGGCCGCACGGGATGCCGAGCGCGCCAAGGAATCGGCCTTCGTCAATGGCCTTGGACAACGCAGCAAGGCCGCATAGCCCCCGCCCCTTGCCCAGCCCCCGCGCGCCGCGCTACACTGCGCGCAAGCCGAAAGGCCCGGTGCTTCAAAACACCTAGTCTGGAGAGGTAGCAGCCCCCACCTGAAAGCGGGGCTTTGTCACGCCTAAATTCCTGGGGCTGGTGCGCCTGCATCGCCCTGCCATGGTTTCGGGCGGGATGGGGCGAACGGCAACGCCGCCCGCACGACTCCGGACGTGTTTTGAACATCCCGTCCACCCGCTGCGCTTCAAAACGCAAACGGTGGTTTCCTTGATTTCCCGGAGGAATCAACCATGACCGCGTCTCCCGTGGCCAGCGCCAGCCCGCGCACGCCCATCCACACCCCCACCAGCGAAGAAAACCGCGCCTTTGCCATGCTGCAGGCCCTGAGCGACGCCACCATGGCCCGCCTGTACCTGCACAAAGGCAACCTGCCCGCAGCCCGGCGCAAGGCCGTTTGCCTGCTCAAGGCGCTGCAATCGCTGGAGGGCTGATCCATGAGCGACAAGACCCATGCCACCCAGGCAGGCGCCGCCGTGGCCGATATGCCTGGGGCGCTTGATATGAGCGCGCCCATCGCATCACCTGCCACGGCTCCCGGCATGGCGCAAGCCGTGACGGTGCAGCAGCCCATGCGCCTTGGCTCCCCTGGCCTGTTTACCGTGCAAGCCGGGGTTCCCTTGAGCATCGCACTGGATGAACTGTCTTTGCTCTTGAGCACGGCGCGCGATGCCTTGCATGAGCTGGCCATCGTCATGGATGGCGGGGAGCACCCGGTACGCCTTGAATCAGGCCTTGTCTGGCCCATCGCCTACATGCTGGACGTGGCCAATGCACTGCATTCGTCCATCCTCTGCAGCGTGGAGTGCGCCCGCAGCCAGGCCAGCCAGGCCAGCCAGGCCAGCCAGCCGGGGGATGCCACATGAGCGCCACCATCATCCCCTTGCCTGGCGCCACGCCCTTTCCCGTGGTGCAGCCCCGGCGCCGTGGGCGCTTCCCGGCGGGCGTTGTTTCCCTGTGGCGCTGGCGTAGCGATACCCGCATCAGGCATTCAGAGGCGGATGCATTGGAGGCCAAGGCCAGGGGGCTACGGGAATGGGTGAAAAGCGGGCTCCTTCATCGGGAACTCGCGTTGCATGAAGCCGCAGAGCTGGAATCGCAGGCCCGCACCCTGCGCCAGCAGCGGTAGCCCCGTGGGCGCCTGTTGTTTTGCCTGTTGCTGCCCGTCAATGCGTGCATCCGCCATGTGTCCTTCTTCCTATAGGCGGAGTGTCTCGCACTTTCGACATGCGACAACAGGCCCTGCCCCTTGCGAGAGTCAACTCCGTACCCGCCGCGCCATGGTGGCCTTGCGGGAGTTTTTACGGAAGGAAATCCGCTCTATGCAGCTTGTTCACCAATCCCGCCCAGTCGTTCCGCGTGACCGCCTGTTGCGCCTGCCCCAAGTCGAGGGAACGATCGGTTTCCAGAAATCAACCATCTACAAAATGATTGCGGAAGGCCGCTTTCCCAAACCCGTTCGCCTGGGCACGCGCACCGTTGCATGGTCTGAAGCGGCCGTGCTGCAGTGGGTTCAAGACCGCATTTCGGAGGTGCAGTAATGGCCGCCGTGAATGTGGAGGGCGGCGCCATGAATGCCGCTGACTGGGACTTCACTCCCCTCGAACATGAGGTGCTGAACCCTGCAGACGTGTACCGCTGCGAGCGTACTGCTGATGTTGTGAATCGCATCCTGGCTGCAGCGCTTGACGCTGTTGCGGATGCGTGTAGCAAGTACACGGGCCTTGACACCGACAACCCGCGCGTTCGCCTGCACCTGGTGACTGCGTGCATTCAAGCCGCCGCCACCGTGCATGCCGCTGAATGCGCTGCGGCAAAGCACGTTCAAAACGAGTAGGACGCATGACCACCCCCATCACCCCCGAACTGCTGCGCGCTGCCCTGGCGCACATACCGGCAAACCTGCCGCGTGACGAATGGGCGCGCGTGGCTATGGCCCTCAAGAGCGAGTATCCCGACGACACCGGCCGGGGGCTGTTCGACGCCTGGAGCGCCACGGCCGATAGCTACGACGCCACCGCCACCGCCAGCACCTGGCGCAGCGTCAAGGCTGGCGGCGGGGTGACGGTGGCCACGCTGCTGCATATCGCCAAGCAGCACGGCTTTGAGCTGCCCAAGGCCGAGCAGCCCCCGGCGCCCCCCAGCCCGGCCGAGCTGGCCCGCCGCGATGCCGAGCGCCAGCAGGCCGCCGAGCATGAGTCCGCCCAGCGCCAGGCCGCCCATGCGGCTGCGGCCGAAGCCGCCCGCGCCCTGTGGGCTGATGCCAGCGACACCGGCACCAGCCCCTACCTGGAGCGCAAGGGCGTACAGGCCCACGGCCTGCGCTTCCTGCCCGATGGCACGGCCCTGGTGCCCCTGCGCGATGCGGATGGCTTGCTGTGGAATGTGCAGCGCATCGCCCCCGAGCGCCCCGCCAAGGGTACTGACAAGCTGTTTCAGAAAGGCGGCCGCAAGTCCGGCCTGTGGCACACGCTGGGCCAGCCCGAAGGCGCCGCCGTGGTGCTGGTGGCCGAGGGCTACGCCACCGCCGCAAGCCTGCATGAAGCCACAGGCCTACCCGTGGCCGTGGCCTTTGACGCGGGCAACCTGGCGCACGTGGCCAAGGCCTTGCACCAGAAACACCCCGGCGCGCTGCTGGTGGTGTGCGGCGACGACGACCGCGCCACCGAAGCCCGCACCGGCACCAACACGGGCCGGGTGAAGGCGCAGGCCGCCGCGCAGGCCGTGGGTGGCCTGGCCGTGTTCCCCGTGGGGCTGGAAGGCGAGGCCAGCGACTTCAACGACATGCACCAGGCGCAGGGCCTGGGGGCTGTGCGCGCTGCCGTGGAGGCCGCCGTGCAGTCTGCACAGGCAAGCCAGCCCAAGGCCAAGCCCGGCACACCGCGCAAGCGGCCGGCTGGTGGCGCTGGTGGCGCTGGTGGCGCTGACGATGCCGCAGGGGCTGGCGACGAAGCCCCGCGCCTCGATGCCTTCACAGTCGATGACACGGGCGTGTACTTCCACGGGCGCGACAAGGATGGCAACGCCGCGCGCCCGCTGTGGCTGTGCGGCCGCCTTGACGTGGTGGCCCTCACGCGCGACCAGGACGGCCAGGGCTGGGGCTACCTGCTGCAGTTCGCAGACCCGCTGGGCCGCCCCAAGCAATGGGCCATGCCCGCGCGCATGCTCTCGGGCGATGGCGGCGAATACCGCGCCACGTTGCTGAACCTGGGCCTGCGCATCGCCACCGCGCCCGCGTGCCGCAACCGCCTGACTGAATACATCCAGACCCGCCGCCCCGAAGAGTTCGCCAGTTGTACCGACCGCACCGGCTGGCATGCCACCGAGGGCGGCGCTGCCTACGTGCTGCCCCATGAAACCATTGGAGACGATGCCGAGCGCATCGTGTTCCAGAGCGACAGCCAAATGGAGAACACCTTTCGCGTGCGCAAGGATGCCGCCGCCTGGCGAGAGCGCATTGGCCGCCTGTGCGCGGGCAATAGCCGCCTCATGTTCGCCGTGGCCTGCGCGTTCGCCGGGCCGCTGCTGCGCCCGGCCAGCCTGGAGAGCGGGGGCTTTCACCTGCGGGGCGACTCCAGCAGCGGCAAGACGACCGCGCTGCGCGTGGCCGCCAGCGTGAACGGCGGCCCCAGCTACATGCAGCGTTGGCGCACCACCGACAACGCCCTAGAGGCCACCGCTGCGCAGCACTGCGACGCGCTCTTGATCCTGGACGAACTGGCCCAGGTGGAGGGCAAGGTGGCGGGCGAGTGCGCCTACATGCTGGCCAATGAACAGAGCAAGGCCCGTGCTACCCGAGGCGGCGCGCCCCGTGCCCGCCTGACCTGGCGCCTGCTGTTTCTCTCTGCCGGTGAATTGGGCCTGGCTGACCACATGGCCGAGGGCCAAAAGCGCGCCCGCACCGGCCAGGAGGTGCGTATGGCCGACATACCCGCCGATGCCGGGGCGGGCATGGGTGCTTTCGAGTGCATCCATGGCCAGGCCAGCCCCGCCGCATTCGCTGCCCACCTGGGCCGGGAGGTGCAAGCGTGCCACGGCGCACCAGGCCGGGCTTTCATCGAATGGGCCTGCAGCCATTGGGGCACGCTGGCCAGGCGCTTGCGCGATGGCGTGCAAACACTGGCCGGGCAGTGGGCGCCGCCTGGCGCCTCGGGCCAGGTGCAGCGCGTGGCGGCCCGCTTTGCCCTGGTGGCCATGGCGGGTGAGCTGGCTACCGAGGCGGGGCTGACCGGCTGGGAGCCCAGCGAATCCGAATGGGCCGCCCGTGCGTGCTTTGATGCCTGGCTGGCCGCGCGTGGCGGCGCGGGCAATGGCGAGGTGGCCGCCATGCTGCGCCAGGTGCGCCGGTTCCTGGAGGCCCATGGCGAAGGCCGCTTTACCTGGTGGCACCGCGCCGCCGACGACCACAGCGCCAAGACGCTGCACCGTGCCGGGTTCCGGCGCATGGTGGACAAGGACGGCAAGCCCATCAAGAGCGATGCCGAGCATGAACGGGAGTACGGGCCGCGCATGGCGCCGCCCGATGGCGAGGGCGTGAGCGTGGAGTTCTTCGTGCTGCCCGAGGTGTTCCGCACCGAGGTGTGCCAGGGCTTTGACCACCGGGCCATGAGTCGTGTTCTCTTGGAGCATGGGGCGCTGGTGCCCGACAAGGGCCGCCCGTTCGATTGCCGCGTGCGCCTGCCAGGCGTAGGCCTGGCCAACTGTTACCGCATCCCCCCTGCCCTGTTCGCCCTCGACCTGTAGCCCACCGCCTGGCCAGCCCCCGGCCCGTGCGTTTACACGTATGCACGCCAGTGGCCACGGCATGGCGGCGCGCCCGGTGGGGCGCGGGCGGGGGCTTTCTTCGCGCCCAAATGGCACCCCCTCAATTCACCAAAATGTGCAACAGGGCGCGCCGCCGCTTTTCGTGCATGCGCGCACGCTGCCGCGCCATGGCTTGCCAGATATTCCCTTGAGTGTGCGGATTGATGGCAATTTGTCCCGTGTTTGTCTCAGTTTTGCCCCCGACTGAGACAAACTGAGAACAAAAAAACCCAATGAAATCAACGGTGTCTCAGTGTCTCAGTTGTCTCAGTGCAAAACACAGGGGGGCGAAGAAAGAGACGCGCGCCGCCGCGCCGCAGATTCCCTTAAATGTGCATCGACTTGCCGCGCATTGCGGGCTTGGGCTGGTGCTTGGTGCCTGGGCCTGGCCTGCCGGGGGCTGGTGCCTGGTGTCGCCAGCCAGGGCCAGGGGGGGTGAAATTTTGAAGTGGATGGAGCGGCGAGACCGGCCGGTTCTACCCGTTCGCAACGCCGGGAAAAAAGGGGGTAGGGGGGGTTACGAAGTCTGGCAGCGCAGGCCGGAAACCGACCGCTTAGTCGAATTTTTATGCGCGCAGGTTTTGGGGGGTGGGGGTATCACAGCCCCCGGGCCAATCCCCTGCCCGGCCTGGTGGCCGCTGCCGCTGGATGCAGTAACTTTTGCAGCAGCAAACGGCCTCGGGCGAGTTACTGTAAAAGTTACTGCACAATGGCCCGGATGCACGCGGAAGTTACTGCACTTCGGCGGACAACAAAAAAGCCCTAAGTGTTTGAATCCTTAGGGCTTTTGTACGTTCACGGACTGCCGCGAACTGTGATTTGGTGGCTCGGGGCGGAATCGAACCACCGACACGCGGATTTTCAATCCGCTGCTCTACCAACTGAGCTACCGAGCCAAGACTCAAATTATAGCCAGAAAAAAAGCCTCCTGGCTCTTTCTGCAAAATTTATCCGCGCTTGTTGCGCCCCAGTTCCACGCCCAACTGGCGCAGCTTGCGGTACAGGTGGGTGCGCTCCAGGCCGGTCTTCTCGGCCACACGCGTCATGGAGCCACCTTCGCGCGCCAGATGGAACTCGAAATAGGCTTTCTCAAAGCCATCGCGCGCCTCACGCAACGGTCGATCCAGATCGAACCCCTGGTGTGCCAGCGGCCCCATGTCGGCCGGCATCACCGGGCTGTGCAGTGGCAGGCTGACGACCGCGCCGTCGCTCATTGCGGTCAGGGGCTTGTGCGTCGCCAGCGCGGCAGGCGCGGCATTGGCCTGGCTGCGCGCCAGCCCCTGCTCCACGGCCTTGAGCAGCTTCTGCAGGGTGATGGGTTTCTCCAGGAAGGAGAAGGCGCCGATACGTGTGGCCTCAACAGCGGTGTCGATGGTGGCATGGCCGCTCATCATGATCACAGGCATGGTCAACAGCCCCGTCGCCGCCCACTCCTTGAGCAGCGTGACGCCGTCGGTGTCTGGCATCCAGATATCGAGCAGCACCAGGTCGTAGGTGGCGTCCATGCGGGCGCTGCGGGCCTGTGTCGCGTTCTCAGCGAGGTCCACGCTGTGTCCCTCGTCGTTCAGGATTTCGGACAAAAGATCCCGAATGCCGAGTTCGTCGTCCACCACCAATATGTTTGCCATGTCTGTGAAGCGCCTTGTCTTGCGATGCGGTGTTGTTAAAGCGCCACCGCGCGCTCAGGCGCGAATGATAGCGACACTTGGGCACCTCGCACCATGCCGTTTTCCATACGGTTGACGAGATCGACGCGCGCGCCGTGCTCGTCTGCGATTTTCTTGACCACCGCCAACCCCAGGCCTGTGCCGCCCGACTTGGTGGTGACGTAAGGCTCCAGCGCGCGCTGCAGGATGTTCGGCGCGAAGCCGCTGCCGCGGTCACTCACCGTCAGGCGCACACGGCGCGACGATTCGCTCCAGTGGGTGCTAATGTGCACCGGCTCGGCCGGAACCTGGCCTTTGCGTGCAGCCTCTTCGGTGGCATCCTGGGCGTTCTGCAGCAGGTTGTGCACCACCTGGCGCAGCTGCTGCGCGTCTCCCGCCACCGGCGGGCAGCGCGGATCCAGCTCCACCGCCACGGGCACCGTGGCGTTTTCGCTGCCATACAGCTGGAGCACGTCGGCCACCAGGGCGTTCAGGTCCAGCGGATGCAGTTCAGCGGCAGGCAGGCGCGCATAGTCGCGAAACTCGTTGACCAGGCGCTTCATGGCGCCGACCTGGTCGACGATGGTGCGCACCGACTTGGCGAGCACCGCCTCCTCGGCTTCGGGCAGCTTGCCGGTCAGCTTCATCTGCAGCCGCTCGGCCGAGAGCTGGATGGGCGTGAGCGGGTTCTTGATCTCGTGCGCCACACGCCGGGCCACCTCGCCCCAGGCCTGGGTGCGCTGGGCCGAGACGATCTCGGTGATGTCGTCGATGACCAGCAGGCGCGAGCCATCGGGTAGCTCGGCGCCGCGCACCACCAGGCTGGTGCCGCTGTGCGCGTTGCCGCTGGGCGGCGCGTGCAGCACGAACGACTGCTGCCAGTGGTCCAGGCCATGCAGCACGCTGCGGTCCGCGGCAAAGGCGTCAAACTGCTGCTGCACGGCGGCAGCGAATTCGGCCAGCTCTGGCACCTCGCCCAGCCCGCGTCCGGCATAAGCGGCCAGGGGCACGCGCAGGATACGCGTGGCACCCGGGTTGGCCGACTGGATGGTGCCCTGGCGGTCCAGCACCACAACGCCCGCCGTCAGGTTGTCGAGCATCGCCTGCAAGTTGGCCCGCGCGGCATCCACGTCGCGCATGCTGCGCTCAACGGCCGAGCGGGCATCGGCGAGCTGCTGCGTCATCAAGGCAAACGAGCGCGTGAGGCCACCCAGTTCGTCGCGGCCCTGGAGCACCGCTTTGGGGCTGAGGTTGCCCTGCGCCACCTCGCGCACGCCTTCGGCCAGCACCAGCAACGGCCGCGCGAGCTGGTTGCCCAGCAGCACCGCCAGCAGCACGGCGCCGAAAACGGCCAGGAACAGGCTCAGGGTCAGCGTACCGATGTACATGCGCCGCAGCCCACCGCGCGCCAACGCACGCTCCTGGTACTCACGGTTGGCTTCCTGCACCGCCACGGCGTTGGCCACCAGGGCGGCCGGCAGCGGCAGCGTCGCCTGGAGGAAGCGCGCCTCGGACAGCAGGCCGACTTGCGTGCTGCTGACCTGCACCAAAGCACGCACACGGGCACTCTGCAGTGCGGTGGGGTCGGTGGTGTCGTCCAGTCCCTCGATTTGAACCACCTGGCCCTGCTGGCGTGCCGTGCGCAGCAGTTGCGGACTGGGGCGTTCGGGGCTGATGGTGTAGCGCGACTGGCCCGCGCCGGCCACGGCCTGCCCCGCCGCGTTCCACAGCACGAGGTCCGTGGCGCCGATCTGGTCGCGGATACGCTCCAGCACCAGGCCCGCTGCGGCATCGGGCACCTGGCTAAGCTGGGCGCTGGCCTGGCGCGTGTTGCTTGCCATGTCGGAGGCAATGGTGTCCAGCGTCACCCGGGCCAGGCTCACACCGGCCGACAACGCGCCCTCGACCTTGACGTCAAACCAGCTCTCAATCGAGCGCGAGACGAACTGGTACGACACCACGTAGATCAGCAGCCCCGGCACCAGGCCCACCAGCCCAAAAATGCCCGCCAGCTTGACCAACAAGCGGCTGCCGAAGCGCTTGCGCTTAAGGCGCAGCGCCAGGCGCGCCGCCACCCACAGCAGCACCCCCGCCAGCAGGACCGCCACGAGCACGTTGACGCCGAACAGCCAGGCGTAGTTGTGCTCGTACAGGACGCGGTTGTTGGTCGCCAGCGTGAGCAGGAAGAGCAGCACCAGGCCGATGGCGCACATCACGGCGACGCCGACCGCCAATGCCCAGCGCACGGTGCGCGAAGGGCGCGCGGCGCCGTGGGAATCGGTAGGAGGCTGTGCACTCATGGTGCAGGATGCTCCGCTGGCAGGCGCTGGCTGCGGGCCACCAGCAGGTTCCACCCCGACCGCGGGCCCAGGGCGCCGATCTGCAGCGGGCGCGGCAGCTGCGACATGTCCACCCGAAAGCGCAGCTGCACCACATGGCCCACACCGCTGTCCAGTTCGGAAGGTTCAGCGATCTTCCAGCGCCCGATGCGCTGCATGGCCGCGAGCGCCTCGTCGTAGTCGTCGAAATGCTGCGCCAGCGCCACGCCCAGACCGGCATTGGTGAACGGCGCAGACGCCACCTGCAACCGCCAGCGGCGCGTCAGCGGCTGGTACGACAGGCGCAGGTAACGGTGCGCCTGGGCCACGGTCTTGTCCGACCAGTACCAGCGCTCGCGCAGCACCTCGGCCTCGGTCGTGAAATACATGGGGATGCCTTTGCGCAGGGCGTCCTCGACCAGTTCGGGCAGCTCGAAATTCAGGCTGGCACTGAGCAGCAGGCCCTCTTCCGAGCGTTCGAGCTGCATTTGCACCACATCGCCCGGCACCTGGGCCGGCGCGGACAGCGCCCAGCCCAGCAGCAGGCACAGCAGGGCGGCCCTCAGCCAGGCCAGCGCCCTGGCGGGCTCAGGCCGGCGCTTTGTCCAGCAGTGCGTAATAGAAGCCGTCGTGGTCACAGGCTGGATTGTCCCGGACTGGACCGCCCGCACCGCCACCGCCGGGCAACAAATGCCCGGGAGACGGCTGCCACCGGGCGTCGGTGTTGCGCGCAACAAACGCCTGGATCTGCGCATCGCCCTCGGCCTTGAACACTGAGCATGTGGCGTACAGCATGCGCCCGCCCGGCGCTAGCAGCGGCCACAGGGCGTCCAGCAGGCGCGCCTGGATGGCAGCGAGCTGCGCCACATCGCCAGGACGGCGCAGCCAGCGCACGTCTGGATGGCGGCGCACGATGCCCGAGGCTGTGCACGGCGCGTCGAGCAAGATGGCGTCGAAGGGCTGGCCGCCGCAGTGCGCCTGAAACCAGTCCTGCGGGCGCCCCGCGTCCAGCGCCAGCACCTGGGCCTGCAGGCCCAGGCGTTGCAGCGTGCCGTGAATGCGCTCACAGCGCTGCGGATCGATATCCAGCGCCGTGGCGGCGATGGGCGCCTCGGGGCGCGCGCATTCGAGCAGGTGCGCCGTCTTGCCGCCCGGCGCCGCACACGCATCGAGCACGCGCAGCGCGCGCCCTGCCGGGCGCGGCAGACCGTCCAGCAGCAGCGGTGCGGCGCGCTGGGCCGCAAGGTCTTGCACCGACACCCAGCCCTCGCTCCAGCCTGGCAACTGCTGCACCGGCAGGGCCTGGCGCAGCAGCAGGCCGCTGTCGCCCACCGCATGCGCTTCTTTATTGATAGCTGCTAGCGCTTGCTGGTATTGGGCTAAAGCCACTTTTTGCTGATTAGCACGCAAGGCCATGGGCGCGTGTGCATTGTTCGCCTCGAGGATTGCTTGCCACTGCTGCGGCCAGTCCTGCCGCAGACGTTTGATCCACCAGGTGGGGTGGTTCCAGCGCGCCTGTGGGTCTGCGTCGGTGAGGGCCACCAGCGCATCACGCTCGCGCAGAAAGCGGCGCAGGCAGGCGTTGACAAACCCGGCCTGCGCCGCAGCCGCGCCGCGCTTGGCGGCTTCCACGGCCTGGTTGACCAGGGTGAACGGTGTATAAGGCGCGCTGCCTTCGTCCCAGGCCAGCGCCAGCGCGGTGCACAGCAGGGCATCGACGCGCGGCGGCGGGTTGCGCGGCGCGAGCTGGCGGCGCAGTGCCTGGGCCCGACCCAGCTGGCGCAGCACCTGGAACAGCAGCGCCTGCACGCCGGGGCGCAGCGGGCCACCGAGCGCGTCCAGCGCGGTCGTGGCTGACTGCCCGGCGCGCACGGCCTGCAGTGCGGTGGCGGTAGCGGCCAGCTGCTGCCACAGCGGCACGGAGGAAGGCGTTGGGGGGTGTGATGGACTCATAGAGGCCGTGCGGGCTTGAAGCCAAAAAGCCAGGCCAGAAGGCATGGCGGAAACTGCGCGATGGCGGCGTTGTAGCGCGCCACGGCATCGTTGAACTGCTGCAGGGCCAACAGGTTCTGCGCCTGGTGCGCATCCCACTGCTGGCGCCACGGCGCGCAGGCGGCGGGGCCGTCCTCATCCTCGCGCGCGCGCAGCAAGGCCTGCCAGGCAGCGGCCAGCACCTCGCGCCCTGCGGCCAGCGCGCCAGCGGCGTCGGACTGCAGTGGCCGCGCACGCGCCACGGCGAGCGAGGCGCCGAACTGCGTGGCCGCGGCCTGCAGCGCGGCGCACGCCTGGCCCACGGCACCCTGCGCCGCAGGATGCGCGGCCTCGTGGGCGGCACCACATTCGGCCAGCAAGGCCATGAGACGCACCAGATGGGCATCCAGCCCACCAAACGCCTGCACCACCGCCGAGCGCAGCCGCACCAGGCGGTTGTAGGCACCCACGGCCCAGAACAGCATCAGGGCACACAGGCCCCAGAAAACGGGAGAGGTCGGCATGGCGTCGTGAAGGGCAAAAAAAAGCTCCCGGCCTGCCAGGCAGGGCGGGAGCGTTGCAGCGCTGCGGCGGTTTACTCGGCAGCGTCGCCCGTGTGGGCATTCACCTCGGGCTCGTCGGCGCCTTCAGTGACGGCAGCCATCTCGGCGGCTTCGGCATCGGCGATGGCGCGGCGCTCGGCCTCGTCCATGGCGTCCTTGGCCTTGCGTGCCTGGTGGTAAGCCAGACCCGTACCGGCGGGGATCAGGCGGCCCACGATGACGTTCTCCTTCAAGCCACGCAGCTCGTCGCGCTTGCCCATGATGGCCGCCTCGGTGAGCACGCGGGTCGTTTCCTGGAACGACGCGGCGGAGATGAACGAGTCGGTTGACAGCGAGGCCTTGGTGATACCCAGCAGCACGTTG
>Ga0222428_100201_pt1 | contig 50861 bp, 49 predicted proteins | sample 2B5Ametagenome_FD_182471 | JGI IMG/M metagenome (GOLD analysis project Ga0222428, IMG submission 182471) | Enriched microbial communities from leaf-cutter ant dump, University of Wisconsin, Madison, United States - 2B5A (version 2) | ecosystem: Environmental > Terrestrial > Nest > Insects nest >...
GTGCCCGCCGGCGAACAGCCCACCAGCATCTGCGCGCTGCCGCTGTACCACATCTTCGCGTTCACCGTGAACATGATGCTGAGCATGCGCACGGGCGGCAAGACCATCCTGATCCCCAACCCGCGCGACCTGCCCGCCGTGCTCAAGGAACTCTCCAAGCACACCTTCCACAGCTTCCCGGCCGTGAACACGCTGTTCAACGGCCTGGCCAACCACCCGGACTTCGGCACCGTCAACTGGAAGAACCTCAAGGTTTCCGTGGGCGGCGGCATGGCCGTGCAGGGCGCCGTGGCCAAGCTGTGGCTGGAGAAGACCGGCTGCCCCATCTGCGAGGGCTACGGCCTGTCGGAGACCAGCCCGTCGGCCAGCTGCAACCCGGTTACGGCCAAGGAATACACGGGCACCATCGGCGTGCCCATCCCCAGCACCTACATGAAGCTGCTGGACGACGACGGCCATGAAGTCACCACCCTCGGCCAGCCGGGCGAGATCGCGATCAAGGGCCCGCAGGTCATGGCCGGCTACTGGCAGCGCCCCGACGAAACTGCCAAGGTCATGACCGAGGACGGCTACTTCAAGTCCGGCGACATCGGCGTGATGGACGAGCGGGGCTACTTCAAGGTGGTGGACCGCAAGAAGGACATGGTGCTGGTCAGCGGCTTCAACGTGTACCCGAACGAGGTCGAGGACGTGGTGGCCAAGCTGCCCGGCGTGCTCGAATGCGCGGTGGTGGGCGTGCCCGACGAGAAGACGGGCGAGGCCGTGAAGCTCGTCATCGTGAAGAAGGACCCCTCGCTCACCGAGGCGCAGGTCAAGGAGTTCTGCCGCGCCGAACTCACCGGCTACAAGCAGCCGCGCGTGATCGAGTTCCGCACCGAGCTGCCCAAGACCCCCGTGGGCAAGATCCTGCGCCGCGAGCTGCGCGACAAGAAGTGAGCCAGCCGCCTGGCGCCGCCACCACTGGCGTTCTGTACGCCTGGGGCGCCAACCACACGGGCCAGGCCACGGGCGTGCCGGGCGAAGACCAGGGCGCGCCCGCGCCCGTGCCCGGCCTGCCGCCCGTGGTGCAGGCCGTGTGCAACGCCTGCACCGCCCTCGCGCTCGACGCCGAGGGCCGCGTCTGGAGCTGGGGCTGGAACCACGGCGGTCTGCTGGGGCGCGGCCCCCACCCCGCCCAGATGCAGGCGATCTGGACCCCCGCGGCCCTGCGCAGGCGGGGCCATCGCATGCTCGCTCCCTCCGCCGAACCGCCCACTCCAGCGCCGCAGGACGACGACCCGGACTGGGACGGCGGCCCCGAGTGGGACGAGGCCCTGCAGATGCTGCAGAGCGCCGCGGACCGTGCTCCGCCCCCGCCCGCCCTGCAGGGCGCCTGCCCGCCCCGGGCGGTGCAGGGCCTGCCCCCCATCGCGCAGATCGCCATTGGCGATGCGGCGGCCCTGGCGCTGGACCGGCAGGGCGGCGTATGGGCCTGGGGCGAACGCACCCTCTGCGGCCTGCCGTCCAGCCAACGCGCGGTGGCGGAAGACCTCTGCTGGACGCCCGTGCGTGTGCCGGGGCTCGAACGCATCCGCCACATCAGCCTGCACCCCGAAGGCACGGCGGCCTATGCGGTGGACGCCGCCGGCACAGCCTGGAGCTGGGGCCAGGGCTGGGAGGGTGAGCTGGGCCAGGGCAAGCGGCGCAGCGATGCCGTTCCCGCACCCATCGTTTTCAGCGCCCCTGTGCGCACCGTGGCGGCGGGCGCCTTTTGCGCGCTGGCTCTGCTGGAAGACGGCACCGCCTGGGGCTGGGGCAATGCCCAGGCCCACCTGGGCTTCCACCCGCCCAAGCGCAACACGCTGCGGGTGCTGGCGCCCGTTCCCGTGCAGGGGCTGGCGGGCGCCGTGCGCGGCCTGTGGCTGGGCGGAAACGTCGCGGTGTACCGCATGGAAAACGGCGACAGCTACGCCTGCGGCACGGGCCTGGACCTGCTGCGCGAAGCGTGGGCGGGCGAATTTCCCGCGCAGCCTTTGCGCGCGCCCGAACTGGACGGCTGGACGGATTTCTTCGTGGGCGGCTCGCACGGCTTCGCCATCGACGGCCAGGGCCGCGCCTGGGGCTTTGGCCGCGTGGAATGCGGCGCGCTCGCCAACGGCGAGGATGACGAGGACGTGCTGCGCGCGCCGCTCCCCATCGCCGCCCTGCCCGGCCGGGCGCTCGCGCTGGCGGCGGCCGGCCATTCGTCCCTGGCCCTCTGCGGGGCCTGAAAAAGTGAACGAACCCGCCATGCCAGCTCGGCCACGCCGGATGCGTGCACACCTTCTGGGCGCGGCATGACCACGGCCATCCTGAGCGCGCTGCCCGAAGAGCAGGGCCTGCTGGTGCAGCACCTCGCGCATGCGCAACGCACCATGCACGCGGGCCGCGCCTTCTGGCGCGGCGAGCTGCACGGGCGGCCCGTGGTGCTGGCGCTGTCGGGCATCGGCAAGGTGGCGGCGGCCACCACGGCGACGGCGCTCATCGAACGCTTCGGCGCGGCGCGCATCGTCTTCACGGGCGTGGCCGGCGGCGTGGGCGAGGGTGTGAACGTGGGCGACGTGGTGGTGGCGCAGGACTACCTGCAGCACGACATGGACGCATCGCCCATCTTCCCGCGCTGGGAGCTGCCCGGCTACGCGCGCACGCGCCTGCCCTGCGACCCAGCGCTGAGTGCTCTTCTTTTGGAAGCTGCCAGTGCTTGCGTGGCGGGCACTGAAGGCCAATCGGGCTTGAATTCTCCTGTCCACCGCGTGCACCACGGCCTGGTGGCCAGCGGCGACCGCTTCGTGTCCGCCGCGCTCGAATCTGGACGCCTGCGCGGCGCGCTGCGCGAGGCGGGCCACGAGGTGCTGGCCGTGGAGATGGAAGGCGCGGCGGTGGCTCAGGTCTGCCTGGACTACGGCCTGCCGTTCGCGGCCGTGCGCACCATCTCGGACCGCGCCGACGATGCGGCGCATGGTGACTTCGCGCTGTTCGTGCAGACCGTGGCCAGCCGCTATGCCGAGGACATGGTGCAAGCCTTGCTGCGAAAGCTATGACTTTGGTAGCTATCAGCGCTTGCTGCATAAGCGCTGGAGGCCAATTTGGCTTGAAATCTATTTGAGCCAGCCGCGTTTGCGGAAATAGAGCATGGGCACCACCGCGCTCGCCGCCATCAGCGCCAGCGCATAGGGGTAGCCCAGCGACCAGTCCAGCTCGGGCATGAACTTGAAGTTCATGCCGTACACGCTGGCGATCAGCGTAGGCGGCAGCAGTGCCACACTGGCCACCGAGAAGATCTTGATGATCTTGTTCTGGTTGATGTTGATGAAGCCGACCGTGGCGTCCATCAGGAAGTTGATCTTGTCGAACAGGAAGGCCGTGTGGTTGTCCAGCGATTCGATGTCGCGCAGGATCTGGCGCGCCTCCTCGAACTGCTCGGAGTTGAGCATCTTGCTGCGCATCATGAAGCTCACGGCGCGGCGCGTGTCCATCACGTTGCGGCGGATGCGGCCGTTCAAGTCTTCCTGGCGTGCGATGGCGGCCAGCACCTCGCCGGCGCGGGCGTCGGTCACGTCGCCGGCCAGCACCTGCTTGCTGACTTTCTCCAGCTCGTCGTAGATGTTCTCCAGCGTGTCGGCCGAGTACTCGGCGTCGGCGTCGAACAGCTTGAGCAGCACTTCCTTGGCGTCCTCGATGAGCCCCGGCGCGCGGCGCGCGCGCATGCGCAGCAGGCGGAACACGGGCACGTCCTCGTCGTGGATGGAGAACAGCACGCCCCGGCTCTTCAGGTTGGCGTTGTGCTGGTTCAGGATGAAGGCCACGCGCACCGAGCGGGGGTCCTCGTCGTCGTCGATCAGGAAGTCGCTGCGGATGTGCAGCTCGCCGTTGTCCTCTTCGTAGAAGCGGGCGGATTCCTCGATGTCCTCGTCCATCGCATCCTCGGGGATGGACAGGCCATAGTGCTGCTTGATCCAGCGCTTTTCTTCGAGGGTGGGGGCTTCCAGGTCCACCCAGATCGGCTGGAAGCGGGTCAGCTCTTCCAGGGATTCGATTTCTTCCTGAAACAGCCGGCCATTGGCGAGCGTGAAGATGTTGAGCATGGGCTCACTCCCTTGTCTGTGGCGTCTGCGGTGGGGGTGCGTGGGGTGCTTTCAACCCCCGCAGCGGCACGCCGGGGAGCTGAAAGCTACCAACTGGGGTAGGTTTCCAAGGTTCTGTCTCCGTGGAGGAAAGCTTGGAATTATCGCACCGCAGCCATGCAACGCCCGGCACGGGGTTTTGGTGGACGGGGCCTCAGCCGCCCGCGGCGCGCACGGTCGCCAGCGCCCGGCACAGGTCGGCCCAGGCGGCCGCCTTGCTGTCCTGCTGGCGCAGCAGGAAGGCCGGGTCGTAGGTCACCACGGCCGGGCGGCCGGCCAGTGCGTGCGGCTCGGCGCGCAGGCGCCCCAGGGGCTCGGTGCGGCCCAGGGCGGCGCGCGCCGCTACATGGCCCAGCACCAGCACCAGGGTGGGCTGCAGGCGGGCCACGGCGTCGGCCAGGGCGGCGGGGATGTCCGCGCCATCGGGCGCGCCGGCGGCGGCGCGCTCCAGGGCGGCGAGGAACACGCGCGGGTGCCTGTGCAGCTGCATGGCGCGCAGCATGTTGTCGAGCAGCTTGCCGGCGTCGCCCGCCAGCGGGTCCGCCGGGGTCGTGCTTTCGGCCACGATGAGCCAGCCGCTGCCCAGGCCGGCTGGCGTCTGCGCCGGGTCGGCCGTGGGGTAGAGCGCTTGCGGCGCATGCAGCCGCAGGGCGGCGGGCTGTGCCGTGGCGGCGGGGGCCGGCGCGGGCACGGCTGCGGGCGGCACGACCGGGCGGGCCGCTGCTGGTGGGGGTGATGGGGCGCGGACGGCTTCGGCGGCCGGTGCCTCGGGGGCCGCCACGGGCGCGGCCTCTGCGGGGGCCCACACGGTGACCCCCATCTCCTGCAGCATGGCGCGCTGGCGCGCATCGAGGTGCAGGCTACTCATAGCGCGAAGCTCATCACCACGGCGTCCTCGCGCTGGCCGTCGGCAGCAGGGTAGTAGCGCTTGCGCTCGCCCACCCGGCGGAAGCCGTGGGTCTCGTAGACGTGCTGCGCGCGCAGGTTGCTCACGCGCACCTCCAGCCACAGCCACTGCGCGCCGCGCCCGCGCGACCACAGGGCCAGGCCGTCGAGCAGCACGCGCGCCCAGCCCTGGCGCTGGTATTTGGGCGTGACGGTGATGTTGAGCAGGTGCACCTCGTCCACGCCCAGCATGGCCACGAAGTAGCCCAGCAGGTGGTCGCCCGCCATCAGCACCTGCGCCTGGTAGCCCGCGGCCAGTGCGTCGGTGAAGTTGCCGCGCGTCCAGGGGTGGGTGTAGGCGCGCTGCTCCACGGCCAGCACGGCATCGAGCCGCGCGAGCGTGAGGCTCTCGAAGCGTGCCTCGGGCGCGTGGGGGGTGGATGGCGGGGTGGGCAGGGCGCTCATGCGGTGGATTCTCCGGCGGCGGCTGCGCGCTGTGCGGCGCGCTCGGCCGTGGTTTGCGCCACTTTATCGCGGATATAGCGGGGCAGCGCATCGCTGGCGGGCATGCCGCCGCCCGTGGCCAGCAGGGCGGGCGCCAGGCGCAGCAGCGCGGCGGCCGTGGGCAGGGCGGCCACGTGCGGGGCCGTGGGGGCCAGGCGCTCGCCGTAGGGCGCGCGCGCGTTGCCGGCCACGGTCCAGCCCGGGGGGGCCTGCACGGACTCCGGTGCGCCCAGGCCGAAGTCGGCATCGGCGCGCCAGCGGCCCTCGGCGGCCAGCCATTCGCAGCGCGCGTGGTAGACCTCGTCCATGCGCGCGTCCAGCACGGACACCACCTGGGTGCAGCCGTGCTGGTGGCGGGCCTCCTCGGCCACGGCCAGCAATGTGTCCACCGGCAGCACCGGCATACCCCGGCCGCCGCGTGCGCCGAAGGCCAGGCCCTGGGCCACGGCGCAGGCGGTGCGCAGGCCCGTGAACGAGCCCGGCCCGCGGCCGAAGACGAGCGCATCCAGCGCGTCGAACGACAGGCCCGCCTGCGCGACCAGGCCGCGCACGGCGGGGATCAGTGTGGCCGAGGCCTGCGCCCCCCCGGGGCCCGTGTGCTGCAGCACGGCATCGCCGTGCTGTACGGCGATGGAGAGGGTGTCGGTGCTGGTGTCGAAGGCGAGCAGGTTCATGGGGTGGTGCGGGATACGGCGGGCAGGGGCGCAGGGGCCTGGCGCGTGCGCAGCACGCCCAGCAGGATGCCGCCGGTCACCAGCAGCAGCCCGGCAATGAGGTTCCAGTACATCGGCTCGTCCAGGAAGACCACCGCGCCGATGGCCGAGAGCCCGGGCACCAGGGCCGTGATCATGGTCGAGCGCACGGGTCCGAAGTGCTGGACCATGCGCGTGAAGGTGATGCCCGAGATCGCCACCGAGCCGCCGCCGTGGAAGGCCATCTGGAAGGCGATCTCGCCCCACGGCGCCAGCGCCAGGTGGCTCGTGAGCACCCCCAGCTTGACCAGCAGCGCGTACGACGGCACGTAGACCATGCAGGCGAAGGCCGTGATCGCGATGGTGGCCTGCACGGCGTCCACCGCGTGCCGCCGCGCCAGCACGCTGTAGGAGGCCCAGCTGGCGGCCGCCAGCATGAACATCAGGTCGCCCTTCCACACGTCGCCGCCCGTGTAGGCGCCCAGCAGGCTGCGCCCGCCCACGAGCAGGTCGCCCGCCACGATCAGCGCCAGGCCCGCGGCGCGCAGGGGCGTGATGCGGTCGCGCAGCAGCACGGCGGCCAGCAGGGCCGTCCACAGCGGCAGGCTGCCGGGCATGAGCACGGCGGCATGCGTGGCCGGTGCGTGGAAGAAGCCTGTATAGGCGAACAGCGCGTACAGCAGGCCGCCGAAAACGCCCAGCAGGGCCGTGGTGCGCAGGGGCAGGGGCGAGATGCCCGCGAGGCTGGACGGCGGCGCCGCGGCGCCCAGGTCCGCCTTGCGCCGCCGCACCAGCCACCAGCCCCAGGGCAGCAGCACCAGGCTGGCGCCCAGGATGCGCAGCAGCGCGATGTCGAACGGCGTGAGCGTGCGCTGGACCGAGGCGCGGGCGATGACGATGAAGCCCGTCCAGAGGGTGACCGTCACGGCAGCGGCCAGCAGGCCCGTGGCACGAGGAGAAAAGCGCATCGCGCGATTATCGGTGCCCGTGGCGGGCGGCGCCGGGCCGATAGACTCCGGGCCATGCCGCATCTTCCCGCCCTCTGGCGCCGCTTCTGCGCCGTGGCCCTGGCCTGCGCCGTCCATGGCGCCGGGGCCCAGACCGCTCCCCTTGCCTCCGCCCCCACCGGCCCGCTGCCCGCCGAGGTCGAAGCCGCGCTGGTTCGCGCCCGGCTGCCGCGCGACGCGCTGTCGGTGCTGGTGGTGGATGCCCAGGGCGGGCGCGGCGCCGCGCGGCTTGCGCACCGGGCGCAGGTGCCCGTCAACCCGGCCTCGGTGATGAAGCTGGTGACCACCTATGCCGCGCTGGAGCAACTGGGCCCGGCCTACGTCTGGAACACGCCCGTCTACGTACAGGGCACGGTGCAGGACGGCAGCCTGCGCGGCAACGTCTACATCCAGGGGCAGGGCGACCCGAAGCTCGTGGTGGAGCGGCTGTGGCTGCTCCTGCGGCGCCTGCAGGCGCAGGGCATCCAGGTCATCGTGGGCGACATCGTGCTGGACCGCACGGCCTTCGACGTGCCCGGCCACGACCCCGCGAGCTTCGACGGCGAGCCCCTGCGCCCCTACAACGCGGCGCCCGATGCGCTGCTGGTCAACTACAAGTCGCAGGTGATGACCTTCGTGCCCGACGTGCCGGCAGGCCTGGCCCGCATCCAGTACGACCCGCCGCTGGCCGGCGTGCAGCGGCAGGCCACCGTGGCGCTGGCGGCCGCGGGCGCCGAGTGCGGCGACTGGCGCGGCGCGCTGCGCGCGGAACTGGCCGACCCGGCCAAGGTGGCCTTCCAGGGCGTGTACCCGGCTGCCTGCGGCGAGAAGGCATGGCCCGTGGCGGCGGCCGACCCGCGCGGCTTTGCGGCGCGCGCGGTGGAGGGCATGTGGCGCGAGCTGGGCGGCAAGCTCACCGGCAGCGTGCGCGACGGCAAAGTGCCCCCGGGCCTCAAGCCCGCGTTCGTGGCCACCTCGCCCGCGCTGGCCGAGGTGGTGCGCGACGTGAACAAGTACAGCAACAACGTGATGGCGCAGCAGGTGTTCCTGACGCTGGCGCTCCAGAAGAACGGCGTGGCCACGTTCGATGGTGCGCGCGAGGTGCTGCGCCAGTGGTGGCAGTCCCGCATCGGCGATGCCGCGCTGCCGGTGGCCGACAACGGCGCGGGCCTGAGCCGCGATGCGCGCCTGACCGCCCAGGCCCTGGCCCGCATGCTGCAGGTGGCCTGGCAGTCGCCGGTCATGCCCGAACTGGTGGCGTCCCTGCCCGTGTCGGGCGTGGACGGCACGCTGCGCCGCAGCCAGAGCCGCGCGGGCACGGCGCACCTCAAGACCGGCAGCCTGCGCGACGTGATGGCCGTGGCGGGCTATGTGCACGCGGCCAGCGGGCGGCGCTATGTGCTGGTCGCGATCGTCAACCACGCCAACGCGGGCGCGGCGCGGCCGGTACTCGACAGCCTGATCGACTGGACGGCGCGGGAGCCGTGACGACGCGGCCCGCGCCGGGGGTGTCGCCAAGGTGTCCTGCGGCCCGCGTTATCCCCTATGGATGCTGCAGCGCGACTGCGCGCACGATGCCTCGTCCTTTTTAGCCCGAGGTACTTCCCATGATGATGACGAAGCATTTCCGCCTGACCTGCGCCGCCGCTGCCACCCTGGCGCTCGCTGCCTGCGGCGGCTCCGATGACGGCCCCGCGCGCGGCACGCTGCTGGACCCGGCCGCCACGGTCACCACCCTCACCGCCGCGCAGATCGACGCCGCCACCGCCAGCAGCGGCCTGCAGGGCGTCAGCGGGCAGGCGAAATGCGACGTGAAGGTGGTGGCGCTGAACTACGCCACCATCGGCGCCAAAGGCGAGGACGGCCAGAACGCCTCGGGCGTGATGCTGGTGCCCGCCGGCGCCTGCGCCAACGACTCCGCCCCCCTGGTGGCCTATGCCCGCGGCACCAATGCGCTGAAGACGCGCACCCTGGCCAACCCGCAGGATTCCGAGACCTTCTCGCTGATCGCCTTCTTCGCTGCGCAGGGCTACGCCGTGGTGGCCACCGACTACCTCGGCTATGCCAAGTCCAGCTATGCCTACCACCCCTACCTGGACGCGGAATCCGAGGCCAGCTCGGTAATCGACTCGGTGCGCGCGGCGCGCAATGCCGCGTCGGCAGTGGGCGCCAAGCTGTCGGGCAAGGTGATGCTCACCGGCTACTCGCAGGGCGGCCACTCGTCCACGGCAGCGCAGCGCGCGGCGGAGCGCGACAACGGCGCGGAAATCAACGTCGTGGCTGGCGCCCACCTGGCCGGCCCCTACAACCTGGGCACGGCCCTGAGCCTGCCCACGCCGACGGCCGGGTCGCAGCTGTTCCTGCCCTTCATCGTCACCGCCTGGCAGCACGCCTACGGCAACATCTACGGCAAGGCGTCGGATGCCTTCAAGGCGCCTTACGACACCAGCATCGAGACCGCCTTCCCCACCACGGATCTCACGGGTCTTTACACCAAGCTGCGCATGGACCTCCCGGCCGCGTCCGCGCTCGATCTCATCATGCAGCCGGCTTTCCTGGACGCCACGCGCGCCAAGACCAGCCCGCTGTACCAGGCGGGGGTCAAGAACAGCTTCCTGGGCTGGACGCCCAAGGCGCCGGTGCTGCTGTGCGGCGGCAAGGGCGACCCGGTGGTGCCGCCCGCCGTTCACCAGGACGTGCTGATGGCCGACTTCACCGCGCGCGGCGTCAAGAACGTCACCTCGGTGGACGTGGATGCGCAAGTCCAGGCGGCGTTCGGCCCCGGCGGCAAGGCGCCGACCGACCCCGCCTCGGCGGAGTTCGCCACCTACTATGCCAACTACCACGCCCCCTACGAGCCCACCTTCTGCTACGCGGCGGCGCGCCAGTTCTTCGATAGCAAGCGCTGACAGCGCACGGCGTCATAGAGAAAACCGGCCTGATGGCCGGTTTTTTCATGGGCGGGGCATGGGTAGTTTCCCGGGCAGGCAAGGCGCCATCGCAGGGGTAGCATGGTGGTCTGAAAAAAGCACGGGCGTGCTTTTTTGCAACCTGCCCACAGGAGAACTCCCTTGAATTCACAACAATGCAAAACCTCTCTCTCGGTGCTGGTGGCGGCCTGCCTGCTCTCGGCGTGCGGCGGCGGTGGCTCGGACACCACCCCCGCGGCCCCGGTGACCTCGGTGAAGGTCGCGGGGGACAGCCTGGCGGACAGCGGCACCTTCGGCTATAAGTTCACCGTGCAGGGCTCGGCCGCCACCGGCGCGGGTTCCACGCCCATCTGGCCCGAGCGCGTGGCCGCCAGCTACGGCCAGACGCTGTGCGCGCACTACCTCTTCAACGGCAGCGCGTTCGGCACCAATGCCGCGTGCTCGAACTACGCCATCGGCGGTGGCCGCATTAATAATTTCACGGCGCCGACCTCGCCCGTGTCCATTCCGCAGCAGCTCAAGGACATGGGCGCCGCCGGCTACAGCGCGTCGGACCTGGTCCTGATCGACGGCGGTGGCAACGACGCGGCCGACCTGATCGGCGCCTACCTGAAGGCCTCCAGCGACGGCGGGCAGACCTACGCGGCCCTGCTGGGCACGGTGCTGCCCTCCGCCACGGTCAACGCGGCTCTGGCCGGCGGCGCCAGCGGCATGGCCCAGGTGGGCGGCGCCTACATGCAGGCCCTGGCCAAGCAGTTCGCCGACACCATCAAGGCGAACACCACCGCCAAGAACGCGCCGCGCGTGGCCGTGCTGAACATGCCCGGCATCACCCTGACGCCGAAGTTCCGGCTGGTGCTGGCCTCCATCGGCGCCTCGGCGGGGGCGGCTGCGGCCACGCAGGCCGAAGCCCTGTTCGACAACTGGATCCAGGCCTTCAACGCCCAGTTGGCCGCCAGCCTGGCGGGCGACGACCGGGTGGCGGTGGTGGACTTCTACACCTCGTTCAAGGACCAGGCGGCCAACCCCGCGCAGTACCAGCTCACCAACATCACCACGCCGACCTGCCCCGTGACGGGCGTGGGCGGCGACGGCCTGCCGACCTACGACTTCCCCGCCTGCACCGCCACGGCGCTGTCGGCCATGACGCCTCCGGCAGGCGCCACCGGCGGGGCCGACTGGTGGAAGAGCTATGGCTTCGCGGACAGCTTCCACCCCACGCCCTACGGCCACCAGCTGGTCGGGCAACTGGTGTCGCGTTCGCTGTCCCGCGCCGGCTGGCTGTAAGCCGCCGCCCCGGCCTTTTTTCATTTCAAGGAGTTCTTCATGCACCATTTCTCCAAGGCCGGCCTGGCGGTCGCGGCCCTTCTGCTGGGCGCCAGCGCCACGGCGCAGGTGGCGGGCACGCTGAGCGCGCGCGTGGGCGTCACGCACATCGCCCCGCAGGTCAAGAGCGGCAACCTCAGCGCGCCCAGCTTCCCGGGTACCACCGTCGACGTGGGCACGGCCACCTCGTTGTCCGGCGGGCTGAACTACATGCTGACCGACCACTGGGCCGTCGACGTGCCGCTGGCACTGCCCTTCAAGCACGACATCACGGGCGACGGCGCCATCGCCGGCGTGGGCAAGCTCGGCGAGACCAAGGTGCTACCGGTCACGCTGTTCGCGCAGTACCGCTTCGGCGAGGCCGAGGCGCGCTTCCGGCCCTACGTGGGCCTGGGCGTGACCTACAGCCGGTTCTTCAAGACCCGCACCACGGCAACGCTCAACAGCCTCACGGGCGGCACGCCCGCCAACCCCACGACGGCATCGATCGACAACAAGTGGGGCCTCACACCGCAGATCGGCTTCGTCTGGACCATCAGCGACCGCTGGTACCTGGATGCGGCCTACTACAAGAGCTTCCTCAAGACCACGACCCACCTGTCCTCGGGCCAGTCGATCACCACGCGCCTGAATCCCAACGTCATCGCCGTGGGCATCGGCTACCGCTTCTGACGCGCGTCGGTCCTGAAGCAAAAAAGCCGACCCCGGGTCGGCTTTTTCTCTGGGGCGGGGGCGCGTGGCCTACCAGCGCGCGCGCAGGCGGTCGTAGGCGTAGGTGCCGAACTGGCGGTGGGCCAGCGGCGTCATGTAGACCGGGTCGGCGAACACGTACGAATCCTGGCTGGCGCCCGAAAGCAGCGTGGAGGGCGTGCACAGGGCCGAGTTCACCTGTCCCGCGCCGATGCCGATGCCGTTGGTTGTGTCCACCGAGGTGCACACGGCGTCGGTGGCGTTGTTGAAGCCGTAGTTGCCGGGCGCGCCGGTGTACACGTTCACGTAGTAGGCCAGGTCGATGTACAGCACGTTGGCGCCGAGGTCCACGATGTTCACGAGCAGGCCGTCGTTGAAGCGGCTGCTGGCGTCGTGCAGCAGGGATTCGCGGCCGATGGCCTTGGCCCAGGGCGTCTTGCTCAGGTCGTAGGTGCCGGTCACCACCACGTACTTGGCGCCCGCGTCCACGAGGCGGCGCACCTGGGCGGCCATGTCCTCGCCGGCCAGGCGGGCGGCGGCCACCATTTCGGCCTCGGTCTGGGTACCGGCCTGCACGGCGGCCATGCCGGCGATCACGTCGCTGATGCCGCCGCTCACGAACACCACGTCGCTGGCGCCGAAGCTGCCGCCGGCCAGGAAGGTGTCGATCTGCTCGGTGACGGTGGGCGTGCTGGCGTTGCCCGCGGCGTCGGGCTTGGCCTTGATGCGGGCGTTGCCCACGGCGTAGCTCAGGCCGCCGGCCGACACGGGCGTCAGGGGTTTGCCGTAGTTGGCCGTCACCTGCAGGGTCCAGTTGTTCACGCTGCCGTCGTTGACGGTGTAGCGCGTGCCCTTTTGCCCCACGTCGCTGTTGGCGTCGCCGAAGGCGATGAAGCGGTCGGGCGTGATGGCCGACTCCGTGGTGCTGGAACCGCAGGCCGCGAGCAATGCGGCCGACGCACATGCGGCGACCAGAACGGTGCGGCGCATCCAATGAACTGCCATGGTGATCTCCAGAAAAGTGGGGGGTAGTGTACCGATCAGCCCGCCGCCGCGCGCTGCAGGCGGTCGCGCACCCCTTCCCATTCGGGGGTGGCGGGCGGGGTTTCCACCCAGATCAGCTTCACGCCTGCGTCGTCGAAGCCGCGCAGCACGGCGAACAGCTGCTGCGCGGTGGCGGCGGCGTCTTCGGGCATGCGGCGCAGCACCAGCTTCGACGACTTCGTGCGCAGCGCGGCGCGGGCGTACACGGCAATGTGGGCCGCCTCGGCGCCCAGCAGGTCCAGGCCGGTCTGCAGGGCCTTGGCGTCCATGAGGCGCACCTTGGCCGCGGGCGCGTAGTGCGACTCCAGCGTGCCCGAGGCGCGCGGCGTGTGCTCGGGCAGGTCTTCCTTGGACAGCGGCGCGATGCCGCAGGCGGCCTGGATCTGCGCGCGCGTGATGGCGCCGGGGCGCAGCAGCACGGGCACGCCGCGCGTGCAGTCCACGATGGTGCTCTCGATGCCCACGGTGCAGGGGCCGCCGTCGAGCACCAGCAGCCCGTCGCCCAGCTCGTCCTGCACGTGCCGGGCGGTGGTGGGGCTGACGCGGCCGAAACGGTTGGCGCTGGGCGCGGCCACGCCCCACACGGGCGGGAGGTCCGGGTCCGGCGCGGCGCAGGCCTGCAGCAGCGCGTGCGCCACGGGGTGTGCGGGGCAGCGCAGGCCCACGCTGTCCTGCCCGCCCGTGGCGGCCGTGGCCACGCCGGGCAGGCGCGGCAGGATGAGCGTGAGCGGGCCGGGCCAGAACGCCTCGACCAGGGCCTGGGCGAAGGCGGGCACTTCGCGGGCGAAGTGGGGGATGCCCTCGGCGCCCGCCACGTGCACGATCAGCGGGTGGTCGCTGGGCCGGCCTTTGGCCGCGAAGATCTGCGCCACGGCGGCGTCGCTGCCGGCATCGGCCGCCAGGCCGTACACGGTTTCGGTGGGCAGGCCCAGCAGCGCGCCGCCGCGCACCGCGCGCGCGGCAGTGGCGATGGCTCCGGGGTCGTTGCCGTCCAGGATCATGGTCAGAACGGCGCGATGCCCAGCAGCGCGGCGGCCTGCAGCGCCGTGGCGCGCGCCGCGTCGGCGGTGGGGGCGGTGATGTTGAGGTGGCCCATCTTGCGGCCGCGCTTGGCGTCGCGCTTGCCGTACAGGTGCAGGTGGGTGCCGGGCAGCGCCAGCACCTCGGCCCAGGGCGGGGCCTGCGCCGCATCGCCCTGTGCGAACCACAGGTCGCCCAGCAGGTTGAGCATGACGGCCGGGCTGTGCTGGCGCGGCTGGGTCAGCGGCAGACGGGCCAGGGTGCGCACCTGCAGCTCGAACTGCGACACGTCGCAGGCGTTCTGGCTGTAGTGGCCGCTGTTGTGCGGGCGCGGGGCGATCTCGTTGACCACGAGGCCGCCGTCCTGCAGCACGAAGAATTCCACGCACAGCACGCCCACGTACTGCAGGCCTTCTGCTACGGATTTCGCAGCAGCCACCGCTTGTGCAGCAAGCGCTGGAGGCAGATTTCCTTCATGGACTTCGGTCACCGCAAGGATGCCGTCGCGGTGCAGGTTGCGCTGCACGGGCAGGTGCACGGTGGCGCCGTCGGCGCCGCGCGCCACGATGACGGAGCATTCGAGCGCCAGCGGCAGCATCTTCTCCAGCACGCAGGGCACGCGGCCGACCGAATCCCAGGCGGCGGCCAGTTCGGCGGCGGACTTCACGCGCACCTGGCCCTTGCCGTCGTAGCCCAGGCGGGCGGTCTTGAGGATGCCCGGCAGCAGCTCCGGCGGGATGGCGGCAAGCTGCTCCGCCGTCTCGATCACGGCATACGGCGCGCAGGGCACGCCGCAGGCGACGAAGTGCGCCTTCTCGCGCGCGCGGTCCTGCGCCACGGAGACGGCGCTGGCGGCCGGGGACACCGGGCGCCGGGCGGCGAGCGCGGCCAGCGCGGCGGCGGGCACGTTCTCGAACTCGGTGGTCACCGCGTCGGACACGCGCGCCAGCTCGGCCAGGCCCGCTGGGTCTTCGTAACCCGTGCGGATGTGGTGGTGGCTCACCAGGCCGGCGGGGCTGTCCGGGTCGGCGTCCAGCACCGCCGTGAAGTAGCCCATGGCCTGGGCCGCGTGCACGAACATGCGGCCCAACTGGCCGCCGCCGAGTACGCCTAGGGTGGCGCCGGGCAGGAGGGGCGTGGCGGGGGCGGTCATGCGACGGGCGGCAGCGTCATGGCGCGCGCCGCCTCGGTCTGCTCGGCGCGGAAGGCCTGCAGGCGCGCGCGCAGCTCGGGTTTTTCGTTGGCCAGCAGGGCCACGGCGAACAGCGCCGCGTTGGCCGCGCCGGCCGTGCCGATGGCGAAGGTCGCCACCGGGATACCCTTGGGCATCTGGACGATGGAGTGCAGCGAATCCACGCCCTGCAGGTGCCGGCTGGCCACGGGCACGCCCAGCACGGGCACGGGGGTCTTGGCGGCGATCATGCCGGGCAGGTGGGCGGCGCCCCCGGCCCCGGCGATGATGGCCTTCAGGCCCCGGCCGGCGGCGGCCTCGGCGTAGGCGAACATGTCGTCGGGCATGCGGTGGGCCGACACCACGCGCGCTTCGTGGGCGATGCCGAACTGTTCAAGAATCTGCACTGCATGCTGCATGGTGTCCCAGTCGCTGCTGGAACCCATGACCACGCCGATCTGGATGGGTTTCATGGTGGTGGGCGCGGCACCCCCGCGCGCGCCGTGTGTTGGGGGGAACCCTCGATTTTACCGGGCGCGTCAGTGCCGCAGTGCTGCCGCCGCGGTGAACGGCGCGTTCGCGCCCAGCGTGATGGAGCGGATGGGGATGCGCGCGTCCTGCGGGATCTCGCCCGAAAGCTGCAGCGCCAGGTAGCGTGTGCAGCACACGCGCAGGAAGGACGTGAAGTTGTCCACCGCGCCGCGCTCGGCCACCAGCTCGTCGTAGAGCCGGGTGCACAGCTGGGGCACGGTGTAGCCGTCGCGCGCGGCGATCTCTTCGAGCACCTGCCAGAACAGGTTCTCCAGCCGGATGCTGGTGGCCACGCCGTGCAGCCGCACGGAGCGGGCACGGTGGGCGTAGAGCTGCGGGTCGGCGCTGATGAAGACTTGGCACATGGCGGGCCATGGTGAAGCCCCGGGCGCGGCACGTCAAGCCAGGGGCGGGAAATATCGAAATTGATAGCTGCCAGCGCTTTCTGGATAAGCGCTGGAGGCCGATTTGGCTTGGGATCTCAGTGCGTGATCCGCGTGCCCAGCAGCGCCAGGAACTGCGCGATCCATGCCGGGTGCGCGGGCCAGGCGGGGGCGCTGACCAGGTTGCCCTCGGTGTGCGCCTGGTCCACGGCGATGTCGGCGTAGGTGCCGCCGGCCAGCTCCACCTCGGCGCGGCAGGCCGGGTAGGCCGAGCAGGTGCGGCCCTTGAGCACGCCCGCGCCCGCCAGCAGCTGCGCGCCGTGGCAGACCGCCGCCACGGGCTTGTTCGCCTCGAAGAAATGGCGCACGGCGGCGCACACGGCCGCGTCGTTGCGCAGGTACTCGGGGCCGCGCCCGCCGGGGATCACCAGGGCGTCGTACTGCTCGGCCTTGACCTCGGCGAAGGTCGCGTTGAGCGTGAAGTTGTGGCCGGGCTTTTCGCTGTAGGTCTGCGCGCCCTCGAAGTCGTGGATGGCCGTCTTGATGTGGTCGCCCGCCTTCTTGCCAGGGCACACGGCATGCACCGTGTGGCCCACGGCCAGCAGCGCCTGGAAGGGGACCATGGTCTCGTAGTCCTCGCAGTAGTCGCCGCAGATCATCAGAATCTTCTTGCCTGCCATGGGTGTCTCCTTGGGTAGTGTGGGTGGCGCGGCCATTGTGGGCAGCGCCCGCGCGGGGCGGGTATTAACCGGTTACTACGTAATTGCGGGAGAATCCCGCCCATGATCGACGTCACCGTAGAAAACTTTGAAGCCGAGGTGGTTGCCGCCTCGATGAACGTGCCCGTGCTGGTGGACTTCTGGGCGCCCTGGTGCGGCCCGTGCAAGTCCCTGGGGCCGGTGCTGGAGAAGCTGGAGACCGAGTACGCCGGCCGCTTCAAGCTGGTCAAGATCGACTCGGACCAGGAGCAGCAGCTCGCCAGCATGTTCGGCATCCGCAGCATCCCCACCTGCGTGCTGCTCATGAACGGCCAGCCCGTGGACGGCTTCATGGGCGCGCTGCCCGAGGGCCAGGTGCGCGCCTTCCTCGACAAGCACGTGCCCACCGCCGACGAGCTGGAGGCCGAGGCCGAGGAAGAGGCCGCCCAGGAAGCCCTGGCCGATGGCGACACCGGCACCGCGCTGGAAAAACTGCAGCACGCCGTGGTGACCGACCCCGCCAACGACGATGCGCGCTTCGACTACGTCAAGCTGCTGCTCTCGCTCGGCCGCGAGGACGACGCCAAGGTGGCCTTCGCCCCCGTCATTGCCAAGGCCGCCGGCTCGCGCCGGCTCAGCGCCCTGAAGACCTGGATGGATGCTCTTGATTTCGTAGCTGCCAGCGCTTATGGGGAAAGCGCTGGAGCCGAATTCGATGCAAAGATCGCTGCCAACAAGCGCGACTTCGACACGCGCTACGCCCGCGCCCGCTGGCTCATCGCCCGCCAGCGCTGGACGGACGCCATGGACGAGCTGCTCGAAATCCTCATGCGCGACAAGGCCTGGGGCGAGGAGATCGCCCGCAAGACCTACGTGGCCATTCTCGAAATCATCGAGCCGCCCAGGCCCAAGGTGGCTGACGGCCAGATCCCGCCCGACGACCCGGTGGTGGCCACGTACCGCCGGCGCCTGTCGAGCGTGGTGCTGAGCTGACTTGCGGTCCGGCCGGCGCCTCCTCCTTCTGGGCGGCTTCGCCGCCGCCCTGGGCCTCGCGGGCTGCGGCACGCCGCCCCCGGCACCGGACGCGGTGGTCACCGGCGTGGCCCTGTCGCGCGAGCGCGTGGTGCTGCCGCCCGAGGCGGTGTTCGAAGCCACGCTGCTCGATGTCTCCGACCCCGACGCGCCCCCGGTGGTGCTGGGCCGCCAGCGCCGCGAGCCTGCGGGCAATCCGCCCTACGCGCTGCGCATTCCCTACCCCACGGTGCGCTTCTTGCCCAAGGGCCGGTACGAAGTGCGCGCCGCCGTCACGCTGGAAGGGCGGCTGCTGCTCGCTACCGCCCAGCGCCACCCCGTACCCCAGGAGGCGGCCTACCGGCATGTCGACGTGCAACTGCAGCGCCTGCTGCCCCAGGCGGCCACGGTGGAGGCCGGCGTGCCGCTGGCCCTGACGTACTGGCGGCTCGCCGAGATCGAGGGCGAGGCCGTGCCCCGCCCCGCCGAGGGCGCGCCGCAGCCCCACCTGGTGCTGCAGCCCGACGAGGCGCGGGCCGGCGGCTCGGGCGGCTGCAATCGGTTTCTGGCCAGTTATGCGCTGGAGGGCGGGCGCCTGCGCTTCGGCCGCGTGGTGTCCAACATCACCCTGTGCCTGCCGGCGAGCGCGGTGGAAGAGCGGTTCTTCGCGGCCCTGGCGGCGGTGGAGAGCTTTCGCCAGCAGGGCACGCAGCTGCTGCTGCGCGATGCCGAGGGCAAGCCCCTGCTGCGCTTCGAGGCGGCGGAGACGCCGCTGCGCTGACCGTTAGTTCGCGGTGAGGCGTTCCAGCGCCTCGCGGTACTTGGCGGCGGTCTTCTCGATCACGTCGCGCGGCAGGCGCGGTGCGGGCGCCGTCTTGTCCCAGGGCTTGCCGTTGACCTGGGCCTGCTCCAGCCAGTCGCGCACGAACTGCTTGTCGTAGCTCGGCGGGTTCTCGCCCTTGGCGAGCGCATCGGCGTAGCCCTCGACGGGCCAGTAGCGCGAGCTGTCGGGGGTGAGCACCTCGTCCATCAGCACCAGCGTGCCGTCGGGCGCCAGGCCGAACTCGAATTTCGTGTCGGCGATGATCAGGCCTTTCGGCAACGCGATCTCGGCGGCCGCCTGGTAGATGGCGATGCTCAGGTCGCGGATCTTCGCGGCCAGCTCGGGGCCGATCATTTCCACCGTGTGCTCGAAGGTGATGTTCTCGTCGTGCTCGCCGGCCGCGGCCTTGGCGGCGGGCGTGTAGATGGGTGCGGGCAGCTTGGCCGCGTTGGTCAGGCCCGCGGGCAGCGGCACGCCGCACACCGACTGCGATTCCTGGTACTCCTTCCAGCCGCTGCCCGCGAGGTAGCCGCGCACCACGGCCTCGACCGGGATGGGCTTGAGGCGCTGCACCAGCATCGAGCGGCCGCGCACCTGGGGCACCTCGGCGGGCGAGACCACGCTCTCTGGCGCCTCGCCGGTCAGGTGGTTGGGGCAGATGTGGCCGAGCTTGTCGAACCAGAACAGCGCCATCTGCGTGAGCAGTTCGCCCTTGCCGGGAATGGGCTCGCCCATGATCACGTCGAAGGCCGAGAGGCGGTCGCTGGCCACCATGAGGATGCGGTCGTTGCCCACGGCGTAGTTGTCGCGCACCTTGCCGCGCGCCAGCAGGGGCAGCGACGTGAGGGCGGAGGTGTGCAGGGCGTTGGAGCTGGGCTGGGTCATGGGGGATGGAAGGTGGCCGGTGATGGAGGTCTGCCGCGAAGGCTCCCGGATTTTACCGAGCACGCCGGGCGCCGTTGGTGCACACTCCAGCGCTTTGCCTTCGCGCAGCCTTCCCGTGTCTTCTCCTCCACCTTCCAGCGCCCCGCTGAGCCCCCGCCGCGAACTGTGGCTGCTGCTGACCCTGGCCGGCATCCAGTTCACCCACATCCTGGACTTCATGATCATGATGCCGCTGGGGCCGCAGTTCACGCAGCTGTTCGCCATCAGCGACGCGCAGTTCGGCCTGCTGGTCTCGGCCTACACCCTGGCGGCGGGCGCCTCGGGGCTGCTGGCCTCGACCTACATCGACCGCTTCGGCCGCAAGCGGCTGCTGCTGGCGCTCTACACGCTGTTCGGCCTGGCCACGCTGGCCTGCGGCCTGGCGCCCACCTACGGCACGCTCATGGTGGCGCGCATCCTGGCCGGCGCGTTCGGCGGCGTGCTGTCGGCGCTGTCGCAGACCATCGTGGCGGACGTGGTGCCGTTCGAGCGGCGGGGCCGCGCGATGGGCATCGTGATGACCTCGTTCTCGCTGTCCACTGTGGCGGGCGTGCCGCTGGGGCTGATCCTGGCCGAACACGGCGGGTGGCACCTGCCGTTCCTCGCGATCGCCGCGCTCGTGGCGGTGCTGGCCGTGGCCGCCGCCCGGACCCTGCCCACGATGTCGGGGCACCTGCAGGCCGCCAGCGGCCGCACGGCGCTGGGCGGCATCGCCCAGGTGCTGGCGGACCCGAACCACCGCTGGGCCTTCCTGTTCTCCGCGCTGATCATGTTCACCGGCTTCACGGTGATTCCGTACATCACGATCTACATGCAGACCAATGCCGGCGTGCGGCCCGACCAGATCCCCCTGGTATACCTGTGCGGCGGCGTGGTCACGCTGTTCACCGCGCGCCTGTTCGGCGTGCTCACGGACCGCTGGGGCAAGGTGGCCACGTTCCGCTGCCTGGCGCTGGCCGGCGCGCTGCCCTTGCTGGGCATCACGCTGGTGCACGGCGTGTCGCTGTGGGCCGTACTGCTGGTCTCGACGCTGATGTTCGCGCTGATGAGCGGCCGCATGATTCCGGGCATGGCCATCATCACCTCGGCCGCGCAGGCGCCGCTGCGGGGCACGTTCATGACGCTCAACGCCTCGGTGCAGTCGGCGGCCATGGGGGTGGCGTCGTTCGTGGGCGGGCTGCTGATCAGCCGGGATGCGCAGGGGCTGGTGCAGAACTACTGGATGGCGGCCCTGGTGGGCATCGCGGCGAGCCTGCTGTCGATGGTGGTGGTGGGCCGGCTCACGCTGCACGGGGCCAGGCCGGCTGCGCCTTGAGCGAACGGCCGTTGCCTGCTGCTGCAGCGGGCGCCATCGGGGCAACCCGCCCATTGTGCGCCCTTTTCCGGTGCTTGGCACCTGGGGCTCCATAACCCAGCGGGCAGGGGCGGAATGGGATTGCTTTTCGGGGAGGGCGGGGGCATAGTGAACTCACGTCGACGGATGCATCCAGGTTCCCCAGCCGCCCTCTGATCCAGGGCGACGTTCTTCCAACCGAGAGTGTTACAGGAGGCTTATTTATGAACTTGACGATCAGCGGTCACCACCTCGAAGTTACTCCAGCCTTGCGCAACTACGTCACCACCAAGCTGGACCGGATCACCCGCCATTTTGACCAGGTTGTCGATGTCAAGGTACTGCTGACGGTAGAGAAGCAAAAGGAAAAGGAGAAGAGGCAGCGAGCGGAATGCAACATCCACGTCAAGGGCAGCGATTTGTTCGCCGAAAGCTCCCACGCCGACCTGTATGCCGCCGTGGACGAACTGGTGGACAAGATGGACCGGCAGGTCGTGCGCCACAAGGACCGGCTGCAGGACCACCACCACGACGCCGCCAAGCGCGAACTGCATGCTTGATGCGCCAGCCCTGAGCCTGGCACAGCAGCCGCCCACTGGGCGGTTTTTTTGTTGCCTCACGCTGCGCCCTCAGGGTTTTCGCCAATATGTGCATAATTGTTACCCTTGACCATGAACCGACTCGCCTCCATCCTGCCCTCCGCTCAAGTGCTCGTGAGCGTGGACGCCACGAGCAAGAAGCGTGCTTTTGAAGAAGCGGGTTTGCTGTTCGAGGCCCAGCACGGCCTCTCGCGCGCGCTGATCACCGACAGCCTGTTCGCGCGCGAGCGCCTGGGCTCCACCGGACTGGGCCATGGCGTGGCCATTCCGCACGGGCGCATCAAGGGCCTCAAGGCGCCCATGGCGGCGGTGTTCCAGCTGCTGCACCCGATCGGTTTCGACGCGCCGGACGAGCTGCCCGTCGGCCTGCTCATCTTTCTGCTGGTGCCCGAGGCAGCCACGCAGAAGCACCTGGAAATCCTCTCCGAGATCGCCGAACTGCTCAGCGATTCCGCGCTGCGCGAAAAGCTCAAGGCCAGCACCGACGCAGCCGAGCTGCACGGCATGATCGCGGGCTGGCAGTCCACGCAAGCGGCCTGACTGAGCCCGCCAGGCGATCCGCCGTGAAACCCAACGTCGTCAGCGCCGATGTCCTGTTCGAGGAATTCCGCGGGCTGCTGAAATGGGAATGGGTGGCGGGCCTCGGGGCCTCCGAGCGCCGCTTCGACGAAGTGGCCGTGCGCTCCGCCCGCTCCGGCGCCGACCTGGTCGGCTACCTCAACTACATCCACCCCTACCGCGTCCAGATCCTGGGTGAGCGCGAGATCGCCTACCTGAGCAACGCCTCGTCCGACGACTGCAAGCGCCGCATCGCGCGCATCGTGACGCTGGAGCCGCCGGTCCTGGTGCTGGCCGACGGCCAGACCGCGCCCGACGCGCTGGTGTCCATGTGCGAACGGGCCCAGATCCCGATGTTCTCCACGCACGAATCGTCGGCGTTCGTCATCGACGTGCTGCGGGCCTACCTGTCCAAGCATTTCGCCGACCGCACCACCATGCATGGCGTGTTCATGGACATCCTGGGGCTGGGGGTGCTGATCACCGGCGAATCGGGCCTGGGCAAGAGCGAGCTGGGCCTGGAGCTGATCTCGCGCGGCAACGGCCTGGTGGCGGACGACGCGGTGGACTTCTACCGCATCAACCAGAACACCATCGAGGGCAAGTGCCCCGAGCTGCTGCAGAACCTGCTGGAGGTGCGCGGCATCGGCCTGCTGGACATCCGCGCGATCTTCGGCGAGACGGCCGTGCGCCGCAAGATGCGCCTCAAGCTCATCGTGCACCTGGTGCGCAAGGAGACGCTGGAGCGCGACTACGAGCGCCTGCCCTACGAGCCGCTCACGCAGGACGTGCTTGGCGTGCCCGTGCTCAAGGTGGTGATCCAGGTGGTGGCCGGCCGCAACATCGCCGTGCTGGTGGAAGCCGCCGTGCGCAACACCATCCTGCAGCTGCGCGGCATTGACACCTATCAAGAGTTTGTAGACCGCCACCGCCGCGCCATGGAGCGCGATACCGGCGGCTAGAAACTGGCGCGTCCTAAGCCAGCAGACGCCGTGGAACTGGCTTTGCCAGGCCACTGGCGTCGCCCCCCTGGGGGGAAGGCGCGAAGCGACTCAGGGGGGGTTACTTCTTAGCGCACTCCGCGCACTGGCCGTAGAGCGCCATGGTGTGGTCCTGCACCACCCAGCCCTTGGACTTGGCGATGGCCTGCTGGCGCTTCTCGATCTCGGGGTCGTAGAACTCCTCGACCTTGCCGCACGAGGTGCACACGAAGTGGTCGTGGTGCTGGCCCTCGTTGAGCTCGTACACCGCCTTGCCGCTCTCGAAATTGCTGCGGATCAGGATGCTGGCCTGCTCGAACTGCGTGAGCACGCGGTAGACCGTGGCCAGGCCGATGTCCGAGCGCTCCTCCAGCAGCACGCGGAACACGTCTTCCGCCGTCATGTGGCGCTGCTTGCCCGTCTGGAAGATTTCCAGAATCTTCAGGCGGGGCAGCGTGGCCTTGAGTCCCGTGCTTTTGAGTTCGTCGATGTTGGTCATGGCATGGTCTTTCAGGATGCCGGCCCGGGCCCCAAGGGGGCTGGGGCCTGCCGCTACAATGGGGCGATCATATCCTCAGACCTTTTCCCCATGCCCGTCAAAGCCCGTCGCAGCGCCCGCCTGGGCCTGGCCTTCCTGATCGGCGCCAGCATGGCAGCCCTGGCGGGCTGCGGCAGCCTCAATGGCGCCAGCGCCCGCATCGCCAACATCGTCACGCCGTACAAGGTGGATGTCGTGCAGGGCAACTTCGTCTCGCGCGAGCAGGTCGAGGCCCTGCAGCCCGGCATGGGCCGCCAGCAGGTGCGCGAAATCCTGGGCACGCCGCTGGTCACCAGCCTGTTCCACTCAGACCGCTGGGAATACGTGTTCACGCTCAAACGCCCCGGCGAGGAAGTGCAGACCCGCAAGTTGACTGTGTTCTTCAAGGGCGACGTGCTGGAGCGCCACGAGGGCGACGAGATGCCCACCGAGACCGAATTCGTCGCCACGCTGGGTTCGGGCGGCCCCAAGGGCAAAGTGCCGGTGCTCGAAGCCACGCCGGAGCAACTGGCCCGCTACCCCGCATCGGCGCGCCCGACCACGCCGCCCACCGCCGCGCCGCTGGAGCCCGCGTCCATCAGCTACCCGCCGCTGGAAGCCCCCGCGCGCTGACCCGCGCCGAGACCCGGCGCCCCACCCCCTAGGATTCTCATGACTTCACCGTCTTCCGCCCCCTGCCGCGTGGCCGTGGCCGGCGCCTCCGGCCGCATGGGCCGCATGCTCATCGAGGCCATCCGCGACAGCGGCGACCTGGTGCTGGCCGGCGCGCTCGATGTGGCCGCCAGCCCCGCTATCGGCTCGGACGCCACGGCCTTCCTCGGCCATGCGAGCGGCGTGGCCATCACGGCCGACATCGCCGCGGGCCTCAAGAACGCCGACGTGCTGATCGACTTCACGCGCCCCGAGGGCACGCTGGCCCACCTGGCCGTGTGCAGCCAACTGGGCGTGAAGGCCGTCATCGGCACCACGGGCTTCACCGACGCGCAGAAGGCCGAGATCGCCGCCCACGCACAGCGCACGGCCATCGTGATGGCGCCCAACATGAGCGTGGGCGTCAACGTCACGCTCAAGCTCCTGCAGATGGCCGCCAAGGCCATGGCCACGGGCTACGACATCGAGATCATCGAGGCCCACCACCGCCACAAGGTGGACGCGCCTTCGGGCACCGCGCTCAAGATGGGCGAGGTGATCGCCGAGGCCCTGGGCCGCGACCTCAAGGACTGCGCCGTCTATGCCCGCGAGGGCGTGACCGGCGAGCGCGACCCGTCCACCATCGGCTTCGCCGCTATCCGCGGCGGCGACATCGTGGGCGACCACACGGTGCTGTTCGCCGGTGCGGGCGAGCGCATCGAGATCTCGCACAAGTCCTCCAACCGCAGCGGCTACGCGCAGGGCAGCCTGCGCGCCGTGCGCTTCCTGGCGGCGCACAAGACGGGCATGTTCGACATGTTCGACGTGCTGAATCTGCGCTGAAGATGGACGCCCTGCACTGGTGGCGCCAGGGCGACGCGGTGACGCAAGGCGCCGCCGTGCTGCTGCTGGCGATGTCGGTGGCGAGCTGGGTGGTCATCCTGTGGAAGCTGCGCCTGATGCGCCGCGCAAGCAGCGACGTGGCGCGCTGCACGGCAGCCTTTTGGCAGGCGCCGTCGCTGGATGCGGCGGCGCAGCGCTTGCAGTCTTTTGACCGTGAAGCGCTGGTGCTGCCGCTGGTAGTTGCTGCCAATTCAATAGCAAACACACCGCAAAACGAATCCCTGGCCGCGCAGGGCGGCCTGTCGCAACGGCTCACGCGCGTGCTGCGCGATGCCTTGCACGGGGTTTTGGGCCGCCTGCAGTTCGGCCAGGTGCTGCTGGCCACCGTCGGCTCCACCGCGCCCTTCGTGGGTCTGCTGGGCACGGTGTGGGGCATCTACCACGCGCTCACGGCCATGGCCGGGGCAGGGCAGATCACCATCGAGCGCGTGGCCGGGCCGGTGGGCGAGGCGCTGGTGATGACCGCCGCCGGGCTGGCCGTGGCCCTGCCCGCCGTGCTGGCCTACAACGTGTTCGGCCGCTTCATCGGGCGCGTCGAGGCCGAGCTGGAAGGCTTCGCGTTCGACCTGCGCGAGTTGCTATGCCCTTCGGACGGCTAGAGCGCACGCAGGGCGCCCAGCCCATGAGCGACATCAACGTCACGCCGCTGGTGGACGTGATGCTGGTGCTGGTGGTCATCTTCATCCTGACCGCGCCGCTACTGGCGAGCTCCATCCGGCTGGACCTGCCGCGCAGCGAAGGCGCCACGCCGGGCAGCGCGCGCGAGGCCGTCACCGTCGTGGTGGACGCCGCGGGCCAGGCCTACCTGGACGACCAGCCCCTGGCACAGTCCGCGCTGGCCGAGCGCCTGCGCCGCATCGGCGCCGAGCGGCCCGACACCGAGGTGCAGCTGCGCGCGGACGCCGCCGTGCCCTACGGCCGGGTGGTGGAGGTGATGGGCGCGGCGAACGCGGCGGGGCTGTCGCGCATCGGCTTCGTCGCCGAGCCGCCAGCCGCAGCCGGGAATCAAAAATAGGAGCTGCCTGCGCTTGATATTCAAGAGTTTCAGGTGATTTCATATCTGAAATCCAATAAATAAAAGCGCCAGCAGCTCCTATTTTTGAAGCGCTACCTGGAGCCGCTCCGCAGGGGCAGCGGCCGGGGGCTGCTTGAAGACGGCCACGGCGCGCGCCAGCTGCGCGGTCTTGCGGCGCAGGTTTTCCGAGGTGGCCAGCGACTGCTCGGCCAGCGCGGCGTTCTGCTGGGTCATGCCGTCGAGCTCGCTGATGGACTGGTTCACGCTGCGGATGCCTTCGGCCTGCTCGGCCGTGGCGCTGCTGATCTCGCCGATGAGCCGGGCCACGCGCTCCACCTGGGCCACGATGTCGGCCATGGCCTCGCCGCCCCGGTGCACCAGGGTGCTGCCGGTCTCGACCTTCTCCATGCTCGCGCCGATGAGCCGCTTGATCTCCCGGGCCGCCTCGGCCGAACGCCCGGCCAGCGAGCGCACTTCCGATGCCACCACCGCGAAGCCCCGGCCCTGCTCGCCGGCGCGGGCCGCCTCCACGGCGGCGTTGAGCGCGAGGATGTTGGTCTGGAACGCGATGGAGTCGATCACGCCGATGATGTCGCCGATCTTGCGGCTGGCCTCGGCGATCTCGCCCATGGTGCCCACCACCTCGCCGATCACGCGGCCGCCGTTGGCGGCGGCCTCGGCGGCGTTGGCCGCCAGCTGCGTGGCCTGGCGCGCGGAGTCGGCGTTGTGCTGGATGCTGGCGGTCATCTGGTCCATGGCCGAGGCGGTGTGCTGCAGGCGGCCGGTGGACTGCTCGGTGCGGGCGTTGAGGTCGCGGTTGCCTTGCGCGATCTCGTCGCTGGCTGCGCGCACGCCGCCGATCTGCTCGCTCACGTCGTCCACGAGCGAGCGCACGTTCAGCCCCGCCTGGTTCACGCTGCGCAGCAGCATGCCGATGTCGTCCACGCGGTCCAGCGTGGCGTTCTCGGCGGGCTGGCCTGCGGCCACGTTCTGCGCCTGGCGCAGCACGTGCGCGATCGGCAGCGTGATCTGGTGGCGCAGCCAGAACTGGGCCGCGGCGGCGCACAGCACGGCCCAGCCCGCCAGCCAGCCCAGCTGCGCGCCGCCGATGCCCAGGAGCGCCCAGGCCCCGCCGACGACCAGCGCCGCCAGCCCGTACACGCCGCAGCGCAGCCGCCAGTGCGTGGACAGGGTCTGCAGCAGCGAAGTCCAGGCCAGCCAGCCCGTGCGCACGACCAGCCCCTGGTGGAAGCGGCGGCGGCCGGCGCGGCCCTCGCGGATGGCGCGGTACAGCGCCTCGGCGCCGTCGATCTCCGTGCGCGAGGGGTGGGTGCGCACCGACATGTAGCCGGTGAGCTGGCCGCCGCGCACGATCGGCGTGGCATTGGCGCGCACCCAGTAGTGGTCGCCGTTCTGGCGCCGGTTCTTGATGAGCGCCGTCCACGACTTGCCCTGCTTGAGCGTGGCCCAGAGGTCGGCGAACGCCTCGGGCGGCATGTCGGGGTGGCGCACCAGGTTGTGCGGCTGGCCCAGGATGTCCTTCGGCGCGAAGCCGCTGACCTCGATGAAGGCCGCGTTGGCGTAGGTGATGTGGCTCTGGGTGTCGGTGGTGGACAGCAGCGTGGCGTCGCGCGGGTAGTCGAATTCGCGCTGGGTGATGGGCAGGTTGGTTCGCATGGAGGAAAAGGAAGGAGGTGGATGCGCCTGCAAGGTCCGGTGGACGGCACGGCCCTTGGCACCAATAATGTAAGCATTTGATATCAATTGACAATAGCAAATGATGCAAAAGCACATGCTAACTTGCTCCGATGGACGAAAGCCAGATTCAGGAGCAGCGGCGCGTACGCCTGGCCGATGCCGTGGACCGGCTTTGCGGCGGCAACGTGGCGGCGTTCGGACGCCTGCTGGGCTACCGCAGCGGGGCTTTCGTGCGCCAGATGCTTTTGGGCAACCGGGCCGTGTCGGACAAGACGGTGCGCCACATCGAATCCCTGCGTGGCATGCATGCCTGGTTCTCCCAGCCGCCCGCGCAGCAGGGCGTGCGCGAGGCCGTGGCCGAGATGGACTTCGGCGCGGGGCCTGACGTGTACGAGCTGTACCCCGTGGAACTGCGGCTGCGGTCCGGCATCGCCGGCTACGTGCTGTGGCCCGACGAAACCGACGAGGACGCTCCCATTGCGTTCCACAAGCACTGGCTTGCGCGCCGGGGCTACGTGCCGGGCAAGCTGCTCGCGGTGCGCGCCAAGGGGCAGGGCATGGAGCCCTCCATCCATCCCGGCGACGTGGTGGTGATCGACACCGCCGACACCACGCTGCGCGACGGGCAGGTCTTTGCCGTCAACTATTACGGGGAACTGCTCCTGCGCCGCGTCCAGCGCGACGGCGGCTGGTGGCTGGCGCCGGACCACCCGGACGCGGTGCGCTTTCCGCGCAAGGCCTGCGCAGGGCCCGATTGCATCCCCGTCGGGCGGCTGATCTTCAAGCAGAGCGAATCGATTTGACCCCGCCAGCGTGCTCCGGGGCCTGCGCCTAAGAACCTGTTCACGATCTCGCAGGGGCCGCGCAGCGGTCTTTGCGGGATGGGATGCAAGGCGCGGTGCGCAGTGGATAGCATGGCTATCCACAAGCGCCGCAACGCCGCAGACCGCCCGCAAAGACCACTGCCCTTCGGGTTGGAGCGAAATCGGGCGATTGGACGCCCCGGCTGCTGGCATGGGCACGAGCCCATGCGGCGCATCCGAGGCATCCACTCATCCCGATTGCGCTCCAACGCGACCCCTGCGAGATCGTGAACAGGTTCTAAAATCCCGCGCTGAACTCCGGCTTTACCTGGGACCCCGCGCCCTGCCGCGCACCCGTATGAACATGCAAGACAAATACAACCCGAACGACGTCGAACGCGCCGCGCACGACCACTGGACCGCCCGCGACGCCTACCGCGTGACGGAAGACGCGAACAAGAAGAAGTTCTACGCCTGCTCCATGCTGCCGTACCCCAGCGGCAAGCTGCACATGGGCCACGTGCGCAACTACACCATCAACGACATGCTCACGCGCCAGCTGCGCATGAACGGCCACAACGTGCTCATGCCCATGGGCTGGGACGCCTTCGGCCTGCCCGCGGAGAACGCCGCGCTGAAGAACGGCGTGCCGCCCGCCAAGTGGACCTACGAGAACATCGCCTACATGAAGAAGCAGATGCAGGCGATGGGGCTGGCCATCGACTGGTCGCGCGAAGTCGCCACCTGCGATCCCACCTACTACAAGTGGAACCAGTGGCTGTTCCTCAAGATGCTGGAAAAGGGCATCGCCTACCGCAAGACCCAGGTGGTGAACTGGGACCCGGTGGACCAGACCGTGCTGGCCAACGAGCAGGTGATCGACGGCAAGGGCTGGCGCACCGGCGCGGTGGTGGAAAAGCGCGAGATCCCCGGCTACTACCTCAAGATCACCGACTACGCCGAGGAACTGCTGGACTTCGTCACCGGCGACAAGCTGCCCGGCTGGCCCGAGCGCGTGAAGCTGATGCAGGAGAACTGGATCGGCAAGAGCGAGGGCGTGCGCTTCGCCTTCACGCACGACATCCAGGGCGACGGCGGCGCGCTGATCGGCGACGGGAAGATGTACGTCTTCACCACGCGCGCCGACACCATCATGGGCGTGACCTTCTGCGCCGTGGCGCCCGAGCACCCGCTGGCCGCGCATGCTGCAAAAACCAATCCGCAGCTCGCCGCCTTCATCGAGGAATGCAAGACCGGCGGCACCACCGAAGCCGAACTCGCCACGCAGGAGAAGAAGGGCCTGCCCACGGGCCTCTTCGTCACCCACCCGCTGACCGAGGAAAAGGTCGAGGTCTGGGTGGGCAACTACGTGCTCATGGGCTATGGCGACGGCGCCGTGATGGGCGTGCCCGCGCACGACGAGCGCGACTTCGCCTTCGCGCTCAAGTACGGCATCGAGATCAAGCAGGTGGTGCTGGTGGACGGCGAGACCTTCGACTACCACCACTGGAACGACTGGTACGGCGACAAACAGCGCGGCGTGACCATCAACTCCGACAGCTTCAGCGGCCTCTCCTACAAGGACGCCGTGAACGCCGTGGCCCATGCGCTGGAGCAAAAGGGCCTGGGCGAGAAGAAGACCACCTGGCGCCTGCGCGACTGGGGCATCAGCCGCCAGCGCTACTGGGGCACGCCCATCCCCATCATCCACTGCGACGAGCACGGCGCGGTGCCCGTGCCCGAGAAGGACCTGCCCGTGGTGCTGCCGCAGGACTGCATCCCCGACGGCTCCGGCAACCCGCTGCACAAGCACGAGGGCTTCCACGCGGGCGTGACCTGCCCCGTGTGCGGCAAGGCCGCGCGGCGCGAGACGGACACCATGGACACCTTCGTGGACTCGTCCTGGTACTTCATGCGCTACTGCGACCCGAAGAATTCGGAAGCCATGGTGGCGGGCGGCGCCGACTACTGGATGCCCATGGACCAGTACATCGGCGGCATCGAGCACGCCATCCTGCACCTGCTGTACGCGCGCTTCTGGACCAAGGTGATGCGCGACCTGGGGCTGGTGAAGGTCGACGAGCCCTTCACGAAGCTGCTCACCCAGGGCATGGTGCTCAACCACATCTACAGCCGCCGCAACGAGAAGGGTGGCAAGGAATACTTCTGGCCGCACGACGTGGAGCATGTGCTGGGCGATGACGGCAAGGTCATCGGCGCCAAGCTGAAGAACGCCGTGGGCGATCTGCCCGTGGGCACGCCCATCGACTACGAGGGCGTGGGCACCATGTCCAAGTCCAAGAACAACGGCGTGGACCCGCAGGACCTGATCGAGAAATACGGCGCCGACACCGCCCGCCTGTACACCATGTTCACCGCCCCGCCCGAGGCCACGCTGGAGTGGAACGACGCGGCGGTGGAGGGCAGCTACCGCTTCCTGCGCCGCGTGTGGAACTTCGGCGTCAAGCTGTCTGCTATGGATATGGGAGCTGCTACCGCAAGCGTGGCAAGCGCCAGCAGCCTGAAAGACGTTGAATTCGGCAAGGAGGCCAAGGCCCTGCGGCTGGAGATCCACACCGTGCTCAAGCAGGTGGACTACGACTACCAGCGCATGCAGTACAACACCGTGGTCTCCGGCGCGATGAAGATGATCAACGCGCTCGAAGACTTCAAGGCCACGGAATCGGCCGGCGCGCAGGTCGCGCTGATCGAGGGCTTCGGCATCCTGCTGCGCGTGCTCTACCCGGCCACGCCGCACATCACGCACAGCCTGTGGAGCGGCCTGGGCTATGCCAACCACCTGGGCGATTTGCTCGACGCCGCCTGGCCGCAGGTCGATGCCGGCGCGCTGGTGCAGGACGAGATCGAGCTGATGCTGCAGGTCAACGGCAAGCTGCGCGGCTCCATCCACGTGCCCGCGCAGGCCGACAAGGCCGAGATCGAGCGCATCGCGCTGGCCAGCGAGGCGTTCGCCCTGCACGGCGGCGGCGCGGGCATCAAGCGCGTGATCATCGTGCCGGGCCGCCTTGTCAACGTGGTGATCTGATGCAACGGCGCGCGCTGCTCACCCTGGCTCCTGCCGCCCTGTTGGCGGGCTGCGGCTTTCGCCTGCGCGGCGTGCCGGAGTTCTCTTTCCGCTCGCTCTACATCGTGGCGCCGGGCGGCTCGTCGCTGGCGCGCGAGCTGCAGCGCACGCTGGAGGGCTCCAGCAGCCAGCTCCAGGTGCTGCGCGACGACCCGGCGGGCCTGACCACGGCCGAGGCCATCATGGACCTGCTGCAGGAGCAGCGCGAGCGCGTGGTGGTGGGCCTGAACGCCTCGGGCCAGGTGCGCGAGCTGCAGCTGCGCCTGCGCATCCGCTTCAAGCTGCGCACGCCCGATGGCCACGAGCTGATTCCTGATACGGAGCTGCTGCAGCAGCGCGACATCAGCTACAACGAAACCATCGCCCTGGCCAAGGAGGCCGAAGAGGCGCTGCTCTACCGCAACATGCAGACGGACCTGGTGCAGCAGCTGCTGCGCCGCCTCGCGGCGGTCAAGCGGTAGCGGCAGGCGGCAGGCGCATCAGCGTGCTCTTGCCGAACAGCGACTCGACCAGATCGACGGCCAGCACGGCCGTACGGTTGCGCACGTCCAGCGCGGGGTTCAGCTCCACGATGTCGAGCGAGGCCAGCCGCCCGCAGTCGGCGATCATCTCCATGCACAGCTGCGCCTCGCGGTAGGTCGGCCCGCCGGGGATGGTGGTGCCCACGCCCGGGGCGATTTCCGGGTCCAGGAAGTCCACGTCGAAGCTCACGTGCAGGTGGCTGTTGCCGTCCAGCCCCGCCAGCGCCTGCTGCATGGTCTGGCGCATGCCCATCTCGTCGATGTAGCGCATGTCGAACACTTCCAGGCCCTGCTCGTGCACGAAGCGCTTTTCGCCCGGGTCCACGCTGCGGATGCCGATCTGCCGGATCTGCCCGGGGCGCAGCGCGGGCCGCCCGCCGGGCATGCCGGCCATCTGCGTCAGCGCCGCGGGGCCGAAGCCGCACAGGCAGGCCACGGGCATGCCGTGCACGTTGCCGCTGGGGGTGAGGGCGCTGGTGTTGAAGTCCGCATGGGCGTCGAGCCACAGCACGCGCAGGTCCTTGCCCGTCTCCAGGCAGTGCCGCGCCACCGCGCTGATGCTGCCCAGGCCCAGGCAGTGGTCGCCGCCCATCAGGATGGGCAGGTGGCCCAGCCGCAGTTCGGCGAGCACCGCATCGAACACGCGCTGGTTCCACTCCACCACCTCGGGCAGGTGGCGGTAGCCCTGGTCGGGCGGTTGCCAGGGGTTGGCGGGGCCGCTCAGGTTGCCCCGGTCGGACACCGCGAGGCCGTGGCTCTCCAGCGCCGGCTGCAGCCCGGCCACGCGCAGCGCCTCGGGCCCCATGGACGCGCCGCGCGCGCCCGCGCCCACGTCGGTGGGGGCGCCGATGAGGCTGACGGCTCGCGCCGTGTTGGTGGATGGGGTGGTGGTCGTCATGGTGCGGGCGCCTTGTGGGGGAACGGAACGGTACGGCCGGGCGCGCCAGGGTGCTGGCCGGCGCCGGTAGCGGGATTGTCCGCACAGCCGGCGCCAATGCAAAGTAAGACAGCTGCCCAATCGCCTGCCGGCACTGCGCAATGTGCGGGGCGCGGCTGGCGATGTGCGCGGTTCCTGGCGCGCGGCCCGCGCCGGATAAACTTTGCCGCATGCAAGTCGCCCTGGCCCAACTCCCGTCGCACCTCCACAAGGGCCTGTCGCCGCTGTACGTGCTGCACGGCGACGAACCCCTGCTGCAGCAGGAGGCGGCCGACGCCATCCGCGCCGCGGCGCGCGCGCAGGGCTATACCGAGCGCAGCAGCTACACCGTGGCGGGCGCGCACTTCGACTGGAGCGCGGTGCTGGCGGCGGGCGGCTCCCTGAGCCTGTTCGCCGACAAGCAGATCGTGGAGATCCGTATCCCCTCGGGCAAGCCCGGCAAGGACGGCAGCGTGGCGCTGCAGCAGGTGGCCGAATCCGCGCGCGGCAACGACAGCACGCTCACGCTGGTGCTGCTGCCGCGCCTGGACAAGGCCACGCGCACCGGCGCCTGGTTCGCGGCGCTGGAGGGCAGCGGCACCTCGGTGCAGATCGACACCATCGAGCGCGCGGCCCTGCCGCAGTGGATCGCCCAGCGCCTGGCCGCCCAGGGCCAGCGCGTGGTGGCGGGCGAGGAAGGCCAGCGCACGCTGCAGTTCTTCGCCGACCGCGTGGAGGGCAACCTGCTGGCCGCGCACCAGGAGATCCAGAAGCTCGCGCTGCTCCACCCGCCCGGCGAACTGACCTGGGCCCAGGTGGAGGCCGCCGTGCTCAACGTGGCGCGCTACGACGTGTTCAAGCTGTCCGAATCCGTGCTCTCGGGCCAGACCGCCCGCGTGCAGCGCATGCTCGACGGCCTGCAGGCCGAGGGCGAGGCCGAGGTGCTGGTGCACTGGACGCTGGCCGAGGACATCCGCGCCCTCAAGCGCGTGAAGGACGCCATGAACGCCGGCCGCCCCCTGCCCATGGCGCTGCGCGAGAACCGCATCTGGGGCCCGAAGGAGCGCCTGTACGAACGCATCCTGCCCCAGGCCAGCGACGCGGCGCTGGCGCGCCTGCTGCAGTCGGCCCACACGGTGGACGGCATCGTCAAGGGCCTGAAGGCGCCCGACTGGCCGCAGGACGGCTGGCAGGCGCTGCAGCGGCTGGCGCTGCAGGTGTGCCGCCTGACGCGCGCGGCGCGCTGAAATATTGGTGAAAAATGGCTCCAGCGCTTATGTGGCAAGCGCTGGCAGCTATCAATATCAAAGCAGCTGCCGTGCCTTGTCTATCCACATCTGCAGGCTGTCCACCAGGTCCTTCTGGCTGAACGAGCAGCTCTCCTCGCTGAACAGCGCGCTGGATTCGAGCCGGTCCAGCAGGCCGTGCAGCACCTCGGCGTAGCGCGGGGGCAGGGCGGCCAGCAGCGCGCCGTGCGCCCGTGCGCCCTCGCTGAAGGCGTGGGCGGATTGCGCGGACTGGCGCAGGCTGTCGAGGGCGCTCTGCAGCGCTTGCAACTGGTGGGCGGCGGTGGTCATGGCGTGGGCGTGGCGGTGCTGGAAAAAACGCCAAGCGTACCGCGCCTACAGCACCCGCCTGCGGATCTGCAGCACCACCAGCTCGGCCACGGCCACCACGGCGAAGATGGTCACGAGCACCAGTGCCACGCGGTTCCAGTGGAACAGGTCGATGGCGGTGTTCAGCACCACGCCGATGCCGCCCGCGCCCACCAGGCCCAGCACGCCGGATTCGCGCACGTTGATGTCCCAGCGCAGCAGCGCCACCGACCAGAACGCGGGCTTGATGTGCGGCCAGTACCCGTACCAGACCTGCGCGAACTTCGATGCGCCCGCGGCCTGCAGCGCCTCGATGGGGCCGCGCGGCGCCTGCTCCAGCGCCTCGCCCACCAGCTTGCCGACGAAGCCCACCGAGCGCAGCGCGATCGCCAGCATGCCCGCCAGCGGCCCCGGCCCGAAGATGGCCACGAACAGCAGCGCCCACACCAGCGAGTTGACCGAGCGGCTGGCCACCAGCACCACGCGGGCGATGAAGTTCAGCAGCCGGTTGCGCGTGACGTTGCCCGCCACCATCACGCCCAGCGGCAGCGCCAGCGCCAGCGACAGCAGCGTGCCCAGCGTGGCCATGTGCAGCGTCTCCATGAGCGCGGCGTGCACGTCGGTGCGATAGTGGCCCCAGTCCACGGGCCACATGCGCCGCAGCATGTCGGCCATCTGCTCGGGCGCGTCGTAGAGGAACTCGGGAATGACCTCGATGGTGCGGGCCGACTGCACGATGGCCCAGACCGTGAACAGCCACAGCGCGTAGCGCAGCATGCGCTGGCCCGGGCCGTGGCGCTGCCATTGCAGGGTCGGGTCAGACATCGAGCGCCTTTCGCACGGCGTTCACGACCAGCTCGCCCACCACGATGATCGCGATCACGGTGGCGAGGATGGTGCACACGAAGCTGTATTCATAGCGCAGGAAGGCCGCGAACAGCGCGCCGCCGATGCCGCCCGCGCCCACGATGCCCACCATGGTGGAGTTGCGCAGGTTGGAGTCGAGCTGGTAGGTGGAAAAGCCCACGAAGCGCGACGCCACCTGCGGCAGCACGCCGAACAGCACCACGTTGGCGAACGAGGCGCCCGTGGCGCGCATGGCCTCGATGGGCTTGGGCGAGATCTCCTCGATGGCGTCGGCGAACAGCTTGCCCACGAAGCCCACCGTGGCCACCACCAGCGCCAGGATGCCGGCCAGCGGGCCGAAGCCCACGGCCTTCACGAACAGGATGGCGCTGATCACCGGGTGCAGCGCGCGGCAGGCCGCGATGAGGGCGCGCCCGGCCATGCGCAGCGGCGCGGGCGACAGGTTGCGGGCCGCCAGCAGGCCCACGGGCAGGCTCAGCACCAGGCCGAGCGCGGTGGCCAGCACGGCGATCTGCAGCGTTTCCTTGATGCCCTGCCACAGCTCGTCCATCTTGCCCATCTCGGGCGGGAACATGCGGCCGAGGAACTTCGCGCCCTGTTCCCAGCCGGCGGCCAGGCGCTCCGATGAAACCCCCAGGTTGGCCAGCGTCCAGGCGCCGTAGGCCAGCACGAGCAGGGCGGCGAGCTTGTGGCCCCAGCCCCAGCGGAAGGCCGTGCTGGCGGGCGGCGGGGTGCGCGCGTTCATTCCAGCCATGCCTTGCCGCCGTAGATGGTGTGCAGGTGGTCTTCGGTCAGGCCGTCCGGCGGGCCGTCGTAGACCACGTGGCCGCCGGTCATGCCGACGATGCGGTCGGAGTAGCGGCGCGCCAGCTCCACGTCGTGGATGTTGACCATCACCGGGATGCCGCGCTGCACGCCCTGGTCGCGCAGCAGCTGGATGATCTCCACCGAGGTCTTGGGGTCCAGCGACGAGGTGGGCTCGTCCGCCAGCAGCACCGAGGGCTGCTGCATCAGCGCGCGCGCGATGCCCACGCGCTGGCGCTGGCCGCCGCTGAGCGCATCCACGCGCTGGTTGGCGAAGGCCGACAGGCCCACCACGCCGAGCAGCTCGTAGGCGTGGGCGAAGTCCTCGGGCTCGAACTTGCGGCGCCATGCGCGCCAGGCCGAGAGATAGCCCAGGCGGCCGGTGAGCAGGTTCTCCATCACCGTCAGGCGTTCGACCAGGTTGTATTCCTGGAACACCATGCCGATGTGCCGGCGCGCGCGGCGCAGCGCGCGGCCCTGCAGGTGCGCCATGTCCACCTGCTCGCCCTCCACGTGCAGCAGGATGCGGCCCGAGGTGGGCGTGACCAGCCGGTTGATGCAGCGGATCAGCGTGGACTTGCCCGTGCCCGAGGGGCCGATGATGCTCGTGAGCCCGGTGCCCTCGATCATGAGGTCGATCGACTTGAGCACCGGCACGCCGGGCTTGTACTCCTTGACCAGCCGCTCGATGCGCAGCGCGCCGCTCACTTCTTGCCCGACGCGGCCTTGTCGAAGGCCTCGCGCGTGAACAGTTCGCCGGCCGACGCGGCCACGGTGCGCACCAGCTCCCAGTCCTTCTTGTAGGTGATGGGCAGGAAGCGGTCGCCGCCCAGGCCCTTGGCCATCTCGGCGGGCACCTTGTAGTCGTAGAAGCACTGCTTGATCTTGGACTGCAGCGCGGGCTCCAGGTTGTACGCGTAGGCGTACGCGTCCGTGGGGAACATCTCGCTGGTGTAGAGCACGCGGAAGTCGTCGGCCTTGACCACGCCGCGCTCGGTCATGTGCTGCAGCACGTCGCTGGCCACGGGGGCGGCGTCATAGTCGCCGGTCTTCACGCCCAGGATGGATTGGTCGTGCTTGCCCGAATAGACCACCTTGTAGTCGGTGTCGGGCGTCAGGCCGATCTTGGGGAACAGCGCGCGCGGCGCCAGGTTGCCCGAGTTGGACGAGGGCGAGGTGTGCGCGATGCGCTTGCCCTTGAGGTCCTCGAGCTTCTGGAAGCTGCTTTCCTTGCGCACGATCATCTTCAGGTGCATGCCCACGGGGCCCTGGTCGTTGCCGCGGATGGCGAACGGCACCGCGCCCGACAGGTTCACCGCGAAGTTCACCGGGCCCGGCGAGAACGCGGCGATGTGCAGGCGGCCCGAGCGCATGGCCTCGATCTGCGCGGCGTTGGACTGCACGGGGAAGAACACCACCTTCTTGCCCACGCACTGCGACAGGTGGCCCATGAAGGGGCGGAACAGCTTCTCGTAGATGGCGGGGTCTTCCACCGGCGTGAAGGCGAACACCAGCGTGCCCGGGTCCTTCAGGCGCTTGGGGTCGGTGGGCGTGTCGGCCACCAGGTCGCGGTTGGCGTCGCAGAACTGCGTGTCGAGGTCGCCGCGGTAGGCGCAGGCTTCCTGGGCCTGGGCGCCGGCGGCACCCAGCAGCACGGCGGCGGCGGCGAACGCGCCGCGCAGGACCAGGGAGGAAGGGGTGGGAGAGAAGGCGGGCATGGCGTTCCTTGAAGGCGTTCTGGAAAGAGTGCGCCGACTATAGGAACCGCCGGCGCGGCCCGGGGCTGTATCCTTTCGATACGCCTTCAGAGAGCTTTCAATTGCCTTTCAAAACTGCCCGGACTAACCCTATGCGCACAGGAGCGCGGCCATGAGAGTGCTGGTCGTCGAGGACGACTTCGACCTGAGCGGCGCGCTCACGCGCCTGCTCACGCGCCGGGGCTTCCACGTCACGCACTGCACCCACGGCGCCGAGGCCCTGCACCTGCTGGAGCAGGAGCTGTTCGAACTGGTGGTGCTCGACCTGGGCCTGCCCGGCATGGACGGGCTGCAGCTGCTGCAGCGCCTGCGGGCGCGGGGCCTGGCCCTGCCGGTACTGGTGCTCACGGCGCGGGGCGCGGTGGGAGACCGCGTGGCGGGCCTGAACGCGGGCGCGGACGACTACCTGGCCAAGCCCTTCGACCCCGACGAGCTGGAGGCGCGCCTGCGCGCCCTGGCGCGCCGCGCCGGCGTGCAGGACGAGCCCCGCTGCGGCGAGCTGCGGCTGGACCGCAGCGCGGGCGCCTTCTACTGGGGCACCCAGGCGCTGGAGCTGACTCCGCGCGAGGGCGCATTGCTGGCCGGGCTCATGGAGCACCCGGGCCGCGCCATCACCAAGGCGCGGCTCACCGCGCTGGCTTTCGGCTCCGAGCCGCCCACGCAGCCCGATGCCGTGGAGGTGGTGGTGCACCGCCTGCGCAAGAAGCTGGCCCACACCCAGGTGCAGATCACCACGCTGCGCGGCCTGGGCTACCTGATCCAGGAGGCCCGTGCAGCGGACGCCACCGGTGGATAGCGCCGCCACCCCGCCCGGCGCCCGGCGCGGCGGCCGCTCGGTGCGCCAGCGGCTGCTGCTGTGGCTGAGCCTGCCGGTGGCCGTGTTCATCCTGATCGACGCCTGGGCCTCGTACCGCGCGGCGCTGGACACCGCGCAGCGCGCGTTCGACCGCCTGCTGGTCACCTCGGCCCATGCGCTGGCCGACCTGATCCACCTGGAAGGGGGCGAGCTGCAGATCACGCTGCCGCACGCCGCGCTGGAGCTGTACGACGGCGAGGCCGACGTGGCCGGCCACCGCGGCGGCGAGATCACGCGCAGCCGCATGGTCTACCGCGTGAGCTACCTCAACGGCGACTACCTGGCGGGCGAGCGCGCCGTGGCGCCCTACGAAGGGCTGGCGCCCGTGCATCCGCGCTACGGCGTGCGGCTGGCGCTGTACGGCACGCAACTGGCGGGCGAACCCGTGCGCATGGCGGCGCTCTGGCAGCCGGTGGAGACGTATGAAGGCCTGCGCTACGTGGTGGTGCAGGTGGGCGAGCCGTCGGCCTACCGCGACCACATCGCCCAGGGCATCCTGTGGCAGACGCTGGCGCGCCAGGCGGTGCTGCTGGTGGCGCTGCTGGTGCTGGTGTGGTGCGTCTCCACCGTGGCGCTGCGGCCGCTGCGCGTCTTCGCCCGGCGGCTGGAAGGCCGCGCCGCGAGCGACCTGGAACCCATCGCCGTGGTGCCGCAGACGCCGCAGGAGCTGCTGCCCGTGGTGAACGCCTTCAACGGCCTGCTGCAGCGCGCGGGCGATGCCCAAGCGCTGCAGCAGCGCTTCGTGGCCGATGCCTCGCACCAGCTGCGCACGCCGCTGGCGGTGCTGCAGCTGCAGGCCCACGCCGGCCTGCGCGGCGACGTGCCCGCGCGCGAGGCGCTGGAGCAGGTGGCCGCCACCACCCAGCGCACCGGCCGCGTGGTGCAGCAGCTGCTGACCTGGAACCGCGCGCGGGTGGACGTGCCGGCCGACCAGCTCGCCACGCTGGACCTGTGCGGGCTGGTGGAGGACGTGGCCGTGGAGCTGTCGCCGCTGCTGGCCGCGCGCCACCAGGACTTCCAGCTGGAGGCGGTGCCGCCCTGCCCATGGACCGGCCCGGGCTGGATGGTGCGCGAGGTGGTCACGAACCTGCTGCACAACGCCCTGAGCTACACGCCGGACGGCGGCGCCCTGGGCATCCGGCTGGAGCGGGGCGGCGACGGCATCCGCCTCACGGTGCACGACAACGGCCCTGGGCTGTCGCCGCAGATGCAGCGCGATTTGTTCGTGCCCTTCGTGAGCGGCGACGCGCGCGGCCGCGGCGCGGGGCTGGGGCTGGCCATCTGCAAGGAGCTGGCCCAGGCCTGCGGCGGCCGGCTGGAGGTGGCCAACCGGGTGGAAGCGGGCCGGGTGCGCGGGCTCGACGCCACCCTCTGGCTGCCCGCGGCCTGAGCTGCCGGGCCGCCCGGAGCACGCCCACGCGGGCACGGGGCGGGCAACTGCGTCAGAATCACGCCCATGAACGCGCTCAACATCGCCGAATACACCCACACCCTCGGTCTGCAGGCAAAAACGGCCTCGGCGCTGATGGCCAAAGCGCCAGCAGCTATCAAAAACAAAGCGCTCAAGGCCCTGGCCCGCCTGCTGCGCGAGAACGTGGATGCGCTGCAGGCCGACAACGCCCGCGATCTGGATCGCGCCCGCGCCGCCGGCCTGGCCGAGCCGCTGGTGGACCGCCTCAAGCTCGGCCCCAAGGTGCTGGAGACCTGCGCCGAGGGCTGCGAGCAGCTCGCCGCCATGCCGGACATCATTGGCGAAATCATTGGGATGAAGCAGCAGCCCAGCGGCATCCGAGTGGGCCAGATGCGCGTGCCCATCGGCGTGTTCGGCATGATCTACGAGAGCCGTCCCAACGTGACCATCGAGGCGGCGTCGCTGTCCATCAAGAGCGGCAACGCCTGCATCCTGCGCGGCGGCTCCGAGGCCATCGACTCGAACAAGGCGCTGGCGAAACTGGTGCAGCAGGCGCTGGCCGAGGCCGGGCTGCCGCAGGACGCGGTGCAGCTCGTGCAGACCACCGACCGCGAGGCCGTGGGCCAGCTCATCGCCATGCCGCAGTACGTGGACGTGATCATCCCGCGCGGCGGCAAGGGGCTGATCGAGCGCATCAGCCGCGATGCCAAGGTGCCCGTCATCAAGCACCTGGACGGCAACTGCCACACCTACGTGGACGACCCCTGCGACGTCGCCATGGCCGTGACGGTGGCCGACAACGCCAAGACGCAGAAGTACAGCCCCTGCAACGCCAGCGAGGGCCTGCTGGTGGCGCGCGGCGTGGCGGCGGCGTTCCTGCCGCTGATCGGCGCGGTCTATGCCGCCAAGGGCGTGGAGATGCGCGGCTGCCCCGAGTCGCTGGCGCTGCTGCAACCGGTGCCCGGCGCGAAGCTGGCCGCGGCCACCGAGCAGGACTGGAGCGAGGAATACCTCGCGCCCATCATCAGCGTGAAGGTGGTGGCGGGCGTCGATGAGGCCATCGCCCACATCAACCGCTATGGCAGCCACCACACCGACGCCATCCTCACCACCGACCACGTGCATGCCCAGCGCTTCCTGCGCGAGGTGGATTCGGCCAGCGTGATGGTGAACGCGAGCACGCGCTTCGCCGACGGATTCGAGTACGGGCTGGGCGCCGAGATCGGCATCAGCACCGACAAATTCCACGCGCGCGGGCCGGTGGGCATCGAGGGGCTCACCTCGCTCAAATACGTGGTGCTGGGCGAAGGTGAAGTGCGGGGTTGATGGACTCCTGATTTCGTAGCTGCCAGCGCTTTTCAGTACAGCGTTAGAGGCCGATTTGGCATGAAAATCATCATCCTCGGTGCGGGCCGCGTGGGCCAGAGCGTGGCCGACAGCCTGGTGTCGGAGCGCAACGACATCACCGTCATCGACACCGACGCCGAGCGCCTGCGCGACCTGGAATCGCGCTACGACCTGCGCGGCGTGGTGGGCAACGGCATCGAGCCCGCCGTGCTGGCCGAGGCGGGCGCGAAGGACACCGACCTGCTCATCGCCTGCGCCGCGCAGGACGAGACCAACCTCGTGTGCTGCAAGATCGCGCAGCTGGCGTTCCACATCCCCACGCGCATCGCGCGCGTGCGCTCCACGGGCATCGAGTTCGACGAGCGGCTGGTGGGCCCCGAGGGCTTCGCGGTGGACCGCGTCATCTGCCCTGAGGAATCGCTCACGCGCTACATCGGCAAGCTCATCGAGTACCCCGAGGCCATGCAGGTGCGCGAGTTCGCCGGCGGCCGCGCCTGCCTGGTGGCGGTGCGCGCGCGCGCCGGGGCGCCCATGGTGAGCCACACCGTGGGCGAGCTGCGCGAGGGCCACCCCGACCTGGGCGTGCGCGTGGTGGCCATCTACCGCCGCTTCCCGGACGAGCCGGACCGCTTCGTCGCCTGCGACGGCAGCACGCGCATCGAGCCCGGCGACGAGGTCTTCATGCTGGCCGCGCGCGAGCACATCAAGGACGTGCTGGCCGCCATGCACCGCCCCCGCGCGCAGCCCACGCACCCGGTGCGCCGCATCATGATCGCGGGCGGCGGCCGCGTGGGGCTGCGCCTGGCCCGGCAGCTGGCGCAGAAGGCGGGGCGCTTCCACACCAAGATCATCGAGGCCGATGCCGCGCAGTGCGTGCAGCTGGCCTCGGTGCTGCCGTCGGAGGTGCTGGTGCTGCAGGGCGACACCACGGACGAGAACCTGCTGGGCGACGAGGGCATCGAGGAGGTGGATTTGTTCCTCGCGCTCACCGACGACGACGAGGACAACATCATGTCCTGCCTGCTGGCCAAGCGCATGGGCGCGCGCCGGGTGCTGGCGCTCATCAACCGGCGCAGTTATGCCGACCTGATGCACGGCACGCAGATCGACATCGCGCTCTCGCCCGCGCAGGCCATGCTGGGCGAGCTGCTGGCCTACGTGCGCCAGGGCGACGTGCAGGCCGTGCACAGCCTGCGCCGGGGCGTGGCCGAGGCGCTGGAGATCGTGGCGCGCGGCGACCGCAAGAGCTCGAAGGTGGTGGGCCGCAAGGTCAGCGAGCTGCAGCTGCCGCGCGACGTGCACATGGGCCTGATCGTGCGCGGCCTGCCCGATTCGCCCGAGGTGTCGCCCGGCGAGCTGCGCGAGCCGCAGGTCATCATCCCGCGCAGTTCCACGGTGATCGAGAGCAACGACCACGTGGTGTTCTTCCTGCCGCACAAGCGGCTGGTGCGCGACGTGGAAAAGCTCTTCCGCGTCAGCGCGACGTTTTTTTGATGCACTCCCCTGAGCCGCTTCGCGCCTTCCCCCCGCTCTCGCAGCGCTGCGCGCTGCGGGCAGGGGGACGCAGCCAGCGCGGCGGGGCGGCCCTTGCGCGGCTGCTCTCGCCTTGGCAGCGCCAGTGTCAGGCGCTGCGGGCGGCGCGTAAATACGCTGGATAGCAGGAGTTCATCATGACGGACATGTTTCCCGTCCTGCGCGTGCTGGGCATCCTGGTGATGATCTTCTCGCTCTCGATGGGCCTGCCGCTGGCGGTGTCGCTCTGGACGCACGACGGCGTGTGGCAGGTGTACCCGGTGGCCATGGGTGCCTCGCTGGCGGCGGGGGCGTGGCTGTGGTGGCGGCTGCGCCTGTTCCGGCAGGAGCTGCAGCCGCGCCACGGGGTCATGCTGGTGTCGCTGGTCTGGATGCTGCTGCCGCTGTCCGCGGCGGTGCCGCTGATGCTGGCGGGGCAGCACATCGGGCGGCCGCTGTCGTTCACGCATGCCTATTTCGAGGCCGTGTCGGGGCTGACCACGAGCGGCTCCACCGTGCTCCACGGGCTGGACACGCTGCCCGTGTCGGTCAACGTGTGGCGCACTTTTTTGCAGTGGATGGGCGGCATGGGCATCCTGATCCTGGCGGTGGCCGTGCTGCCGCTGCTGGGCGTGGGCGGCAGCCAGCTCTTCAAGGCCGAGGCGGCCGGCCCGGTCAAGGACGCCAAGCTCACGCCGCGCATGACGGGCACGGCCAAGGGCCTGTGGGGGGTGTACGCGCTGTTCTCCGCCGCCTGCGGCCTGGCCTACTGGGCGGCGGGCATGGCGCCGCTGGACGCGCTGATGCACATGTTCGCCACGGTGAGCCTGGGCGGGCTGTCGTCGCACGACGCGAGCTTTGGCTACTTCCAGTCGCCGCTGCTCGAAGCCATCTGCATCTTCTTCATGCTGGTGGCGAGCTGCAACTTCGCCCTGTACTTCGTGGCCTTCCGCAAGGGCCAGTGGGGCGGCTTCTGGCGCGACCCGGAGCTGCGCGCCACGCTGCTGGCGCTGGTGGGCGGCGGGCTGGCGGTGGCGCTGCTGCTGTGGGCCAAGGGAGTCTATGCCCCGCTGGAGGCGCTGCGCCACGGCATGTTCAACGCGATCTCGCTGGCCACGACCACCGGCTTCGCCACGCAGGACTACCTGGGCTGGCCGGTGTTCGCGCCCGTGTTCATGCTGCTGCTGTCGGGCGTGGCGACGAGCGCGGGCTCCACCGGCGGCGGCATCAAGATGGTGCGCATGCTCATCCTCGTCAAGCAGGCGCGGCGCGAGATGAACCGCCTGGTGCATCCGCGCGCCGTGCAGCCCGTGCGCCTGGGCGAGGCGGTGGTGGACAACCGCGTGATCTTTTCGGTGCTGGCGTTCATGCTGGTCTACGGCGGCACGGTCTTCGGCCTGTCCATGGTGATGCTGCTGACCGACCTGGACCCGGTGACGGCGTTCTCGGTGGTGCTGGCCAGCGTGAACTGCGCGGGCCCCGGCCTGGGCAGCGTGGGGCCGGCCTCCACCTACGCGGTGCTGACGGATTTCCAGATCTGGGTGTGCTCGCTGGCCATGCTGCTGGGGCGGCTCGAAATTTTGAGCTTCATGGCGCTGCTGACACCTGCGTTCTGGCGCCGGTGAGCGCCGCGGCTTGCGAAACGGAAACGCCGCCTCATATCCCTACAATCCGTCCGCAATTGCTTCCCGAGGGCTTTCCATGGTTCCGCATCTCATCACCGCCCTCACCGGGCCGATCAACGAACTCGAACAGCGCATTCTCGACTCCATGCCCGCCATCGAACGCTGGTTCCGGCTGGAGTGGATGGAGCACACGCCGCCGTTCTACACCTCGGTGGACATCCGCAACGCCGGCTTCAAGCTCGCGCCGGTGGACACCAACCTGTACCCCGGCGGCTGGAACAACCTGACCAAGGAAATGCTGCCCCTGGCCGTGCAGGCCGCCATGGCCGCCATCGAGAAGATCTGCCCCGAGGCGCGCAACCTGCTCATCATTCCCGAGAACCACACGCGCAACACCTTCTACCTGGCCAACGTGGTGCAGCTGCAGCGCATCTTCAACATGGCGGGCCTGAACGTGCGCGTGGGCTCCATCAGCCCCGAGATCAAGAAGCCCACGCGCATCGAGCTGCCGGGCGGCGACGCGGTCACGCTGGAGCCCGTGGTGCGCACCCGGCGGCGCCTGGGCCTCAAGGACTTCGACCCCTGCACCATCCTGCTCAACAACGACCTGTCGGCCGGGCCGCCGGGCATCCTGGAGGACATCCACGAGCAGTACCTGCTGCCCCCGCTGCACGCGGGCTGGAGCGTGCGCAGGAAGAGCACCCACTTCAAGAATTACGAAGAGGTCGCCAAGCGCTTCGGCAAGATGCTGGGCATCGACCCCTGGCTCATCAACCCCCTGTACGGCCAGTGCGGCGGCGTGGACTTCGCCGGGGACGCGGGGCTGGACAAGCTGCAGGCCAGCGTGGATGCCCTGCTGACCAAGGTGCGCCGCAAGTACAAGGAATACGGCATCAACGAGAAGCCTTTCGCCATCGTCAAGGCCGACAACGGCACCTACGGCATGGGCGTCATGACGGTGCGCGACGCCAAGGAGCTGGACTCCGTCAACCGCAAGACCAAGAACAAGATGGCCATCATCAAGGACGGCCAGCCGGTGAGCGACCTCATCATCCAGGAAGGCGTGCTCACGCAGGAGCGCGTGCACGACGCCGTGGCCGAGCCCGTGGTCTACATGATGGACCGCTACGTGGTGGGCGGCTTCTACCGCATGCACGCCGAACGCGGCGTGGACGAGAACCTGAACGCGCCGGGCGCCAGCTTCGTGCCGCTGGCCTTCGAGCACAGCACCCACATGCCCCAGCCCGGCGTGCGCCCGGGCGTGAGCGCGCCCAACCGCTTCTACATGTACGGCGTGGTGGCGCGGCTGGCCATGCTGGCGGCCAGCTACGAGCTCGAAGCCACGAATCCCGACGCCGAGGTGTACGACTGACGGCCCAGTTGTTGCGCCGCAACATGGCCCGCGCACCGCGCTGCGCGGGGCGGGGCGCAAGCGCACAATACGTTTCCCCAAGTAACGGAACCCCGCCGGCCCAGCGCGGGGGTGGTCAGTGCAAAGCTCCAAGTCATCGCTCGCGGCGCTCACGCTGGGCGCCATCGGCGTCGTGTATGGCGATATTGGCACCAGCGTGCTGTATGCCGTTAAGGAGGTGTTCGGTTCAGGCCACGTGCCGTTCACCCAGGGCAACGTCTACGGCGTGCTGTCGATCTTCTTCTGGACGCTCACGGTCATCGTCTCGCTGAAATACGTAGTGCTGGTGCTGCGGGCCGACAACAACGGCGAGGGCGGCCTCATCGCCATGCTGGCCCTGGCCTCGCAGGCCGTGAAGGACAAGCCCCGGCTGCGCGCCGCGCTGCTGGCGGTGGGCATCTTCGGCACCTCGCTGTTCTATGGCGACGGCGTGATCACCCCGGCCATCTCGGTGCTCTCGGCGGTGGAGGGCCTGGAGGTGGTCTCGCCCCACTTCAAGCGCTACGTGATCCCGCTCACGCTGGTCGTGCTGTTCTGCCTGTTCGCGGTGCAAAAGCGCGGCACCGGCGGCATCGGCAAATTCTTCGGGCCCATCACGCTGGTCTGGTTCGCCAGCATCGCACTGCTGGGCGTGTCGCACATCGTGGGGCACCCCGAGATCCTGTGGGCGCTGAGCCCGCACCACGCGCTGGGCTTCATCGTGGCGAACCCCGGCACCAGCTTCATCATCCTGGGGGCCGTGGTGCTGTGCGTGACGGGCGCCGAGGCCCTGTATGCCGACCTGGGCCATTTCGGCAAGCGGCCCATCCGCCTGGCCTGGTTCGGCGTGGCCATGCCGGCGCTCACGCTCAACTACTTCGGCCAGGGCGCGCTGCTGCTGGCCGAGCCCGAGGCCGTCAAGAACCCGTTCTACATGATGGCGCCCGACTGGGCGCTGATCCCGCTGGTCGTCATGGCGACGCTGGCCACGGTGATCGCCTCGCAGGCGCTCATCACCGGCGCGTTCAGCGTGACCAAACAGGTGATCCAGCTCGGCTACCTGCCGCGCCTGAACATCCAGCACACCAGCGTGCGCGACACGGGCCAGATCTACATGCCGCTGGTCAACTGGGGCCTGTTCGCGGCCATCGTGCTGGCGGTGGTGATGTTCCGCTCGTCGAGCAACCTTGCGGCGGCCTATGGCATCGCCGTCACGCTGGACATGCTGATCACCACCACGCTGACCTTCTTCGTCATCCGCTATGGCTGGGGCTACCCGTTGGCGCTGTGCGTCGCGGCCACGGGCTGCTTCTTCGTGGTGGATCTGGCCTTCTTCGCGTCCAACCTGCTCAAGCTGTTCCAGGGCGGCTGGTTCCCGCTGATGATCGGCGGCGTCGTGTTCGCGCTGATGATGACCTGGAAGGAAGGGCGGCGCCTGCTCAACGGCAAGCTGCGCGCGGACGCCATCGACCTCAAGGACTTCCTCACCGCCGTGTTCATCAGCCCGCCCACGCGCGTGGAGGGCACGGCCGTCTTCCTCACGGCGGAGCCGGGCTTGGTGCCCAACGCCCTGCTGCACAACCTCAAGCACAACAAGGTGCTGCACGCGCAGAACCTGTTCGTGACCGTGCGCAACCACGAAACGCCCTGGATCGGCCTGGACCGCCGCCTGCAGGTGGAGCCCCTGGGCAGCGACTGCTGGCAGGTGGTGGTGCACTACGGCTTCAAGAACGACCCCGACCTGCCCCGCGCGCTGGAACTCATGCGCGGCCGCGGCTGCGAGCTGGAATCCATGGCCACCAGCTACTTCCTGTCGCGCGACACGGTCATCCCCACCATCGGCAGCGGCATGGCGCCCTGGCGCGAAAAACTGTTCGCGCAGATGCACCACAACGCCAGCGGCGCGGCGGACTTCCTGCACCTGCCCAGCAACGCCGTGGTGGAGCTGGGCTCCAAGATCGAGATCTGAGCCACGGGTTTCAAGTGTTTTTGGCCTCCAGCGCTTACTGGACAGGCGCTGGCAGCTATCAAAACAGTAGTTCTGGTGCGCTGCCAGAATCCCTGCCATGCAATTCTTCAAAGACTTGAGCCTCTCGGCCTTCACCGCCGGGTTCGTCGCGGTGCTGGTGGGCTTCACCAGCTCGGTGGCCATCGTGTTCCAGGCCGCGCAGGCCTTCGGCGCCACGCCGGCGCAGATCACCTCCTGGATGTGGGCGCTGGGCCTGGGCATGGGGCTGTGCTCGCTCGTGCCCTCGCTGATCCTGCGCAAGCCTGTCATGGTGGCCTGGTCCACGCCCGGCGCCGCGGTGCTCGCCACGGCGGGCCTGGCCGGAGGCTTCACCATGGGCGAGGCCGTCGGCGCCTTCATGGTCAGCGCCCTGCTCATCACGCTGGCGGGCGTGACGGGCTGGTTCGAGCGGGTGATGAACCGCATTCCCATGGAAATCGCCGCGGCCCTGCTCGCGGGCGTGCTGGCGCGCTTCGGCCTGGACGCGTTCGCCGCCGCGCGCACGGCGCTGCCGCTGGTGCTGACCATGCTCGTCGTCTACCTTTTCGCACGCAAGTTCGCGGCGCGCTATGCCGTGGTCGTCACGCTGGCGGTGGCCGTGGTCTTCGTGGCGCTGCAGGGCCAGATGGCGTGGTCCGCCGTGCAGCTGGAGCTGGCGATGCCCGTCTTCACGCCGCCCACGTTCAGCCTGGCGGCCACCATCAGCCTGGCCCTGCCGCTGTTCGTTGTGACCATGGCGTCGCAGAACCTGCCGGGCGTGGCGGTCATCCGGGCCTCGGGCTACGACCTGCCCATCTCCCGCCTCATCACGCTGACGGGCCTGGCCACGTTGGCCCTGGCCCCGTTCGGCGCCTTCGCGCTGAACTTCAGCGCCATCACCGCCGCGATGTGCATGGGCCCCGAGGCGCATGAAGACCGCCACCGGCGCTACACGGCGGCCGTGTCCTGCGGCGCGCTGTACGTGGCCATCGGCCTCTTCGGCGCGGTCATCACGGGGCTGCTGACTGCGTTCCCCAAGGAGCTGGTGGTGGCGATCGCCGGCCTGGCCCTGCTGGGCACCATCGGCAACGGCCTGGCGGCCGCCCTGCGCGATGAGCCGCACCGCGAGGCCGCGCTCATCACCTTCCTGGTCACCTTGAGCGGCGTGGTCATCGCCGGCGTGGGCTCGGCCTTCTGGGGCGTGGTGGCCGGCAGCTTCGCGCTATTTGTGCAACAGTACGGGCGATCTCCTGCCCGCAAGACACCATGACACTGCTCTTCATCGCCGACCCCCTGGACCACTTCAAGATCTACAAGGACACCACCTTCGCCATGATGCGCGAGGCTCAGCGGCGCGGCCACGCCCTGGCGGTGTGCGAGCCGCAGCACATCACCTGGCAGCGCGGCAGCAAGGTCACGGCCCGGCTGATCGACATCCGCCTGACCGGCGACGCGGACCGGTGGTACGAAGCGAAGCCCGCGCGCAGCGCCGCCCTGGCGGACTTCGACGCCGTGCTGATGCGCAAGGACCCGCCGTTCGACAGCGAATACTTCTACGCGACCCATCTGCTGGAGCAGGCCGAGCGCGACGGCGCCCGGGTGTTCAACAAGCCCCGCGCGCTGCGGGACCACCCCGAGAAGCTCGCCATCATGGAATTCCCCGAATTCATCGGGCCGACGCTGGTCACGCGCGACGCGGCGGACATCCAGCGCTTCCACGCCGAGCACCAGGACATCATCTTGAAGCCGCTCGACGGCATGGGCGGCATGGGCATCTTCCGCGTGGGGCCGGACGGCCTCAACCTGGGCAGCATCACCGAAACCCTGAACCGCCATGGGGCGCAGAGCGTGATGGTGCAGAAGTTCCTGCCGGAGATCGTGGAGGGCGACAAGCGCGTCCTCATCATTGGCGGCAAGCCCGTTCCCTTCTGTCTGGCGCGCATTCCGCAAGGCAGCGAGGTGCGGGGCAACCTCGCCGCGGGCGGCAAGGGCGTCGCCAGGCCGCTGTCGGCACGCGACTGGGAAATCGGCAACGCCCTGGGGCCGGTGCTGCAGGAGCGCGGCCTGCTGCTGGCGGGGGTGGACGTGATCGGCGACTGCGTCACGGAAATCAATGTGACCAGCCCGACCTGCTTCCAGGAGATCTTCGATCAGACGGGGTGCGATGTCGCCTTCCTGTTCATGGATGCGCTGGAATCCGTGCTATAGTTGAAGGCTTCGCTGCACGGAGCTTGCTGAAAGGCATGCTGAGTGGGGTGGAGAAAAGAAGTTCTTCCGAGTTGCGTGCTGGTACAAACCCGGTATATAATTCAAGGCTTCGCTGATTGGTGCTGATGCTTTAGGGTGTTGGGATTGATTGGTGAGAGGGGTT
>Ga0222428_100205_pt1 | contig 49019 bp, 44 predicted proteins | sample 2B5Ametagenome_FD_182471 | JGI IMG/M metagenome (GOLD analysis project Ga0222428, IMG submission 182471) | Enriched microbial communities from leaf-cutter ant dump, University of Wisconsin, Madison, United States - 2B5A (version 2) | ecosystem: Environmental > Terrestrial > Nest > Insects nest >...
CCATGGTGATCACTCCTCACACCCCCGCCCAGCTGTGGATATCTCGGGCAGGGTAGGTTGAACACCTGGGTCAAATTTGGATCGGCAGGGCCCTCACGGGTGGGTCAAATTTCAGTCGGCGCTAACATGCAGCAGCATCGGGCCGCGCGGGCCGGCGGTGAGCGCATCCTGGTTGTTGGCGACGGGGGCGCCCGCGGCGGTCGTGAGGCGTTGGGTCATGGTCAGACTCCTTTCAGTGGCAAAAATAATAGTTACATGCTATTGATGTTGGAAAATTATTGCTTTTACAAATGAATGAGGCAATGCTTCGCCGATTGAATTACTGCAACCCGGCGATAGCCACGGCGCAGCGTACCGCCCTTGTACTGCTTCTGGCCAGTGGGGGTGTCCCCGCAGATCAGTGCGTCTGGCCATCGGCATGCAGGACCGTGCGCAGGGACTGCCGGTACGCGTGTGGGACCTTGACGATTCGCAGAGGGGGTGAGTGCTGCGGCCGTCTGGGGCGTGCTTCCTGACGAACCGCGCCCGGTGAGCGGTTATCCTGCACCTGTTGCCTTCCCTGGAGTTGCCATGACCGTCATGACTGCATCGACCGCCACGCGCACTGAACGCGACAGCTTTGGCCCCATCGACGTGCCCGCACGGCATTTGTGGGGTGCGCAGACCCAGCGGGCGCTGGAGCACTTCGCCATTTCCGGGGAGCGCATGGCGCCCGAGCTGATTGCGGCGCTGGCCCAGGTCAAGCGTGCCTGCGCCTACGTCAACCATTCCCTGGGGCTGCTCAGTGCCTCCAAGACCACGGCCATCGTTGCGGCGTGCGATGAGGTGATGGCGGGCGCCCATGCGCAGGAGTTTCCGCTCGTGGTCTGGCAGACGGGCTCGGGCACGCAGACCCATATGAACATGAACGAGGTGCTGGCCAACCGCGCCAGCGAGATGCTGGGCGGGCCGCGCGGCCATGGGCGGGTGATCCACCCCAACGACGATGTGAACCTCAGCCAGTCGAGCAACGACGTATTTCCCGCCGCCATGCACTTGGCCGCAGTGGAGGGGCTGGTGCGCCACCTGCTGCCCGCGCTGGTGGGACTGCGCACCACGCTGGCGGCCAAGGCCGAGGCGTTTGCGGGCATCGTGAAAATTGGCCGCACGCATTTGCAGGATGCTACGCCGCTGACGCTGGGGCAGGAGGTGTCGGCCTGGGTGGCGCAGCTTGCGCATGCCGAGGAGCATGTGCGCGCAGCACTACCGCACCTGTGCGAACTGGCCCTGGGCGGCACGGCGGTGGGCACGGGGCTGAACGCGCCGCCAGGCTATGCCCAGGCCGTGGCCGAGGAACTGGCGGCACTGAGCGGGCTGCCATTGGTGAGCGCGCCGAACAAGTTCGAAGCGCTGGCCAGCTGCGATGCGCTGGTGCACGCGCATGGCGCGCTCAAGGGGCTGGCCGCCAGCCTCATGAAGATTGCCAACGATGTGCGCTGGCTCGCCAGCGGCCCGCGCTGCGGGCTGGGCGAGATTTCCATTCCCGAGAACGAGCCGGGCTCGTCCATCATGCCCGGCAAGGTCAACCCGACGCAGTGCGAGGCGCTGACCATGCTGTGCGCGCAGGTGCTGGGCAACGACGTCGCGGTCAACGTGGGTGGGGCGTCGGGCCATTTCCAGCTGAACGTGTTTCGGCCGCTGGTGATCCACAACGTGCTGCAAAGCATCCGGTTGCTGGCCGATGGCATGGTCAGCTTCAACGACTATTGCGCCATGGGCATCGAGCCCAACCGGCAGCGCATCGAGGAACTGCTGGAGCGTTCGTTGATGCTGGTGACGGCGCTGAACCCGCACATCGGCTACGACAAGGCGGCCGAGATCGCCAAGCGTGCGCACCGCGAGAACCTGAGCTTGCGCGAGGCGGCCATCGCCTCGGGCCACGTCACAGCGCAACAGTTCGATGCCTGGGTGGTGCCAGGAAAGATGGTGTAACCTGGCCGTTTTTAGCGAAAAAGGCCTCCAGCCCTTACTGGGTAAGCGCTAGAAGCTATTGAATCAGGAGCGCGCTGTAGCCAACTTAGGCACGCTGCAGCGCGGCCTGCTTCCACGCCTGGGCGGCCGCTTCGGCATCGCCGCGCTGCTCCGCCAGTTCTGCCAAGTGGCGCCAGGCGCTGGCGCGCAGGCGGGCATCGGCCAGCTGTTGTGCGGCCTGCGTCAGCATCTGCTGGGCCTTGCCCCAGAGCTGGCGTTTCAGGCATGCCATGCCGGCCAGGTAAGACAGGCGCGGGTCGCGCGGGTTGCCTCGCTGGGCGGCTTCGATGCGTGCCAGCCAGGTGGCGTCGAGCGAGGCGAGCCCCGCCTCCAGCGCGTACACCAGCTTGAGCGCCTGGGCCGCAGGCAGGGCCTGGGGCAGTTCCACCATGCGTTCCCAGGCTGGCAGGAGCCATGCGCGCACCTGAGCGTCGTCACCACCGAGCTCGGCCAGGCGCTGCGCCGCCTCAATGGCCAGCTCCGGCATGGCGCGCTCGACGGGCTCCAGGCCCATCCACACTTGCTGCAGCTGCGCCGTGTCGTGTGCGCCCTGGATCAGCTCTGCAGCCAGACCGCGCACGATGCTTTGCGCCGCGGCGCTGGAGAAGGCGTGGTGCTTGCCCAGCAGGCGTGCGGTGTCCAGTGCGCTGTGCGTGTGGCCGGCCAGGCGCGAGGCCTTGAGCTTGATGCGCAGCGCCAGCGTGCGGCGCGCTGCGCCCTGGGGCAGGGCGGCCAGGCGCTCCAGCGCACCTTCGCTGTCGCGGTCGTCAAGCGTCCAGCGCGCCGCGCGCATCTGCAGGCCCTCGCGGATGCTTTGCTCCTGCGGATTGCCGTTGGCGGGCGCCTGTTCGAGCGCCTGGCGCAGATGCTCTTCGCGCGTGGCGCGGTCCTGCAGCGCGTGCGAGCTGTCGGCGGCAATGAAGTGCGCCAGGGCACGCAACTGGCGCGCATGCGCAAGGCTGGCGCCGCTGGCGGCCAGCGCGCTTTCCTGGGTGAGCGCGGTCAGCGCGGCCTTGCGCGAGCGCAGGAACCGGCCCGAGAGCATGTGCGCCAGCGCATGCAGCAAAGCCGCGTGCATGGCGCGCTCCTTTTGCTGCTGGCGCCAGCGTGCGGCCTGGCGCGGCAAGGTCAGCAGGGCGTTGAGCCCGGCGAACGCGGCATGGAGCGTGACGAAGCCGCCCACGAGCAGCAGCACCACCATGTTGAGCGAGAAGTCCACGCGATAGGGCGGCCAGAACAGCGTCACGGTGCCCTGGTTGTTGCCCGCGAACAGTGCCACCGCGACGGCGGCGCCGAACAGCCCGAGAAGCCAGAGAGCGGCGCGCATGGTCAGCGCCCCGCTGCGGCCGTGGTCAAGGCCGCGAAGGTTTCGTCCAGGCGCGGCAGCTCGGCCGCCTTCAGATGCGTCTGCATCTGCTGCAGCATGGTGGCGGCATTTTGGGTGCGGCGCGAGGCGGGGTCGAAATACTTGTTGAGCGCCGCCGTGGCGGCCGCGACGTCGGTGCGCGCCGAGTCGAACTGGCGCGCAAGCACCCCCAGACGGGCGTTGAGCAGCTTGAGCTTGAGGTTTTCACGCAGGAAGAATTCCTGGTCGGGCGCGAGCAGCACGGCCTCGGGCTGGTCGATGCGGCTGACGCGCACCAGGCCGCGCGCTTCGTCGCGCACCAGCTCCCAGCCCTTGTGCAACTGGGCTTGCCACCAGGGCAGGGCAGGCGCCGGCGCGGCTGCGGGGGCACCCGCAGCGCGGCGCATGGCCGAGGACTGCGCCACGGCATTCAGCGTGGGCAGGTCGTCCACCTGGCGCACCAGGTCGTCCATGCGGCCGAGGAGGCCGGCGGTGTCGGTCACGCTGGCGCGCGCGATGCGGTCAAGGTCGCGTTCGATGGCGCGCTGCACCGGGCCCAGGCGTGGCTGCGCGGCGCGCTCGATGCGCTGGCTGGCGCTCTTGAGCGCGGCCACCAGGGGCTCCAGGCTGCCGGTGAGCTGGGTCTGCTGCTGGGCCAGACGCAGGCCCGATTCGATGTCGACCACCAGGTTTTCGTCGCGCGAGCGCGACAGGCTCTGGATCAGCTCCTCCAGCTGGCTGCGCTGCAGCGCCACTTCGCTCACGCGTGTTTCGGCCACGGTGAGGCGTGCGGCTGTCTCGCGCGCCAGCTCTTCGGCCTGGCGGGCGACGGTGCGCGCTTCGGTGGCGTGGGCGCCGGTGTCGGCGCTTTGGCGCGCGAGCTGCTCTTGGATGTGGTTCAGCTTCTGCCACAGAAGGGCGCTGCTGGCCAGGCCGGCCAGTGCCAGCATGGTGGCCAGGGCCAGCGCGAAATGGCCGCCGCCGCCCTGCGCGGGGGGGGCAACGGGCGCGTGGTGCGCTGCGGTGGGCTGTTCACTCATGGACAGGATTTTATAAAGGCCGCCACGTCCGCAAGGGCGGGTTTGCATTCACTCACACAACCGAAGCCCGCGGTCCGTGCCGCCTGCGCAATGCGCGGGTGCGTCGCCAGGGCGTGCGCTGCGGCCCAGTCCTGCCCCGGCAGTGCTCGGGCCAGGTGGGCGATGGCTTCGGAACTGCTGAAAAGCCACAGCGTGCCATCGTGCGCGGCGCGGCGCGCCAGCGCCTGCTGCGGCGCATCGAAGGCAGGGGCGCCGCGCTCGTAAGCAACAACGAAGTCCACCTGGCCGCCCGCGGCGTGGATGCGCGCGGCCAGCCAGTCGCGCCCCTGGCCGGGGCCCGCTGGCGCGCCCGTGCTGGCGCCGCGCACCACGAGCACGCGGTCACCCGGGCGCACCTGGGGCGCCACGTGCGCCCACAGCGCTTCGGAGTCGAACTGCGCCGCATCCGGTGCCGGGCCGTCGATGCACTCCGCCGGCACGCCGCACTGCAAGAGCACGCGCGCGGTGCCGGGGCCGGGGGTCCATGCTCTTGTTTCAAGAGCTGCTAGCGCTTTCGCAGCAAGGGCTGGAGCCTGATTTGACTCGAAAAAGTACGCGGCCGCATTGCCACTGACGAACATCACCGCGCGGTAAAAGGCCGGGTGGCGCGCCAGGCGCTCGCGTGCCGCCTGCAGTGCCGCACGGTTGGTGGGGCTGGCGGTGATGGCAATCAGCGGCAGCGCCTCGGCGGCAATGCCCTGGGCCTGCAGATCGGCCACCCACTGCGCGGCGTCCTGCGCCGGGCGGGTGACGAGGACGCGGCGCATTACAGGCTCTGGGCTCCGCCCGCGCGCAGCTGCGCAGCCACGGCATCGCCCAGCGCTTCGGCCTGGGCCAGCGTGGCAACGGGCGCCTGGGCCTGGGCGCGCACCAGGGCGCTGCGGCCTTCGGGGTCGCCCCAGGCGGCGTCCAGGTGCAGTGTGTCGCCGTGCCATTGGCCGTGCGCGGCCAGCGGCATGGAGCAACTGCCGCCCATGGCGCGGCTGACGGCGCGCTCGGCCGCCACCGTGAGCCAGGTGGGCTGGTGCGCCAGCGGGGCGAGCGCTGCGATCAGGTCCTGCCGGTCGCTGCGTACCTCAATGCCGAGGGCGCCCTGGCCGGCGGCGGGCAGCATCTCGTGCGGCGCGAAGACGGCGCGGATGCGCTCGCCCAGGCCAAGGCGCTTGAGGCCGGCGGCAGCGAGCACGATGGCGTCGTACTGGCCTTCGTCGAGCTTGCGCAGGCGTGTGTCGAGGTTGCCGCGCAGCGGCTCAATCTTCAGGTCGGGGCGCAGTGCCTGCAGCAGCACCTGGCGGCGCAGGCTGGATGTGCCGACCACCGCACCCTGCGGCAGCGCGGCCAGGCTGGCGTAGCGCGGCGAGACGAAGGCGTCGCGCGGGTCCTCGCGCTCCATCACGCAGGCCAGGGCGAAGCCTTCGGGCAGCTCCATGGGAACGTCTTTCAGCGAGTGCACGGCGATGTGGGCGCGGCCTTCTTCCAGCGCCACTTCCAGCTCCTTCACGAACAGGCCCTTGCCGCCGACCTTGGACAGCGAGCGGTCGAGGATCTGGTCGCCCTGTGTGGTCATGCCCAGCAGCGTGACGGTGTGGCCGCGCGCGGCCAGCAGGGCCTTGACGTGCTCGGCCTGCCACAGGGCGAGGCGGCTTTCGCGCGTGGCAATGACAACGGGGGCGGGAGACGGGGTGGCGGGGGTGTTCATGGGGCTTTTTATATCCGGGCCGCAGGGGGCATTGGAGATGCTAGCATGCTGCGCTGCAATAAACCGTCTCAGGAGACCCCGCCCCATGAACGCGCAGCCCCGCAAGAGCGATAGCGCCTCCGCTGCCAAGGAGCCCGCAGCGCGCAAGACCGACAAAGACCTGCCGCTGATCCAGGACATCCGCCTGCTCGGCCGCATTCTGGGCGATGTGATCCGCGAGCAGGAGGGCGTGGACGCTTACGGCCTGGTTGAGCAGATCCGTCAGCTCTCGGTGGCCTTCCGCCGCGACGCCGACCAGGAGGCCGACAAGGCGCTGAAGAAGCTGCTCAAGGGCCTGAGCGCAGACCAGACCGTGAGCGTGATCCGCGCGTTCACCTATTTCTCGCACCTGGCCAATCTGGCAGAGGACCGGCACCACATCCGCCGCCGCGCCGTGCATGAGCGCGCGGGCAACACCCAGGAGGGCAGCATCGAGGTGGCGCTGGCGCGCCTGCGCTGGGCCGGCATCGCGCCGGGCCAGGTGGCACAGACGCTGGCGCAGAGCTACGTCTCGCCCGTGCTCACGGCGCACCCGACGGAGGTGCAGCGCCAGAGCATCCTGGCGGCCGAGCGCGACATTGCCCTGCTGCTGGCCGAGCGCGACGACATCCAGGAGCGCGCCCAGCTCTACAACGCCGCGCGCGACGCGCTCTCGCCGCGCGAGCTGGCGCGCAACGAGGCGCAGCTGCGCGCGCGCGTCACGCAGCTGTGGCAAACACGCCTGCTGCGCTACTCCAAGCTCACTGTGGCCGATGAGATCGAGAACGCGCTGTCGTACTACGAGGCGACCTTTCTGGGCGAGATTCCCAAGATTTACGCCGAGCTGGAGCAGGCGCTGGGTGGCGAGCGCGTGCACAGCTTCCTGCGCATGGGGCAGTGGATCGGCGGCGACCGCGATGGCAACCCCAATGTCACAGCCGACACGCTGCAGCTGGCCCTGTCACGCCAGGCCAGTGTGGCGCTGCGCCACTACCTGACCGAAGTGCACCTGCTGGGCGGCGAGCTGTCGCTGTCGGCGCGTTTGGTGGACGTGGCGCCCGAAATGATGGCGCTGGCCGAGCGCTCGCCCGACACCAACGCGCACCGCCAGGACGAGCCCTACCGCCGCGCGCTGACCGGCATGTACGCCCGCCTGGCGGCCACGCTGAAAAGCCTGACTGGCGGCGAGGCCGCGCGCCACGCCGTGGCACCGCAGAACCCGTACCCTGACGTGCAGGCGTTCCTCGACGACCTGCGCGTGATCGAGCGCTCTCTGCTGGCGCACCACGGCGCCGCCCTGGTGGCCGAGCGCTTGCAGCCGCTGATCCGTGCCGTGGAAGTGTTCGGCTTTCACCTGGCGACGGTCGATCTGCGCCAAAGCTCTGACCAGCACGAGGCCGTGGTGGCCGAGCTGCTGGCCACGGCGCGCGTGGAAAGCTCCTACGCCAGCCTGGGCGAAGAGGCCAAGCGCGCGCTGCTGCTGCGCCTGCTGCAGGACGCGCGGCCATTGCGCGTCGTGGGGGCGGAGTATTCGGCGCTGGCGCAGGGCGAGCTGGCCATCTTCGAGACCGCCAAGCGCCTGCGCGCGAGCTATGGGCGCGAGGCCATCCGCCACTACATCATCAGCCACACCGAAACCGTGAGCGATCTGCTCGAAGTGCTGCTGCTGCAGAAGGAAGTGGGCTTGCTGCACGGCACGCTGGACAGCCCTGATGCGCGCGCCGAACTCATCGTGGTGCCCTTGTTCGAGACGATTGAGGATTTGCGCAATGCCGCGCCCATCATGCGTGCCTTCTACCAACTGCCTGGCGTGGCGGCCCTGGTGGCGCACTCGGGCGGCGAGCAGGACATCATGCTCGGCTATTCCGACAGCAACAAGGACGGCGGCATCTTCACCAGTAACTGGGAGCTGTACCGCGCCGAAATCGCGCTGGTGGCGCTGTTCGACGAGCTGGAAGGCATCCGCCTGCGCATGTTCCATGGTCGGGGCGGCACCGTGGGGCGGGGCGGTGGCCCGAGCTACCAGGCCATTCTGGCGCAACCCCCGGGCACGGTGCGCGGGCAGATCCGGCTGACGGAGCAGGGCGAGGTGATCGCCTCGAAGTACGCCAACCCCGAGATTGGCCGACGCAACCTGGAAACGCTGGTGGCCGCCACGCTCGAAGCCACGCTGCTGCAGCCCACCAAGCCGGCGGTGCCCGCCTTCCTGGCGGCAGCGGACCAGCTCTCGCAGGCCAGCATGGCGGCCTACCGCGCGCTGGTCTATGAAACCCCGGGCTTCACCGACTACTTCTTCAATGCCACGCCGATCCGCGAGATTGCCGAGCTGAACATTGGCTCGCGCCCCGCCAGCCGCAAGGCCAGCCAGCGCATCGAGGACTTGCGTGCCATTCCCTGGGGCTTCAGCTGGGGCCAGTGCCGCCTCACGCTGCCGGGCTGGTACGGCTTCGGCACGGCGGTGGAGCAGTTCCTGGCCGCGCCGGGCAAGGATCCGAAGGCCCAGCTGGCGCTGCTGCGCAAGATGGTGCGGCACTGGCCTTTCTTCAGCACGCTGCTGTCGAACATGGACATGGTGCTGGCCAAGAGCGATCTGGCGCTGGCCTCGCGCTACAGCGAGCTGGTGGCCGACGCGCGCTTGCGCAAAAAGGTGTTCACCGCCATCGAGGCCGAGTGGCAGCGCACGGCCGAGGCGCTCACGCGCATCACTGGCGAGAAGCAGCGCCTGGCGGCCAACACCGCGCTGGCGCGCTCCATCCGCCACCGTTTCCCGTACATCGACCCGCTGCACCACCTGCAGGTGGAGCTGGTGCGGCGCTGGCGCGCGGGCCAGGCCGACGAGCGGGTGCAAACGGGTATCCACATCTCCATCAACGGCATCGCCGCAGGGCTGCGCAATACGGGCTGAGCGCCCGCAGGCCGTGGCGCGTGCGCCGCGGAAGAAGGCGCCAAAACCGCCGCTGTTCCGCCGATGGCGGCAGGGCGGGGGCGCTAGGATCGGAGCGCACAAGTTTGCACCGACATGACCATTCCGGGGATCCACGCATGACACACCGACACCTCGCCGCGTTGCTGGCAGCGGCGCTGCTGGCGGGCGGCTGCGCCAACCTGGACGTGCCGCGCGCCGACAGCTATCCCGCCACCGGCCAGAAGAAGGCACGCGCCGTGCACCACTGGGACGTGCTGGCTGACGACGTGGCTGCGCGCGTGGCCGGGAAGATCGCCGCCTGGCCGGCGGGCGAGCACCCCATTTACGTCACCGTGCCCGATGGCTCCAGCTTCAACCAGGGCTTTCTGAAACTGCTGCGCGTGCGCTTGCTCGACCGGGGCGTGGCGGTGTCCGCCGTGCCTACAGGGGTGGAGTTGGAGGTACAGACGCAGGTGGTGCAACACCTCTCGGCGACGCCTGTGCGGCTGCCCGTGCCGCTGCCTTTCACCATGCTGGCCACCGGCGTGGGTGTGTGGCGAGACTGGCAGACGCATTACTCCGACCGCTACCTGCTGCCCGGGGTGGCCACGGCCATCGGCCTAGGGGCGGGCGTGGCGCTGGATCTGACGCAGCGCCATACCCAGGGCGAGGCCGCTGGCGGTCCGACGCGCACCGAGGTGCTCATCACCACCGCGTTGAAGAGCCAGGACCGCTACCTGGCGGGGTCGGCCGACATGTATTACATCGAACGCGAGGATGCCGCGCTCTACCGGCCCGAGCCGCCTGCCGTGCCACCGCCACTGCCGCCGGGCAAGACCTGGAAGGTGGTGACGCCATGAAGCGCCGCACTGCGTGGCTGGCGCTGCTGGCCGCCGCTGTGGCGCCGGGTTGCGCCTCGTACTACTACGGCGATGTGGGGGCGGCCGCTGGACTGCAGGCCGATTTGCTGCAGGCGAACCAGCAGGCTGCCGATGCGCTGCTGCAGGCGGCGCGCCTGGATCCGCGTGCCAGCGTACTCGTGGCGACGCTGGTGAACGTGGACCGGTTGGGGGAGTCCTCGCGCCTGGGACGCCTGTGTTCCGAACAGATCGCTGGCCGCCTGGTGCAGCGCGGCGTGCCCGTGACCGAGGTGCGCCTGCGCGAGCAACTGGCGCTGCAGCCCGCGCAGGGCGAGCTGCTGCTGTCGCGCGAGCTGCGTGAAGTCAGCCAGGCGCACCAGGCCCAGGCCGTGTTGGTGGGCACCTATGCGGCCTCGCCCCGGCAGGTGTTCATCAGCTTGAAGCTGGTGCGGCCCGAGGGCAACCTGGTGGTGGCAGCGCAGGACTACGCCGTGCCCATGACTGCCGAGCTGCGGGGCTTGCTGACCGGGCGCTGAAATGCTCCCTCTGAGTCGCCTTCGGCACTTGCCCTCTCTCTCAACGCACTGCGGGCGGGGCGCGCAGCCAGCGTGGCGGGGCGGCCACGGCAAGGCTGGCTGGCCTGGAGTGTGCCGGTTTTAAGCGCTGCGCATGATGCGCAGCGCCATGGATAACTGACAAGAAAATTTGCTCTCAAAAAAAGAGCTGCCAGCGCTTGATACACAAGCGCTGGCAGCTCTTTTGATACTGAAAGCGTCAGTGCAGCTGCAGGGCCCCGGCGCTCTTGCTCTTGCCGGCGCGGGCGGGCGGGTTGCACAGCCCGCATTGGTAGTGGCGTGCGTTCTCGTACGGCTCGGTCACGAACAGGCCGCCGCATTCGGAGCACTTGGTGCGCGTGAGCATGTTGGCATCGACGAACTTGACCAGGCGCCAGGCGCGGGTGAACGACAGCAGCGCCTCCAGGCCGGCTGCTTCAATCTGTTCGGTGTACAGGCGGTAGGCCTTGGTCAGTTGCTCCACCGAGTCGATGCTGACGCCTTTTGCCAGGTACTCGTAGATGTTGAGGAACAGCGAGCTGTGGATGTTCTCCTGCCAGGTCAGGAACCAGTCGGTGGAGAAGGGCAACTGCCCCTTGGAAGGCGACTTGCCCGCGATTTCCTTGTACAGGCGGATCAGGCGCTCGTAGGACAGCGTGGTTTCCGATTCGAGCACCTGCATGCGGGCGCCCATGCGGATCAGCATGGCGGCGCGCTCGATCTGCCGGGACTCGTTGAGCACGCTCTTGGTCGTGGGGGCGGCGGTGGTCATGGGACGGGTTCCTTGCGGCGACAGGTCTCAGAGCACCTCGGCCACGCGGCTGGCCATGAGGATGTTGGCGTGCAGCGTGTTGGTGGCGTCGTTGCCAACTTTCTTCAGCGAGTGGTTGGTCAGCAAGCTCCACACCAGCTCGTCGTCCACGCGGAAGCTGCACAGCAGCGTGTTGCGCGAAGCCAGCTTGAGCACCTGGGCGGCCGACAGCGAGGCCAGGATGTCGCAGGCTTCTTCGTTCATGCCCAGACGGAACACGGCTTCGGCCTTGTCGTGGCGGATCAGGTTCTGCGCCAGCATCAGGTAGGTGAGGTTGGCTTCGCGGATCTCGGCGAGCAGTTGTTCGTTGGTCATGGTGCAATCCTTTCAGTTGGATACGCAGTGAAACAGTGCGTGATCCGTTGAAATGGATTGTGATTTGGGCCCAATCAAAAATTAAGTCGGGGTTTGGCTGCGTGCCGCGTCAGGGTGCACAGCCGGTGTTGTAGGAATTTGCCTTACACGCCTATAGGGGCTGTGCGCCAAGGCGTAGCGCTGCGTCAGCCGCGTTCCACGGGGCGTTGTGGGTCACTGCACCACTCGCTCCAGCTGCCTGCGAACAGCGCGGTAGGCCCCAGGCCTGCCACCTCCATCGCGAGCAGGTTGGGCAGGGCGCTCACACCGCTGCCGCACTGGTGTACCACCGTGGCGGCGGGGCGGCCCTGCAGCAGCGCCTGGAACTCAGCGCGCAGCAACTGCGCGGGCTTGAAGCGCCCGTCTGCCGCAATGTTCTCGGTGAAGGGGCGGTTCAGCGCGCCTGGGATGTGCCCGGCCACAGGGTCCAGCGGCTCCACCTCGCCACGGTAGCGCGGCGCAGCGCGGGCATCGAGCACGGTTTGGCCGTCCTGTCCCAGCGCGGCCAGCACCTCGGCCGCGCGGGCCAGGCGGCGCAAGGGCGTCTGCAACGTGAAGTTCGCGGGTGTGCGTGCGGGCTCGGCACCGGCAAGCACGGCGCCACCTGCGGCCGTCCAGGCTTGCAGTCCACCGTCAAGCACGGCCACGGCGTCGTGGCCGGCCCATTTCAGCATCCACCACAGGCGGCCGCAGTAGTTGCAGCCGTGACGGTCATAGACCACGGCCTGCATGTCGTTGGTGAACCCGATCGACGACAGCCATGCGGCGAAGCGCTCGCGGCTGGGCAGGGGGTGGCGCCCGCCGGACGCCGCCTGCTCGCCAGGGGCCGGCTGCTTGAGGCTCAGGTCACGGTCCAGGTGCGCATGCACGGCGCCGGGGATGTGCGATGCCAGGTAGGCTTGGGTGCCCGCTTCGGGCTGCGCCAGGTCGAAGCTGCAGTCGAACACCATCAGCGGCTGGCCGCTGGCCAGCAGGGCTTGCAGTTCGGGGACGGAGATCAGCGTGGTGTAGGGCATGGCGGTAGGCAGAAAAAGGCCGGAGCTGCGGATTGTGTCAGTCTTCCTTGACCGGCGGCGTACCGGGTGCGGCCTGGGTGCGCAGGATGGTCGCCGCCATACCGCTGGCCACGATCAGTGCCATGCCAGCCCAGCCGATGGGTGGAATGTGCTCGCTGAACAGCACCATGCCGTACAGGCTGGCGAAGACGATGCCGGAGTACTGCAGGTTGGCCACTACCAGCGTGCCGCGCTGTGTGCGCGCCGAAGCGTAGGCACGTGTCAGGCACAGTTGGCCCAGCGCTGCGAACAGGCCCAGCGGCAGCAGCCACAGGGCGTTCCAGCCGGGCCAGGGCGAGGTGCCAGCCATGGCCATGCCCGCACCGCCGCCCAGCGCGGCGCCGAGGGCGAAGTAGAACACCGTGCGTGTTTCAGGCTCACCCATGCGCGACAGCGCCACCACCTGCATGTAGGCGAACGCTGCCGTGAGCCCGGAGGCCAGGCCCACCAGTCCGGCGAACATTTGCTCCGGGGCGATGCTGGGGCGCAGCATCAATACCACGCCGCCAAAGCCCGCCAGCACCGTGAACACCAGCGGGACCTGCAGCGGTGGGCGCGGTGTGCGCGCCGACGGGCGCCATGCCAGCAGGGTGCCGCCGACCAGGAACGCCGCAATCCACACGCTGCTCATGTAGTTGAGCGTCATGGCCGTGGCCAGGGGCAGGTAGGCCACGGCATAGAACCAGGCGCCGAGCGAGGCCACGCCCAGCAGGCTGCGCCAGGCATGCATGCCGGGGTAGCGCGTGGCCAGCGGCACGCCTTGCGCCCGTGCCAGGGTCCACAGCAGCGCCATGCTGACGAGGCCCCGGTAGCACACCAGTTCTGCGGTGTTGAAAAAGGCCGAAGCCGTCTTGACGCACACGCCCATGCTGGCGAAAAGGAATGCGGCCAGCACCATCCAGAGGGCTTGCATGGTGAGTTTTATGCAATAAAAAAGCTCCTGGCGCTTATGGGGTAAGCGCTGGGAGCTATTGAAAGAGTAGCAAATGGGCCGGAAAAGGCTTACACGGCGCCTATCTTGGCCCGGTACCACTCATGGAAGTGCTGCATGCCATCTTCCATCGGGCTCTGGTAGGGGCCGACTTCGTTCTCGCCGCGCGCCAGCAGCGCCTTGCGGCCCGCGTCCATGCGCTCGCCAATTTCGTCGTCCTCGATGCAGGTCTCCATATAGGCGGCCTGCTGCGCCTCGACGAATTCGCGCTCGAAGGCCACGATTTCCTCGGGGTAGTAGAACTCCACCATGTTCAGCGTCTTGGTCGTGCTGACAGGGTGCAGCGTCGAGACGGTGAGCACGTGCGGATACCACTCCACCATGATGTGCGGGTAGTAGGTCAGCCAGATGGCGCCGCGCTGCGGGCGCTCGCCGCCTTGGTACTTCAGCAGCACCTCATGCCACTTTTTGTACACGTCGGAGCCGGGCTTGCCGAAGGTGGGCGCGACCCCCACGGTTTGCACCGAGAACTCTTTGCTGAACTCCCAGCGCAGGTCGTCGCAGGTCACGAAGTTGCCCAGTCCGGGGTGGAAGGGGCCCACGTGGTAGTCCTCCAGATAGACCTCGATGAAGGTCTTCCAGTTGTAGTTGCACTCGTGCAGCTCCACGCGGTCCAGGGCGTAGCCCTCGAACGACAGGTCCGAGCGCGGGCCCATGCCAGCCAGGTCGGCAGCGATGTCGCGGCTGTTGTCCTCGAACAGCAGGCCATTCCACTCGCGCAGCTTGTAGTTGTTCAGGTTCAGGCAGGGGTCGTGGGCAAAGTGCGGTGCGCCCAGCAGCTCGCCGCTGGTCGCGTAGGTCCAGCGGTGGATGGGGCAGACGATGTTCCCGCCCGCGTGGCCCTTGCCCTGGCTTTGCAGGGAGCCGCGGCCATTGAGCATCACGGCCTGGCGGTGGCGGCAAACGTTGGAGATCAGCTCCACCTGTCCTTGCGCATTGCGCACCAGCGCGCGGCCCTCGCTTTCCTGGGGCAACGCATAGTAGTCGCCGGGGTTGGGGACGCTGAGCGCGTGTCCTACGTAACGCGGGCCGCTTTGGAATAGGGCCTGCATTTCACGCTGGAACAGCGCCTCGTCGAAGTAGCTGGAAACTGGTAGTTGGCTTGCGGCCTGCTGCAGTTGAAGACTTAAATCAGACATGGGCGACCTGACCTAAAGACTCCCCACAGGGAGGTGCGCGTGCGTGCGCGGTTGGATAAAAGACAAAACCGGCCGGGATGGATACCCAGGGCCGGTCTCGCGGAAAGGAATGGGATTATAGCCGGTGGGGTTATTTCCGCATCCCGCATGCGTGTATTGAGTGGCCGTGCCAGCGCAGGGGGCTGGGGGGAGCTCTCCACGCCGCATGGATGCCAGCCTCTAAAATCCTGCGTTTTGACCCCGCGTCCTCCTTCCTGGAATCCCCATGCCCAAGGCCCCTGCCGCACCTGCCACGCCCCCAGAACCCGCCAGCTACGAAGCCGCGCTGGAGGAGCTGGAGCAGTGGGTGGGGCGCATCGAGTCGGGCCAGCTGCCGCTGGACCAGATGCTCACGGGCTACGAGCGCGCCAATGCGCTGCTGGCCTTTTGCCGTGCGCGGCTTGAAGCCGTGCAGGAGCAGATCAAGGTGCTGGACGAGGGGACGCTGCAACCATGGACGCAAGAGTGAGCTGTTCCAATCCTTCCGCTGTGGCGGCTTCCTTCGACCTGGGCGCCTGGAGCCGCCACCACCTTGAGTGCGTGGAGCAGGCGCTGTCGCAATGGATCGCCCCAGACGCCCCGGCGGGACTGGGCGCAGCCATGCGCTACGCCGTGCTGGATGGCGGCAAGCGTCTGCGCCCGCTGCTGGTGCTGGCTGCCAGCGAGGCGGTAGCGGGTCTGCCCGAAGCCGCATTGCGCGCCGCGTGCGCGGTGGAGTTGATCCACGCCTATTCGCTGGTGCACGATGACATGCCGTGCATGGACAACGACGTGCTGCGCCGGGGCAAGCCCACGGTGCACGTGCAATTCGGCCAGGCCCAGGCGCTGCTGGCGGGCGATGCCCTGCAGGCGTTAGCCTTCGAGTTGCTGGTGCCCGAGGGCGCGGGCATCCCCGACCACGTGCAGGCTGCGCTGTGCCGCCTGCTGGCGCGCGCGGCCGGGGCCGAGGGCATGGCCGGCGGCCAGGCCATTGACCTGGCCAGCGTGGGCGTGGCACTGGACGAAGCGCAACTGCGCCAGATGCACCGTCTCAAGACCGGCGCGTTGTTGCAGGCCAGTGTCGCCATGGGGGCGGCCTGCGGCTGCGCCGATGCTGCCGCACAGGCGGCACTTGCACGCTATGGCGCGGCGCTGGGGCTCGCCTTCCAGGTGGTGGACGACATCCTCGACGTGACGCAGGACTCCGCCACCCTGGGCAAGACCGCGGGCAAGGACGCCGCGAGTGACAAGCCCACCTACGTGTCGCTGCTGGGGCTGGAGCGTGCGCGTGCCCATGCCGATGAATTGCTGGGGCAGGCGCTGGCGGCGCTGGCCGCCAGCGGCCTGTCCGATACGCGTGCCCTGCAGGCCCTGGCCGAGATGGTCGTGAACCGTTCGAATTGAGATGGAACACCCCCTGGGTCACTTCGTGCCTTCCCCCTCTCTCACGCTTTGCGTGGGAGGGTCGCAGCCAGCGCGGCGGGGCGGCCCTTGCGCGGCTGCCCTCGCCGGGGCTGCGCCGGTTTCATGCACCTGTGGCTAAGGGGTGATGCGCCGTGTTGAAAATACCAGTCAAAAACGCCTCTGGCCCTTATCCATCAAGCGCTAGCAGCTATCAAAAGAAGAGTCCATGACCACGAATTCCTACCCGTTGCTCTCGCGCGTGAACGACCCTGCCGACCTGCGCCGTCTCTCGCGCGCCGAGCTGGGACAGTTGGCGACGGAGCTGCGCGCGTTCTTGCTCGACAGCGTGTCCAAGACCGGAGGGCACCTGAGCTCCAACCTCGGTACGGTGGAGCTGACCGTGGCGCTGCACCATGTCTTCAACACACCGCACGACCGGGTGGTGTGGGACGTGGGCCACCAGACCTATCCGCACAAGATCCTGACGGGGCGGCGCGAGCGCATGCACACGCTGCGCCAGCTCGGCGGTCTGTCGGGCTTTCCGCAGCGTGCCGAGAGCATTTACGACACCTTCGGCACCGCCCATTCGTCCACCAGCATCTCGGCCGCGCTGGGCATGGCGCTGGCGGCCCGCCAGCGCGGCGAGAGCCGTTACAGCATCGCTGTGATCGGCGATGGCGCCATGACCGCCGGCATGGCCTTCGAGGCGCTGAACAACGCGGGCGTGGCCGACACCAACCTGCTGGTCATCCTCAATGACAACGACATGAGCATCAGCCCGCCCGTGGGCGCGCTCAACCGCTACCTGGCGCAGCTCATGAGCGGGCAGTTCTACGCCAAGGCGCGTGACATGGGCAAAAACGTGCTCAAGAACGCGCCGCCACTGTGGGAGCTGGCCAAGCGCCTGGAGCAACAGGCCAAGGGCATGGTGGTGCCGGCCACGCTGTTCGAGAAGTTCGGCTTCAACTACATCGGCCCGATCGACGGGCACGATCTGGATTCGCTCATCCCAACGCTGGAGAACATCAAGGAGCTGAAAGGCCCGCAGTTCCTGCACGTCGTGACCAAGAAGGGCCAGGGCTACAAGCTGGCCGAGGCCGACCCCGTGGCCTACCACGGCCCCGGCAAATTCGACCCCAGCGTGGGCCTGGTGCCGCCAAGCACGCCGCAAAAGCCCACCTTTACCCAGGTGTTCGGCCAGTGGCTGTGCGACATGGCCGAAAAGGACCAGCGCCTGGTGGGCATCACCCCGGCGATGCGCGAGGGCTCGGGCATGGTGGAATTCCATCGCCGCTTTCCAGGCCGTTACTACGACGTGGGCATCGCCGAGCAGCATGCCGTGACCTTTGCGGCCGGCCTGGCCTGCGAAGGCGTGAAGCCCGTGGTGGCCATCTATTCCACCTTCCTGCAGCGCGCCTACGACCAGCTGATCCATGACGTGGCGCTGCAAAACCTGCCGGTGGTCTTCGCGCTCGACCGCGCTGGTCTTGTGGGGGCCGACGGCGCCACCCACGCGGGCGCTTACGACATCGCCTTCGTGCGCTGCATTCCCAACATGAGCCTGGCCTGTCCGGCCGACGAGCGGGAGTGCCGCCAGTTGCTCACCACCGCCTATGAGCAGGACCACCCGGTGGCCGTGCGCTACCCGCGCGGCAGCGGCGCGGGCGTGGCCCCGCTGGCCGGGCTGGAGGGCCTGCCGTTCGGCAAGGGCGAGGTGCGGCGCCAGGGCCAGCGCATCGCCATCCTGGCGTTCGGCACGCTGCTGTACCCGGCGCTGGCCGCCGCCGAAACGCTGGACGCTACGGTGGCCAACATGCGCTGGGCCAAGCCGCTGGATACCGAGTTGCTGCTGTCGCTGGCGGCCACGCACGACGCCATCGTTACCGTGGAGGAGGGCGCCATCATGGGCGGTGCGGGCAGTGCCGTGTGCGAGGCCCTGAACGCCGCCGGCGTAACGCGCCCGGTGCTGCAGTTGGGCCTGCCCGACGTCTTCATCGAACACGGCGACCCGGCCAAGCTGCTGGCGCTGCAGGGGCTCGATGCCGAAGGCATCACGCGCGCCGTGCGCCAGCGTTTCATGCCGGCGTGAACCTGTTCTAAGGACATACGCGCGGTTGCCCTCAGGGGGCGGTGCATGTTTCTACAATGCACCTCGGCTGCGAAGTCCTTGGCCGCCTTGCACAACATGGGGCGGGCCGAGTTTTTCAACTATCCAGGAGACCCTACATGGATCGTCGTTCCCTCATCAAAAATGCCGGTATCGCGGGCGTGCTCGCCGCAGGCGTGGCACCTGCCGTGCACGCCCAGGAAGCCGTGCGCTGGCGCCTGGCTTCCAGCTTCCCCAAGTCGCTGGACACCATCTTCGGCAGCGCCGAGAAGCTCTCTGAGACCGTGAAGGCGCTCTCCGGCGGCAAGTTCGAGATTTCCGTGCACCCCGCAGGTGAGCTGATGCCCGCCTTCGGCGTGGTCGATGCCCTGCAGGCTGACACCATCGACATGGCACAGTCTGCTGCCTACTACTTCACGGGCAAGGATCCCATTTTTGCGTTCAGCTGTGCCGTACCCTTCGGCCTGACCACGCTGCAGATGGCGGCTTGGAAGGACCATGGCAATGGCCGCAAGCTGCTGGATGCCTTCTTTGAGAAGTACAACTTCCGCACCTCCAGCGCGGGCAACACCACCACCCAGATGGGCGGCTGGTACCGCAAGGAAATCAAGACCCCCGCCGATCTCAAGGGCCTGAAAATGCGCCTGGGCGGCGGTGTGTTTGGCGAAGCCATGGCCAAGCTGGGCGTGGTGGCGCAGAACATGCCTGCCGGCGATGTGTACCAGGCGCTGGAAAAGGGCACGCTCGATGCAGCCGAGTTCGTCGGTCCGTACGATGACGAGAAGCTGGGCTTCAACAAGGTGGCGCCCTACTACTACTACCCCGGCTGGTGGGAAGGCAGCGCCGATCTGGAGTTCTTCGTCAACCTGAAGAAGTACAACGCCCTGTCGGCACAGAACAAGGCCATCCTGGATACCGCGATGCGTGTGGCTTCCCAGGACATGACGTCCAAGTACATGGCGTTCAACCCCCAGGCGCTCAAGCGCCTGGTTGCCAACAAGACCCAGCTCAAGGCCTTCCCGAAGGCCGTGATGGACGCGGGCTTCAAGGCGTCGATGGAAGTCTTTGCCGAGCACGAGGCCAAGTCGCCCGAGTTCAAGAAGATCCACCAGGACATGCGCGCCTTCCAGCGCGACCAGATCCTGTGGAACCGCTTCTCGGAATTCCCGTTCAACCAGTACATGGCCGGCGTCAAGATCTGACCGCACCCACCCGGTGCCCCGAAAGCCGCAGCACAGCCTGCGGCTTTTTTTTTGGCATTTCCAAATGCGGAATCCTTCGTGGTGCGGTGCAGCACGCGATGGTGCAATGGCTTTTCATTGACACCCATCTTCGGAGCTGCATCCCATGAAATTCACCCGCCTTCTGATCGCCCCGCTGGCCGCACTCGCCATGCTGCAGGCCCACGCGGCCGACAAGCTGCGCATCGGCGTGCTGCCCGGCGTCTATGCCGACGCCATCAACGCCGCGGCCAAGGACGCCAAGGCGCAGGGCATCGACGTCACCGTCACCGAGTTCACCGACTGGACCACGCCGAATGTGGCCGTGGACAGCGGCGACCTGGACATCAACTTCTTCCAGCACCAGCCCTTTCTGGACAACGCCATCCAGAAGAATGGCTACAAGCTCGGTAGCGCGGGCGTGAGCTTCCTGGCCAACATCGGCCTGTACTCGCTCAAGCACAAATCGGTGGCGCAGGTGCCGCAGGGTGGCAAGGTTGGCATCGCCAACGACCCGGTGAACCAGGGCCGGGGCCTGCTGCTGTTGCAGAAGGTGGGGCTCATCAAGCTCAAGCCCGGCGTGGGCTTCCTGGGCACGATCAACGACATCACCGAGAACCCGAAGAAGCTCAGCTTCGTCGAGGTGGAGGGGCCGCAGCTGGTGCGCATCACGCCGGATGTGGACATTGCCCAGGGTTACCCGCACTTCATCGTCGCGTCCAAGGCCTTCGATCCTTCCAGCGGTCTGGCGTACTCCGGCATCGAGGACGCGCGCTTTTCCATCCAGTTCGTCGTCAAGGCCGACCGCACCAAGGACCCGGTGATCCAGAAGTTCGTCAAGGTCTTCCAGAACTCGGAGGCCGTCAAAGCCGCCATCCACAAGGCGTTCGCGGGCGATACCAAGCTCTACACCCTGACCTGGACCCGGCAGTAAGCCACCGCGGCCAATCCAAAGGAGGTGCGAACATGCGACAAAGCACATGCTTGGCCTGGCTGGGCGCGGCACTGCTGGCCGTCTCGGCCCATGCGGCCGAGGTGGTGAAGGTCGGCTCGACGCCGGGTGTCACGTCCGATGCCGTGCAGGCCCTGGTGCCCGAGGCCCGCGCCGCCGGCATCGACCTGCAGCTGGTGGAGTTCACCGACTGGACACTGCCCAACGAGGCGGTGAACAACGGCGACATCGACCTGAACTTCTTCCAGCACCAGGCATTCCTGAACAACGCCGTCAAGGAGCGCGGCTACCAGCTGGCGTTCATCGGGCTGGGGCTGCTGCAGAACATCGGCATCTACTCCAATCGCTACCAGCGCCTGGCTGACGTGCCGGAAAAGGCGCGCGTGGCCGTGGCAAACGACCCAGTGAACCAGGGCCGGGGCCTGTTGCTGCTGCAAAAGGCCGGGCTCATCACGCTGCGCAACGGCAGTGCGGTGGGCGCCAGCGTGCACGACGTGGTGGAGAACCCGAAGAAGCTGCGCTTCTTCGAGATCGAGGGGCCGCAACTCATTCGCGCGCTCGACGATCTGGACCTTGTGGTGGTGTGGCCCAGCTATTTCGTCAACGCAGGCAAGAAGGCGCAGGCGAGCCAGGCGCTGCTGTATTCGGGCATTGCCGACACTTTCTATGCCATGGGTTTCGTGGCCCGCAGCGACCGCGCGCAGGACGCCAAGCTGCGCAAGCTGGTGCAGCTGTACCAGAACTCCGAGGCCGTGCGGCAGACCATCAGCCAGGCCTTCGGTAACGACCCCAAGCTCTACACGCTGCCCTGGCAGCAAACCCCCAAAGAGGCGTCCCATGGCAACTAATACATTGACCGCGCGGCGCATGTTTGCTGGCTGGGGCGGGCTGCCGGGCCGCGTCCAGGCGGCGGACACGCGGCGCGGCACCCCCACGCACGCGGCACCGCGCGGCGCGGGCGCGGTGGCGTTCCGCGATGTGGCCAAGACCTACCGCTCCTCGGCCGGCACAGTGCAGGCGCTGGACGCCATCAGCCTGGAGATCGCGCCGGGCAGCATCTTCGGCATCATCGGGCGCAGTGGTGCGGGCAAGTCCAGCCTGCTGCGCACCATCAACCGGCTGGAGCAGCCCACCAGCGGCCAGGTGCTGGTGGATGGCGTGGACATTGGCACGCTGTCCGAGGCCGGGCTGGTGCAGTTGCGCCGGCGCATCGGCATGATCTTTCAGCATTTCAACCTGCTGTCGGCAAAAACCGTGGCCGAAAACGTGGCGCTGCCGCTGAAGGTGGCGGGCGTGCCGGCGGCGCAGATCGCCGCGCGCGTGCAGGAGCTGCTGCTGCTCGTTGGCCTGCAGGACAAGGCCGACACCTACCCCAGCCGCCTCTCGGGCGGGCAGAAGCAGCGCGTGGGTATTGCACGCGCGCTGGCCACTGGGCCCGAGATTCTGCTGTGCGACGAGGCCACCTCGGCGCTGGACCCGGAAACCACCCATTCCATCCTGCAGCTGCTGCGCGACATCAACCGCACACTGGGCATCACCGTGGTCCTCATCACGCATGAGATGAGCGTGATCCGCGAGATCGCCGACCAGGTGCTGGTGCTGGAGCAGGGCCGCATCGCCGAACTCGGCGCCGTATGGCAGGTGTTTGGCAACCCCCAGCATGCGGCCACGCGGGCGTTGCTGGCACCGCTGCAGCACGGCCTGCCGGACGACCTGCAGCAGCGCCTGCAGGCGCTGCCTCCAGCCGGTGCATACACGCAGATCCTGCAGCTGGGCTACCGCGGCGAGGACGGGCTGGAGCCTGACCTGCCGCGCATCGCCCAGGCGCTGGGCGCGCGCGTACGCCTGCTGCACGGCGGCGTGGACCGCATCCAAGGCCATGCCCAGGGCCAGCTGCTGGTGGCGCTGGAGGGCGCCGCCGCGCGGGCCGACTGGACGCTTTTCACCCAGGGCCGCGAGGCCATTGCCCACGAAATCAAGGTACTCGGATATGTCGCTGAATCTGTCCATCCCCATTGAGCGCTATTGGGACGCGCTGGCCGATACGCTGACCATGGTGGGCGTCTCGGGCGGCATCGCCTTCGCGGCGGGTGTGCCGCTGGCCGTGCTGTTGATCGTCACCGCCCCGGGCGGCTTCCTGGCGTCGCCGCGCATTCACCGCGCGGTGGGCAGCGTGGTCAACGGTTTTCGTGCCACGCCCTTCATCGTGCTGCTGGTGGCCTTGATTCCGTTCACGCGCATCGTCGCGGGCACCACCATCGGCGTCTGGGCGGCCATCGTGCCGCTGGCCATCAGCGCCACGCCGTTCTTCGCGCGCATCGCCGAGGTGAGCCTGCGCGAAGTCGATGCCGGGCTGATCGAGGCCGCCCAGGCCATGGGCTGCAAGAAGTGGGACATCGTGCGCCACGTCTACCTGCCCGAGGCGCTGCCCGGCATCATCGGCGGCTTCACCATCACGCTGGTGGCGCTTATCAGCTCCTCGGCCATGGCCGGTGCCGTGGGCGCGGGCGGGCTGGGCGACCTGGCCATTCGCTACGGCTACCAGCGCTTCGACACCCAGGTGATGCTGATCGTGATCGCCATGCTCATCGTGCTGGTGACGGTGGTGCAGACCCTGGGCGACCGCTACGTGCATTGGCTGCGCAGCCGCTGAAATGAAGCACCCCCTGAGCCGCTGCGCGGCTTCCCCCTCTCTCTACGCGCTTCGCGCTACGGGAGGGGGACGCAGCCAGCGCGGCGGGGCGGCGCGGCCGGCAGAGGCCCTTGCGCGGCTGCCCGCGCGTGGGCCGCGCCGGTTTCAGGGGCTGCTGATGGTGGGTGGCGCCATGGAAAGCTGAGATGTCCGCTAGAACTCCTTTTTCGATAGCTGCCAGCGCTTTATGGACAAGGGCTGGAGGCCAAAAAGGCATGAATCACGTGGCGCGCATGCCAGCCGCCACGAACCCCTCAAACCAAACCAGAAGGCACGCAATGACCACATCGCATGCTGCGGGCGCAGCCTTGCCCGAAGAATCCCGGCTTTTGACGCGGCTGCCCCTGCCGCCACAGCCACCCCAGCGCATCGCCAGCGAGGCCGAGGCGCTGGAGACAGCCCACCGCCTGGCGGCGCAATTCCGAGCTGGCGCGGCCGCGCGCGACCGCGAGCGGCGCCTGCCGTGGGACGAGATCGAGCAGTACAGCGCCAGCGGCCTGGGCACCATCACCGTGCCCCAGGCCTATGGCGGGCTGGGTGCGTCTTACGAGACGCTGGCGCAGGTGTTCGCCATCTTGTGCGCGGCCGATCCGTCGCTGGGGCAGATTCCGCAGAACCACTTCGCCATCGTGCAGGCCGTGGCCGACATGGGCAGCGAGGCGCAGAAACAGCGCTGGTTTGCCGATGTGCTGGCCGGCCACCGCTTTGGCAATGCTGGGCCGGAGCGCAAGGCCCGCGCCGCGCAGGTGCAGCTGGCCACGGTGCGCCTGGAGCGCGAGCCCGGTGGCGGCCTGTACCTGAGCGGCACGCGCTTTTACTCCACCGGCGCGGCGTTTGCCCACTGGGTGCCGCTGCGCGCCGAGGATGAGGCGGGCCAGGCGGTACTGGTGCGGGTGCGGCGCGACGCCCCGGGCCTGCGTGTGTACGACGACTGGGATGCCTTCGGCCAGCGCACCACGGCCAGTGGCAGCGTGGTGCTGGCGCGCGTGCCGGTGGCCGAGGATGACGTGGTGCCGGTATGGCGCTTCGCGCACGCGCCCACGCTCTCCGGCCCGGTGTCGCAGCTCATCCAGGCTGCCATCGACGCGGGCATCGCCCAGGCGGCGCTGCACGATGCGCTGGATTTCGTACGCGACAAAAGCCGCCCATGGATCGATGCCGGCGTGGCCAGCGCCAGTGCCGACCCGCACATCGTGCAGGAGGTGGGGCAACTGCAGATTGCGGTGGACGCAGCCCACGCCGTTCTGCTGGAGGCGGCACGCACGCTGGATGCGCTGGCGCGCCAGCCCGTGGATGCGCAGGCCAGCGCACGCGCCTCGGTGGCCGTGGCCGAGGCCAAGATCCTCACCACCGAAGCCGCGCTGCAGGCCAGCGAGCAGTTGTTCGCCCTGGCCGGCTCGGCCGCCAGCCGCGCTGCCCACCACCTCGACCGCCATTGGCGCAACGCCCGTGTGCACACGCTGCACGACCCCGTGCGCTGGAAATACCACCTGCTGGGCAACTACCTGCTCAACGGCGCGCAGCCCCGGCGCCACCAATGGAACTGAACGCGTATGACCAACACCACCCTTATCGATCGCGTGGCCAGCGCCGCGCCCGCCCCTGATCGTCGTACCGCAGTGCAGGGCGTGCACCCTGAGCCGGCTCCAGCGCCGCAGCGCCATGCCCACGTGATCCGCAGCGCGGAGGAAGCCCTGGAGGCCGCGCGCCAGTTCGCCCAGGAGATTGCCCCCGGCGCCCAGGCGCGTGACCGCGAGCGCACGCTGCCGTGGCAGGAGGTGGAGCGCTTCAGCCAGAGTGGCCTGTGGGGCATCACCGTACCGCGCGAGTACGGCGGCGCGGGCGTCTCCACCGGCGTGCTGACGCAGGTCGTGGCGCTGGTTTCTGCGGCCGACGGCAACTTCGGCCACATTCCGCAGAACCACTACTACGCGCTAGAGGCGCTGCGCGTGGGGGGCTCCAGCGCGCAGAAGGCGTTCTTCTACGACCGCGTGCTGCGCGGCGAGCGCTTGGGCAACGCGCTGGCCGAGATCGGGCACAAGGACTTCAAACGCCGCACGCAGCTGCTGCGCGAGCCCGGTGGCTGGTTCGTGCAGGGGCAGAAGTTTTACTGCACCGGCGCCATCTTTGCGCACTGGATTCCCACCCTGGTGAGTGCGCAAGAGGCGCAGGGCGAGCGCCAGTACCTGGTGTTCGTGCCGCGCAGCGCACCCGGTGTCACGGTGGTTGACGATTGGGATGGCTTTGGCCAGCGCGTGACGGGCAGCGGGTCGGTGCAGTTCGAGCGGGTGCGTGTCGCGCCCGAATGGGTGGTGCCGTTCACCGCTTCGTTCGAGCAGCCCAGCACCATCGGACCGTTTGCGCAGATCATCCACGCGGCGCTGGACGCGGGCATTGGCCATGGGGCGTTGCAGGCCACCCTGCCGTTCATCCGCGACCACGCACGGCCCTGGATCGACGCCGGTGTGGACAGCGCCGCGCAGGACCCGCTGCTGCTGCAGCAGCTGGGCAACGTGCATGTGCGCTTGCGCGCGGCCGACGCGCTGATCGCCCGCGCCGCCCTGGCGGTGGACGCGGCGCAGCGCTTGCCCACCGAAGACAGCGTGGCCGCGGCCTCGGTGGCCGTAGCAAAGGCCAAGGCCCTGAGCACCAGCGCCAGCCTGCTGGCGGGCAGCAAGCTGTTCGAGCTGGGTGGCAGCGGCGCCACGCTGGCCGCGCATGGCCTGGACCGCTTCTGGCGCAACGCCCGCGTGCACACGCTGCACGACCCCGTGCGCTGGAAGTACCACGCTGTGGGCAACTACGTGCTCAACGGCGTACGCCCGCCGCGCCACGGCGCGATCTGATCTTTATCCCGTTCCAAGAAAGACGACGGCCATGGCCCGCAAGAAGCACATCCACGTCAACGCCTTCAACATGAACTGCGTGGGGCACATCCACCACGGCTTGTGGACGCACCCGCGCGACCAGTCCACGCAGTACGGCACCTTGCAGTACTGGACGCATATTGCACAGGTGCTGGAGCGCGGCCTGTTCGACGGCATCTTCATCGCCGACGTGATCGGCTATTACGACGTCTACCAAGGCGGCGTCGATCTGACGCTGCGCGAGGCCATCCAGCTGCCGGTGAACAACCCCTGGCTGCTGGTGTCCGCCATGGCCGCCGTGACGCAACACATCGGCTTTGGCGTCACGGCCACCGTGGGGGCGCACAACCCCTACGTCTTCGCGCGCGATGTGACGACGCTGGACCAGCTTACCCAGGGGCGTATCGGCTGGAACATCGTCACCGGCTACGTGGACAGCGGTGCGCGCGGCCTGGGCCAGGAGGGCCTGGCCGCGCACGACAGCCGCTACGACCGCGCCGACGACTTCCTGGAACTGTCGTACAAGCTGTGGGAGGGTAGCTGGGAGGACGACGCCGTCATCGCCGACAAGGCGCGGCGCATCCACGCGCTGCCCGAGAAGGTGCACCCGGTGGTGCACGAAGGGCCGTTTTACCGTGCCAACGCCATCCACATGAGCGCGCCGTCGCCCCAGCGCACACCGGTGCTGTTCCAGGCGGGCACTTCAGCACGCGGGCTGCGCTTTGCTGGCCAGCATGCCGAGGGCGTCTTCATCGGCGCGCGCACGCCCGAGGCCGCGCGCGAGGCCTCGCGCCAGCTGCGCCAGGCGGCAGTCGACGCGGGCCGCCAGCCCGACGACATCAAGATCTACGTCGGCGTGGCCGTGGTGCCTGGACGCACGGCTGCCGAGGCGCAGGCAAAGTACGCCGAGTACCAGGCCCACGCCAGCGCCGAGGGCGGCCTGGCGCACTTCGCCGCCAGCACCGGGGTGGATTTCGCGCGCTACGGGCTCGAAGAACCGATTGCCTTCGGCCAGAGCAATGCCATCCAGTCGGCGGCCGCAGCAGCCCAGCAGCAGGGCTGGACCACGCGGCGCAAGCTGCTGGAGCAGTTCACGCTCGGCAGCCGCTACACCACGATCGTTGGCGACGCCGCGCAGGTGGCCGATGAACTGGAGCGCTGGGTGGACGTGGGCGAGATCGATGGCTTCAACCTCACGCGCCTCGTTGTGCCCGAGACCTGGGAAGACTTCGCCACGCTGGTCGTCCCCGAGCTGCAAAACCGGGGACGCTACCGCACCAGCTACGCGGGTGGCACGCTGCGCCAGCAGCTCTTTGGTGCGGGCGACCGCTTGCCGCAGCGCCACCCGGCAGCGCGCTGGCGGCGCTGATGGCGTGCACTGATTAGCAGGAAAAATGGCTGCCATCCCTTTACTGGCAAGCGCTGGCAGCTATCGAAAAGAAAGCGCCAGCGCGGTGGAACGGGTCAGTTGCCCAGCCCCATGGGCGGGGTGCTGCCTTCCTGGTAGCCGAGCGCGGTGGAGATTTCCCGCGCCGTGGCCTGCAGCTTGGGCAGCCAGCCTTCGTCCAGCCGGTCGGCGGGGGCGGAGATCGACAGCCCCGCCACCAGCTTGCCCTGGTCGTCGAACACGCCAGCGGCCATGCAGCGCACGCCGAGTTCCAGCTCTTCGTTGTCGCGCGCCATACCGTACTGGCGCGCCTTGGCCAGTTCGCGCTCCAGCACGGGCAGCTGGGTGATGCTGTTGTGGGTGTGGCCCGGCAGACCGGTGCGCGTGGCGTAGGCGCGCACGCGCTGCGGGTCTTCCACGGCCAGGAATAGCTTGCCGGTGGAGGTCAGGTGCAGCGGCGCACGGCCGCCGATGGCACGCACCACCTGCATGCCCGAGCGCTCGCTGTAGGCGCGCTCCACATAGACGATTTCGTCACCCTGGCGCACGCTGAGGTTCACCGGCTGCTGGATCTGCTTGTGCAGGTTGCGCATCGGCGTCAAGGCCGCGTCGCGCACCGACAGGCGGGCCTTGACCAGGTTGCCCAGTTCCAGCAGGCGCATGCCCAGGCGGTAGCTGCCCGACTCAGGCCGGTCGACGAAGCGGCCGATGGCCAGGTCGTTAAGGATGCGGTGCGCAGTGGAGGGGTGCAGGCCCGTGCGTTCGCTGATTTCCTTGAGTGAAATCGCTTCTTCGCGCGAAGCCAGGACATCGATCAGCGTGAACATGCGTTCCAGTACTTGGACGCTGGGCTGTGCGGGGATGTCGGGGTCGCTTTTTCGCATGGAGGCAATGCAAGGCGCAAAAGCGAAATTTTACCCTATGAAATGTCTTCGCGCAGGCTGGCGCGCTCCACCCGCTGCCACAACCCGTCGCTGCGCACTTCGTGCGGTAGAAAGCGGGCTTTGTAGCGCATCTTCGGACTTTGCGCGATCCAGTAGCCCAGGTAGGCATGGGGCAGGCCGAGCTGGCGCGCCTGCTCTATCTGCCACAGCACGTTGAAGGTGCCGTAGCTGGCTTTGTCCTCAGGCTCATAAAAGGTGTAGACGGCGGAGATGCCGTCATCGAGCACGTCGAGGATGGACACCATCTTCAGCGCACCGGGGCTGTCGCCCGTGCCGGGCTCGCGGAATTCCACCAGGCGCGAGTTCACGCGGCTTTGCAGCAGGAACTGCGTGTACTGGTCAATGCTGTCGTGGTCCATGCCACCGCCCGCGTGGCGGCTTTGCTGGTAGCGCAGGTAGAGCTGGTAGTGCTCGGGCAGGTAGCACAGGCGCAGCACGCGCGCTTGCAGGTGCGCATGGCGTGCCCAGGCACGGCGCTGGCTGCGGTCGGGGGTGAATTCGTGTGTCAGCACCCGCAGCGGGGTGCAGGCCTTGCAGCCGTCGCAGTAGGGGCGGTAGGTGAACATGCCACTGCGCCGGAAGCCCTGGGCTACCAGATCGGAGTAGACGCTGGTTTGGATCAGGTGACTCGGCGTGGCGACCTGCGAGCGTGCCTGGCGATCCGGCAAATAACTGCAGGGGTAGGCCGCGGTGGCGTAGAACTGCAGGGCTTGCAGCGGAAGATCGTTGAGTTGCGTCATGCCGGGGGGGCCATGGCTTGGGCGGGGGGCAAAAGCGCGTTCCAGTATAGGGGGTCGAAGGTCCAGCCGGGGCAGGGTGCGTGCTGTGCGTGCGCGATGGTGTGCAGGAATTGCGTGCGCGGAATCTCACGCGCACCCAGCGAGGCCAGGTGGCGGGTATTTTGCTGGCAGTCGATCAGCTCGACGCCGTTGCGCAGGCACAGGCACACCAAGGCCGACAGGGCGATTTTTGAAGCATCGGTGGCGTGGGCGAACATCGATTCACCGAACACCGCGCGCCCTAGCGCGATGAAGTACAGCCCACCAACGAGCCGGCCATCGACCCAGGTCTCGACGCTGTGCGCATGACCGGCAGTGTGGAATGCCTCGTACGCGGTGACCATGCGCGGCAGGATCCAGGTGCCGTTCTGCCCTTCGCGGGGGGTGGAAGCGCAGGCATGGATCACGGCGCTGAAGTCGTGGTCTACGCGTATCTCGCAGCGCGGATTGGCGCGGAACTTGCGCAGCGTGCGGCGCAGCGAGTGGTGCAGCCGGAATTGCGCAGGGGGCAGCACCATGCGCGGGTCAGGCGACCACCACAGGATGGGCTGACCCTCGTTGAACCAGGGGAAGATGCCGTGCCCATAGGCCGTGCGCAGGTGTGCCGTGTCGAGCGCACCCCCTGCGGCGAGCAGCCCGGGTGCCGGATCCTTGGGCCCCCACGCCTGCGCGGGGTCCGGAAAGGCGTCGTGAGGCTCGAGCCAGGGCAGGGTGGTCGGCATGGTGCAAGCTGTGGGCAAGGGCAATGCACGATTGTCGCGCAGGCCCGCCATGTACCTGGTAGACCCAGCGGGCCAAAAAAAAGCCCAGTGCGAACACTGGGCTTGGAAGGGATCCTTGAAACGGGGGTTTCGAGAGGATCCAAGGAGACAACTGGAGCCCTGAAACAAGAGGCTCAGGGCAATGGTTGAATTATCAGGGTAATCCCTGAAGGTTGCCTAGAGTGTGTACTCCAGACAACACGCGTAATTAACGCTTGCGGGGCGTAGCTGCCTTGGCAGCGGTGTTGGCCACGGCATTGAAGTTGGCTTCGGCCACGTCAGAAGCCTGCTTCACGGCCTTTTGCACCGATTCGAAGGCGTTGGTTGCGGCGGACACGGCGCTCTTCATCACGGCGACGGCGGTTTCAGAGCCAGCGGGAGCATTCTTGGCAGCGTTGTCGACCAGGGTTGCGAAGCTTTGCTGGGCTTCGGCCGTCTTGGATTCCAGGGCCTTGCCGAATTCGGCGCCCGTGCCTGCAGCGATGTCGTACAGGTGGCGGCTATAGGCAGCGGTCTTCTCGGCCAGGGGCTGGAACATGTTGGCTTGCAGTGCCAGCAGCTCTTGCACGTCCTTCACGCTCAGCACAGCCTGGGCGTGGTTGGCGGCTTCGTTCAGGGCAGCGCGCGAGGCGGTAACGTTCAGCTCTACGAGCTTCTCGACGCCTTCAAAGGCCTTGCTGGTCAGGCCAAACAGGGTTTCGACGTTGGCTTTGTGGGAGGCCAGGATTTGCTCTGCGGTCAGCGACATAAGATATCTCCAAAGAAAGGGGCTAAGCCCGGGTGGTTTCAAGAGATCTGCGCTGACATGAGGCCTTTGACCCATGTTGCAGTGCAGCATGGTTTGAATTGTAGCGGTGCACCGGGGAAATGCAATATCCATGTTGCGGTGCAGCAAATATTAGATGCGCATAGCAAAAAGCAGTATTTGTCGCCGTGGCGTCATGGCGCACAGCCTCGGCATGGCCGCGCGGGCCTGCGCTGGCACAATCGTTTGCCATGACCACAGCAACCCCTACTGCAGCCCCGCGCCGCGCACCCGAGCCCCGTAGCGCCTTTCGGACCTTCAGGGCCATTGCCACCCGCTGGATGGATAACGACGTCTACGGCCACGTGAACAACGTCGTTTATTACAGCTGGTTCGATACAGCGGTGAACGCCCACCTGATCGAGCAGGGCGCGCTCGACATTCATGGCGGGCAGACCATTGGGCTCGTGATCGAGACGCAATGCAATTACTTTGCGCCTCTGGCGTTCCCGCAGGTCGTGGATGCGGGCATTCGCGTAGCGCATATCGGCTCCTCCAGCGTGCGCTACGAGCTGGGCCTGTTCGCCGCCGGCGAGCCGCTCAGCGCCGCGTCTGGGCATTTTGTGCATGTGTACGTGGACCGTGCCACGCGCCGGCCCGTGCCACTGCCGCAGCGTCTGCGCGAAGTGCTGCAGGCGCTCCAGCCCTGAGCCATTTCCCCCCGGGCGCGCCGCTCCGGGGGATGGCCTACACTGTCCCTTCGCCTGCGCGGGGCCGTGCGCAGAGCCCCTTTTTGCCGCCATGATCATTACCAGCCTGCTTGACACCGACCTGTACAAATTCACGATGATGCAGGTGGTGCTGCACCAGTTTCCGGGCGCGCAGGTCGAATACCGCTTTCGCTGCCGCAATGCAGGCGTTGCATTGGCCCCCTTCGTGAATGAAATCCGCGAGGAAATTCGCGCCCTGTGCAGCCTGCGTTTCCAGGATGCCGAGCTGGCCTATCTGCGTTCGCTGCGTTTCATCAAAAGCGATTTTGTTGATTTTCTCGGACTTTTTAAGCTCGGCGAGAAATATGTCCAGGTCACGCCTTTGCCTTCCGGCGAGATCGATATCACCATCCAGGGGCCTTGGCTACACACCATCCTGTTCGAGATCCCGGTGCTGGCCATCGTCAACGAGGTGTATTTCCGCAATACGCAGAAAGTGCCCGATTTTCCCGAGGGACGGCGCCGGCTTGATGCAAAGATTGGCCAGCTCCAGGCGCCCGGCTTGGCGGAACTGAAGATTGCCGACTACGGCACGCGCCGGCGCTTTTCGCGTGCCTGGCATGAAGAGGTGCTGCGCGTGCTGTGCGCGCGCCTGGGCACGGGCATGCACGGGCAGTTCGCGGGTACCAGCAACGTACTGTATGCCATGAAGCTGGGCGTGACGCCGCTGGGCACCATGGCGCATGAATACCTGCAGGCCTGCCAGGCGCTGGGCCCCCGGCTGCGCGACAGCCAGGTCTTCGGCTTCGAGGTCTGGGCCAAGGAGTACCGGGGCGACCTGGGTATCGCGCTGTCCGATGTGTATGGCATGAGCGCTTTCCTGCGCGACTTTGACCTGTATTTTTGCAAGCTGTTCGACGGCGCGCGCCATGACAGCGGCGACCCGTTCGCCTGGGGCGAGCGCCTGCTGCAGCACTACCGCGACAATCGTGTCGATCCGCTGACCAAGACGCTGATCTTCAGCGACGCGCTCACGGTGCCGCGCACCATTGAGTTGTTCCAGCGCTTCCATGGCCGGTGCCAACTGGCTTTTGGCATTGGCACCAACCTGACCAACGACCTTGGCTACGAGCCGCTGCAGGTTGTCATCAAGATGACGCGCTGCAACGGCCAGCCCGTGGCCAAGCTGTCGGATACCCCAGGCAAGGGCATGTGCGACGATGAAAAATACCTGGCCTACCTGCGCCAGGTGTTCGACATCCCCAGCCCGGTCTGACAACCTCAAGGAGATTTTTCATGACGTATTGGCGCTGGCTGGCTGCGGCCGCCTGCTGCATGGCCCCGGCTTGGGCGGGGGCTGCTGAACTGGATGGCGGTACGCTGTCGCTGCTGTGGGGCGTCCCCTTCGCCGGCATTCTGCTGTCGATCGCGCTCATGCCGCTGCTGGCGCCAGTGTTCTGGCACCACCATTTCGGCAAGGTGGCGGCCGCCTGGGCGCTGGCTTTTCTGCTGCCGTTCGCGCTGGTGTTCGGGCCCGGCGTAGCGGGCGTGAACCTGGTGCATGCGCTGCTGGCGGAGTACGTGCCTTTCGTCATTCTGCTGGCTGCGCTTTTCACTGTGGCGGGTGGCATCTACATCCGTGGCAACCTGCATGGCTCCCCCGCGCTGAACACGGGCATTCTGGCCTTGGGGGCGGTGCTGGCCAGCTTCATGGGCACCACGGGCGCATCCATGCTGCTGATCCGGCCGCTGATACGCGCCAACGACCACCGCAAGCACATCGCCCACGTGGTGGTGTTTTTCATCTTCATCGTCTCCAACGCCGGGGGCTCGCTCACGCCGCTGGGCGATCCGCCGCTGTTCCTGGGCTTCCTCAAGGGCGTGGACTTTTTCTGGACCCTGCAGCATGTTTTCCCGGAGACGCTGTTCTTGGTCGGGGTGTTGCTGGCCCTGTTCTATGCCCTGGACAGCTGGTTCTTCCGCCAGCGCGACGAGCTGCGCCGCATCGATCCCACGCCCGATACCGATGGCTTCGGCTTCGACGGCAAGGTCAACTTCGTACTGCTGGGCGTGGTGGTGGCACTGGTGCTGCTCAGCGGTTTCTGGAAGCCGGGGATCGCGTTCGACGTGGCTGGCACCGAAGTTGGCCTTCCCGGTCTGGTGCGTGACGCAGGGCTGATCCTGGTGACCCTGGTGTCCCTGGCGCTCACCCCCAAGGCGGTGCATGCGGCCAACCAGTTCAATTGGGCGCCGATGCAGGAGGTCGCCAAGTTGTTCGCGGGTATTTTCCTGACCATCATCCCGGTGATCGCCATGCTCAAGGCGGGTACACAGGGGCCGTTTGGCGCCATCATCCATGCCGTGACGCGCCCCGATGGCTCGCCCGACCCTGCCATGTACTTTTGGGCCACGGGCGTGCTCTCGTCTTTCCTCGACAACGCGCCCACCTATTTGGTGTTCTTCAATACGGCGGGGGGCGATGCAGCCATGCTGATGGCGCAGATGGCCCCCACACTGGCAGCGATCTCGGCCGGCGCCGTGTTCATGGGCGCCAACACGTACATTGGCAACGCACCGAACCTGATGGTCAAGGCCATTGCCGAGGACCGCGGCGTGAAGATGCCCAGCTTCTTTGGCTACATGCTGTGGTCTGGCGCCATTCTGGTGCCGTTGTTCATCGTCATGACGTTGATCTTTTTCCGCTGACTGCACGAGGAGGGCGATATGACCAAACCCCGCATCCTGGTGGCGCAGGCCATCTTTCCCGAGACTGTCGAGCGATTGGCGCAGCATTTCGAGGTGCAGACCAACCAGGACGACGTGCGCTGGACTCCCGCCGAGCTGGCCCGGAAGCTGGCAGACAAGGACGGCGCCCTGACCACCGGGGCGCAGCGCATCGACGCGGCCCTGCTCGCCGCTTGCCCGCGCCTGCGTGTGGTGGCTAACATGGCAGTGGGGTACAACAACTTCGACGTGGCTGCGATGACCGCGGCGGGGGTGCAGGGCACCAACACCCCCGACGTGCTGACCGACACCACGGCCGATTTTGGTTTCGCACTGCTCATGGCGGCTGCGCGCCGCATCACCGAGGGCGAGCGCTACCTGCGCGCCGGCCAGTGGAAGGATTGGCGCTATGACCTGCTGGCAGGCGCCGAGGTGCATGGCAGCACACTGGGCATCATTGGCATGGGGCGCATCGGCCAGGGTATTGCGCGCCGCGCCGCCCACGGTTTCGGCATGGAGGTGCTGTACTACAACCGCACACGCCTGCCGCCCGCGCTGGAGGCCGAGTGCAAGGCGCGCCACGTGGGCAAGGATGTGCTGCTGGCCAACGCTGACCACGTGGTGCTGGTGCTGCCCTATACCCCGGACAACCACCACACCATCGGCGCACAGGAGCTGGCGCGCATGAAGCCCACCGCCACGCTGGTCAACATCGCGCGTGGCGGCATAGTGGACGAGGCGGCGCTGGCCACGGCGCTGCGGGAAGGGCGCCTGGCCGCCGCAGGGCTGGACGTGTTCGAGGGCGAGCCCGCCGTACACCCCGACCTGCTCACCTTGCCCAACGTGGTGCTGACGCCCCACATTGCCAGCGCCACCGTGGCCACGCGCCGGGCCATGGCCAACCTGGCGGCCGACAACCTGATCGCCTTCTTCGATGGGCGCGGCCCGCTGACCCCGGTGAACCAACTACCGGGCGCGGATGAATTTTTGTACCAAAACGGGCTGTAGCCCTTCTCCAGAAAGCGCTGGAAGCTATTGAAATGAGAGTGACTTCGCCATGATGCCGTTTTCCATGGCTTTCGGGGTGGCGGCGCTGTGCGCGGCCGTGGCGCTGCTGCTGGGCTGGCTGGCCGGTGCGGCCCGTGCACGTGGCGCTGCGCAGGCTGCTGCACTCCAGGCACAGGCGCAGCGCGAGGCCAGCCTGGCCCAGCAGGCACAGGCCGGTGCGCAATTGGCGGCGGCCCAGGAGCGCGTGCGTGGGCTGGAGGCCGAGCGCCTGGCGTTGCTGGCCGAGCTGCAGCAAGGCCGGGGTGAATTGCAGATGGTGCAGGAGCACACCAGCCAGTTGCAGACCCAGCTGGCCGCCCAGGCCACGCAGCTGGAGGCCGAGCGCCGCGCGGCGCACGACAAGCTGGCGCTGCTGGCCGAGGCGCGCGAGGCCCTGTCGCACCAGTTCAAGAGCCTGGCCAACGACATCCTGGAAGAGAAAAGCCGCCGCTTTGCCGAGCAGAACCAGCAGAGCCTGGGCCAGTTGCTCGACCCGCTGCGCTCGCGCCTGGCCGACTTTCAGGGGCGCGTGGAGCAGTTCTACGACGCCGAGGGCAAGCAGCGTTCGGCGCTTGCCCAGCAGGTGCACCAGTTGCTGCAGCTCAACCAGGCCTTGAGCGAGGACGCCAAGAACCTGACCCAGGCCCTCAAGGGCTCCACCAAAGCCCAGGGCAACTGGGGCGAGCTCATCCTGGAGCGGGTGCTCGAGTCGGCCGGCTTGCGCAAGGGCTTCGAATACGACGTGCAGGAAAACCACCTGCGAGCCGATGGCTCGCGTGCCCAGCCCGACGTGGTGATCCACCTGCCTGAAAACCGCCACCTCGTCATCGACGCCAAGGCCTCGCTGCTGGCCTACGAGGAATGGGCCCATGCCGACGACGAGGCGGTGCGCGCCGGTGCGCAGCGCCGCCACCTCGACTCGGTACGCCAGCACATCAAGGGCTTGGCCGAGCGCAACTACCAGCAGCTCTACGCGCTGCAGTCGCTCGACTTTGTGCTCATGTTCGTTCCCATCGAGCCGGCCTTCATGCTTGCCGTCACGGCCGACAACCAGCTCTACAGCGACGCCTGGAACCGCAACGTGCTGCTCGTCAGCCCGTCCACGCTGCTGTTTGTGCTGCGCACCGTGGCGCATCTGTGGCGCCAGGAAGCGCAGACGCGTAACGCCCAGGAAATCGCCCAGCGCGGTGCCGATCTGTACGACCACCTCACAGCGTTTGTCGAGGAACTGGAAAAGGTGGGCAAGAACCTGGGGCAGGCGCAGGACGCCTACCAAAAGGCCTTCAACAAGCTCAGCAAGAACCGCGGCAACGTCATCCGCCGCGCCGAGATGCTCAAGGAGCTGGGCATCAAGCCCGCCAAGGCGCTGCCACCGGCCCTGGTGGAAGCTGCGCGTGGCGAAGGGCCGGAGGACTGAGGCCGCTCAGACCATCGTCAATACGCGCTTACAGCGCGTAGAACTGCTGGATGGTGGCCCAGGCGTCCTGCGGGTCGTCGGTGAGGTGGAACAGCCCCAGATCCTCGGGCGCAATGGTGCCTTCTTCCACCAGCACGTCGAAGTTGAGAAAGCGGCTCCAGAACGCTTTGCCGAACAGCACGATGGGCAACGGCTTGGCTTTGCGCGTCTGCACCAGGGTCAGCACCTCAAACAGCTCGTCCAGCGTACCGAATCCGCCGGGGAAGGCCACCAGTGCCTTGGCGCGGATCATGAAATGCATTTTGCGCAGCGCGAAGTAGTGGAACTTGAAGCTCAGCGACGGCGTGATGTACGGGTTGCCACGCTGCTCGTGCGGCAGCACGATATTCAGCCCAATGGTGGGCTGGCCCGCGTCGTAAGCGCCCCGGTTGGCCGCTTCCATGATGCCCGGGCCACCGCCGGTGCAAACGTAGATGCGGTCCTCGGGCGGCTGGTGCTGGCTGTGCTCGGCCACCAGGCGCGCAAACGTGCGCGCCTGCTCGTAGTACACCGCATTGCGCAGCGCGCGCTGGGCCAGCGCGATGCGCTGGGCGTCGCCGCTGGCTTCGGCCTCGGCCATTTTTTGCGTCGCCTCTTCGTGCGAGACGAAGCGCGCGCTGCCATACACCACCACGGTGTTTTCAATGCCTTGGGCGGACTGCTCCAGGTCGGGCTTGAGCATCTCCAGTTGAAAGCGGATGCCACGCGTTTCGCGGCGGAACAGAAACTCCGGGTCGGCAAAGGCCAGGCGGTTGGAGTCTGGCTGCAAGGGATTGCCGTTGTGGGCCTGGGTGTGTAGTTCTTCCCAGGCGTCAGCCAGGCGGCGTTCGTTGAGTAGGGTATTGGCTTGCATAGGGCGGGAATTGTGGCGCGGTTTGCTGGCTTGCACGGGAGGCCGCCGCAGCGCATCGAGGAAATACGCTGGCCCGGCACAGGTGAGGGCTTTTGGGCCTTCAGCCCTTGCCAGGTCAGCGCAAGCTGCTCACATTTTTTTCAGGATACGAGCTTATGGACGAGGTCTGCCGCCGTGGAGGCGCCGTATTTGCGCATGAGCCGTGCGCGGTAAATCTCCACCGTGCGGTGGCTGATGTTGAGGATCTTGCCGATCTCTTTCGAGGTCAGGCCTTCCAGCAGCCGCGCCGCGACCTCGCGTTCGCGGCCCGTGAGATCCGCCTTCACGGGGCGCTGGGCGCTCAGGTCTTCGAAGCTCCAGATGCCGGCGGCGTGCGGATCCTCGCGGTGCAACGAGCGTCCGGTGACGTGGCACCAGAAGAGCTCGCCGTTGGCGCGCTTCATGATGCGGTTGTCGCTGTAGTAGCCCTTGGCGTTGAGGATGGGGGCCATGTGCGCACCCAGGCGCTCGTATTCGTCGGCGCTGGGGTACAGGATCTGGAATGACTGGCCCACCATGAGTTCGCGCGAGGCGCCGAACATGTCGCAGACATGGCGATTGCAGTCCACCATGGCACGGTTGCGTGACAGCACCAGCCCTACCGGGGCCAGTTCAAAGGCCAGTTGGTAATCGGTCTCCATAGTGTAAATATTTACGAGAAACTACTTATATACATACGTAGTATCGTAGCGCATACCTTTTATCCCCCCCTATGAGGAGACATTCGTGAACAAGCTCTATCCCAGTGCAGCTGCTGCGCTCGAGGGCGTGGTCGCCGATGGCCAGTTGCTGGCCGTCGGCGGCTTTGGCCTGTGCGGCATTCCCGAGGCGCTGATCGACGCCCTGCGCGACAGCGGTGTGAAAGATCTGACCGTGGTGTCGAACAACGCCGGCGTAGACGGCTTCGGCCTGGGCAAGCTGCTGGAGACGCGCCAGATTAAGAAAATGATCAGCTCCTACGTGGGGGAGAACAAGGAGTTCGAGCGCCAGTACCTGGCGGGCGAGCTGGAGCTGGAGTTCACGCCCCAGGGCACGCTGGCCGAGAAGCTGCGCGCCGGTGGCGCGGGCATCCCGGCGTTCTTCACCAAAACCGGTGTGGGCACCATCGTCGCCGAGGGCAAGGAGCTGCGCGAGTTCGACGGCGAGACCTACGTGATGGAGCGCTCGCTGGTACCCGAGGTGTCCCTGGTGAAGGCGGACGTGGCCGACAAGTCCGGCAACCTGCGCTTCAACCTGACGGCACGCAATTTCAACCCGGCCGCTGCGACGGCAGGCAAGATCTGCATCGTGGAAGTGGAACGGATCGTCGAAGTGGGCGAGCTGGCCCCTGACGACATCCACCTGCCCGGCATCTACGTGCACCGCATCGTGCACAACCCGAACCCCGAGAAGCGCATCGAGAAGCGCACGATCACTGAAAAGCAAGGAGCCTGAACCATGCCCTGGACGCAAGACCAAATGGCCGCGCGCGCGGCGCAAGAGCTGGAAGACGGCTTTTACGTGAACCTGGGCATCGGCATCCCCACGCTGGTGGCCAACCACACCGGCGACAAAGAAGTGTGGCTGCAGTCGGAGAACGGCATGCTGGGCATTGGTCCGTTTCCCACGGAGGACCAGGTGAATGCTGACCTGATCAACGCGGGCAAGCAGACCGTGACCACCATTCCCGGCTCGGCTATCTTCGGCAGCGACCAGTCGTTCGCCATGATCCGCGGCGGCAAGATCAACCTGTCCATCCTCGGCGCCATGCAGGTGAGCGAGAAGGGCGATCTGGCCAACTGGATGATCCCCGGCAAGATGGTCAAGGGCATGGGCGGCGCCATGGACTTGGTGGCAGGCGTCAAGCGCGTGATCGTGCTGATGGAACACGTGGCCAAGAAGAAGGACGGCACCACCGACCTGAAGATCCTGCCCGCCTGCACGCTGCCGCTCACGGGCGTGGGCGTGGTCAACCGCATCATCACCGACCTGGGCGTGATGGACGTGACGCCCCAGGGCCTGAAACTGGTGGAGCTTGCGCCGGGCGTGACGTTCGAAGAAATCCAGTCCAAGACGGGCGTACCGCTGCTGCAGTAAGGCCGAGTGCGGCGCGCCCACGCCGGTGGACGGATCGCCCGCTTATGGCGCTTCAAAAATAGGAGCTGCCAGCGCTTGATATTAAAGAGTTTCAGCATGAAAGCCATCTGAAACCTTTAGTGGAAAAGCGCTGGCAGCTCACTTTTTTGATAGCCTGGCTGGTGCAGGCGCTTCCCTGGTTTCGTTTATGCTTTTGCCGCAACGGCCCACCCGGGCGGTACCGACACAAGGGAATACATCATCATGGGTCTCATCCAGGCAGCAGTGGGTGCAATCGGCGGAACGCTGGCCGACCAGTGGAAGGATTTCTACACCGTGCCGGACGGCCTGCCGCCCACGGCCGCTCTGTTCGCCGCCGTGCCGCGCGGCACCAACGCGGGGCGGGGCGCCAACACCAAGGGGTCGTCGAACATCATCACCAACGGCTCCAGGATCGTCGTACCCGAGGGCTACGGCCTGCTGCTGTTCCAAGACGGGGCCATTACCGGCTTTGCCAGCGAGCCAGGCGCCTACGAGTGGAAGTCGGACGACCTCAACTCCCAGTCCATCTTCACCGGCGGTGGCCTCATGGATGCGCTGGTGCGCCAGAGCTGGGAGCGCTTCAAGTTCGGCGGCCAGCCGGGCGCGCAGCAGGCAGCGTATTTCGTGTCGCTCAAGGAGCTGCCGGACAACCGCTTCGGCACGCAGTCCGAGATCTACTGGGACGACGGCTACCTGAACGCACAGGTGGGCGCCATCACGCGTGGCAGCTACACGCTCAAGATCGTCGATCCCATCCTGTTCGTGAAAAACTTCGTGCCGGCCACGTACCTGCAGCCCGGCCAGGTGTTTGACTTCACCGACCTCGACAACGCGGCGGCCAGCCAGCTCTTCAACGAGGTGGTGGGCTCGCTCGCCCCGGCGTTCAGCCTCTACACCAACGACCCGGCCAAGGGCAACCGCATTACCCGGATTCAGCAGGACTCCGTGGGCTTCGCGCAGAGCCTGTCCGCCGTGGTGGAGAACGCCTACCAGTGGAAGTCCGACCGCGGCCTGGTCATCGCCAAGACCGCCATCGTCTCCATCGAGTACGACGCCAGCACCCGCGAGCTGCTCAAGACCGTGCAGCGCGCCGACGCGCTGTCAGGCGCGCGTGGCAATTCCAACCTGCAGGCCTCGGTGGCGGCGGGCATCCAGTCGGCGGGGCAGAACGCCGGCGTTGGTGGCCTCATGGGCATGGGCATCGCCACGGGCGGCCTGGGCGGGCTCGCGGGCCTGCAGCAGCCGGTGGCCGCGCCTGCGCCCGCAGCGCCAGCGGCGGACGACCCCATTGCCAAGCTCACCAAGGCCAAGCAAATGCTGGACGCCGGGCTGATTACGCAGGCCGACTACGACGCAGTCAAGGCCAAGGCGCTTGGCCTGTGAGCACACAGCGTCCCAGTGGCCCCGGCTCGCCGCAAGACGTGCCGCCTGTGCCGGGCGCGTCTTCGGGCGAGTTTTCGATTGACCCGGCCACGCTGCCCGGGCCCATTCGTGACGAACTGCAGGCGCCCGACCCCGCGGCCATCGACACCGAGTCGAAAGAGCTACGTGACGGCCTCAACCACTGCCCCAAGTGCGGTGCGACCGAGATTCGCCACCGCGCGGGCTCCGACAAGCTGATCTGCCTGTTTTGCCGTTACGAATGGACGGCCGCGCGCGTCGAGGAGGAATTCGGCCTGGGCAAGGGCATCGACCAGCTCAAGGGCACGCAGATCGCTTCGGGCGCCCAGGGCATCAATGCCGACACGGCCAGCCTGCGCAGTTTCAAGTGCACGGGCTGCGGCGCCGAGGTGGTGGTCAACACCGAGAACGCCATGACCGCGCGCTGCCATTGGTGCCGTCACGTGCTGGGTGTGAACGAGCAGATCGACAACGGCGCCGTGCCCGACGCGGTGCTGCCCTTTCACATCAAGAAAGACGAGGCGGTGGCGCGCATCCGCCAGTTCGTGGGCAAGCGCCAGATGTTTGCGCTCAAGGCGTTCAAGGAGGAGTTCACGCCCGAGAACGTGCTCGGCGTGTACTTGCCGTACATGGTGGTGGACGCCAACGCCAGTGCCGACGTGGCCGGCTTTGGCGAGGTCGAAACGCGCCGCTACACGCGCGGCGAGGGCAAGGACCAGAAGACCTACTACGACGCCGATGTGTACCAGGTGCAGCGCCACGTGGACTTCACAGTGGACGACCTGACGATCGAGTCCAGCGCGCGGCGTGGCAACCTCGATACCCGGGCCAACACCAACAACGTCATCAACGGCATCCTGCCCTTCGACACCAAGAACGCAGTGAAGTGGAACGCCTCTTACCTCGCCGGCTACAGCTCGGAAAAGCGCGACCGTGACGTTGAGCACCTGCAGCCACGGCTGGAGGACCAGTTGCTCTCCATCGCGCGGGCGCAGGTGCATTCCTCGGTGCGCCGCTACGACCGGGGCGTGCGCTGGGAGCAGGAGCACCTTGATGTGCACGGCACGCGCTGGGTGGCCATGTACCTGCCGGTGTGGCTTTATTCCTACCACCAGCCGGGCAGCGACGGTGGCATGCTGCACTACATCGCCGTGAACGGCCGCACGGGCAAGACCATGGGCAGCGTGCCGGTGCAGCAGTGGAAGCTCATCACCGCCGCACTTACCGTGGGCACCATTGTCGAGGGCCTGGCCCTCTGGTTCATAGGACGTTGAGCATGGACGACGACAGCCTTCTTTTCCTGCTGGCCTTGGGGCCGGCCAGCGCTGCCGGGCTGTACTGGATGCTGTACCGGTATTACCGCAATACCGACAAGTCCCACGCCTTTGAGCGTGAAACCGCGATCACCGCCCAGCCAGTGTCGGGCAAGGACGCAAAGGCGGGCGAGGTGCGCGGCACGCAGGCCACCGCGATCAGTGGCAACAACGTGGGCGACTACCGTAGGCGCGTGAAGCGCTTGTAGCGCTGCAGCAAGGGGCGCCGAGGGTTACCAGAACTTCCACCATGGGTTCTCGCGCGCCTTGAAGCCGCCCTTGAGGTAGCTGCTATCGGGGTACGAGGCGTTCATCACACGCTGGGCGTCGTCGCGCAACTGGGCCATACCCAGCGCGTCGTAAGAGCGGATGAGGATGTACAGCGCTTCTTCCGTGGCGGGCACGTTCTGGTAGTCGGCGATGGCCTGCTGCGCACGGCCCACGGCCGCCACATAGGCGCCGCGCTCGTAGTAGTAGCGCGCCACATGCACCTCGTACTGGGCCAGCGCGTTCACGATGTAGGTCATGCGCTGGCGCGCGTCGGGCGCGTAGCGCGAATCGGGGAAGCGCGTGGTCAGCTCGCGGAACGACTCGAACGAGTCCTTGGCGGCCTTCTGGTCGCGCTCGGACAAATCCTGGCGCGACAGCCACGAGAACATGCCCAGGTTGTCGTTGAAGTTGACCAGACCACGCAGGTACAGCGCATAGTCGGCGGCGGGGCTGGCGGGGTGCAGCTTCAGAAAGCGGTCCAGCGTGGCGATGGCCTGGGCCTTTTCGCCAGCCTTGAACTGCGCGTATGCCTTGTCGAGCTGCGCCTGTTGCGCCAGCGGCGTGCCGGCGGCGCGGCCTTCAAGCTTTTCCAGCAGCGGCACGGCCTTGTCGTAGGCGCCGCCAGTCATCTCCTCGCGGGCTTCGGAGTAAATCCTGTCGGGGCTCCAGTTCGCCGTCTTGTCCTCGTTGGTGCTGGAGCAGCCGGCAATCAGGCCAGCGGCCAGCAGGACCGAAAGAAGGGGCAGAGGAGCACGCAGCATGGCAGGAGGGCTTTCCGGTGGGTGAACGAGGCGGCCTGCGGGCAGGCGAAGCGGCCATTGTACTGGCCTGCCACGGGGGCTTGCCCCTGGCCCGGGCCGGTGGGAGAGGGGGGTTTCTACAATGGCGGGATGTTTGTTCATCTGCGCCTGCACACCGAGTTTTCCGTCGTTGACGGCACCACCCGCATCGACCAACTGGCCAAGGCCGCCATCGCTGACCGCCAGCCTGCCATGGCGATCACCGACCTCAACAACCTTTTCGGCGCCATCAAGTTCTACAAGGAAAACCGCGGCAAGGGCGTCAAGCCCGTGCTGGGGGCAGAGATTTACCTGGAAGACCCGGCCGGGGCAGGCGCTGCACCCTCACGCCTGCTGCTGCTGGTGCAGGGCAAGCAGGGCTACCTGAACCTCTCCGAGCTGCTGGCCCGCGCCTGGACGCGCAACGTGGTCAAAAACCTGGCCGTGTGCACCTGGGCCTGGCTGGAGGAGCTGGGCGAGGGCCTGATTGCCCTGTCTGGCGCGCAGGTGGGCCCGGTGGGCCAGGCGCTGCTGCGTGGCGACGAGGCTGGCGCAGCAGCGCTGGCGCTGCGTCTGGCGGGGCTGTTTCCGCACCGCTTCTACATCGAGCTGCAGCGTGCCGGCCGGCCCGACGACGAAGCCCACGTGGCGGCGGCCGTGCCGCTGGCGGCGCGCCTGCAGCTGCCGGTGGTGGCCACGCATCCGATCCAGTTCCAGACCGAGGACGAATACGAGGCCCACGAGGCGCGCGTGTGCATTGCCGAAGGCGAGATCCTGGCCAACCCGCGCCGCGTGCGTCGCTTCACGCGCGAGCAGTACTTCAAAACCACGGCGCAGATGCAGGCGCTGTTCGCCGACCTGCCGTCGGCGCTGGAAAACACCGTGGAGATTGCGCGGCGCTGCAGCCTCACGCTGGTGCTGGGCAAGCCACAGCTGCCAGACTTTCCCACTCCGGGTGGCATGCCCATTGACGAGTATTTCCGTTATGCCTCGTACGAGGGCCTGAAGGAGCGCTTGCTGCACCTGTACCCGAACGAGGCGGAACGTGAAAAGCAGCGCCCGCGCTACGAGGAGCGGCTCGAGTTCGAACTGGGCACCATCCTCAAAATGGGCTTTCCGGGCTACTTCCTCATCGTGGGGGACTTCATCCAGTGGGCGAAGACGCACGGCTGCCCCGTCGGGCCGGGGCGCGGCTCGGGTGCCGGCTCGCTGGTGGCCTACGCGCTCAAGATCACCGACCTCGATCCGCTGCAGTACAACCTGCTGTTCGAGCGCTTTCTGAACCCCGAGCGCGTTTCGATGCCCGACTTCGACATCGACTTCTGCCAGGCCAACCGCGACCGGGTGATCGACTACGTGAAGGAAAAGTACGGCAAGGACGCCGTGAGCCAGATCGCCACCTTTGGCACCATGGCCGCCAAGGCTGCCATCCGCGACGTGGGCCGCGTGATGGACATGAGCTACACCTTCTGCGACGGCATTTCCAAGCTGGTGCCCGGCAAGCCTGGCCAGACCTACACGCTGGCCTACCCGCCGGAGCCGAAGAAGGAGGGGGACAAGAACAACTACGCGCTGGAGCTGGAGCCCATGCTCTACGAGCGTGTGCGCAAGGAAGAGGACGTGCGCACCATCATCGAGATGGCGCAAAAGCTCGAAGGCATGACGCGCAACATCGGTATGCACGCCGGGGGCGTGCTGATTGCACCGGGCAAGCTCACCGACTTCTGCCCGCTGTACCAGCAGCCCGGCAGCGAATCGGCCGTGAGCCAGTACGACAAGGACGACGTGGAGGCCATTGGCCTCGTCAAGTTCGACTTCTTGGGCCTGGCTACGCTGACCATCCTGGAGATCGCGCGCGAATTCATCATGAAGCGCCACAAAGGCCAGGAGAACTTCGCCTACGAGAACATTCCGCTGGACGATGGGCCGACCTACCGCCTTTTCTCCGAGGGCCGTACCGAGGCCGTGTTCCAGTTTGAAAGCCGTGGCATGCAGGGCATGCTGAAAGAGGCCAAGCCCAGCCGCCTGGAAGACCTGATTGCCCTGAACGCGCTGTACCGCCCGGGGCCAATGGATCTGATCCCCAGCTTCGTGAACCGCAAGCACGGCAAGGAAGTGGTGGAGTACCCGCACCCGCTGGTTGAGCCGGTGCTGGCCGAGACCTACGGCATCATGGTCTACCAGGAGCAGGTGATGCAGACGGCCCAGGTGCTGGGCGGCTACTCGCTCGGCGGCGCCGACATGCTGCGCCGCGCCATGGGCAAGAAAAAGGCCGAGGAAATGGCCGAGCACCGCGCCATTTTCCGCAAGGGTGCGGCTGAGAAGGGCATCGACCAGGACAAGGCCGACGAAGTTTTCGACCTGATGGAGAAGTTCGCGGGCTACGGCTTCAACAAGTCGCACGCCGCTGCCTACTCGCTGTTGGCGTACCACACCGGCTGGCTCAAGGTGCACTACACGGCCGAGTTCTTCTGCGCCAACATGACGGTGGAAATGGACGACACCGACAAGCTCAAGGTGCTGTACGAGGATGCGCTGCGCGAGGGCCTGTCGTTCGAACCGCCCGACGTGAACCGCGGTGTGTACCGCTTCGAGCCGGTGACCGACAAGGTCATCCGCTACGGCTTGGGCGCCGTCAAGGGCACGGGGCAGCAGGCCATCGAGGCCATCGTCGCGGCGCGCGAAGGGCAGGGCGTGGGGCCGCAGGGCGGCACGCGCGGCCCGTTTAAGAGCCTGTTTGACTTCTGCGTGCGCGTGGACCGCCAGCGCATCAACAAGCGCACGGTAGAGGCACTGATCAAGGCGGGTGCGTTCGACGCCCTGCACCTGAACCGCGCCGAGCTGGTGGCTTCGATTGATCGTGCCTTCGACTTTGCCGCGGCCCAGATTGCCAATGCCAACCAGGGCGGCCTGTTCGACATGATGGGCGAAGACGCGCACGGCTCCAGCACCCAGGAGCCCAGCCTGGTGGAAGCACTGCCCTGGGGCATCAAGGAACGGCTGATGCAGGAAAAGACGGCCATCGGCTTCTACCTCTCGGGCCATCTGTTCGACGAGGTCGAGGGCGAGGTGCGGCGTTTCGTACGCACACGCATCAGCGAGTTGCAGGACAGCCGCGAGCCGCAGCTGCTCTCGGGCATCATCAGCGACCTGCGCGTCATCAACGGCCAGCGTGGGCGCTTGGCGCTGTTCAAGCTCGACGACAAGTCGCGCGCCATCGAGGCGTCGGTGGACGAGGCGCTGCTGAACCAGCACCGCGACTTGCTCAAAGACGACGAGTTCGTGGTCATCAGTGGCCGCCTGCAGCTTGACCACTTCAGTGGCGGCCTGCGCGTGAAGGGGCAGCAGGTGTGGAGCCTGGCAGACGCACGCTGTAAGTTTGGTCGCTACCTGCACGTGCGCATGGGCGACAAAGTGCCTGACGTGGCACGGCTGCTGCGCGAGTTCCCGCCGCAGAGCGAGGCCACGGAGCACGGCGAGCTGCAGCACGGCCTGCGCATCCGCCTCGCCCTGCGCTGCACCGCCCCCCAGGGCGCGGCCGAGGCGGAACTGCAACTGGGCGAGGGCAGCCGCCTGTACCCCAGCGATGCCGCGCTCGCCGCGTGGACGGCCCAGACCGGCGGGGGCGGCGCCAGGGTGGTGTATGACTAGAATTACTCATTTTTTAATAGCTTCTAGCGCAATCTGGGTAAGCGTTTGAGGTCAATTTCATTCAAAATGAAAGCGGCCTGGCGACAAAATGGCCCGCATGCCTTGAAATGCGCTGGAATGGCACCACTCTTACCCGCTCATGCGCCGTGCGGCGCTCGCTAGAATGAATTTCATGGCAACGACCCCACCGTCTCTCCCACCGACGCCCCCCGTGCGCAGCCCCGCCGTGGACGACAGCGACTCGGTGGTGCTGGAGCGGCGCACCCAGCGCACCGAGCCGCCCCGGATGTACCAGGTGCTCATGCTCAACGACGACTACACGCCCATGGAATTCGTGGTCGTCGTGCTGCAGGAGTTCTTTGGCAAGGACCGAGAGACCGCCACGCAGATCATGCTCAAGATTCACCTCGACGGCAAAGGCGTCTGCGGCGTGTACTCGCGCGATGTGGCTGCCACCAAGGTGGAGCAGGTGCTGGCCGCCGCCCACCAGGCCGGGCACCCGCTGCAGGCCGTGAGTGAGCCTGTTGAATAAATGGCCTTTGGCCCTGAAATAAAGTCATCCCAACGCAAGCACAAAGGAGTTCTCACATGATTGCCCAGGAACTGGAAGTCAGCTTGCACATGGCCTTTGTTGAGGCCCGTCAGCAGCGCCACGAGTTCATTACCGTGGAGCATCTGTTGCATGCATTGCTCGATAACCCCAGCGCAGCCGAGGTGCTGCGCGCCTGCGCCGCGCAGATCGACGACCTGCGCGCATCGCTGTCCAACTTCATCAAGGACAACACGCCCCAGGTGGCGGGTACCGACGAGGTCGACACCCAGCCCACGCTGGGCTTCCAGCGCGTCATCCAGCGCGCCATCATGCACGTGCAGTCCACCGGCAACGGCAAGAAGGAAGTTACGGGCGCCAACGTGCTCGTGGCCATCTTCGGCGAGAAAGACTCGCACGCCGTGTACTACCTGCACCAGCAGGGCGTTACGCGCCTGGACGTGGTCAATTTCATCGCCCACGGCATCAAGAAGGGCGAGCCCTCCGAGCCGCCCAAACCCGAGAGCCAGGGCGATGGCGAGGACGGCGGCCCGCAGGGCGAGCGCGGCAGCGAGAAGGCGTCGCCGCTGGAGCAGTACACGCAAAACCTCAACCAGGCCGCCAAGGACGGCAAGATCGACCCGCTGATCGGGCGCGACTATGAGGTCGAGCGCACCATCCAGATCCTGTGCCGCCGCCGCAAGAACAACCCGCTGCTGGTGGGCGAGGCCGGTGTGGGCAAGACGGCCATCGCCGAAGGCCTGGCCTGGCGCATTACCGAGGGCACCGTGCCCGAGGTGCTGCTGGAGGCCAACGTCTACGCGCTCGACATGGGGGCGCTGCTGGCCGGCACCAAGTACCGCGGCGACTTCGAGCAGCGCCTCAAGGGCGTGCTTAAGAGCCTCAAGGATAAGCCGCACGCCATCTTGTTCATCGATGAGATTCACACCCTGATCGGTGCAGGCGCCGCATCGGGCGGCACGCTGGACGCGAGCAACCTGCTCAAGCCTGCGCTGTCGTCGGGGCAGCTCAAGTGCATCGGTGCCACTACGTTCACCGAGTACCGCGGCATCTTCGAGAAAGACGCTGCGCTGTCGCGCCGCTTCCAGAAGGTGGACGTGGTCGAGCCCACGGTGGCCGAGACCATCGAGATCCTCAAGGGGCTGAAGTCGCGCTTCGAGGAGCATCACAGCGTGAAGTACGCCGCCGCCGCGCTGCAGGCCGCTGCCGAGCTGAGCGCCAAGTACATCAACGACCGCCACCTGCCCGACAAGGCCATCGATGTGATCGACGAGGCGGGTGCGGCGCAGCGCATCCTCACGCCGTCCAAGCGCAAGAAGACCATCGGCAAGACCGAGATCGAGGAAATCGTCGCGAAGATCGCGCGCATCCCGCCCGCGAACGTGAGCAACGACGACCGCAGCAAGCTGCAGACGCTGGAGCGCGACCTCAAG
>Ga0222428_100209_pt1 | contig 47812 bp, 37 predicted proteins | sample 2B5Ametagenome_FD_182471 | JGI IMG/M metagenome (GOLD analysis project Ga0222428, IMG submission 182471) | Enriched microbial communities from leaf-cutter ant dump, University of Wisconsin, Madison, United States - 2B5A (version 2) | ecosystem: Environmental > Terrestrial > Nest > Insects nest >...
CTACCTGGAGCAACTGCGCCTGCTGCGCGCCAACCATGGCGTGACGCTGGAAGTGGGCACCAGCAACCAGCCCATTCCGATCCACTTCTCGTTCGCCGAGCACGACCACGTCGAAGGCCAGCTCACGCCGGAGCGCCGCATGCTGATGCGCGACCTGTTCGACCTGCCGGATCTCTCGGCCATGGACGACGGCATCGCCAACGGCACCTGGTGCGCCCAGCCCGGCCAGGCGCAGCCGCTGTCGCTGTTCACCGCGCCGCGCGTGGACTATTCGCTGCACCGCCTGCGCCACTACACGGGCACGCTGCCCGAGTGGTTCCAGAACTTCGTGCTGTTCACCAACTACCAGTTCTACATCGACGAGTTCGTGCGCCTGGGCCATGCCGAGATGGCGCGGCCCGGCAGCGAATACGTCGCCTTCGTCGAGCCCGGCAACGTGGTCACTCGCCGTACCGGCCTGGCCGCGGAGCCGGGCGACGCGCTGGGCGCGCCGCCGCCGCGCCTGCCGCAAATGCCCGCCTACCACCTGGTGCGCGCCGACGGCAGCGGCATCACCATGGTCAACATCGGCGTCGGCCCGGCCAACGCCAAGACCATCACCGACCACATCGCCGTGCTGCGCCCGCACGCCTGGCTGATGCTGGGCCACTGCGCGGGCCTGCGCAACAGCCAGCAGCTCGGCGACTACGTGCTGGCCCACGCCTACGTGCGCGAGGACCACGTGCTCGACGAGGAACTGCCACTGTGGGTGCCCATCCCGGCCCTGGCCGAGATCCAGCAGGCGCTGCAGCAGGCAGTGGCCGATGTGTCGCGGGTCGCCGAGGCCGACCTCAAGCGCATCATGCGCACCGGCACCGTGGCCAGCACCGACAACCGCAACTGGGAGCTGCTGCCCGACAACCTGCCGCAGCGCCGCTTCAGCCAGAGCCGGGCCGTGGCGCTGGACATGGAGAGCGCAACAATAGCCGCCAACGGCTTCCGCTTCCGCGTGCCCTACGGCACCCTGCTGTGCGTGAGCGACAAGCCGCTGCACGGCGAGATCAAGCTGCCCGGCATGGCCAACCACTTCTACCGCGAGCGCGTGGACCAGCACCTGCGCATCGGCATGCGCGCGATCGACATCCTGCGCGCCGGCGGTGTGCAGCGCCTGCACAGCCGCAAGCTGCGCAGCTTCGCTGAAGTCGCGTTCCAGTAATTTTCGTGATCAAAAAGGGCTCCAGCGCTTGCCCAGCAAGCGCTGGCAGCTCTCATTTTTGATCCAAAAAGTTCTTCAGCATGGCGTGGCCATGCTCGGTGAGGATGCTCTCGGGGTGGAACTGCACGCCTTCAATGGGCAGCGTACGGTGGCGCACCCCCATGATCTCGCCGTCCTCGGTCCAGGCAGTGATCTCCAGCACCTCGGGGCAGCTCGCGCGCTCGATGGCCAAGGAGTGGTAGCGGTTCACCGTGAACTGCGCCGGCAACCCCGCGAACACGCCCTGCTGCGTGGTGGTGATGACGCTAGTCTTGCCATGCATGAGCTGCTGTGCCCGGACGATCTTGCCGCCGAAGGCCGCGCCAATGCTTTGGTGCCCCAGGCACACGCCCAAAATCGGCAGCTTGCCGGCAAAGTGCTGGATGGCCGCCACCGAAATGCCGGCTTCGGCCGGCGAGCAGGGGCCGGGCGAAATCACCAGCCGATCGGGCGCGCGCGCGGCAATGCCTTCCAGGGTGATCTCGTCGTTGCGGAACACCTCCACCTGCGCGCCCAGTTCGCCAAAGTACTGGACGATGTTGAAGGTGAAGCTGTCGTAGTTATCGACCATCAAGAGCTTCATGGCTGGCCCTCCGGCGTGCGCAGGCGCGCGAACTCGCGGTGTTCGTAGGCAATGTAGGCCTCCATCATGCTGCGGTAGATGGCCTCGATCACGTCGGGCTGCCCACCCTCCTGGACGGCACGGGCGCGTACGCGCGCCACGATGGCCTCGATGCGCTCTTCATCGCGCACCTGGCTGTCGCTCTGCTTGATGCGCGCGGCCTGGGTCATGTAGCCGCCGCGCGTGACCAGCAGGGGCACGAGTATGTCGTCCAGCGCATCGATGTAGCGGCGCACGTCCTCCATGGTGGTGCAATGCTGCGTGTGTTCAATGGCGCGGGTCATTCCAGTCCTTCCTCTACCAGTTCCGCCGCGCGCAGCAGGGCGCGGGCCTTGTGTTCGGTTTCCTTCCATTCCAGCTCGGGCACGGAGTCGGCCACCACGCCGGCAGCGGCCTGCACGTACAGCGTGCCGTCTTTGATCACCGCCGTGCGAATGGCAATGGCGACGTCCATGTCCCCCGCGTAGCTCAGGTAGCCGCAGGCACCGCCATACAGGCCCCGCTTGGTGGGTTCGAGCTGGTCGATCAATTCCATGGCATGCACCTTGGGCGCACCGGTGAGCGTGCCCGCCGGAAAGGTGGCCTTGAGCACGTCCATGCTGCTCATGCCGTCGTGCAGGATGCCTTCGACGTTGCTGACGATGTGCATCACGTGGCTGTAGCGCTCGACCACGAAGGCCTCAGTCACCTTCACCGAGCCGGTCTTGGCGATGCGGCCGATGTCGTTGCGCGCCAGGTCGATCAGCATCACGTGCTCGGCACGCTCCTTCGGGTCGTTCACCAGCTCCACCTCGGCCGCCTTGTCCTTCTCGGGCGTGGCGCCGCGCGGACGCGTGCCGGCCAGCGGACGGATGGTGACCTTGGTGCCTTCTTCGGTCAGCTCCTGGCGCACCAGGATCTCCGGGCTCGCCCCCACCACATGGAAGTCGCCAAAGTGGTAGTAGTACATGTAGGGAGACGGGTTGAGCGAGCGCAGCGCGCGGTACAACGACAGCGGGCTCTCGGTGTAGCGCTTGTGGATGCGCTGGCCCACCTGCACCTGCATGAAGTCGCCGGCGGCAATCAGCTCCTTGGCGCGCTCCACGGCCGCCAGGTAGTCGGCCTTGGCAAAGCTGCGCTGCGCCGGATGGCTCTCGCTCGGCTTGACCACGGGCGCGCTGACCGAGTACTTGAGCTGCTCCTTGAGTTCGCGCAGGCGCTTCTTGCCCTTGGCATAGGCCTCGGGCTCGGCTGGATTGGCGTAAACGATGAGGTACAGCTTGCCCGACAGGTTGTCGATGACGGCCAGCTCCTCGCATTGCAGCAGCAGGATGTCGGGGCAGCCCAGCGCATCCGGCGGGCAGGTGGCTTCCAGCTTCTTTTCGATGTAGCGCACCGCGTCGTAGCCGAAGTAGCCCGCCAGGCCGCCGCAAAAGCGCGGCAGGCCGGGGCGCAGTGCCACCTTGAAGCGCTTTTGGTAGGCGGCGATGAAGTCCAGCGGATTGCCGCTGGCCGTTTCCACCACCACACCGTCGGTGACGACCTCCGTCTTGGCATCCGCGCCAAAGCCACTGGCGCGCAGCAGCGTGCGCGCCGGCAGGCCGATGAAGCTGTAGCGGCCGAAGCGCTCGCCACCCACCACGGATTCGAGCAGGAAGCTGTGCTTGCCGCCACCCTGCGAATGGGCCAGCTTCAGGTACAGGGACAGGGGTGTTTCAAGGTCCGCGAAGGCCTCGGCCATCAGCGGAATGCGGTTATAGCCTTGGGCCGCCAGGCTCTTGAATTCGAGTTCGGTGATCACGACAGGGGAGCTCCCAACGGGGGCGGCGCGCGTGAAGAGGAGGGAGGGTGGCGCCGCAGTTCATGAGGTCGGCCCGCACAGGGGGCCACGGGTGCACGCTGGGAAGCGCCCAGGTGCCGTCAGGCGTTCAGGCAAGCAGGCTTGCGCCAGGGCCAGGCTCCCCGGTCTGCACAACCTGTGACGAACGCGTGGTGGATGAACATGGGCGAAAGTGTAGCAAAGCCGCCCCACCCCTGAGGGCAGCGGGCGCGCCGTCACGCCAAAGCGACACCGACTGCTCGAAAACCCTGTTGCAGCTTGCGCCCGACGCAGCAACAATTAGAAACGCACGATCGTTCTATTTTAAGGAGTCGGGTATGAAATTCCTTCGGCATTGCATCGTCATCGCGGGGGCCGCGTTGCTGGCCAGTGGCAGTGCCGTGGCGCAGACCACCGTGGCCGACGTGAAGTACGAGGAGGCGGCAAGCGTGCAGGGCAAGCCCCTGCTGCTCAATGGCGCCGGCATCCGCTACAAGGCGGTGTTCAAGGTCTACACCGCCGGTTTGTACCTGGAAAAGAAAGCGCCAACGCCGCAGGACGTCCTGGCCCTCAAGGGCCCCAAGCGCATGCGCATCGTGATGCTGCGCGAGATCGACTCGGCAGAGCTGGGCAAGCTGTTTTCTCGCGGCATGGAAGACAACATGGATCGGGCCGCGTTCTCCAAGCTCGTGCCCGGCGTCGTGCGCATGAGCCAGATCTTCTCCGAACACAAGAAGCTGCTGCCCGGCGAGGAATTCATGATCGACTGGATTCCCGGTACCGGCACCGTACTCACCGTGAAGGGCCAGGTGCAGGGCGAGCCATTCAAAGAGCCCGAATTCTTCAACGCCCTGCTGGGCATCTGGCTGGGCCCGCAGCCCGCCGACTGGAAGCTCAAGGACGCCTTGCTCGGCAAGGCCTCCTGAGCGCGTTTACAGCATCCTTTACGGCCTCCGGCCCCGCAAGCAATGAAACTCGGCAACCTCAAAGTAGGCCTGCGCCTGGGCGTGGCGTTTGGCAGCATCCTGTGCATCACGGTCGCCATCGTGCTGTATGCGCAGTCGCGTATCAGCGCCCTGCACCAGTCCGCCCAGCGGCTCGCCACCGCCGAGATGGAGCAGCAGGCCCTGGTGGAAGAGTGGGCCACCAGCATCCAGCTCAACTGGGTCCGCACCGAGGCGGCGCTCAAGGCCATCGACCGCGGCTACGTCGATCAACTTGAGGCCGCCATGGCCGCGACCGACAAAGCGGCGGCGCAGACACAGCAGCGCATCAAAGCACTGCTCGCCCAGGCGCCCCAGGCCCAGGCGCTGCTTGACGCCATTGCCAAGTCCGGCCAGGCCTACCAGGAGCAGCGCGACACGGTCCGGCACGCCTCCAGCGGCGGCGAGCCCGACATTGCCGGCATGGTCGATCGCGACCTGCGCCCGCGTGCCGACGCCTACCTGCAGGCGCTGGACAAACTGCGCGCGCACATGGGCACGCAGGTACAGGCGGCGCAGGCCGACAACGCCGCGCTGGCCAGCCAGAGCCTGTGGCTGCTGGGCTTGGCCACGCTGGCGGCACTGGCCCTGGGCACGCTGGTGGCGTGGCAGACCACGCGCTCCATCACGCTGCCACTACGCCAGGGCATCCAGGCGGCAGAGAACATCGCCCAGGGTGACCTGAGCATGCGCATTGCCGTTGCCCAGCAGCGCGACGAGGCGGGCCAGCTGCTGCAGGCCCTGGCGCACATGCAGGCGCGCTTGGCCGACACCGTGGCCCACGTGCGCCAGAACGCCGAGGGCGTGGCGACCGCCAGCAGCGAGATCGCCCATGGCAACCACGACCTGTCAGCACGCACCGAGAGCCAGGCCAGCGCCCTGCAGCAAACCGCCGCCTCGATGGAGCAGCTCGGCTCGACCGTGCGCCAGAACGCCGACAACGCCCAGCAGGCCAACCAGCTCGCGCGCAATGCCTCCAACGTGGCGACGCAGGGTGGCGAGGTGGTGGCCCAGGTGGTGGAGACAATGCGCGGCATCCACGACGCCAGCCGCCGCATCGCCGACATCATCGGCGTGATCGACGGCATTGCCTTCCAGACCAACATCCTGGCCTTGAACGCCGCCGTCGAGGCTGCGCGGGCCGGCGAGCAGGGCCGGGGCTTCGCCGTCGTGGCCGGCGAGGTGCGCAACCTGGCACAGCGCAGCGCTGATGCGGCGAAGGAAATCAAGGGCCTGATCGGTGCCAGTGTGGAACGCGTGGAGCAGGGTTCGCAGCTCGTGGACAAGGCTGGCGGCACGATGGAGGAAGTGGTGACTGCGATTCGCCGCGTCACCGACATCATGGGCGAGATCAGCGCCGCCAGCAAAGAACAGGCGAGCGGCGTGGCCCAGGTGGGCGAAGCCATCACGCAGATGGACCAAACGACCCAGCAGAACGCGGCCCTGGTGGAGCAAAGTGCCGCCGCCGCCGCCAGCCTGCAGACCCAGGCGGGAGAACTGGTACGCGCCGTCGCTGTGTTCACGCTGGAAGCGCAGTCCACAGGCGGCATGCAGGTTCGTGGCAGCGCGCCCACACCCGCAGTGCTGCCGTCGGCCAACCACCTGCGGCTGTCATCCGCCTGAAACACTGCCCTGGGCAAAAAAGGGCCTTGGGCAGTTCCTCATGGTGCATTCCAGGGGAACTGGTCTATATTCGTCTCCAATTGTTTCAAAGAACAAAGGAGACATACCATGCAATGGCTTTACCGACTCAGCGTGACGCGCCGCTTGGCCGCGCTGGTCACGCTGACCCTGCTGTCCATGCTGGCGCTGCTGGCCAGCATGATGGTCTCGGAACGCAGTCTCCTGCTTGATGAGCGTGCCGCCAACGTTCGCCAGGTGGTGGAGACAGCGCACGGCATCGCCGTGCACTACCACGCCCTGGCAGCCAAGGGCCAGATGAGCGATGCCGAGGCGCAGCAGCGCGCCATGGAGACCCTGCGACCGCTGCGCTACAGCGGCAACGAATACTTCTGGGTCAACGACATGGTGCCGCGCATGCTCATGCACCCGATCCGTCCCGAGCTGCAGGGGCAGGATTTGAGCAACAACAAAGACCCCTCGGGCAAGCTGCTGTTCGTGGAGTTCGTGAACGTCGTCAAGCGACAGGGCGAAGGCTTCATCACCTACCTGTGGCCCATGCCCGGCAGCGACAAGCCGGTGGAGAAGGTCTCCTACGTCAAGGGCTTCGCGCCCTGGGGCTGGGTCATCGGTTCGGGCGTGTACATCGACACGGTGCAAAGCACCTTCCTGAAGCGGCTGGCGCAGGCTGGCGGCATCACCGCGCTGCTGGCGCTGCTGCTGCTGGCCGTGAGCTGGATCATTGCGCACAGCATCTTCCGCCAGCTCGGCGCCGAGCCCGCGCAGCTCAACGCCATCACGCACAGCATCGCCAACGGCGACCTCACCGTCGAGATTCCGCCGACGCGCGACAACAACAGCGTGACGCACGGCATCCGCGCCATGCGCGACAGCATTGCGCACATCGTGCACGACGTACGCCAGGGTGCCGAAAGCGTGGCCACCGCCAGCAGCGAAATTGCCCAGGGCAACCACGACCTGTCGGGGCGTACCGAGAGCCAGGCCAGCGCGCTGGAGCAGACTGCCGCTTCCATGGAGCAGCTTGGCTCCACCGTGCGCCAGAACGCCGATAGCGCCCAGCAGGCCAACCAGCTCGCCCTCAGCGCCACGCAGGTGGCCGAGCAGGCAGGGGGCGTGGTCGGGCAGGTGGTGCACACCATGCGCGACATCGACGCCAGCAGCCACAAGATCGCCGACATCATTGGCGTGATTGACGGCATCGCCTTCCAGACCAACATCCTGGCACTGAATGCCGCCGTGGAAGCCGCGCGGGCCGGTGAGCAGGGCCGGGGCTTCGCCGTGGTGGCCGGCGAGGTGCGCCTGCTCGCAGGCCGCAGTGCCGAGGCGGCAAAAGAGATCAAGACCCTCATCTCTGACAGCGTGGCACGCGTCGAGCAGGGCAGCGCCCTGGCCGACAAGGCCGGTACGACCATGACCGAGGTGGTCAGCGCCATCCGCCGCGTGACCGACATCATGGGCGAGATCAGCGCCGCCAGCCGCGAGCAAAGCGCTGGCGTGGCCCAGGTGGGCGAGGCCATCACGCAGATGGACCAGGCCACACAGCAAAACGCCGCGCTGGTCGAGGAAATGGCCGCCGCCGCCAGCGGCCTCAATACACAGGCCCTGCAGCTGGTGAACACCGTGGCCACGTTCCGCACCGGCGCGCAGGGTGCCGCCGCACCCGCACCTCACGCCGCGTCTGCCGTTTCATCCGCCGCCATGTCCACCGCACGAGCGCCGGCGCGGCCCGCCCCCCGCCCTGCCGCACCGGCACCGGCCGTGCGTACCCAAGTCAAACCGCCTGCAGCCCCCAAGGCCGCACTGGCACCGCCACCCGCCCGGCCCGCCCCGCCCGCCGCCACGAGCGATGAATGGGAGAGCTTCTAAAAAGTGAGCTGCCAGCGCTTGCTACGCTTGGTTTTCAGATACATATTGATCTGAACACAAGGCCTAGCAAGCGCTAGCAGCTATGATTTTTGCAATCACTGACCGCGCAACCCGACGCTAGCGCCACGCCGTTCGTTTAGCTTGCCCGGGCGTGCCCGCCCCCACCATGAGCCTTTCCTCCCTACACCATTTGCTGCCCTGGCCGCGCACGCTCCGGCGCAAGGCGCTGTGGGCGGCGCTCCTGGTGGCCCTGCTGGCCGTGGGCAACGTCGTCACCATCCAGGTGCTGCTGCGCCGCTCCGACAACCTGGCGGCCACCGTCAACATGGCGGGGAAGATGCGCATGCTGAGCCAGCGCATCGGACTGGAGGCCCTGGCCGCGCGCGAGCGCCCCGAGGGCCAGTGGCCCGCTGCCGAGGAACACTACGCCGCGTTCGAGGCCACCTACGCCACGTTGCGCGACGGCGGCAGCGCCCACGGCATGCAGGTCCAGCCGCTCGACGCGCAACTGCGCCCCATGCTGCAAACCCTGCACGCCAGCTGGCAGCGCTACCGCCAGGCCATCGACGCGCTGCGCCAGGCCCCGCTGGCGGCGGGCGGCGCCCAGATCGAGCAGGCCGTCGCCACGGGCAACGCGCTGCTTGAACAAACCGAATCGCTGCTCGACCAGCTCGTACGCTTCGCCGAGACCACGCACCAGCGCGCGCTGTACAGCAGCCTGGCGCTGTTCGCGCTCGACGTGCTGCTGCTCGCGCTGGGCTACGCGCTGCTGGCGCGGCGCGTGCTGCGGCCCATCCACATCCTCACGCGCCAATGCCGTGAGATGGGCCAGGGCAACTACGGCACGCGTGTACCGTTCTCCGGCAGCGACGAGCTGGGCGAGCTGGCACGGGCGCTGGACAACTCGGCCGCGCACATCCACCAGCTGCTGCACGACGTGGCCCAGGAGCGCACCGCGCTGGCGCAGATGCAGGCCATGTTCAACGGCCTGGCCGAGAATGAGGTAGCGGGCATCTACATGCTCGACGAGAAACTGGACATCCTCTACGCCAACGAACAGCTGGCACGCATGACCGGCTACCCACGCGAGACGCTGGTCGGCGGCTTCGCGCTGGCGCGCCTGTTCCCGCCCGAGGCCTATGTGGAGGTGCGCCGGCGTGTGCTGGAACGTCTGCACGGCCTGGTGCACAGCGCGCGCTACGAGCGCACCTTGCTGCGCGCCGACGGCACGACGTTCGAGGTCGAGATCTTCGGCTCCGTCATGACGTTCCAGGACCGCCCGGCCATCATCGGCATGATGATGGACATCACCGAGCGCAAGCGCGCCGAGGCCTCGGCGCGCCGCGCGGCGCTGGTCTACCAGCACACCACCGAGGCCATGGTGGTGACCGACGCCCAGGGCGTGGTGCAGGACCTGAACCCCGCGTTCTCCGCCGTCACCGGCTACGCGGCGCACGAGATCATCGGCCGGCGCCTGAACGTGCTCAGCTCGGGCCGCCAAGACCGCGCCTTCTACCAGGCCCTGTGGGCCAGCCTGCGCGAGAACGGCACCTGGAGCGGCGACATCTGCAACCGGCGCAAGAACGGCGACGAATACATCGAACGCCTGACCATCAGCACCTCGTACAACGGGGATGGCAGCGTGAACTGCCACATCGGCCTGTTCTCCGACGTGACCGAGCAGCGCCGCCACGAGGCCTCGATCTGGCACCAGGCGCACTACGACCACCTGACCCAGTTGCCCAACCGGCAGATGTTCCAGCAGAACCTGCTGCACAGCATGGAGCGCGCGCGCCAGAGCGGCAAGCCGTTCGCGCTGGTGTTCCTGGACCTCGACTACTTCAAGGAAGTGAACGACACCTTCGGCCACGACGAGGGCGACGAGCTGCTGCGCCAGGTGGCGCGCCGCCTGCAGTCCTGCGTGCGCAGCACCGACCTGGTGGCGCGCCTGGGCGGCGACGAGTTCACGCTCATCCTGCAGGATCTGAGCCACGCCGTGGACGCGCACCCCATCTGCCGCAAGGTGCTGCACGCCGTGGCCCAGCCCTACGAGCTGGGCAGCAACACCGTGCACATCTCGGTCAGCGCCGGGCTGACCTTCTACCCGCGCGACGGCCACGACGGCGTGGACCTGCTCAAGCACGCCGACCTGGCCATGTACGCCGCCAAGGAAAAGGGCCGCAACCAGTTCTGCGAGTTCGCCCCACCCATGGAGCAGGAGGCGCAGAACCGCCGCCTGCTGCTGCGCGACCTGCAGCAGGGGCTGGACGGGCAGGAATTCGAGCTGCACTACCAGCCCATCGTGGACATGGCCAACGGCCGCATCGTCAAGGCCGAGGCGCTGATCCGCTGGAACCAGCCGCTGCGCGGCATGGTCAGCCCGGGCGACTTCATCGCGCTGGCCGAGGAGTCGGGCCTGATCGTGCCGCTGGGCGACTGGGTGTTCCAGCAGGCGGCGCAGCAGGTGGCGCAGTGGCGCGCCACGCTCGCGCCGGAATTCGAGCTGAGCGTCAACGTCTCGCCCGTGCAACTGCATGCGAGCGAGCAAAGCGTGCAGGACTGGATCGCACGCCTGGGCGCGCTGCAGCTGCCCGGCACCGCCCTGGTCATCGAGATCACCGAACGCGTGCTGCTGGAGGCCGGCAAGGAGGCCGACGCCAAGCTGCAGGCGCTGCAGAAAGCCGACATCCAGCTCGCGCTGGACGACTTCGGCACCGGCTACTCGTCGCTGTCGTACCTCAAGCGCTTCGACATCGACTACATCAAGATCGACCGCAGCTTCGTCAGCCACCTCACGCGCGGCTCGGACGACACCGTGCTGTGCCAGGCCATCATCGTCATGGCGCACCAGCTCGGCATCCACGTCGTGGCCGAGGGCGTGGAAACGCAGGAGCAGCACGAAATCCTGCACGAAGCGGGCTGCGACTACGGACAGGGCTACTGGTATTGCCGGCCCGTGCCCGCCAGCGAATTCACCGAAAGGCTGCGCGAGAGCCTGGCGGGGCAGAAGAACGTGTAACCCCGTAGACGCCTTTGCGGCGCAACGGGCATCCTGAAAAGACCGTCAACAGGCGCAAGGCAGCAGCTCGGTCAGCGCGTCAACGAAGCCGTCGGCATCCACCTGCCGCACCGGCTCGCCGTGGTTGTAGCCATAGCCCACCAGCACCACCGGGCAGCCCGCGGCACGCGCGGCCTGTGCATCGTTGCGCGAGTCGCCCACCATGAGCGTGCGCGCGGGCGCTGTGCCCAAGGCCTCGCAGGTTTTGAGCAGCGGCAACGGATCGGGCTTCTTGCGCGCAAAGGCATCACCGCCGAAGACATGCTGGAAAAAGCCGTCCAGCCCCTTGGCGCGCAGCAGCTGCTCGGCAAAGGCCTGGGGCTTGTTGGTCAGGCAGGCCAGCGGCAGGCCCGCCGCCCGCAGCGCCTGCAGCCCCTCGCGCACACCGGGATAAACCTGCGCATGGTGGCCGTTGATGGCCTGGTAATGGTGCTGGTAGCGCGCCCACGCCTGGGGGTAGAACGCTTCTACTTTCATAGCTGCTGGCGCTTGCTGGTCAAGCGCTAGAACGTGATTCAGCACGGAACGCAGCAAATGCTCAGAGCCCTTGCCCACCATGGTCTCGACCTGCGCCGCACCGATGGCGGGCAGGCCCAGGTCGGCCAGCATGCGGCCCAACGCCTCGGTGAAATCGCCCAGGGTATCGACCAGGGTGCCGTCGAGGTCGATCATTGCCGCGTCCACACCCGCCACCAGGGCGCTCGCCGCGTTGCTGCCATGCGTCATTTCGTTCACCTTTCGCAATGCCCGCACGCGGGACCCGCGCGCCAGGGCTGAAGCTGTAAAAAATAGTGGCATCGCCACCCCTGTCGCCCAGGCCGGCCTATGCTTGTAGCGTCTTTCCGTCACTTCAAGGAGTTCCCGCCATGATCCTGCCACGCCTCCCGGCCCTCATGGGCACCGCCCTGCTGCTGTGCGGCAGCGCGGCCTTCGCCGCCAACAAGGCCCCCAGCGCGCTGCAGCAAGAGCGCGCCGCGTGCGCCCCGTTGCCCCAGGAAAGCCGCAGCACATGCGAGCGCGAGGCCGGCGCAGCCGCCCAGGCGGCACGCAGCGGCGGCCTGAGCAGTGCGGACGCCGGCACCTACGAGCGCAACGCGCTGGCGCGCTGCGATGCGTTCCAGAACCCGCAGGACAAGGCGGAATGCCAGGCCCGCATGGGCAGCCGGGCCACGGTGGGCGGCTCCGTCGAAGGGGGCGGGCTGCTGCGCGAACTCACGACCACCACCATCAAGCCCGCGCCGTAAGCGGCGGGCGTGCGGTCCGGTCAGGCCAGCTGCGCGCGCATGGCGTCGATCACCGCCTTGTAGTCGGGCTTGCCGAAAATGGCGCTGCCCGCCACGAAGGTGTCTGCGCCGGCATCGGCCACGCGGCGGATGTTGTCCACCTTGATGCCGCCGTCCACCTCCAGGCGGATGTCCTTGCCCGAGGCGTCGATGCGCTTGCGCGCGGCCTCGATCTTGCGCAGCGTGCTGTCGATAAAGCTCTGCCCGCCAAAGCCGGGGTTGACGCTCATCAGCAGGATCAGGTCAATGTCCTCGATCACCCAGTCCAGCACGTCCAGCGGCGCGGCCGGGTTGAACGTCAGACCGGCCTTGCAGCCCTGCGCCTTGATGGCCTGGATGCTGCGGTGCACGTGCAGCGAGGCGTCGGGGTGGAAACTGATCAGGTCCGCCCCCGCCTCGGCGAAGGCCGCTGCCAGCGCATCCACCGGCTGCACCATCAGGTGCACGTCGATGGGCGCAGGGCGGCCGTCGGGCAACACGGCATGGGGCTTGAGTGCCTGGCAAACCATGGGGCCGAAGGTGAGGTTGGGCACGTAGTGGTTGTCCATCACGTCGAAATGAATCCAGTCGGCGCCGGCGGCTACGACGTTTTTCACTTCTTCGCCCAGGCGGGCGAAATCGGCAGAGAGGATCGAAGGGGCGATGCGGAAGGTGCGGCTCATGCTTCAGATTGTCGCAGTTACCATTGGGCGATGTCGAAATACGACTTTCAGATCACGGTACAAACCCAGTACCTGCCCAGCGAATCCCTGCCACACGCGGGGGTGTACAGCTTCGCCTACACCATCACCATCACGAACCGGGGACAGACCGGTGCGCAGTTGATCGCGCGCTACTGGACCATCCGCGACGCCAACGGCCAGACCGAGGAAGTCAAGGGCCTGGGCGTGGTGGGAGAGCAGCCCCTGCTGCAGCCCGGCGAATCGTTCCGCTACACCAGCGGCTGCCGCCTGCGCGCTGCCAGCGGCACCATGCACGGGCGCTACCTTTGCGTGGCCGAGGACGGCACCGCGTTCGACAGCGCCATTCCCATGTTCATGCTGGAATCCACCGAAGACCACGGTCCGCCGGGCCATACCCTACAAAACCGGACGCTGCACTGATGTTTCAAAGCCCCCGCCTCGACCTGCCCCAGCTGCTCGACCTGCTGCAGCCTGACGCCCCGATGGCCGAGCGGCACCTGTGGCTGATCCATCTGTGCGAGTGGATTCGCGGCGACGCCCGCTCCACCGAAGCGGCCATGGGCCGTGTGCGCCTGCTGCTGGACACGCTGGATGCCGACGCCCACGCGCGCCAGCGCCTGCAGGCCTGGTGGGCGCAGCTGGTGGACGCGGTGGACATTACGGCGCTGCTGGCCGACTTCGGTTTCGCGCCGCGCACGGCGTTCTTCAGCGAGTTTTCGGCGCGCCTGCGCACCAAGTTGCTGCCGCGCAGCCCGGAGACCATCGATGCCTCCGAGCTGTTCGAGCTGGCCCTGCCCAGCAGCTTTGATGCGCAGTGGCTGGCGCAGCTCGACGAGGCCACGTTGCAGCGCCTGGTGGCCCTGCTCACCGGCGGCAGCGAGCGCAGCCACACCAGTTGGCAGCGCGTGCTGCTTGACGCACTGAGCTACTGCGCCGGCCAGATGCTGGCGACCGGCTTCGCACCCGAGCTGCGCCTGCGCATGAGCCAGGAAGCGCGCGAGGCCCAACCCTTCCACGCCCTGCTGCGCGAGGTGGAGAGCCTGCGCGTGGAAATACTGCACCCGCTGCGCACCACCGACCGGCTCGACGCCGCCGTGCAGGGCTTGCGCGACCGGCTCGACGCCTGCCGCGCGGCCGTGGGCTCGGTCTATACGCATTTCGACGACAACGGCATCTCGGTCGGCCTGGTGTTCCGCATGCGCCAGATGCGCGCGCGTATTCTGCGCATGCGCGTGCTGCTGGATTGCCTGCTCTCGCCCCAACCCGCCGCTGACGCGGCACGCCTGTTTGCACAACTGGTGCAGGTGGGGCGCGACCGGCACAACCTGGGCGCACTGATCGCCTCGAACTCCTCCCTCGTCGCCGCCAAGGTGGCCGAGCGCAGCGCCGAGACCGGCGAGCACTACATCACCCACGACCGCACCGAGTACCTGGCCATGGTGCGCAAGGCTGCGGGTGGCGGGCTGGTGCTGGCCTTTACCACGCTGGCCAAGTTCGGCCTGTACGCGCTGGCGCTTTCGGCCTTCTGGAGCGGCTTCTGGGCGGGCATGAACTACGCCGTGAGCTTCGTGCTGATCCAGCTGCTGCACTTCACCGTGGCCACCAAGCAGCCGGCCATGACCGCACCAGCCATGGCGGCGAAGCTCAAGGACCTGGACAGCGGCAACGCCGTGGAAGACTTCGTCACCGAGGTCACCGACTTGGTACGCACCCAGGTGGCCGCCGTGCTGGGCAACGTGCTGCTGGTATTCCCGGCGGCCATGGCGCTGTCGCTGGCGATTGCCTACGCCACCGGCGCACCCGTGTTCGACCACGACAAGGCGCTGCACGTGCTGGAGACGCAGCACCTGCTCGGCCCCTCGATGCTGTTCGCTGCCTTCACTGGCGTGCTGCTGTTCGCCAGCAGCATCGTCGCAGGCTGGACGGAGAACTGGTTCGTGCTGCACCGGCTCGACTCCGCGCTGCGCTACAACCCGCGCATCACGCGCTGGCTGGGGCGCGCACGTGCCGCGCGCTGGGCCCACTTCGCGCGCGAGAACATCTCGGGCCTGACGGCCAACATCTCGCTGGGCTTCATGCTGGGGCTTGTGCCGGTGTTCGCGGCCTTCTTCGGCCTGGGGCTGGATGTGCGCCACGTCACCCTCTCCACCGGCCAGGTCGGCGTGGCAGCCAGTATCCTCGGGCCCCAGGTGCTGCACCTGCCGCTGTTCTGGTGGGCCATGGCCTGCCTGCCGCTGCTGGGCGCGCTGAACGTGTCGGTAAGCTTCTACCTGGCGTTCCGCCTGGCACTGCGCGCGCAGAACGTGAGCGTGAAGGACCGCGCACGCATCTACGCCGCCATCCGCGCACGCCTGCGCAGCGCACCGTTGAGCTTTTTCCTGCCCGCCCGGCAGACGGCCTGACCGGCCGGCCCTGCCGCCCTCCACCACGGTCCACCCCTGCGGCGGACCGCCTGATGAGAAGGAGACCCCATGAACGAACTGCTCGGTTTCTGGGCCCAATGGCTGCGCCCCTCGGCGGGGCTGCCTACCGTGCAATGGTCGCTGCTGCTGGCAGTGGCCGCCATCGCTGGCCACCTGCTGCAGCGCCACACGGGCCTGCCCAAGGTGGTCGGCTACTCCATCGTCGGCACCCTGGCCGGGCTGGCCGGATTCAGCGGCGCCGTCTGGCCGCTGCAGGGCATCGGCCTGTTCCTGCTGGAATTCAGCGTAGCCATTGTGCTGTTCGAAACCGGCGGACGTATTTCGCTGCGCTGGTTCCGCCACAACCCCATGGTGCTGGTGCAAAGCCTGGCCGAATCGGCACTGGCCTACTTCGCCGTGTACCAGGTGCTGCTGTGGCTCGACACGCCCACCGCCGTGGCCGGTGCGCTGGCGCTGGTGGCCATGGCCGCCTCGCCCACCGTGCTGACGCGCGTGGTGGCCGATACGCGCGCCGCCGGCCCGGTGACGGAACGCGCCATCGTGCTCACCACGCTCTCCACGCTGTACGTCCTGACGCTGGGCAGCGCACGCGCCGAGCTGATGAACCGGCCCGCGCAAAGCCTGCTGGAGACCATCTCCCCGGTCATGGTGGTGCTGGGCATCTCCATCCTCAGCGCGGCCCTGCTGGCACTGCTGATGCGCTGGGCGCTGCGCTTCATGAGCCCGGCCAGCGAGAACACCACCATCGTGCTGCTGGCGCTGATCGCGGCGGCCTCGGCCATGGCCTCGCACCTGGGCGGCTCAGCGCCGCTGGCGGCGCTGCTGGGCGGCATGCTGCTCAAACACTGGTACCCGCGCCCCTGGGCCTGGCCGCGCCAGCTGGGGCCGGTGTCGTCGCTGCTGAACATGCTGCTGTTCGTGCTCGTTTCCACCGTGGCGGCACAGGCCGACTGGAGCGCGCCCGTGGCCGGCGTGGTGCTCGCCCTGATCGCCGTGCGCCTGCTGGCCAAGGCCGTGGGCGTGGGCCTGGGCAACGTGGGCAGCGGCGCGAGCTGGCGCCAGGCGCTGTGGCTGGGCTGCGCGATGACGCCGATGTCAGCCATCGCGCTGCTGATCGCCTCGCAGTTCGTCGTGGCCTCACCCGCCACGGGCTACCTGATCGCGCGCGTGGCGCTGCCCGCCATCCTGCTGATGGAGATCGCCGGCGCCGTACTGGCCACGGTGGCCATCTACCGCGCCGGGGAAAGCTCCCGGCCCTGGGCGCCGCTGGCGGCCCGCGCAGGCAAAGGAGACACACCATGAGCCTTGAAGCCTTCCACCAATCGGAACCCCTGACGCTGGGCGTGGAGCTGGAGCTGCAGCTGCTCAATACGCACGACTACGACCTGGCGCCCTACGCCGCCGACATGCTGCGGCTGATGCACAAAATCCCCCTGCCCGGCAGCGTGGTGCCGGAGATGACGAACAGCATGATCGAAGTCTCCACCGGCATCTGCCACTCCAGCAGCGAGGTGCTGGGTCAGCTCACGCTGATTCGCGACGCGCTGGTCAAGTGCGCCGACAAGCTGAACATCGCCATCGCCGGCGGCGGCACGCACCCGTTCCAGATGTGGCACGAGCGCCGCATCTACGACAAGCCGCGCTTCCAGGAGCTGTCGCAGCTGTACGGCTACCTCTCCAAGCAGTTCACCATCTTCGGCCAGCACGTGCACATCGGCTGTCCCAGCGCCGACGCCGCACTGGTCATGCTGCACCGCATGAGCCGCTACATCCCGCACTGCATCGCGCTGTCGGCGTCCAGCCCCTACGTGCAGGGGCAGGACACGCAGTTCGACTCGGCGCGCCTGAACTCGGTGTTTGCCTTCCCGCTCTCGGGTCGCGCGCCCTGCGTGCTCACCTGGGACGAATTCGGCCAGTACTTCGACAAGATGACACGCACCGGCGTCGTCAAGAGCATGAAGGACTTTTACTGGGACATCCGCCCCAAGCCCGAATTCGGCACCATCGAGATCCGCGTCTTCGACACCCCCTTGAGCATCGAGCGCGCCGCCGCGCTGGCAGGCTTCGTGCAGTCGCTGGCCGCCTGGTTCCTGGCCGAGCAGCCGTTCGTGCCTGCTGAGGACGACTACCTCGTCTACACCTACAACCGCTTCCAGGCCTGCCGCTTCGGGCTGGACGCGGTCTACGTCGACCCGGCGACGGGCGAACACATGCCGCTGCGCGACCACCTGCTGCACACCCTCGACCGCATCGCCCCGCATGGCGAGCGCCACGGCGCCGCCGGTGCGCTGCACCTGCTGCGTGGCGAGATCGAGGCCAACTGCAACGACGCGCGCTGGCTGCGCGAGCGCCAGCGCGAAGAGCAGCTATTGGCCGAGGTCAGCCGCCAGGCGGCGCTGCGCTTTCGCGGACAGGCAACACCGTGAGCGACATGGGTGAATTCGACCTCATTGCACGCTACTTCACGCGCCCCGTGTGCGCCGGCAGCGCCGTGGCGCTCGGTGTGGGCGACGACTGCGCACTGCTGGCCCCGCGCCCCGGCATGCACTTGGCCATCTCCAGCGACATGCTGGTCGAGGGGCGCCACTTCTTCGCGGACGTGGATCCGCGCACCCTCGGCCACAAGGCCCTGGCCGTGAATCTTTCCGACCTCGCCTCCTGCGGCGCGCGGCCGCTGGCCTTCACGCTGGCGCTGGCATTGCCACAGGCCAATGCGTCCTGGCTGCAGGCCTTCGCGGACGGCATGTTCGCCCTGGCCGACGCGCACGGCTGCGCGCTCATCGGTGGCGACACCACGCGCGGCCCACTCAACCTGTGCATCACCGTCTTTGGCGAAGTCCCGGCAGGACAGGCACTGCTGCGCAGCGGCGCGCAGGTGGGCGACGACATCTGGGTCAGCGGCACGCTGGGCGACGCACGGCTGGCGCTGGAGGCGCTACGGGGCCGCATCCAGCTGCCCGCCAGTGCGCTGGCGCACGCACGCCAGCGGCTGGAGCAGCCCACGCCACGCGTGCAGCTCGGCCAACGGCTGCGTGGCATCGCCAGCAGCGCGCTCGACGTGAGCGACGGCCTGCTCGGCGACCTGGGCCACATCCTCGCCGCCAGCGGTGTGGGGGCAGAGATCGAACTCGCCAAAACTACCGAATTGATAGCTGCTAGCGCTTTATTCACGGGCCCTGAAGCCATTTTTGACATGGAATTCATGCACCAGTGCACCCTGGCTGGCGGCGACGATTACGAGCTCGCTTTCACGGCCGCCCCCGCCCAACGTGACGCCGTGCAGAGCGCCGCACGCCAGGCTGACGTCGCCGTCACGCGCATCGGCCGCATCACCGCCACGCCGGGGCTGCGCCTGCTCGATGCGCAGGGCCAGTCCCAACCCGTGGCCTACGCCTCCTTTGACCATTTCGCCTGACCCCATGCCTGCCAAGCCCCCACTGCTGCCCGCACGCCCCCAGGAACCAGGCAGCCCCCGCATGCGCGTGCTCATGGTCTGCATGGGCAACATCTGCCGCAGCCCCACGGCCCATGGCGTGCTGGAAAAGCTGGTGGCGGACGCCGGCTGGGCCGATCGCATCGCGGTGGACTCTGCCGGCACACATGGCTACCACGTCGGCGAACCACCCGACGAACGCGCGCAGCAGCATGCAGCGCGGCGCGGCTACGACCTGTCGGCGCAGCGCGCGCGGGCGCTGCGGCGCGAGGATTTCGCGCATTTCGACCTGGTGCTGGTGATGGACGCCGCGAACGAGCGCGCGGCCCGCGCCCTGTGCCCCAGCGACCGCACCAGCCGGCTGCGCCGCCTGACCGATTTCTGCCGCACCCACAGCGCCAGCGAAGTGCCCGACCCGTACTACGGCGGCGCGCAAGGCTTCGAGGAAGTGCTCGACCTGGTCGAAGATGCCTGCCACGGGCTGCTGGCGGCCCTGCAGGCGCAGGGCAACGGCGCGCTCCCGTGAAGGGCGCCGCCCGGCCCGCTCAGAACAGTGGCGCGATCGGCTTCACCACATAGAGCATGTTGCTCTCGACCTTGCCGTCGTACAGGTATTTCTGCTTGACGCCACCAACACCGTCCGGGGCGATCATGAAGTCAGCATCGTTGATGATGCCCAGGCGGTTGGCGTCGATCACCCACAGGCCTTCCATCTTGTCGTGCGGGTACTTCTGCGCGGCGATGCCGTCATAGGCCAGCGTTTTGGTCACCGGCTGGATTCCCAAAGCGGCCAGTTGGCTCCAGCCCGCCGCGAAGTTGTTGGCCGTGCCCGCGTCCTTGATGACCAGCTCCAGCGTTTTGCCATTGACCAGGAGGCCATTGGCAGCGCTCACCGTCAGCTCCGCTTTGCCGGTGCGCAGGGAAGCATTGGAGCGATCGACGTTCGTCGCGTTGCTCAGATCAATCTTGTAGACATTCTTGCGGATCGTGCCGGTATCGATGCCGTAGAACTTGGTATCACGCTCGATCACCAGAAAGCTGGTGGCACTCAGGGCCACGATTTCCGAATTGGCCAGGCCCGCCGCGTCCTGTTTGTAAAGATACTGTGCCACGGCACCGCTCTCGATATTGACCGTGACGATGCGCGTGAGGTTGATGCTGCCCACCTCCTTGGTGGGGTTGTACAAGTTCGATTGCATGATGCCCACCAGCGTCTTGCCGTCGGGCGTGATGGTCAGCCCCTCCATGCCGCGATTGGGCCAGCGCGTGGACAGTTCCGCAGGCAACAAGCGGCCCGCCCTGTTGCGGGGGTCTGCGGCGAACGGGTTGATGCGCTCGATTTCCTTGCCTGTGGCGTCAAAGTGCACGATGTGCGGACCGTATTCATCGCTGATCCAGAACGTCCCGTCCTTCAGCGCCACCAGCCCCTCCGAATCGAGTCCGCTTTCATCGAACCCCTGGATGCCATCGCCATCGGGGTCCAGCGAGACGACGCTGCCATCGAGGTTGTAAGGTGTTTCGCCCGTGCTGCCAAAGCTCTTGTTGGGCAAGCCGGTGATCGGGCGGCCCTTGGGATCCTTGAGCAAAATGGTATCGACCAGTTCGGCCTTGCCCTCGCTGGTCAGCCGGAACAGGCCAATGCGCGGCGTGTAGCTGGGCGTGAGGAAAATGATGCCGGAAGGCGTTCTCCCGGCTTCGGTGGCCGCGTTCGGCCCACGGTCGCTCAAGCCATAGAAATAGCCCGCGCGGGTCGGGTGCGGTGCCATGGAGGAGCCGTAGCTGCCATTGCGAATTTCGGTTTTTTCGGCATTGTCCACCTTGCCCATCAACTCATAGGGCAAGGCCGTGCCTGTCGCACCAGGCCACTGGAAGCCATCGCCGGAGCCGCCGCAGGCGGTCAGGCCCAAACTCAGGGCAAGCAGCGTGGAAACAAAGGGGATGGCAGGTTTCATGGTGATCGGATGAATCGCTAAAGGAAGACACCGACGAGGCTATGAAAAATTTGTGACGCGCCCATGAACCACCCCTCTACGCCCCATGCTGCGCACAATTTGCGATACAACCTGCCCTGCAGCCGACCAGGACGGCTGAGCGCGCCCATCCACCCGCTCCCCAGAGGCTCTCTTGAAACACACAACCCTTGCTGCTTTGAAGCTCCCGTTCGGCGCACTCGCCTGCGCGGGCCTGCTGTACATACCCTGCGGGGCCGGCGCGCAGAACGCACCGTCGCGCATTGCCAGCGTCAAGGTCTACCCTGGCAGCGCCACGGTGGAGCGCGTGGCGCGCATCCCTGCAGGCAGCCGCAGCTACACCTTCCAGTGCCTGCCGCAGGGGCTCGACGCCGCCAGCCTGCAGGTCAGCGCCGACGCGGCTGTGCGCATCGGCGAAAGCAGCGTGCAGGTGCAGGACCGCGACATTGCCGGCGGCGCGGGCGGCTGCGCCAGCCCGCTTGACGAGCGCTGGCGCCAAGCCCAGGACGAGGTGGCCAACGCCCGCGCCGAGGTGCAGGCGCTGGAGCTGGCGCAGAGCTACCTGAAAGCCACGGCCAGCGGCGCGCCCGATGGCAAGGCGCCAGCACCCGCCCTCATCGCCAGCACCACCGACGCGCTGCGGCGTGGTGCGCAAGACAACCTGCAGCGCCAGCACCAGGCCCAGCGCCGCCTGGAGGCGGCGGAACTTGCGCTCAAGGCAGTGGGCGCCGAGCGCGACCGTCTGGCCGGCCCGCGCGCGCGTGTGAGCACCGTGACGGTGACGCTGGCCACCGAGCGCGACGCCGATCTGCGCCTGTCCTACCAGGTGCGCGGCCCGGGCTGGGCGCCGAGCTACCGCGCCACGCTCGACAGCGCCACGGCCACGGTGCGCCTGGAACGCCTGGCCCTGGTGGCGCAGGCCACGGGTGAAGACTGGAGCGGCGTGGCGCTGACCCTCTCCACCGGCCAGCCCACGCGCGCCACAGCGGGCGGCCTGCCGCGCCCCTGGCGGCTGGACGTTGCGCCGCCGCCCCCGCCCGCCGCCCCGGCACCGGCCTATGCCGCCGCCGCTGCGGCCCCGGCCGCCCTCGCGCGCAGCCAGCCCCTGGCCGAAGCAGCGCCGGAGCCGCTGCCCAGCTTTGACGTGGGCGTGCTCGACACCGCCTACGCCACCGAGTTCAGCGTGCCGCAGCGCATCACCGTGCCCTCGGGCGGGCCGCGCGTCACGCTGGCGCTGGGGCAACAGGACGTGCGCGCACAACTGCTCACGCGCGCCGTGCCGGCCGTGGAAGAAGCCGCCTACCTGGTGGCGCAGTTCGCCGTTCCGGCTGGCGTGTGGCCTGCCGCCGCCGTGGCGCTTTACCGCGACGGCGCCTTCGTGGGCAACGGCCGATTGGACGGCGCCGAACTGGCGCGCACCGGCCTGTCCTTTGGCCGCGATGAACGCGTGCTGGTACGCGCCGAAGCGCCGCGCGAGCACAGCGCCAGCGCCGGCCTGACGGGCGCCACCACCGAGCGCCAGATCCAGCGCGCCTACACGGTGGAAAACCGCCACGACAAAGCCATCGCACTGCAGGTGCTGGACGCAGCGCCTCTCTCGCAGAACGAGCAGATCAGCGTGCAGTCGCGCTACGATCCGCCGCCTGCCGACAGCGCCTGGAACCAGCAGCCCGGCACCATCGCCTGGAGCCAGCCCCTGGCCGCAGGCGCCACCGCGCGCTTCGGCGCGCGCCACACCATCCGCCACGCCAAGGACCTGCGCCTGCAAGAGCGGCGCTGAACCACATGACCACCGCCGCCCACTTCGCGCCGCGCCCCACGCGCGCCTTCCTGCTCGCCCACCCGGCCCACCTCATCGCCCTGGGCTTCGGCAGCGGCCTGTCGCCCAAGGCCCCCGGCACGGTGGGCACGCTGTGGGCCTGGCTGGCGTACCTGCTGCTGCAGCACCTGCTGCTGCCCGCGGGCATCGGCGTGGTGATCGCCGTATCGATCCCGCTGGGCTGGTGGGCCTGCACGCTGACAGCTCGCCACCTGGGCGTGGCCGACCCGGGCTGCGTGGTCTGGGACGAAATCGTCGCCTTCTGGATCGTGCTGTGGCTGGCCATGCCCATGGGGTTCTGGGGTCAGGCGGCGGCGTTCGCGCTGTTCCGCTTCTTCGACGCCGCCAAGCCCGGGCCGGTGGGCTGGGCCGACGCGCATTTCAAGGGCATGGGCTGGCGCGGCGGCTGGGGCATCCTGTTCGACGATTTCGTCGCCGCGTTCTGCACGCTGTTCGTGCTCGCGGTCTGGAGGTTCTACGCATGACGCTCTCATTTCAGGAGCTTCTAGCGCTTGATGGGCAAGGGCTGGAGGCCATTTTGGTTCAAATTTCAGAAAACCTGCTGGCGCGCGGCTGGATGCTGGCCACGGCCGAGAGCTGCACCGGCGGGCTGATCGCGGGCGCCTGCACGGCGCTGGCGGGCTCCAGCCAGTGGTTCGAGCGCGGCTTCGTCAGCTACTCCAACGCCGCCAAGACCGAGCTGCTGGGCGTGCCCGCCGCGCTGATCGCGGCGCACGGCGCGGTCAGCGAGCCCGTGGCGCGCGCCATGGCCGAAGGCGCCGTGGCGCACGCGCACGCCCAGGCCAGCCTGGCGGTGACCGGCGTGGCCGGCCCCAGCGGCGGCACGCCGGACAAGCCCGTGGGCCTGGTCTGGTTCGGCTGGCGCGTGGGCGCGCAGACGTTCAGCGAATGCCGCCACTTCGACGGCGGCCGCGCCGCCGTGCGCGCGCAGACGGTGCAGCACGCGCTGCAGCGGCTGCACGGCCTGCTGGCCGCCGCGTAGTTCCCCCCGCCAGGCTCAAGCCGCTTTCAATGCCCGCCGCACGGCGGGCTGGGGCAGGCGCGGCGGCTGTGGCAGCCGTGGCCCCGGGCCTGCCGCCACCTGGGGCCGGGGCTGCGGCTCCAGCGTGGCCACGGGGGTGGCGGGCATGTCGGCCAGGCGGAACACGGCAATCGCCGCCACCTGGGCCTGGGCCTGCTGGCGCAGGCCTTCGGCGGCGTGGGCGATTTCCTCGACCAGCGCGGCATTGCGCTGCGTGCCCTGGTCCATGTGCTGCACGGCGGCGCCGATCTGCGCCATGCCCGCGCTCTGCTCGGCGCTGGCGCTGCTGATTTCCTGCATCAGCGGGGCGGCGCGGCGGATGGCGTCCACCGCGTCGGCGATGGTGCGGCCCACGCTGTCCACCTGGGCCGCGCCCTCGGTGGCGCGCGCCACGCTGGTGTCGATGAGCTGGCGGATTTCCTTCGCCGAATCGGCCGCGCGCTGCGCCAGGCTGCGCACCTCGGTCGCCACCACGGCGAAGCCCCGGCCCTGCGCGCCTGCGCGCGCCGCCTCGACGGCGGCATTCAGCGCCAGGATGTTGGTCTGGAAGGCAATGCCGTCGATCAGACCGATGATGTCGGCCATGCGCGCCGACTGCGCCTGGATCTCGCCCATGGTGCGCACCACGTGCGCCATGGTCTCGCCGCCCTGGCTGGCGGCGTCGCTGGCGCGCAGCACGATCTGCTGGGCCTCGCGCGCGTTGGCGGCGCTGTGCTCCATGGTGGCGCCCAGTTGTTCCAGCGCGGCCGCCTGCTGCTCCAGCGCGCTGGCCTGCTCGGTGGTGCGCTCGGCCAGGTCCTGGTTGCCTGCGGCGATCTGCACAGCGGCGTTGGCCACGCTCTCGCTGCCGCCGCGGATGCCGTGCACCGCCGCGGCCAACTGCTCGCGCATGGCGGCCAGCGCCTGCAGCACCTGCGCGGCCTCGTCGCGCCCGTGTACCTCGATGGGCCGCGCCAGGTCCCCGCTGGCCACGCGCTGCGCCGCCTGCACGGCGTACCCCAGCGATGCCCCGATGCCGCGCACCAGCGCCGTGCCGAACAGCAGCGCGAACAGCAGCCCGCTGCCGATGGCGCCGATGGCGAAGGCGCGCAGGACGCCGTAGCGCGTCTGCGCGTCGGCGTGTGCTTGGCCCGCCGCCGTGTGCTGGAAGTCCACCAGGGCGGCGATGTCCTCGCCCACCGGCTGGTACAGGGGGCGCACGGCCTCCAGCACCAGCGTGCGCACCCGATCCAGGTCCTGCGCGCGCAGTGCCGCCACGGAAGGCACCAGCCCCTCCTGCACGAAGCGCTGGCGGTGCGCGGCGAAGCGCTCGGCCAGCGCGCGTTCCTGCGCGTCCATGGCGCTGCGCTGGTAGGCCGCCCAGATGCCGGTGATGGCGGCGATGTTGGCCTCCACTTCGTCGGCGCTGGCGCGCATCTGCTCGGGCACCGGCGTGACCAGGGCCACGGCCAGCGCCAGGCGGTTGCGCAGCAGCAGCCCCTGAATCTGGCCCATCTGCTGCGTCGCCGTGAGGCGCTCCTCGTACAGCACGCGCAGCGCCGCGTTGGCCTGGGCGGTGCCCCACAGGCCGATCAGGCCCATGGCCAGGACCAGCAAGGACAAGGCGCCGGCCATCAGGGCCACGCGGGTGGAAATCTTGAAGCGGTTCATGCCGTCTTCTCCTGCATGCTGTCGGATAAGGGATAGGCCACGGAAAGGGTGCGCCGCGGCGCCACGCCCGGCCCGCCCAGCACGGCCTGCAGGGCTTGCGCCGTCTGCGGCGCGCCGAACAGGTAGCCCTGGAAGCCGGGGCATTGCAATTGCACCAGGGCCTGGCGCTGCGCGTCGGTCTCCACGCCCTCGGCCACCACGTCGAGGCCGAGGTTGCGCGCCATGCCGACGATGGTCTGCACGATCACGGTGTCGTTGGCCTGCACGCCCATGTCCTGGATGAAGCTGCGGTCGATCTTGAGCTGGTGCAGCGGCAGGCGCTGCAACTGCGACAGGCTGGAGTAGCCGGTGCCGAAGTCGTCGAGCGCGAAGCGCACGCCCAGGCGGCGCAGCGCCTGCATCTTGCGCACGGTGTCGGCCACGTCCTGCAGCACCATGGTTTCGGTCAGTTCCAGGATCAGCAGGTCGGCCCGCGCGCCCATGCGCGCCAGCGCCGCCTGCACCTGCTCGACAAAGTGCGGGTGCGCGAACTGGCGCGCGCTCACGTTCACCGACGCGGTCAGCGCGCTCATGTGCGGCATGTCGGCCCAGGCGCGCAACTGGGCGCAGGCGGCGTCGAGCACCCAGTCGCCCAGCTCCAAGATCAGCTCCGAGTCCTCGGCGATGGGGATGAACTGCGCCGGCGACACCGGCCCGTGGTGCGGGTGGTGCCAGCGCAGCAGCGCTTCCACGCCGACGGGCTGGCGCTGCGCGTCCACCTGCACCTGGTAGTGCAGCGCCAGTTGCTGCGCGGCAATGGCGCCGCGCAGCGCCGCCTCGAGCGCCGTGCGCGCCTCCAACTGGGCCTGCAGCACCGGGTCGTAGAAGCGGTAGGCGTTGCGCCCGGCCGCCTTGGCCTGGTACATGGCGGTATCGGCGCGCTTGAGCAGGTCCTTGGCCGAGCCCATGCCGGGGCGGAACAGGCACACGCCCAGGCTGGCGCTGGTCAGCAGCGTGCGCCCGGCCAGGCGCACGGGCCGCGCCGCCGCCGTCAGCACCTGCAGCGCCAGGGCGCGGGCCTGCTCCTGGGCCTGGACCTCGTCGGCGTGCAGCGCATCGGCCAGCACCACGAATTCGTCGCCGCCCAGGCGCGCCACCAGCGCATGGCCGCCCACCGCCTCGCGCAGGTGGCGCGCCACATGCTGCAGGTGCTGGTCGCCCACTTCGTGGCCCAGGGTGTCGTTGATGGTCTTGAAGTTGTCCAGATCGACCAGCAGCAGCGCGCCATGGCGGGGTGAGCCCCGGCCCTCCAGCGCGCGCTGCATGTGCTGGCGCAGCTGGGTGCGGTTGGGCAGTTCGGTCAACGGGTCGAAGTAGGCCAGCTGGTGGATGGCGCGTGCGCTGTCGCCAAGCTGCTTCTGCATGGTGCGCAGCGCGCGGAACACCTCGCTGATCTCGTCGCGGCCGCGCACGGCGATGGGGTTGTCCAGCCGCCCCGCGGCGATGCGCTGGCACAGCGCGATGACCTGCTGCAGCGGCTGGGCGATGGAGCGGATCAGCAACTGCCCGAGCCGCCCCAGCACCGCCATGGCCGCCAGCAGCGACACCAGGGCCAGCCAGCCCGTGCGCTCATAGCGCTGCACGCCCGCGCGGTAGGCCGCCTGGGCCTGGTCGAACTGCAGGCTCACCAGCGTCTGGATGTCGGGGTAGGCCTGCTCGTACAGCATGTGCGCATTGGCCGCCAGGCGCTGCGTGCCGGGGTAGTCAAGCCCGCGCAGCGCCGCCAGCGCAGGCGCCACGGCCTCGCGCAGGTAGCGCCCCCGGCGCGCGCCGAACTGCTGCGCCAGGGCCTGCTCGGCGGCGCTGCGCGACGCCGCCAGATAGCCATGCCACAGCTCGTCGATGGCGGCCACGTTCTGTTCGATCTGCTCAGCCGCCTGCCAGGCCGAAATACGCTCCAGCCGCACGATGCCGCCTTGCGGGTTGGCACGCGCCAGCGCCAGTTGCATCTGCAACTGGTTGGCCAGCATCAGGTGGGAGATCTGCGACAGGCTGCGCACGGGCTCCATGCGGTCTTCGTAGACCACGCGCAGGCTTTCCTTGGAGGCCGCCAGCCCGCGAATGCCCATGGCCGCAAGCAGCGCGGCGACGAGCGCGGCCAGCAGCATCAGCGCCCCGATGCGCGTGCGGATGCGCAGGTGCGCGAGCAGGCCCGCGATCCGGCCCAAGGGCTCGGTGGCCGCAGCCGCTGCATGGAGATCGGTGGAGGAGCCCGGCATCGGCACACTCTGCTTCGTGCATGGAATACAAGCCCGGCACGATGCCGGACACGAACGAAGGCAGGATCAGGGCCCCGGGAACGCCATGGCGCGGCGGTGCAGGGCCGCGCGGGCGAGGGGCATTTTTCAACAGGGCCGTGTCCGCCGTATACGGTTCAACCCGGAGATCAGCGCCGCGCAATGCGTTGGTTTGATGTAACTCAAAGAAACAGTTGTTCGCAGGCCTGCACCGTTTCGCTGGCGACGGCCGCGAGCTTGCGCCGCTGGGTGCGCGCGGCGCCGCGCAGCGTCTCGAAGGCGCGCTGGCGCGTCAAGCGGTACTGCACCATGGTGATGCCCGTGGCCACGTTGATGGCGCGGTCGGCGTCCAGCGCAGCCTGGAGCTGCGCGCGCGTGCGGCGCAGTTCGTCCAGCTCGCGTGCGCGCTGCAGCGCGGTTTCAATGGCCGGCTGGATCTGCGCCAGCGCCAGCGGCTTGACCAGATAGCCGAGCGCGCCACAGCGCGTGGCCTGCTCGACGGTGGCGGCGTCGCCGTAGGCGCTGAACATGACGAAGGGCACGTGCTCCAACTGCGCCAGGCGCTGCGCCAGCCACAGGCCGCCGGCGCCGGGCATCTGCACGTCGATCAGCGCCAGGTCGGGGCGCAGGCCGCCGGTGAGCTGCGCCTCAGCATCCTCGGCGCATTCGGCCGTATCCACCGCGTAGCCCATGTGGCGCAGGCCCTGGGCCAGCGTGCCCAGCACCAGGCGGTCGTCGTCCACCAGCAGCAGGCGCGACGCGCCGGCGGGTTCTTGGGCTTCAGTGAATTGCATGGTTGGGTTCTCCTTGTCCGGCCTGCAGCACCGGCGGCTGCAGGCACAGCCGCGCCAGTGCGCGCTCGCCCTGCTGCACCAGCGCCAGCGCGGCGCCGCTGCGCGGCATGAGCGCAGCCACCAGCTCCAGGCCGACCTGGGTGGCATCGGGCCCCTGGGCGGGCCAGCGCCCGGGGTTGGAAATGGCGATGCAGACCTCGCCCTTGTGCACGCCAGGGCACAGGGCCACGCGCACGTCCTGGTGGCGCAGCCCGCCGTGCTTGACGGCGTTGACGATGAGTTCGTGCACGATCAGCGCCAGCGGCACCGCCTCGGCGGCCTGCAGCGTGCACGCCAGCGGCCGTGGCGGCGGCTCCACGGCCACCGCCAGGCCCCAGAGCGCGCCCACCCCTTGCGCCACCTCGCGCACCAGTTCGCACAGCCGCACCTGCTCGGCCTGGCTGCGCCCCTGCAGGCCGTGCAGCACGGCGATGCTCTGCACCTGCCCGGTGACCTCGGCCAGCGGCGCCTGCAACTGCGGGTGGCGCAGGGCCAGCGCCTGCAGCATGCCGGAGATGCCCTGCAGGTTGTTCTTGATGCGGTGGTGCACCTCGCGCACCAGCGCCGCGCGGTGCTGCAGCTCGCGCTGGCGGCGCTGGGCGCGCTGGGTGCGCCAGTCGCTCAGGTCGGTCATGGTGAGCACATAGTGCGTGACCCGCCCGCCCTCGCCGGTGACGGGCGTGCGCGTGAACCACACGGGGTAGCGCTCGCCCGACTTGCGCCGGTGCCACTCCTGGCGCTGCTGCGCGCTCCACGGCAAGGGCTCGGGCGGCGTGCCGCCATGCGCCAGCAGGAAGGCAGGCACGCGCCCCAGCACCTCCTGCGCGCCGTAGCCGCTCAGGTGCTGGAACGAGCGGTTGGCGCGCAGGATGCGCCCCTGCGCGTCGGTGATGAGCATGCCCTCCTGGCACTCGAAGGCGATGGCGGCGATGCGCGCGTCGGCCTTGCGGCGCTCCAGCGCCGCGAGGTAGCCGGCGAGCGACCAGCCCACCAAGGCCAGGATGGCCATGTACGAGGCATAGCCCAAACCGGCACTGTGCAAGTCCTGCGCAAAAAAACCGCGCCCCTGCAGCGTGCCCCAGCCGGCCTGCAGGGCCACCAAACCCAGCAGCACGGTCGTGCCGCCAAACCCCAGGCGCACGCCCGCCCAGGCAACGAAGAGGAACATCCAGTAGGCATTGTTCAGCGGCCACAGCAGCACGCCAAACCCGTCCATGAAGGCCACCTGCCCCACGGCCAGCGCCAGTGCGTAGACCAGGAGCGCCTCTGCCAGACGTGGCGCGGTCTGGGCCAGGCGGTCGAGCGCGGGCCGCCAGGCGGGAGGAATGGCAAGAGAAGCGAACATGGGTCAAACCAGGGGAACCCACGATTGAAACCGCTTGCATCCAACATGGATTGATGCAGCTCAAACACGCGGTACCACAGGCACAACCAAGGCCACTTCACCACCCCTCAGGGCACCACCAGCGACTTACGCACGCACGCGGCGGTGCCCCCTTCTTGCCTCAATCAGGCACCGTGGCACTTCTTGAACTTCTTGCCACTGCCGCACCAGCACGGGTCGTTGCGGCCGGGCTGCTGCGCGCGGACCACGGGCTCAATGCGCGGGCCGAGGCTTTTCCAGACCTGGCGCAGGTCGTACACGGCCCAGATGGCCTCGCCCAGCAGCTCGATACGGTCCTGGCTCACGCTGGGCGGGCCTTCTTCGTCGTACAGGTTGGTGCTGGGCGCGGCAAGGTCGTCCTCGGTCAGCGCGACGATGCTCTCCAATGCCGCGTCGATCCACTGCGCCGCCTCCTTGTCGCGCGGAGCCGCCCACTCCTCGGGCCAGTTCTCCACGGCGAACATGAAGCCCAAGGCCCAGATTTGGCCCAGTGAAGGCAGCTCCTGCCCTTCAAGTTCAGCGCGTTCGGCCTCCGACAGCATGGCCACGGCACCACGCATATCGAGCGCGTGGGGCTGGTAGGTCTGCTCATCGTCCAGTGCCTGCACATCGGCGGCGAGCTGGTGCGCTACCTCGTCCCAGCGGCGTTGCCACAACTCCAGGAACCGCGCTTGCTGCGCCGCGTCCTGGAAGGCAGGCAGCAGCGGCAGCGGTGCGTCGGCCGCTACCTCCAGCACGGCGCCATCGTCCAGCAGCATGGGCAGGTATTCGGCCGGCTCGACGCGCCGGCGCATGCACACCAGCGCGGTGAGGAAGCCGTCACAGAACTCCCATTGCGGGATCTCCTCGACGCGCTGGCCCAGGTCGGTCAGGATCTGGTCGAGTTCGTCGAGTTCGTCGTTGCTCAGGCCGGGTGGCAGTGGGGTATCGGTCATGGAGAGAGTCCTTCCGTTGCTTCAATAACGATCGCTGTGGCTACCTGTGCGCCATGGGCCAGCAGCCTTTTGCGCAGGCTCAGAACGGCGCGGTCCTTGGACAGCAGGATGGCAGCGTGCGCCACGGCCAGGTCGATGAATTTCTGGTCGTCGGCATCCTTGCAGACGCAGGGCGCGCGCGGCGCCACGTCCACCAGGCGCGCCTGGGCGGCGAACGCGGCGAGCAGCGCCTCAGGCGCCAGGCCTGCAGCGGCCATCCGTGGCTGCAGGTGCGGATAGCGCAACACGCAAGCCAACTCATCGCGCATGGGCGCGGTGGCGATCCAGTCCAGGCGCTGCTGCGCCAGCAGGCCGCGCAAGGGCACAACGGCGAGGTCGGCGAAGAGCAGCAGGTCGAGCACGATGTTGGTGTCCACGACCACGGCGCGCGCAGGCGCCGCACTGCCCTGCGCGGGCAGGTGCAGCTCAGGCCGCATCGGCGGGCCCGGCCGGGGCGCGCTGGCGCACAGCGCCCTGCACCATGTCGAAGCGGAACAGGCGGCATTCGATAGGCCCGTTCCACATCGGCACGCGGCGCGACTCTTTCAAGCGCATCTTGCCGGGCAGCTGCAGGTCGGGCGTGAGCATCCAGGCCTGCCAACCGGCGTAGTGCTTCTTCCAGTGGCTGGCGAGCTGGGCAAAGAAGTCCACGCCGTCACCAGCCTGCGCGGTTTCGCGGCCCGCGCGCGTGGCCACGGCCATGCGCTCGCGCGCACTGCGCCCGGCCGTCCCTGCGGCGGCAATGCGCTCGCCATAGGGCGGGTTGAGCAGCATCACGCCGGGCTGCTCGCACGGCGGCATGCGCTGCAGGGCATCGCCGCCGCGCAACTGCACGCTGGCGGCCACGCCGGCGCGCTCGGCGTTGCGCTGCGCGAAGTCCACCATGCGGTGCGCAACATCACTGCCAAAAATCGGCACAGAGGCCGTGGTAACTGCGCCAGCAGCTTCATCTTTGATAGCGTGCCAGACATGGGCCTGGTACGGCAGGAGCTGCTCGAAGGCAAAGCGACGCAGCAGCCCGGGCGCAATGCGGCAAGCCATCTGCGCCGCCTCGATGACCACCGTGCCGCTGCCACAGCAGGGGTCGTACAGCGGCAGGGGCGCATCGCCATGCGGATTCCAGCCCGTGGCGGCGATCATGGCGGCAGCCAGGGTCTCCTTGAGCGGCGCATCGCCCTTGTCCACGCGCCAGCCGCGCTTGAACAGCGGCTCGCCCGAGGTGTCGATATACAGGGTGGCGTCCTGCGCCGTCAGGTGCAGGTGCACGCGCACGTCGGGGCGCTGCGTGTCCACATCGGGGCGCGCGCCGCGCTTGGCGCGGAAACGGTCGGCCACGGCATCCTTCACACGCAGGGCAGCAAAGTTCAGGCTCTTGAGCGGACTGTGCTGCGCCGTGACCTCGACCTTGAAGCTCTGCTGGGGCGCGAACCAGAGCTCCCAGGCCACATCGCTGGCCAGGGCGTACAGGTCGGCTTCGCTGCGGTAAGGGCGCTGCTGCAGTTGCACCAGCACGCGCTGGGCCAGACGGCTGTGCAGGTTCAGGCGCAAGGCCTCGCGCCAGGAGGCGGACAGCAGCACGCCACCACGGCCCACGAGCAGGTCGTGCCCGGTCAGCCCGGTGAGCGCGTGGACCTCGTCGGCCAAGAAGCCCTCGACGCCGGCGGCGCAGGGCAGGAATAGGGAAAGGGCATGCATAAGAGGCGCCAAGGATACCCGTGCCGGGCCACGTGTGCGCCGCCAACGCGCGGAAAACCCAAACTTCCTCGTGGCGCGAAATGCCCCTGCGAACTCCTGAATTGATAGCTGCATGCGCTTGTCTGAAAAGCTGCAGCCATTTTTGGCACTTAACTGCGGCGGCGCCAGCCCAGCAGGCCCAGCCCCGCCACCAAAAGCGCCAAGGCCATCGGCGACAGTGCGGGAATGGCAACGGCAGGCGCGCTCGGCTGCGGCGTTGCCAGCAGGCGCAAACCACCTGGGTCGGTGATGGTGCCGTCGGCCTGTGCGTCGGTATCGCCGGTGCTGCCGTCGGTCAGCGTGATCTCAATGGTGTCGGCACTGACCCGCACCATTGGAATCTGGTGCCAATGCGGCGCTCCAGCAGGCGTGGTCCGGCCGTATTTCCAGTACTCGGCGCCTGCGGGCACCGGGCCGGGATACTGGATGCGCAGGGTGGCGCTACCGCCCTGGCCAACGTTCTCCAGTACAAAGGCCGTCAGGCCGTAAGGGAAACGGTAATTCGCCTGCGGCGGCACGCCCGCACCGGTTTCATCGGCAAAGGCCGATTGCGAGAAATAGGCGTTCACGGGCGGGCTCTGCACCGTGGCGGTGACCGTGCCCTGCCCCCCAGGCGAAGGGCCGCTGATGACCAGCGGACTGCCACCCCCGCCCGAGCCCACGGGCGCAGCGGTGTTGCGCAGCGCGAAGCCGGCCGTGAACCCTGCGTGCGTTGCGGTGACGCTGTAGCTGCCCGCAGTGGCATTAGCGGTCACGGTGATGGTGGCTTCGCCGTTGGTATCGGTCAGCGCCGTCGGCGCCGACAGCGTGCCCGAGGCCCCTGCTGCCGGGGCGGCGAAGCCGATGGCCACACCCGCCATGGGCGCGTTGTTTCCGTCCAGCAGGCGCACACGCAACGGCTGCGCGAAGGCCGTACCCACCGGAGCCGACTGCGGCGTGCCAGCAACGGGCGCCAAAGCCCCTGCCACAACCGGAGCGGCCGTATTGGTCAAAGCAAAGCTGGTGGTGTAGGCCCCGGCCAAGACCGACGCCGTTACGGCGTAGCTGCCCGCAGTGCCATTGGCGGTTACGGTGACGCTGGCTTCGCCGTTGGCGTCGGTCATCGCCGTCGATGCCGACAACGTGGCCGAGGCCCCCGATGCCGGGGCCACGAAACTGACCGAAACGCCCGCCATGGGCGCATTGTTCACGTCCAGCAGGCGCACACGCAGGGGCTGCGCAAAGGCCGCACCCACCTGTGCGGACTGCGGCGTGCCGCTGACGGCGGCCAAGCCCCCCGCCACTGGCGCGGCGGCGTTGGTCAGCGTGAAACTGGCGGTGTAAGCACCGGCCGAAGCCGTGACGGTGTAGCTGCCCGTAGTGCCGTTGGCCGTTGCGGGTACCACGGCCTGGCCGTTGACATCGGTCAGCACCGTGCTGCTTGCCAACGTGGCCGATGCGCCCGATGCCGGCGCGGTGAAAGTGACCGTCTCGCCCACCTGCGGCGCACCCGCCACACCGCGCAGTTGCACGGTGAGCGGCCACGTGAAGGCGGTGTTGATGCGGGCCGATTGCGGCGTACCGTCGAAGGCGACCAGGCCCGGTGCGCAGGCCTGCCGGTCGGCCACGACGCGCGGGAAAGGCGCGTTGGTGATGCCGGCGATGGCGATGTCGTCCACCTCCCAGCCTTCGGTGGCGAAGCCCGGATCGGTGTGGATCACCCAGGCCAGGCGCACGGTCTGCCCCGCATAGGCCGTGCCCAGGTTGACGGTGGTGGTGGCCATGGCAGGCCAGGCGGGGCTCTGCCCTACGTAGGCATCCTGGCCCTCGGCCGGGTTGCCGCTGGCGCCGTTGATGGTGCCGTTGTAGCCTGCGGCCACACTGTTTACATTGGCCCAGGTGGCGCCGTTATCCGCCGAGAGCATCAACTGGCCGCCGTCATAGGAGGTGGCGCCATCCTGCTCGAAGCGGTAGCGGTGCTTGAACGACACGGTGAAGTTGCCTGCACCCACCTGCAGCGGCGGCGTGCGCATCCAGTGCGATCCGATGGCCTCGGGCGTGCTGCCGGCATAGAAGCGGCCATAGGGCGGCGTTGCGCTGGCCCGTACACCCCAGGCGGCGGCGTAGGACGGGAGCGTGCTACCAAACGCCATGGCGCTGGTTTCAGCCTCGGCATCGTCGGTGGTGGCCCGCTGGGCGATGTCGTCGCGGTGCAGGGGCAGATCTAGCGTGTGCGCATCGGGACCCACATCCACGTTGGCAGTGATGCGTGCCGCACCGGGCACGGCCAATCCGGCCAACTGCACGCGCACTGTCACCGTGGTGGAACGCCCCCCGTCCAAGGCAGGCACCGCTGCCGTAGCGCCATCAGGAAACGACAGGTTGGGCTGATCTGCGGACAGGGTCAACTGCTCCGTGCCAGCGGTAGCCTGGAAGCCCCGGTTGCGCAGCGTAATGGTGAGCACTCCGGTCTCGCCGCTGTCGAGCACGGTGTCGGCGTCGCAACTCTGCGCCCCAGTGCCGGTCAGCGAAAGCTGCATACCCGTGATTTCCAGCGAGCCGTTCATGCCGTAGCTCTCCGTCACGCCCGCGTTGGTGCCTGAATAGCGGTCGGGCACCGATGCCTGCGCCCCCGCACCGCGCTTGGCAAAGGCGCTGGCAAAGCGCATGTAGTCGGCAGGGTCGCTGGCCCCCGCTGCCGCCAGGAGCGCATCGCGCGCCTCGATCAGCGTAGGGTTGACAGGGGTGAGCTTGTAGCCTGCCACCAGGTAGCTCTTCATGCGGTCTTGTGCCTCCTGGAAGGGATGCGCCCTCAGCAGGCTGGCGTAGCACTCCCACAGCATGGAGGCCCAGACCTCGCCCGCGTTGTGCACCTCGGCGTTGAGTCCGCCCGCGGCCGGGTTGCGCGGTGCGGTGCTGGTGTCGGGCAGTGCCTGGCCATCAACGATGTGGCGCAGCGTGAGCGGGTTCTTCGCCATGTCCGTCGAATACGGGTAGCGCCGCAAACCGTAATAGGCACGATTGGCGGCGTCGAGGCTGTAGCCAGTGGACAGCGCATGCGCCGCAACAGCATAGGTGCCCTGCCAGTTGGCGTTGCTGGGCACGTTAATGTCGCCCGCATCAACCATCAGCAGCAGTGCGTGGAAGTCCCCCCAGCCCTCGCCCAAACCCCGTGCGTGGTTGGTGGTGAGGCCACTGGCGTCGCCGATCAGGCGGTTGCTGATGTAGTGGCCCCATTCGTGGGCAACAACGCCGTTGTCCAGGGCGCTGCTGCGCTCGACGCTGCTTCCCTGCATGCGCAGCACAACACCACCGGCCGCAAGCGCGGCACGGTCAGCCTGCGCCACCATGATGGCCGGAATGGTCACGCTGGCAGCGGAGGCTCCAGAGGCCATTGTCGTGGGCGCGCCCGCCACGTTATTCACGATAGCGACGCCCACCGCACCCGCCTGCTGCGCGTTGAGCGCCTTGAGCGAGAAGTCACAGCCACCGCGGTCTATGAGGGCGATCTTGTTGGTCAGGCTGGAGGCGTTGGTCAGTGCGACGCAGCCGTTGGCCGGTTCTGCCAGCACCACGTTGGCCGCAAGGTCAAACGAGAGTGGCCCGAATTGCGCACCGGCGGGTGAGTAGGTGAAAGTCACGCCAGGTGCGCTGGCGTATACGCCCTGGTTAACGAAGCGGTACATCTGCATGCGCGGCGGCGCGCCGTCCGCTGGGGTGGACATGTTGGCGTTGTTGGTACCGCTGTAGTCCAGCGCCTCGGCGCGCATGGCGTCGCCCCCCAAACCGCCCCGGCCAAAGTTGTCCGCCTGGGCATTGCCCGCAGCTTCGTCGAAGCCCGCGTCATAGAACCAGTCGTGCAGCCAGTTGGTGGTGTGGAACAGGTTGACCACCGAGGCGGCGGCCTGTGCCTGGTTGGCCTGGGCACCGAGGGCGGCATCGTACGTGTAGTCAAACACGCCTGGCGCCGTCACACAGGCGCGGAAATCGCGCGCCAGATCGTTACCGCATTGATCCACATCCGCCGGATTCAAGCCATCTGGCGCCGCCAGGTCGGCGTAGGCGTGAATGTTGTTGCCCAGGGTTTGCGTAGCGCCACCAGGCAACCAGGGATCGTTGCGGGAGAACGGTGCGCTGCCCAACGTCACCAGATTAGGCGCCTGCGCCGCAACCGCGTAGCCGTTGGGCGTGCCGGTGGGGTGGGGCGTACCGTTGCGGCCCTGGGCACCGGGCCAGGGCGTGTACGGCGGCGTCGTGTCGGCGAACACGCGGTGGCTGAAATCGGCATGCGCCGTCTGGTTGTGGCGCAGCAAAAGGCGGGCATCACTGCTGGCCACCACATAGGCGTACGCATGCTCTTGCTCCGCCTGACGCACCCGCACTTCCAGGTAGGTTGCAGCAACCAATCCCTCGGGCAGACGGAACCATACGGGCTTGGTGCGGGCAGAGACGAGCGTTGCGCCGCCCTCCCCGCGCACCCCTGCGGGCAGCGCCCACCACTGGTAGGCCCCGGCGGGTGCACCGCTGGGCTGCAGCAGATGGCCGACTTCAAGGTCAAAGCCCCAGTCCTGCAAGGCCTGCGCCACGGCATCCGGCGCAGTGAGGGGCTGCGCCAGCGCGGCCTTGGCGGTTACCGCTGTCTCGGGCGCCAGCGCGGTGCTGCCCAGATAGCCACCGATGGCCATGGCCCGCGCTCCGGCGTCGAACAGCACGGTGGCCTGTTCGCGGAACACCTCGATGCCGTCCCGCTGGTTGGTCAAGCGCACCAGGCGCGCACCGCCAGGCAAGGCTTGCACATGGTGCAGCACGGCGGCATCCGCCTCCTGGGCGGTAAGGCCGTACAGATCGGCCAGCCCCTTGAGCTCGTCGCGCGCGGCGTTGGCAGGGTCGGTGCTCACGGCACGGGCCTTGGCCATCGACGGCTGCAGTTGCACGAACGTGGGCAAGCCCAATCGCTCTTCACGCGCGACGTGCTGCACGTTGGCAGGCAGGGCTTTGCGCTGTGACACCTGCGCAGCCAGCGGCGCATCGGCCAGCGCATCAATGGGTGCCAGGCCGTGGGCATGGGCAAGGGTGGCAGCGCAAACCAGGGCAAGCGCCCCCAGGAACCGTGGCAGGGTCATAGGATTGACGAAATTGGGTTGTTCTTCCAGACAGAAGGCTGGAGCGGCGAGAGCGGCGCGAAGGCCAGGCGCAGCGGCGGGGAGAGCGCAGGGGAAGGGGAAGATTCTATGCGCCAGCTGCGCTAGGAAGGGTGCACAGCCACCACTGGTTTGCCCGTGTTGCGCCAAAAACACCGTGGTAGCAAGGTCACGCGAGGTCGCACACAATGTTGCACTCAGAGGAGAAGCCACCATGTTCCAAACCTTGCGCGCCCGCCTGACTGGTGTCAGCGTCGCGATCGCCACCCTGTCCCTGATCGTTTTGTCGCTGGTCGCTTTCTTGGTCGTCCGCACCAACATGCTGCAGTCACTGGACGAGCGTATCGGCGGGGTCACGCAGTTGCACGCGGCCGACCTGGCGCAGTGGGTCAAGGACAACCAACGCGTCACTGGCTCGCTCAAGGCGGCCGTCGCGCTGCCCGACCCGATTCCGGCCCTGCTCGCAGCCAAGCAGGCCGGGGGCTTTGACGACGCCTATTTCGTCCATGCCGACAAGCGCAACGTATTCGCGCACCCCATGCCCGAGGGCTATGACGGTACGGCGCGCCCCTGGTACAAGCAGGCCGAACAGGAGGGCAAGGCCACGCTCACGCCGGCCTACGTTGATGCCAGCACCGGCAAGCTCACCATCAGCTTTGTGGAGCCGGTGCTGTCAGGCGGTAAAACCGTGGCCGTGGTGGGCTCCGATGTGCACCTGGACACGGTGGTGAGCAAGGTCAAAAGCATCCACCCGACGGGCAAGAGCTTCGCTTTCCTGGTGGACGGCCAGTCCAATATCCTCGCGCACGCCAACCCGGCGCTGCTGCTCAAGCCCGTGAAAGAGCTGGATCCGGCGCTGGATGCTGGTCTGCTCACGGGCCTGAGCGGCACCGCAGGCCACGCCTTGGTGCGCCTGGCGGGCCAAGACCACCTGCTCTACGCCGCCAAGGTGCCCGGTACCCCCTGGATTCTGGCCGTGGCCGCCGAACGGTCTGACGCGCTGTCGGCCCTGGATCGCCTGGGCCAGGTGGCCATGACCAGCACCGTGCTGTGCGTGATCGCCGCCGCCCTGGTGATGGCAGCGGTGGTGCGGCGCATGCTGGGCCGCCTGGTGGCCGTGCGCGATGCGCTGCAGGACATCGCCTCGGGCGAAGGCGACCTGACGCGCCGCATGAACGCCGAAGGGCACGACGAGCTGGCACAGATCGGCCAGTCGTTCAACGCTTTCACCGACAAGATCGCCTCGGTCCTGCAGCGCATCCGCGACGCATCGGAATCGGTGCGCTTGGCGACCTCCGAGATCGCCTCGGGCAACAACGATCTCTCGTCGCGCACCGAGCAGCAGGCCAGCTCGCTCGAGGAAACCGCATCGGCCATGGAGCAGCTCACCGCCACGGTGCAACAGAACGCTGCGAACGCACGCCAGGCCAACGAGCTGGCCGCCAGCGCCTCGCAGGTGGCCGGCCAGGGCGGCCGTGTGATGGAGCAGGTGGTGCAGACGATGGGCGGCATTGACGCGGCCTCGCGCAAGATCGTGGACATCATCCAGGTGATCGACGGCATTGCCTTCCAAACCAACATCCTGGCGCTGAACGCTGCGGTGGAAGCCGCGCGCGCCGGCGAACAGGGCCGGGGCTTTGCCGTGGTGGCGGGCGAGGTGCGCTCGCTGGCGCAACGCGCCGCGTCGGCGGCCAAGGAGATCAAGGGGCTGATCGACGACTCGGTGACCCAGGTTGACGCCGGCAGCCGCCTGGTCAAGGACGCTGGCGCCACCATGGAGCAGGTGGAACAGAGCATCCGCCGCGTGACGTCCATCGTCAACGAAATCAGCAACGCCAGCCAGGAGCAGAGCACGGGCATCGCCGAGGTCGGCGGTGCCGTATCGCAGATGGACCAGGCCACGCAGCAAAACGCCGCGCTGGTCGAGCAGGCCGCTGCGGCGGCGCATGCGCTGCAGCAGCAGGCACACGACCTGGCCGAGGTGGTCGCAGGCTTCAAGCTGCCACCCACCGGGACGCAAAGACTCCTGAACTGATAGCTGCCAGCGCTTGACAGTCAAGCGCTGGGGCCGGATTTCTTATAAATTTTCGGCCATCGGCGCGCTACAGCGCCTGCAGCTGGGCGCGTACCGCCTCGGGCATGGTGGCAGCGCGGCGCGTGGCGCCATTGACGAAGACAATGCCGCTCTTACCGCGCGCCACCTCGCGGCCTTGCGCCACCTCGGTGATACGCCACACCAGGTCGAAGGCGCAGCGGCTGAGGTCCATGGGCATCATCTCCACGCGCAGCGTTTCGCCGTGGTAGGCCTCGGAACGGTACTGCGCCTGCATGTCGCCCACGACGATCGGCAAGCCGCCCACGTTGGCCTCGGAATGCCCGAGTGCACGGAAGAAGCGCACGCGCGCCTCGGACACCAGCGTGAGCAGCAGTGCGTTGTCCAGATGGCCGCCCTGGTTGACGTGGTTGATATAGACCTGCACTTCGGTGGCAAAGCCAAAGCGCGGCGGAAGGTCACAGACGATGCGGGCCATGTTCAGAGGGTCTTGCGCAGGTTGGCGGGCGCGATTTTCAGCGCCTCGCGGTATTTGGCCACCGTGCGGCGCGCGCACTCGATGCCCTGCTCCTTGAGCATCTCGGCGATCTGGCTGTCCGACAGCGGTTTGGCGGGGTTCTCGGCGGCCACGAACTGCTTGATGAGTGCGCGCACCGCCGTGCTGGAGGCGTTGCCGCCGGTGTCGGTGCCCAGGCCCGAGCCGAAGAAGTACTTCAGCTCATAGGTGCCTTGCGGCGTGGCCATGTATTTGGCCGTGGTCACACGCGAGATGGTCGACTCATGCAGGCCCAGCTCGTCGGCGATCTCGCGCAGCACCAGCGGGCGCATGGCGATTTCGCCATGCACGAAGAAGTTTTTCTGCCGCTCCACGATGGCCTGCGATACACGCAGGATGGTGTCAAAGCGCTGCTGGATGTTCTTGATGAACCAGCGCGCTTCCTGCAGGCGCGCCTGCAGCGCCTGGTGGCCGTCCTGGCCACGCTGCCCGCGCAAGGCACTGGCGTAAACCTCGTGTACGCGCAGGCGCGGCATCACGTCGGGGTTGAGCTGCACGCTGAAACCATGGCCCGCCTTCTTCACGATCACGTCAGGCACGACCACGTTGCGCTGCACGTCGGCAAAGCGCCGGCCCGGGCGCGGCTCCAGGCGCGCGATCAGCGCCATGGCGGCGCGCGTGCCCTCCTCGCCAGCGCCGCTGGCCTGGGCCAGACGGCGCACATCGCGCCGGGCCAGGAGCTCCAGCGGCTGGGCACACAGGGCCAGCGCGGTCTGCAGCACCGCCGGGTCAGCCTCTTTGGCGTCCTGCCGCGCGCGCAGCTGCAGCACCAGGCATTCGGTCAGGTCACGTGCCCCCACGCCGGTGGGCTCCAGGCTCTGCAACAGGCGCAGTGCCACGGTGAAATGGTGCAGCAGCTCCTCGCGCTGCTCCAGATCCTCACTGCCTGCCAGGCTCTCGGCCAAGGCCTCCAGTGTGTCTTCGAGGTAGCCATCGTCATTGAGCGACTCGATCAGGAAGTACAGCGCGGCGCGATCCGCCTCCTGCAGGCGCAGGCCCAGGGCCTGGCGGTGCAGGTGCGCGGTGAGCGATTCGTGGCTGCGGGCGCGCTCGAATACGTCAGGCCCGTCGTCTTCCTGGCTGCGCGTGCGCGGCGCCGACTCCCCCCCCCACTCGCCATCGCTGTGCGCGGCGTCAACGGCGCCATCACCTTCCCAATCGCTGGGAACGTAGTCATCATTTTGGCCCTCAGCGCTTACTGGGAGAGCGTCAGCAGCTCCTGAAACAGGAGCATCATCCGCCTCGTTGGCGGCAGTGCTGGCCCGCGGTGGCTCTGGCGGTGCCTCGGGCAGTGGACCCTCGTCGTCCTCGCGCTCCAGGAACGGGTTGTCGCCCAGCATCTGTTCGACTTCCTGGGCCATTTCCAGGGTGGACAGCTGCAGCAGGCGAATCGACTGCTGTAGCTGTGGCGTGAGAGCGAGATGCTGCGAGACGCGCAGCGACAGGCTGGGCTGCATCTACATGCGGAAGTGTTCGCCCAGGTACACCCGGCGCACTTCGGCGTTGTCCACGATTTCCGAGGGGGTGCCGCGGGCCAGCACCTCACCATCGCTGATGATGAAGGCGTGGTCGCAGATGCCGAGCGTCTCGCGCACGTTGTGGTCGGTGATCAGCACACCGATACCACGCTCCTTCAGAAAGCCGATGATGCGCTGGATCTCGATCACGGCGATGGGGTCGATGCCGGCGAACGGCTCGTCCAACAGGATGAAGCGCGGCTGCGTGGCCAGGGCGCGGGCGATTTCCACGCGGCGGCGCTCGCCGCCCGACAGGGCCAGTGCAGGCGATTCGCGCAGGTGCTGCACGCGTAGCTCCTCCAGCAGGGCCGTGAGGCGCTCCTCGATCACGGCCCGTGGCAGGGGCTGGCCACGCTCGTCGGTCTGCAGTTCCAGCACGGCGCGCACGTTGTCCTGCACGCTGAGCTTGCGAAAGATCGACGCTTCTTGCGGCAGGTACGACAGCCCCAGACGCGAGCGCCGGTGGATCGGCATGTTGGCCACCGATTGGCCGTCGATGCGAATATCGCCGCCGTCACTGCGCACCAGGCCAACGATCATGTAGAACGAGGTGGTCTTGCCCGCGCCATTGGGCCCGAGCAGGCCGACGACCTCCCCCTTGCGCACCGATAGCGACACGTCCTTGACCACCTTGCGGCTGCCGTAGGACTTGGCCAAGTGCAGTACTTCGAGGCAGCTGCCGTCGCAGCCGTTGTCAGCGGTACTCACTCACTGGCCTCCATCAATCGCCGTGCTGGGGCGCAGCGCAGGCGCCGTGCCCGGCGCCGGTCCGGGGCTGGAGGCCTGCTCCTTGGGCGCCAGCATGGCGCGCACACGGCCATCCTTGCCCTTGCCGCCCTCGGCGCTGGTGGCGCTCTTCTGTCCTTCCACGGAGAACTGGTCAGTGAGGTTGTTGTAGACGATGACGGCGCCGGTGATCTCGTCGTCCAGCACCGCACCGCGGTAGCGGCGCAGCTCGGCACGGCGGATGAATTTCACCGTATCGGCGCGGCCGTCGTATTCGATGGTTTCGCCCTCGCCCTCAACAAACTCCTCGGGCTGGCCCGGTGCGGCATCGCGCCTTTGGCGAAAGAAGGCCCGCTGCCCGGGCGCAGCGGCGACGGTGCCCGACTGGTAGCCCTGCGGATCCTGGCGCACCTCAAGGCGCTCGCCGCGCAGCACGATGGACCCCTTGGTCATGACCACGCGGCCGGTAAACACGCTGGTCTGCCGCAGCTCGTCGTGGTGCAGCGCATCGGCTTCGATGTTCATGGGCTTGCTGCGGTCGGCGCGCTCGGCATGCGCGCCGCCACCCAAGGCGATCAGGGCCGAAGCCAGGAGGAAGGGGAGGAGGCGTTTAATCATGAGGGGCACGAATCTTGCGTTGATTGTAGCCAGACCACCGCCTCCCGGCGTGGCTGCCGTGCCTGCACAGCCCGGCAGCGTTGCGCACTCAGTGCGCGGCGGCGCTGGCAGCGCCCACACCCGTCTGCGCGCGCACGTACTGGTCATCAAACGCTGCACGCTCGGCCTGTGCCTCGGCACTGTTGTCGAGCTTGGAGAACACGTAGATGGCCAAGAATGCCAGCGGCATCGCGAACAGCGCCGGCTGCGTGTAGGGGAACAGCGGCGCAGGATTGCCCAGCACGTCCACCCACACCGACTTGGAGAAGAGCACGAACAGCACCGAGCTGATCAGCCCGGTGTAGCCACCCACCAGGGCGCCACGCGTGGTCAGGCCCTTCCAGTACATGGACATGAGCAGCACCGGGAAGTTGGCGCAAGAGGCCACGCCGAAGGCCAGTGCCACCATGAAGGCCACGTTCATCTTCTCGAATGCCATGCCCAGCAGCACGGCCACCACGCCCAGGCACAGGGTCGCGATCTTGGAGACACGGATCTCCTTCTCCTCGCTGGCCTGGCCCTTCATGATGACGCGGGCATACAGGTCGTGCGAGATGGCGGAGGCACCTGCCAGCGCGAGGCCCGCCACCACGGCCAGGATGGTGGCAAACGCCACGGCCGAGAGGAAGCCCAACAGCAGGTTGCCACCCGCAGCCTTGGCCAGGTGCAGCGCTACCATGTTGCCGCCACCCACCAGCTTGCCGCCAACTTGGCCGCCCTCGAAAAACTCGGGGTTCGTGCCCACCAGCACGATGGCGCACAGGCCCATGATGGCGATGACGTTGAAGAAGAAGGCGATGATGCCCGAGGCGTAGAACACCGACTTGCGCGCCTCCTGCGCGTTGGTCACCGTGAAGAAGCGCATCAGGATGTGCGGCAGCCCAGCGATGCCGAACATCAGCCCCAGGCCCATGGAAATGGCCGTCACGGGATCCGCCAGCAGCTTGCCCGGCGAGAGCATGTTCTGCCCCAGCTTATGCACTTCCATGGCCTTGGTGGTCAGGGTCTCGAAGCTGAAGCCAAACTGCGAGAACGCCAGCAGCATGATGGCCGTGCCCCCTGCCAGCAGCATGCAGGCCTTGATGATCTGCACCCAGGTGGTGGCCACCATGCCGCCAAAGATCACGTACACCAGCATCAGCGCACCCACGACAACCAGGGCCACGTTGTAGTCCAGGCCGAACAGCAGCTTGATGAGCTGGCCGGCGCCAACCATCTGCGCCACCAGGTAAAAGCACACCACGGTCAGGGAACTGACGGCGGCCATGGTGCGCACCGGGCCTTGGCGCAGGCGGTAGGCGGTAATGTCGGCAAAGGTGAATTTGCCCAGATTGCGCAGGCGCTCGGCCATCAGGAACAGGATGATGGGCCAGCCAACGAAGAAGGCCACCATGTAGATGTAGCCATCGACGCCGTCGCCGTAGATCATGGCCGTGAGGCCCAGCAGCGTGGCCGCCGACATGAAGTCGCCAGCGATGGCCAGGCCATTTTGCTTGCCGGTGATGCCGCCGCCGGCGGTGTAAAAGTCCGACGCCGACTTGGAGCGGCCGGCGGCCCAGTACGTGATGCCCAGCGTCATCAGCACAAAGACGAAGAACATGCCGATGGCATGCCAGTTGAGCGGCTGCTTCTGGGCCACGCCCAGGTCAGGGCCCGCCCAGGCCAGGGCCGGCAGCAGCAGGGACAGCGCCAGCAGCGCGCGCGAAGAAGAGGAGAAGGAGAACATGCGCATCACGACTTCCTCAGGGCGTCTTGCACGATCTGTGCGTTGCGGGGATCGAAGTCGCTGTTGGCGCGGCGCACGTACACCCAGGTGAGCGCGCAAAAGAACACAAACTGCGCAAACCCCAGGGCCACGCCCACGGTCAGGTTGCTGCCCTCGGACAGACGCTGGGCGATGACGCCAGGCACGAAGGCCACAAGCAGCACGAAAGCGAAGAAGACGCCGATGACCAGCAGCGCCAGCATCGTCGCAAACCGCGCCCGCTCGCGCACGAGCTGCGCGTAGCGCGGGTCGCGCTTGATGTTGTCATAGAGTGGATTAGACATTTTTCTCCCTGGATTGTTGGCAGCGATAGCCCCATGCTGCGGTGCAACATGGGCGGCGCATTCTAGGAAGGCAAGCCTTTGCCATCCTTACAACCCCGTGGTCGGGAGAAAGAAAAACAGCCCGCAGGGGCGGGCTGTGGATCCAGAGGGGAGAAAAGGACTCGGGACGTGTGGACGCCCTCAGGCGCCCTTGCGTGCCTGGGCCGCCAGCTGGTCCACCACCTGCAGCACGTTCTGCATGCTGCCGGCCATGGTGCCGTCGGTGTAGTAGCGGCCAGCCACGCCCATTGAGGGCACGCCCTCGACGCCGTAGGCGTCCTGGATCTGCGTGGCCTTGCGCACCTGGTTGGACACGGTGAAGGAGTTGTACATCTCCTTGAACTTGGCCACGTCCACGCCTTGCTTGCCCATCCAGTCAAAGATTTCGTCGTCCTTGGTGAGCTTCAGGCGATCGACATGGATGGCGCGGAACACCTTGGCATGAATTTCCTCGGTCTTGCCCAGGCCTTCAAGGGCGTAATAAATCTTCTGCTGCGGCACGAAGCTGGCGTTGAACGCCACGGGCACGCGATGCACCGCGAGGTCCTTGGGCGCGTTCTTCAGCCAGGCGGCAAAGGTCGGCTCAAAGGCGTTGCAGTGACCGCAGCTGTACCAGAAGAACTCGATCACTTCCACCTTGCCGGCGGGCGCGTCCGTGGCCACAGGCTTGGCCAGCTTGCGGTAGTCCTTGCCTTCGCGGGGCTGTGCCACAGCGGGCAGGGAAAGGGCACCCATGGCCAGGGCCGAGGCGGCGGTGAGAGAAAACTCGCGGCGTTTCATGTTTCGTCAATCTCCTTGATCGGAATAGCGATGGGAGCGGTGCCCCCGTGAAAAGTTCACTCTCGGGTGCCTGGCATCTGGCCGGGCATCAACGCTGCACGCGCACCAGGGTCGATTCGACACCCGCGCCCTTGAGCTTGTCTTTGAGCTGCTCGGCGTCATCGCGCTTGGCGAACGGCCCCACGCGCACGCGGAAGTAGGCGCGCCCATTCTGCTCGCGCTCGCTCACGCGCGCCTCCCAACCCAGCATGGCCAGCTTGGCGCGCTGCGCATCGGCATCTTGCTGGGTGTTGAACGCGCCGGCCTGCACAAAGTATTCGAATGGCTCCGCCGTGGCCGTCGAGGCCTTGGCCTTGGCGAAATCTCCCAGCGGATCGGCCGAGGCCGCGGGCTTGCTGGCGTCCTTGTCCTTGGCGTTCTTCGCCACGGCGTCCTTCGCCGCGTCCTTGGCGTCCGGCTTGGGCTCCGCCACCTTGGACGGCGTGGGTGCCACGGCCTCGGAAGCTGCCGGGGCGGCCGGCTCGGCAGGCCGCGCAGGCGCGGGCTTGCCCGCCAGCATGTGGTTGGGGTTCCAGTTGCGGTTCTTCTCGGCCTCGGCGGCGTCTTGCTCGGGGCCGCGCAGCCCGCCCTTGGTGATGAAAGGCACGGGCACTTTCATCACGTAAACCACGACGGCGAGCGCCACCCCCAGCCCGACGATCAAACCGAAAATGAAGCCGACGATGGTGCCGCCGCGTTGTCGTGTTGTCATAGCAGTAGGGGCTTACATTCGTTCAGGAGCCGACACGCCCAGCACCGCCAGGCCGTTGGCCAGCACCTGCGCAGTGGCGGCAACCAGGGCCAGGCGCGCGCGTTTGACGACCTCATCGTCCACAAGGATGCGCTCGGCATCGTAATAGCTGTGGTAGCTCGCGGCCAGGTCGCGCAGGTAGAAGGTCACGTCATGCGGCGCCTCGCCCTCGGCGGCGGCGGTGAGCATCTCGGGGTACTTGGCCAGTTGCAGCATCAGCGCCTGGGCCTGCGGGCCTTCGAGGGCCGACAGATCGGCGCCCTGCAGCGAAGCCACGTTGCCGCCCTGCTCCTGCCACGCCCGCAGCACCGAGCAGATGCGCGCATGGGCGTACTGCACGTAGTACACCGGGTTGTCGTTGTTCTGCGCCACGGCCAAGTCCACGTCGAAGGTGTACTCGGTGTCGGGCTTGCGGCTCAAAAGGAAGAAGCGCACCGCATCCTTGCTGGTCCACTCGATCAGGTCGCGCAGCGTGACGTAGCTGCCCGCGCGCTTGCTGATCTTCACTTCCTGGCCGCCGCGCACCACGCGCACCATGGTGTGCAGCACGTAGTCGGGATAGCCCTGGGGAATGCCCACGTCGGCCGCCTGCAGGCCCGCGCGCACGCGGGCGATGGTGCCGTGGTGGTCCGTGCCCTGGATGTTGACGACCTTGGCGAAGCCACGCTCCCACTTGGCGATGTGGTAGGCCACATCGGGCACGAAGTAGGTGTAGGTGCCGTCCTGCTTGCGCATGACGCGGTCCTTGTCGTCGCCGTACTCGGTGCTCTTGAGCCACAGCGCGCCGTCCTGCTCGTAGGTCTTGCCATTGGCGATGAG